>Ga0268263_1000257_pt1 | contig 110333 bp, 101 predicted proteins | sample Biomet5_FD_190358 | JGI IMG/M metagenome (GOLD analysis project Ga0268263, IMG submission 190358) | Microbial communities from bioreactor (seeded with sewage sludge) at LBNL, California, USA - Biofuel metagenome 5 (SPAdes) (version 4) | ecosystem: Engineered > Bioreactor > Anaerobic >... | reverse complement strand
GAATTTACTCAAATGAATACAAGGGTTCTTCTTGTTCTTCTCGAATGTTGTTCAATTTTCAAGGTCCGTCCGCCGCCCCCTCAGCGGGACAGCTTCATTAGTATAGCAAATCACTTTCCCAATGTCAACAGGTTTTTCGCAATTTTCTCGCAAAAAAATCGAAGTGTACCCAAAAGCTGCAAATAGTCTATTGCCAAAGGTCCCGGCGTTTGCTACAATGGTGAAAACGTCTTTAGGGGGTGGCTCACATGCCTATCTGTATTCCCAACGACCTCCCGGCCGTCAAAGTCCTTGAGGGAGAGAACATCTTCGTCATGCCGGAGAACCGCGCGAGACAGCAGGACATCCGTCCCCTCTCCATAATCATCCTCAACCTCATGCCGAAAAAGATAGACACGGAGACTCAGCTCCTGCGCCTGCTGGGCAACAGCCCGCTGCAGGTCGAGATCGAGCTGATGCAGACAGCGACGCACACCTCGAAGAACACGCCGAGCGAGCACCTGCTGAAATTCTACAAAACGTTCGACGATGTGCGCGACGAGCGTTTCGACGGCATGATCATCACCGGCGCGCCAGTGGAGCAGATGCCGTTCGAGCAGGTGGACTACTGGCCCGAGCTCTGCGAGATAATGGAGTGGAGCCGCACGCACGTGTACTCCGTGTTCCACATCTGCTGGGGAGCGCAGGCCGGGCTCTATTATCATTATGGTATAAACAAATATCCGCTGCCGCAAAAGATGTTCGGCCTCTTTGAGCACCGGATACTCGACCCGAATCACCCGCTCGTGCGCGGATTCGACGAGGTGTTCCTCGCCCCGCACTCGCGCCATACGGAAGTCCGCGCGGAGGACATAGAGGCTGTGCCGGAGCTGGAGCTGCTGTCCGTGTCGGATGTGGCCGGCGTTTACATAGCCGCATCGCGCGACGGACGGCAGTTTTTCGTGACGGGGCACTCCGAGTACGACAGGAACACCCTGGCTGCGGAGTATTTCCGCGACCTCTCTCAGGGCCTTCCGATCGAGCAGCCCGTCAACTACTTCCCCAACGGCGACACGGACGCGCAGGTGCCCCACCGCTGGCGCTCCCACGCCCACCTGCTCTACGCAAACTGGCTCAACTACTTTGTGTATCAGCAGACGCCGTATGACCTGAAAGACCTGTGACATTCTTTGCGCTATTATAATGTATAATAATGTGAGCGCAATGCGTGCTCAAGAAAAAACGCCCGTGCCTGATCTGAGCACGGGCGTTTTTTTGTTTCAGTCAAAGCGCTTGATGAACTGCTTCTGCTCTTTTCTGACCGTGTAGCCGCAGCTCCTGTAAAAAGCGTGCGCTCCCGTGCGCTCGTCGCCGGAGTTCAGCCGCATTCCCGTGCAGCCGTTCTCCTTCGCCCATGCTTCGGCCCTTTCAAGCAGTGCGCGCCCTATCCCGCGGCCCTGGTATCCTGGCGCAACGGCCAGTGCCATGATGTTCGCCATCTTGCCAAGGTACAGGCTCGGATACAGCGCCGCATGGATATAGCCGACGGCAGCACCGTCCTCCTGGGCCACCCACGCCGCTGATGCGCCGCCGTCCCCGAGCGCCTCTATCCTTTCACGGATGAGCGCCTCATCTATGTCGTAACCCAGCGCGTCTCTTATCACCAGATGCAGATCTGCGCCGTCGCCCGGCTCAAGCCGCCTTATCATGCCTTTTCCTCCGCGCCGCTGAAATGGAACTCCGTCTCGAAACTTGGCAAGCCGTCCAGCATCCCCACGACGACCGCCGTGTCTCCCTCTATACTCCGGTATATCTCCAGCTCGTTTCCGATCTTCGCCTCGCGGGAAAAGTCGATGAAGAACTCGCTTATATTATGGGAGAGCAGCTCGAACGGGAGGAAGTCGCAGGCTATGTCCGCATAGACCGCGTTGAAAACGTGACCGTTCGCGTCCAGGTCGGAGTATACCACCCGCCGCTTGCCCGCGTATTCCGGGTTCTCCGGCAGACGGATGCGCTTGGGCTCCGGGCAGTCCGGCTCATGACCGAAATTCACCGGCGTCGGCTTTATGCACGTCTCCGGCTTCAATATTTTTCGGCTCGTCGGGTCGCAGATCACCCACGCCGTCTTGCCCGTGAGCAAAGTCTCGCCGCCGGCGGTGATATAATAATCCCTGAAGACCTGCACGCCTTTCGCGCCGCGCTCGTAAGTCGCAAGCTCCGCCTCCCTGCCCGCGGAGGACATGCCGCTCACCTTGACGCTGATCCGTGTCAGCAGGTATACGAACCCGTGCTCAAACAGAAAATCGTGCGAAAAGCCCATCCTGTCGTAGTCGTTGCTCGCTATGTCGCTGAAGCGCTTAAGCACGGCGGACAATTTGGGCCGGCCCATAAAGTCGCACTCGTCGTATTCCACTCTTATCTTTTCATAGTAATCTCCGTTTGGATATAGCATGGCTCCTCCTTTAAAGCAGGTTCTGCCCGTTTATGTTCAGTTTGAATTGCAGCCCGAAGAAATCCGCAGCCCTGCGGCACAGCAGCATCCTGTTGAGAAATATCTCAAAATACTCCGTGACCGGACAGATGCTCGTGTCTATCTTCAGATCCAGTGAAAAGGTCTTGTTTTCCTTGTCGAGCACCGTCTCGGCCTCCTCCGCGGCATAGTTCACGCGGTCGTGTATATCGTAATCGACCGTCACGCTGTCGCGCACACGGCTGCGGCGCACATCCGTCTTGTCGGCCAGTATCAGCGCGGCTGCTATCGCGTTGACCGGAAAAGCCGTGCCCTCGTCATGGTTACCTATCGCGGTTATCACCGCCGCGACATCGGCCGGCTCCATCCCCATGTTGTCCAATATGCGAAAAGCCATGATAGCGCCGCTTTGCGCGTGGTCGTTGCGGTTGACGACGTTCCCGATGTCGTGCATATAGGCGGCTATCTTGCCGAGCTCCACCTCGCGCGCGCTATAGCCGAGATCCGTCAGCAGCTTCTCCACCGTCGTCACGCATATCCCCACGTGCCCGAAGCTGTGCTCCGTGTACCCCATGGCGCTGAGGGAGGCGTCCGCCTGCCTGATATAGGTGCGCACCTCCTCCGAATTCTTTATATCCTCATAAGTTATATTCACGATTATTATACTCCAATCTATATTATCCTTTGCGGACCAAGCTCCCCATATATGCCAAAAAGGACGGGAAATCCCCGTCCAATGCGCCTTTAGGTCACTTTACGTCTGAAATTACTTCCCGATTTTTCCACAAGTAATTGGCTCCGCTCCACACAGTCAGCACCGTCATCAGTATCACTAGCGCCGTGCACCCGAAACCGAGCCAGGTCAGCGCCGCCGCTCCGGCTCCCAGCTCCGCGGCCGCCGATTTGAACATTATCAACGGGATCGCGATGTCCTGCGTCACCGTTTTGGCTTTGCCGAGCTTGTCCGCCGCGATCACCCTGCCGTCAGTCGCCGCCACCAGTCTCAGAGAGGTCACCAGAAACTCCCTCGCCACCGTGATGATCGTGACGACCGCCGACATCAGCCCCAGCGAATTGAAGCAGATCATGGCCGAGATCACCAGTATCTTGTCTGCGAGTGGATCCATCAGTTTGCCGAAATCCGTCACGAGCCCCCGGCTCCTGGCGATATTGCCGTCCAGCACATCCGTCACCGACGCGATTATGAAGATCGCCATCGCCCAGATGAAACGCTGCGGCATAGACTCGATAAGGAGCGCCGCAACGAAGAACGGTACCATTGCGATCCTTATCAGCGTGAGTTTGTTCGGCAAATTCAATATGGCTCCCCGCTTTCAGCTTTATTCTTCTACCGCGCTGCCCATCAGGTCGTAATCCGACGATTTTTCTATCCTCACGTTCACGAGGTCGCCCAAAGACCGCGGCTTCTCGCTCTTGAAGTAGACCCGACCGTCTATGTCCGGTGCGTCGTACTGGCTGCGTCCGCAATAAAGCTTCCTGCGCGGGTCGAACTCCTCGGTGACGACCTCCAGCGTGCTCCCCACACGCCTGCGGCAGACGGCGGAAGATATTTCCGCCTGTATCTCCATTATGACTTCGGCGCGGCGCTGCTTTGTCTCCTCGTCTATCTGATCCGGCATGTCTCCGGCGGGAGTGCCCTCCTCCTGAGAATACGCGAAACAGCCAAGCCTCTCGAACTTCGCCGCCTTCACGAATTTGCACAGCAGCTCGAAATCGTGCTCGCTCTCGCCCGGGAAGCCCGTCAGCAGCGTGGTGCGAAGGACGATGCCAGGCACTTCGCGCCTGATCTTCCTGATGAGCTCCATCGTCTCCGTCATGCTGCCGTGCCGGTTCATAGCCTTTAAAATCTTAGCGCTCACATGTTGCAGCGGTATGTCCAAATATTTAACTATTTTATCCTCTTTGGCCATCACGCTCAGCAGCTCGTCCGTCACCCGGTCTGGGTAGCCGTAGAGTATGCGCACCCACTTTACGCCGTCAATGGCGCAGAGCTTTTCCAGCAGCTCCGGCAGTTTGCGCTCGCCATAAAGGTCCTCTCCATAGCGGGTGGTGTCCTGCGCGATGACGTTGAACTCCTTTACGCCCTTCGCGGCGAGCTTTTCCGCCTCCGCCAGAATGGATTCCATCGGCCGGCTGCGGTAGCGCCCGCGTATCATCGGTATGGCGCAGTAAGTGCAGCGGTTGTCGCACCCGTCCGCTATGCGCAGATAGGCGAAAAACGGCTCGTTCGCAAGTATGCGCTCGCCCTCCATCGGCAGGTTCTCCGGCGCGTAAAATTTGACGACGCGCTCCCCGCCCAGGCCCTTCTTTATCGCCGCAGCTATCTCATCGTTCGCGCCGATGGACAGCACGACGTCCGCCTCCGGTATCTCGCTCGCGAGCTCCTCACGGTATCTTTCAGCGAGGCACCCGGTCACGACGACGAGCTTCAGCCGCCCGCTGCCCTTCCTGCCGCAAAAATCCAAAATATTTTCGATAGATTCGCGTTTGGCGCTCTCTATGAACCCGCAGGTGTTTATTATGACCACGTCGCACTCGTCGGGGTCCGGCGATATGGCGTAGCCCGCCTTTTTCAGAGCCCCGAGCATCAGCTCCGCGTCCACCTGATTTTTCGAGCAGCCAAGAGCCACCATTCCCACCGTGACATTTGCGGCGTCAAATCGTTCCATCAGAAAACTCATCCTCCACTGTGCGGCCGTCAGTCGCCTCATTGATAGCAGATTTTATCATATCATATTTATACCCCAAACGGAAGAGGGAATCCGCCGCCTTTTTGCAGCCTTTTTCATCTGCAAGCAGACGCGCGTACTTCGTTTTCAGCAGATAACGCACTCTCTCCTCCGGCCCCCCGAGCTCCGCCTCCGCCATCTCTATGGCATAATCGGCCGTCTCGTCGTCTATGCCGCGGCGGGCAAGCTCCATCCTCAGGCGTATCGGCCCCGGCATGCGCGACTCTATAAGATCGTGCGCAAACTGCAAAGCGTAGGCCTCATCGTCGATAAGGCCTACGTCCTCAAGCTGTTCGGCGGCCAGCCGTGCCGTGTCACCGTCAGTCACGCGGCAGAGTTTGTCCACCATCTCTTTTTTTGTGTAAGCCCTGCGCTCCAGCATGGAAAGGGCCTTTTCGCGCGACGCCTCCAGCCCCAGCGGAGCCGCAGGCTCATTCGTCCTCATCGGCGGTTATATCTATGTCCACCGGCTCCGCGGAGACCAGCTTCGGCTTCTTCGCACCCGGCTTGGAGAGGTCGGACACCTTGTCCATGTTCTCACGGATCAGCTTGTCCAGCTTTTCCGCGACCTCCGGGTTGTCCTTCAGATACTGCTTTGCGTTGTCGCGGCCTTGTCCTATGCGGTTCCCGTCGTAAGAGAACCACGCGCCGGATTTTTCCACGTAGCCGAGCTTTACGGCTATGTCGAGTATCTCGCCCTCGCGGCTGATGCCCTGTCCGTACATGATGTCGAACTCCGCCTCGCGGAAAGGCGGCGCGACCTTGTTCTTCACGACCTTGACCTTCGTGTGGTTGCCTATGACCTCGCTGCCGTTCTTGAGCTGCTCCATGCGGCGCACCTCCAGCCTGACGGACGAATAGAACTTCAGCGCGCGGCCGCCCGGCGTCACCTCCGGGTTCCCGTAAACCACGCCCACTTTTTCACGCAGCTGGTTGATGAACACGGCCACGCAGTTGGTCTTGGAAATGACGCCCGTCAGTTTGCGCAGCGCCTGCGACATCAGCCTCGCCTGCAGACCGACATGGCTGTCGCCCATAAGGCCCTCTATCTCGGCGCGCGGCACCATGGCGGCGACCGAGTCTATCACTATCACGTCTATGGCGCCTGAACGCACGAGCGCCTCCGTTATCTCCAAAGCCTGTTCGCCCGTATCCGGCTGAGACACGAGCAGCGCGTCTATGTCCACGCCCAGCGCCTTGGCGTACACCGGATCCAGTGCGTGCTCCACGTCGATGAACGCGGCCTCACCGCCGGCCTTCTGCGCCGCGGCGGCTATATGCAGCGCCACGGTCGTCTTGCCGCCGGACTCCGGCCCGTATATCTCCACTATCCTGCCGCGCGGGACGCCGCCGATGCCGAGGGCCGCATCCAGCGCGATGGAACCCGTGGATATGGCTTCCACGTTCATCTCCGGGGCCTGCCCCAGCTTCATCACCGTACCTTTTCCGTACTGTTTTTCAAGCTGCTCTATCGCCGTAGCCAGCGCCTTTTGCTTGTCCGCCATATACCGCACGCTCCGTTCAGCCCGTATTTTTGCGCATACGCACATGTTTACCATAAAGATTATAATCTACTTTACAGACAAAAGCAAGCTGTTTTCCGCAAATGTGCGAACATTCGTTCTTTTTTCCGGGCGCAAAAACAGGGAGGCCCTCGCCTCCCCGTTCCGTCATTTATAACGCTTCCTCAGCACGTCCAGGATCGCGTCCTCGCTGCCGAACGCAGAAGCCGCCAGGATGTAGATCGTACCCGTCGTGTCGTCTATCGCGTCACAGACCTTGTCGAGCTCCGGCACCACCCGAAGGTCGCCGTCCGTAAATCCGGCCAGCTTCAGGCGCACGGCCGCGTCGCAGGCCCGGCTCCCCGCGGCCACGACCCCGTTCACTTTTCCGACGAGCCGCTCGAAGCTGACGTCGTACAGCCAGCTTATATCCTTGAGGTCGAGGTAGAGCACGTTGTTTATGAACAGCACGACGGTCTTTTCGCCCGGCTGCTCCAGCACGTAGCTGATGCTCTGATCCAGCGAAACGGAGTTCTGCTTCGTCATCATCAGGACGGCGCGGCGGTCGCCCACCGGGAACTCCTCGAACCGCTCGCGCGCCACGGCAAAGCTCTCGCTCGCACGCAAAACGTCTTTCAGCGCCAGGCCCGCCGTGCAGCAAAGCGCCGTCGCCGCGATGGTGTTGTAAAAATAGAACGTCGTGATGTAGCTGATGCTCACCGGTTCGCCGTTTATCTTCATCGTGCCGTGCTCAAAATCCACATCCGTCCCGAAGAAGTCCGGCTCAGGGGACTTGAAGCCGCAGTTTGAGCACGAGAACTTGCCTATGTGATTATAGTGGAAGAACTCGTAGTCCAGCCTGTGGAAGCACTTGGGGCAGACCTTCGCGTCGTGGGTTATGTTGACGCATTCGTCCGTGCTGCGGGAGGTGCGGTCCATACCGAAATAGACGCGCGGGTTGTCCGGCGCTATCGTCTGGCTTATCGGATCGCCCGCGTTGAGCACCAGAGTGACGCCGGGGCGTATGGCCATCGCTATCTTCGCCTTCACTATATCCGGGTTGCCGTTGCGCACCACCTGGTCGCGCAGCAGGTTATTTATCAGGAACGCGTCCAGCCGCATATCGTTAAAGATGAAGCGCGCCCACCGCTCGTCCACCTCGAACACGCAGAAATCGTAATCCACGTAGCCGTTCATTTTGCAGTGGCAGAGCAGCGTCGTTGCTATGCCGCCGGTGAGGTTGCTCCCCTCCGTATTGTTGAGCACGCTGTAGCCGTTTTTGCGCAGGATGTGCGCCGTCAGGTTCGCGGTCGTCGTCTTGCCGTTGGAGCCGGTCACCGCCAGCACTTTGCCCTTAAAACGCAGCTTTTTGAAAAAGTCCGGGCATATCTTCAGCGCCACCTCGCCCGGCAGGTTCGTGGACCTGTGCAGCGGGCGGCCTATCATCCTGATTATCCTGCCTATCAGCACCGCAAAGAAAAAACGCATAATTACTCCCCCTGCGCCTTCGTGTTATCTTTTGTCATCCTGAGCACTGTGACCGGCCCGCCCAGATCCAGCTTGTCTTCCGCGCCGTCGGGCTCAAAGCCGGCCTTCTCGTAGAAGCGGACAGCCTGCGCGTTGTCCTTCAGCACCCAGACCGCCGTTTTTCCGTATCCGGAAAGCCTTTTCAGCGCCTCGTCCATCAGCGCGCGGCCAAGGCCGAGATGCTGGTACTCCTTTAAAAGATATAGCGCGTAGACCTCGCCGCAGCCCGCCGGTCCCTCGCCGCGATAGGCCCCATACATGACGAAGCCGACCACTTTCCCATCCAGCACGGCGACCTCCGTGTCCTCCGGGTGCTGTGCGGTCCGTTCCCGGCAGCGCTCCACCGTCAGCTTGTCCAGATACTCCCGCGGAACGAGCCCATCATATGTGTCCTGCCAGCTTTTCCAGTGGACATAGGCTTTTCCCTCCATGTCCTCCGGAAGCATTTCGCGTATTACGAGTCTATCCATATCCAGCCTCATGCAAACAATAAATTTCAGGGAAGCTCGTCCCAGCCTGTTTTCAAAAGGCGCGGCTCCACGACAGCGGCGGACAGCTCACGCGCACCGTCCAGAAAGCCCTGCGCATCCTCGTCCCGGAGGCGCACGGTCAAGCGCACCTCTTCCCCGAAGCCACTTTCGACGACATGCACGCCGGCCTCCGGCAGCCAGTGCTCGAACCGCCCGTACAGCTCGTACGGCAGCGCGAGCCCGTAATCCCGGCAAAGCGCCATTTCACGCACCGTCACGGCCTCCAGCGCGAGCTTTGCCCCGCGCCCGTACGCCCTGGCCAGACCGCCCACTCCGAGCAGCACCCCGCCGAAATATCTCGTCACCACGACGCACACGTCCACAAGGCCGCTGCCCTCCAGCACGCCGAGCACCGGCACCCCGCCCGTGCCCTGCGGCTCCCCGTCGTCGGAGGCGCGCTTTCCTCCGTCCCTCAGGATCCAGGCAAAGACGTTGTGCCTTGCCTCCCTGTGGCGCGCGCGGACCTCCGCGACAAAGGCCGCGGCCTCCTCCTCGCTCCCGACCGGCGACGCCTGACCGATGAAACGGCTCTTCTTCTCCGTAAACTCGCCCTCGGCGTAGCCCGCGGCTGTCCTATACCCGGCCATAGCACACCTCCGGAACGCTCTTTCCAACAAAAAAGCCCGGAAGAACTCCGGGCCTTTGGCTCTTATTCTATGCCGAAACGTTTCTTGAAGCGGTCAACGCGGCCGCCGGTATCTACGAGTTTCTGACGACCCGTGTAGAACGGGTGGCATTTGGAACAGATTTCAACGTGGATATCTTTCTTTGTGGAGCACGTCTCGAACACCTCACCGCACGCGCAAGTGATGGTAGTAGGGCCGTAATCCGGATGTATTCCTTCCTTCATCTATGTCACCTCTTTCTTTCAGGGTTATACCTTTTTTAAGTCAGCACGCCTATTTTATCACAGCGATATATAAAATGCAAGTATTTTTTTAGCGTTTTCAAAAGCCCATCACAGCGGATACGTCGGCGCGCAGCTTTCCCTCGAATTCTCTGGCTGCCGCTTCGTCTTTCGCCCTGACGGAGAGATACGCCTTGACCTTCGGCTCCGTCCCGCTCGGCCTCACTATGGCGCTGGCGCCGTTTGCGAGCACGTACTCCAGCGCGTTGCCCTCCGGCAGATAGTCCACGACCTTTGTAACGGCCTGGCCCGCTATCTCCTTCGGGGGCTGCGCGCGCAGGCGCTCCATCGTGTCCTTTATGCGCTTCAGCCCGGTTTCGCCCTCGCAGTAGAAATTCATCTGGCTGTCCGCGAAGTAACCGAACCTCTGATGCAGGGCGGCCAGCGCGTCCGCCAGTGTCATGCCCCGGCGCTTGTAATACGCCGCCATCTCGCACACGAGCATCGAAGCGTCCACTCCGTCCTTGTCGCGCACATATCCGCCGGAGAGGTAGCCGCAGCTCTCCTCAAAGCCCAAAATGAACCGCTCCCCGCCCGCCTTGTCCAGCTCGTCTATAACGCCGCCGATGTAGCGAAAGCCTGTCATGACGTTGCGCATCTCCACGCCGTACTCCGCAGCCACCGCGTCCGCCAGCTTCGTGCTGACTATGGACTTCACGGCGACGGGGCGCTCCGGCATCGTGCCGTTGTCGATCCTGCATTTCGCTATGTAGTCCAGCAGCAGCGCGCCCACCTCGTTGCCGGTGAGGATGCGGTACCCGTCCCCGTCGCGCGAGGCCACGCCCACGCGGTCGCAATCCGGGTCCGTCGCGAGCAGGATGTCGGCGCCGCGCTCCGCGGCCAATCTGAGGCCGAGGGCCAGCGCCTCCTTTATCTCCGGGTTCGGGTACGGGCAGGTCGGGAAGTCCCCGTTGGGGGCCTCCTGCTCCGGTACCACCGCCACGTTTTCGGCCCCGCAGAGCTTCAGCATCCTGCGGACCGGCACGTTTCCGGCGCCGTTCAGCGGAGTGTAGACCACCGAGAGCTTACCCAGCTCCGGCAGACCGGGGTTGACCCGCTCCCTCAGCACGCGGCGCAGATATTTTTCGTCGAAGCTCTCCGGGATATACTCTATCATGCCGCTCCCGACCGCCTCGTCGTAATCGCACAGCAGCGCGCCGTCGAGCACGTCAGTCGCCCTGATGCGAGTGAAGACTTCCCTTGCCGTCTCCGGCCCGATCTGGCAGCCGTCGTCCCCGTAGACCTTATAGCCGTTGTACTCGGCGGGATTGTGGCTGGCCGTGACCATGACGCCGGCCGCGCAGCCCAGCTTACGCACGGCGTAGGACACCATCGGCACCGGGCGCAGCGAGCTGAAAATATGCACCTTTATGCCGTTCGCGGCAAAGACGCGGGCTGCCTCACTCGCGAAAAGACGCGACTTGTTGCGCGAATCGTAGCCTATGGCGACCTCCGGCTTCCCTGCGCGGGAGAGCAGCCACCCGGCCACTCCCTGTGTCGCCCGGCGCACGACGTATATGTTCATGCGGTTGATGCCCGCGCCCATGACGCCGCGCAGACCTGCCGTGCCGAACTCTATGTCCGTGTAGAACCTGTCGGAGATGCCGTTTTCGTCGTTTTCCGTGAACCACAGGTCGCGCACGACGTCGGCGTCCTCTATCTTGTATTCGCACCAGCGACGGTAAAGTTCCTTTTCCTTTTCGCCCATTTCCAGGCCCTCCCGCAACTTATTCAGCGTGCTTACGCCTACATTATATATCCCACGCCATGGCAAATGCAACATTGTATTCCTTTAAAAATTGTGTATAATATAAAATTAGAGTAGTTTTACACGGAGGTGACGCCATTTGTTCTGCTCCTGCGAAAGCATGGGCCTGCTGGGGATAAACGCCTACCGCGTGACGGTGGAAGTGGATATAACCGAATCGTTCCCCGGGTTCGACATAGTCGGACTGCCGGACGTGGCGGTTAAGGAGTCCCGCGACAGGGTGCGCTCCGCCATGAAAAACAGCGGATATGAGTTCCCCGTGGGCAAGATCGTGGTCAACCTCGCCCCCGGCGACATAAAAAAGGCCGGGCCTCTTTACGACCTGCCGATATTCATCGGGATAATGGCCGCGAGCTCCCAGCTCGAGTTTGAGCCCGAAGGCCGCGCTTTTATTGGCGAGCTGTCGCTCAAGGGCGAGGTGAAGCCCGTTGCCGGCGTGCTGCCCATGGTGATAGACGCGATGGAACGCGGGGTGCGCGAGGTGTTCATCCCCAGGGCCAACGCGGCGGAGGCCTCCGTCGTAAAAGGCATAACCGTTTACCCGGCCGAGACCGTAAAGGACGTGACCGACCATCTCTCCGGCGCAAGGCTCATAGAGCCGGCGGACCCCGCCGACATAAAACGCTCCCGCACGCGCGCCGACATGCTGGATTTCGCTGACGTGAAGGGCCAGCTTGAGGCCAAGCGCGCGCTGGAGATCGCGGCGGCGGGTTTTCACAACGTGCTGCTGATAGGCCCGCCCGGAGCCGGAAAATCCATGCTGGCAAAGCGCCTGCCCTCCATCCTGCCGGAAATGACGTTTGAGGAATCCATCGAGACGACGAAGATACACTCCATCTGCGGCAAACTGCCGGAGGACACGCCTCTGATAACCGAGAGACCGTTCCGCGCGCCGCACCACACCGTGAGCCCCGCGGGACTGACGGGCGGCGGTTCCATACCGCGGCCGGGCGAGATCAGCCTCGCGCACAACGGCGTGCTGTTCCTTGACGAGCTGCCGGAGTACAACCGCACGGCCATGGAGGTGCTGCGTCAGCCGCTGGAGGACGGAGTGGTGACCATCAGCCGCGCGGCGGGACGTCTTACATATCCCTGCAACGTGATGCTCGTGGCCGCGATGAACCCCTGCCCCTGCGGATACTACGGACACCCGACGAGGAAATGCACCTGCAGCGAGGGCGCCGTGGCCAAATATCTTGCGCGCGTGTCCGGCCCCCTGCTGGACAGGATAGACCTGCACGTGGAGGTGATGCCGGTGGAGTTTGAGGACCTTGCCAGCCGGCAGAGATCCGAACCTTCGGCCGACATACGCGCCCGCGTCAACGCCGCCCGCGCCATACAGACCGAAAGATACAAAGACGACGGCATCGTCTGCAACGCGGCGCTGACGCCGGCTCTGCTGCAAAAATACTGCGTGCTGACGGAGGGCGCCTCCCTGCTGCTGCGCAGCGCGTTTGAAAAGATGGGGCTCTCCGCTCGCGCTTACGACAGGATATTGAAAGTTTCAAGGACCATCGCCGACCTGGACGGCAGCGATATGATAGACGCGAAACACGTCGCCGAGGCGCTGCAGTACCGCAGCCTCGACAGAAAATATTGGAGGAACTGACAATGCTGGAAGAAATAATGTCCGCCGCCGGAATAGAAGCTTTTGGCGTGGCTGATTACCGGGACACCCAGCCGGGGCCGGAATTCAAACGCGACCAGCTGCCGCCGACGCCCCGCTCCGTCATCGTGTGCCTCTTTCCTTACGACACCGGCACTACGGAGCGCAACGTCGCGCGCTACGCCGTCGGTATGGATTACCACGCAGTTGCGAAAAAACACCTGGAGATAGCTGCGGAGATCCTGCGCCGCGCCTTTCCGGGAGAGGTTTTCGTCACCTTTGTGGACGGGTCGCCGGTGGCCGAGGTGCGCGCCGCCGTCATGGCGGGCCTGGGCGTGCGCGGGAAGAACAACCAGCTGATAAACGAGAAATACGGCACCCGCTGCGCCATCGGGGACATCGTCACGACCATGCGTCTGGAAAAGTCCCAGCGCCGGATGGGCGGCTGCCTGGACTGCCTGCGCTGCTTTAAAGCCTGCCCCGGCCACGCGCTGACCGAAAAGGGTTTCGACCGCACGAAATGCGTTTCCGCCATCAGCCAGAAAAAAGGCGAACTGACCGCCGACGAGGCCGCGCTCGTGGCCAAGACGGGCCTTTGCTGGGCGTGCGACCGCTGCACCGACTGCTGCCCCATGAACCACGACGCGGGCGGCACCGGCATGCAGGAGTTCAAGGACACCGCGATACCCTTCGCCTCCACCGGGATGGACATGACGGGGCGGGCGTATGCCTGGCGCGGCGCCGAGGTGGTGGAGCGGAACCTCAGGATCCTGGAAAACGCCAAGACCGAGCCGCACGAGGACCCGGCCAAGCGCAAACGCTCACGATACGACGAGCTCGGAGGATGCGGAGCATAATGGAGATACTGAAAGAGTCACAGTACGGCGAATACGAGGATTTCTGCGAACACCATCCGCAGGGCACGTTCACCCAGTCCACCCGGTGGCGGAAGGTGAAAAACAACTGGGGGTTCGAGGTCGTGGTCTCCCGCGGGACCGACGGAAAGATCGCGGGCGGCATGGCCGTGCTGATACAGAAGATACCGCTCATAGGCACCTCGTTCCTCTACGCGCCGAGGGGGCCGGTCTGCGACCTGCACGACAGAGCCGTCCTCGCGGATCTGAAAAAGGGCGTGGACGCGCTCGCGAAAAAATACAGGGCCCACTCCTTTAAGATGGACCCGGACGTGTTCGCCTCCGACGAGGAATTCCTGGAGACGGCGCGGAAAATGGGCTTCGTGCGCAAATACGGGCCCACTGGTTTTGAAGGCATACAGTGCCGCTTCAACTACCGCCTGTATCTGAACGGCCGCACCGAGGAACAGGTGCTGATGGACATCACGCAAAAGACACGCTACAACATCCGCGTCGCGCAAAAGCACGGGGTGGAGATAAAGGTCGTCGGGCCGGAGTACCTGGACGAATTTATGCGGCTGATGAACGTTACCGGCGACAGGGACGGCTTCAACATACGTCCGAAGGAGTATTTTGCACGTATGCTGGAGGCGCTGGGTGAGCACGCCCGCCTTTACATGGGCTTTTACGAGGGCAAGGCCGTCTGCGGCACCCTGACGACGAATTACGCCGGCAAGACCTGTTACGTCTACGGCGCGTCCGACAACGAGTACCGCAACGTGATGCCGAATTACCTCATACAGTGGGAAATGATAAAGTGGGCCATAGAGACGGGTTGCACGGTCTACGACTTTCAGGGCGTCTCCGGCAACACGGAGGACGAAAACGACCACCTCTACGGCCTGTACCGCTTCAAACGCGGGTTCAACGGCTCGCTCGACGAGTTGGCCGGCGAATTCGACTACACATATCGCCCGCTCGCGGCAAAAATGGTCAAGCACGCCCTGCGCCTGAACAGCCGTCTGCACGGCTCCAAAAGGAAGCTGATAAAATGACGGACACTCCGCTCTCCGCGGCTCTGGAAAAGTACGCCGCGAAAGATCTGGCGCGCTTTCACATGCCGGGGCACAAGGGCAGACTGGACGGGCCCCTGTCGGCCGCAGCGCCGTACGACATAACCGAAGTCGCGGGCGCCGACTCGCTGTATGAGAGCTCCGGTCCGATCGCCGCGATGGAGGATGAATACGCCGGGCTTTACGGGGCCGGGGCGTCTCTGCTCTCGGCCGGCGGCTCCACCCTTTGCATACAGGCGATGATAACCCTCGCCGTGTCCGCGGGCGGAAGCCTCGTGATCGGGCGCGGGTGCCACCGCAGCGCCGTAAATACGATGGCCCTGCTGGACATAACGCCCGTCTGGCTGACCCGGCAGACGCCGGAGGCCGTGAGCGCCGCGCTTGCCTCTCACCCCGAGGCGAAGGCGGTATACATCACCTCGCCCGACTATTACGGAGAATTGGCCGACGTCTCTGCGTGCTCAAAGGCTGCGCATGAGCACGGGGCCGTGCTCATCGTGGACAACGCGCACGGGGCGCACCTGCGGTTCACTCCGGACGACATGCATCCGCTGACGTTCGGCGCGGACATCTGCTGCGACTCGCTGCACAAAAGCCTGCCCGTGCTGACCGGCGGGGCGCTGCTGCACCTGCGGGACGGCTCCCTGCGCGGCAGGGCGAAACGCTGCATGGCGCTTTACGGCTCCTCCAGCCCGTCCTATCTCGTCATGATGTCGGCCGACAGATGCCTTGATTATCTCGCGGGGCCGGCGCGCGAGGACTACAAAAAGCTGACGGAGCGCATGGGCACGCTGCGCGCGCTGGCGGAAAAGCAGGGGCTCGCCCCGCTGAAAGACTGCGAACCGGCGCGCCTCTCCCTCTCCGTGCGGGCCTCCGGCCTCTCCGCAAAGGATTTTGCCGCGCGGCTGCGCTTCTACGGCATTGAGCCGGAATACGTGAACTCAGAGCGGGCCGTGCTGATGGCCTCGCCCTTCAACAGCGAGAGGGACTTCCTGCGCGTGTCGGACTGCCTGCAAAACTCGATGGGCAACGGGGAGCAGTCCCCCTCCTTCGAGCTGACGAGACTGCCGTCCGTCGCCATGAGCCTGCGCGACGCCGTTTTTTCCCGGAGCGAGGAAGTCGGCGCCGAGGATTCGCTCGGGCGGGTGGCCGCTTCCCTCTCGGCCCCGTGTCCCCCGTGCATCGCGCTTGCGGCGCCCGGTGAGATCATAAATGAAGAAACCGTAAAACTTTTTAAAAAATATGGCGTTTTGAAAATCAACGTGGTAATATGTAATTAATAAGTAAATATATAAGGAAACCCTGCAGACTCTCACAAAGGGGGCTTTTATTTATGAAAATGGTAATGGCTATCGTCTCCGGCGACGACAGCAGCGCTGTTTCCGCGGCGCTGACAAAGGCGAACTATTCCGTCACAAAGCTCGCCACCACCGGCGGGTTCCTGATGAGCGGAAACACCACCTTCCTCATCGGCGTCGAGGACGACCAGGTGGACGACGTCATCCGCATCATCGGCAAGCACAGCAAAAAGCGCAAACAGATGGTGCCCTCCGCCTCCTACGGCATAGGAATGTATTCCGCTTTCCCGGTCGAGGTCACGGTCGGTGGCGCCACGGTGTTCGTCATGAACGTCGAGCGCTTTGAAAAAGTGTGATGCCCGCAGAGGAAAAACTTCGTGAAACGCTCGCCCGTTTTGTGCGCGGCGGGCGTTTGTCGCATGCGGTGCTGATAGAGGGCCCTCCCGGCTGCGGAGGGAAGGAGACGGCGCTTTGGCTGGCCTCCATGCTGCTCTGCCGGGAAAAAGACGCCCCCTGCGGCAAGTGCTCCGTGTGCAGGCGCATAGCCGACGGCAACCACCCGGACGTGGAGATCGTCACCGGCGAGGGCCGCGGCGGCGAGATAAAGATAGACCAGATACGAGGCATCAGGGAGGAGCTTTGGCTCTCCCCCAACGAGGCTGACGAGAGGATATTCATCCTGCCGGACATAGACGACATGAACGTTTCGGCGCAGAACGCATTTCTGAAGTCGCTGGAGGAACCGCCGCCTTTCGTGCGGTTCATCATGACCTGTCGGAACAGCGGCGCTCTGCTCGATACGATTGTTTCGCGGGTCTCCGTGTTCACGCTTGACCCGCCCACCCCGGCGGAATGCGAGAAGGAGCTCAGGCGGCGTTTTCCCGGCGCGGACGGAGACGATGCCGCGCTCGCGGCCGTGGCTTTCGACGGCAGCGTCGGCGCGGCGGCTGATGCGCTCTCCGGAGAGGGAGGCCTGACGCTTTCCCGCCTGGCGCTGGAGACGCTGCTCTCCATAAAGGGCGGCAGGGAGTACGCGGCCATGGCCGGGCTCGCCAAAAACGCCGCGGGACGGGACGAATTTCTGGAGTTTCTGGCGCGGCTGCGCACCCTGTCCATGGCAGCGGCTCTGCCCCGTCGGGAGGGGCCGGCACAGCGTGTCTTCCACGGCGCGGTGACGCAAAAGGACGCGGTGCGGGCTGTGGACGCCGTGCCGCGCGCCGTGACAGCCCTGGAATCCAACTGTTCGCCGGAACTCACGGCCGTATGGCTGTGCGGCGAGCTGTCAGGCGGGGCGTGATATGTTTCAAAGTTATTCGGAGGTTTATTTATGAGCGAACAGACAGAAGTCATCGGCGTACGTTTCAAGGACGTGGGCAAAGTGTATTATTTCGACCCTGAGGGCACGCCTTACGCCATAGGCCAGAAGGTCATCGTGGAGACCAGCCGCGGCGTGGAGTGCGGAGAGACGGCCGCCGCCAACCGCATGGTGGACAACAGCCACGTGGTCCTGCCGCTGAAAAAGGTGATGCGCGCCGCCACCGACGAGGACATAAAGCACATAGACGACAACCACGCGCTGGAAAAGCGCGCGTTCGAGATCGCGCTGCAGAAGATCGCTTTCCACAAACTCGACATGAAGCTCGTGGACGTGGAGTATACGTTCGACAACAGCAAGATCCTTTTCTATTTCACGGCCGACGGGCGCGTGGATTTCAGGGAGCTGGTCAAGGACCTGGCCTCCGTCTTCCGCACCCGCATAGAGCTGCGGCAGATAGGCGTGCGCGACGAGGCGAAGATGCTGGGCGGGCTCGGCATCTGCGGGCAGCCCTTCTGCTGCTCCCGTTTCCTCGGCGAGTTCCAGCCCGTCTCCATAAAGATGGCCAAGGAGCAGGGGCTCTCCCTCAATCCGGCGAAGATCTCCGGCACCTGCGGGCGGCTGATGTGCTGCCTTAAATATGAACAGGACGGCTACGAGGAGCTCATCCGCACGATGCCGAAAGTCGGCACCTCCGTGTCGACGCCTGAGGGCCGCGGCACTGTCACCGAGATAAACCTGATGACGGGAATGGTGACCGTGCGCATGGACGACGCCCCGGACGGCGTGCCGAAGGTCTTTGGAAAAGCAGACGTGCGCTTTACCAGGCGCGACAGGCGCGACTCCTCCTCACCGCACGACGCGGCGGAGGAAACAGACGCCACTGCGTCGGACGACGGCTCCGCGCTCACGGACGACGCCCCGCTGCCCGACGACGAATGAAACGGCAAAATGTGCTTGCATTTTGATATTCTTGTGTTAGAATAATCTCATCGAACTATATGGAGGTGCAATGAAATGGCGTATGAAATCAGCGACGACTGCATCGAATGCGGTTCCTGCGAGAGCGAGTGCCCGGTGGGCGCTATATCTCACGGCGACGGCAAGTATGTCATCGATCCCGACAAGTGCATCGAGTGCGGTGCCTGCGCGGACGTCTGCCCGGTGGGCGCTCCTCATCAGGCATAATATCTTTTAAAGAATGATGGGGAGGGTTTTGCCCTCCCTTTTCATTTATGGGGGTGCCGCTGTGGGACACAGGCTCGAGGATATGTTCGGCTGCGCGCTCTCCGTGTCGGATGCGCACGGCTTTGGGCTCGACGCGCTGCTGCTGGCCGAGTTTTCCGCGCCGAGACCCGGTGAGAGCGCGCTGGATCTCTGCTCCGGGTGCGGCGTGATCCCGGCGTTCTGGCTTGCCAGCGGCTGGGACGGGCGCGCGCGCGCTTTGGACATCGCGCCGGAGGCCGCGGAGCTTTGCCGCGTCACGGCCGAAAAAAACGGCTGGGGCGACAGGCTCGCGCCGGTCTGCGGGGATCTGCGGGAGCATGTTTTCGGGCGCGAGGAGTTTTCGCTCGTCACCGCCAACCCGCCTTATTTTTCCCTGGGGACCGGCCGTCCGAACGCCTCCGATACCGCGCTGGCGGCCAGGAGCGAGCTCTCCTGCACGCTGGAGGACGTCGTCTCCGCGGCGGCTTACGCGCTCAGGTTCGGCGGGCGCTTTTGCCTCTGTCACAGGCCGGAGCGGCTGGCCGACGTCATGTGCTCTCTGCGCGGCGCGGGGCTTGAGCCCAAGCGGCTGACGCTCGTCTCCCACAGGGCGGGCGGGCGGCCCTGGCTGCTGCTGGCGGAGGCGAAAAAGGGCGGCGGGCGCGGCCTGGTCACGGAGCTTCGCACAGACTCCGATTTCCGCGCCGCGACAATATCCAAAACCGAAGGAGACGGCTGAATGGGAAAGCTTTATGTAGTCGGCACGCCGATAGGCAACCTGGGCGACATGTCGCCGCGTGCGGTGGAGACGCTGGAGAGCGTGGATTTCATCGCCGTGGAGGACACGCGAGTGACGGTCAAGCTGCTGAACCACTTCGGGATAAAGGCGCCGATGGTCACATATCAGAAATATAACGAGCGGGAACGCAGCACCGAGATAGTGGAGCGGCTGCTCGGCGGCGAGAGCGCGGCCATCGTGACCGACGCCGGCATGCCCTGCATCAGCGATCCCGGCGAGGAGCTCGTGCGGCAGTGCGCGGCCGCCGGCGTGCCTATGGAGGTGGTGCCCGGCCCCTCCGCGCTCATCTCCGCGCTGGCCATCTCCGGGCTGCCCATCTCGCGCTTCTGCTTTGAGGGGTTCCTCAGCGTAAAGCACACCTCCCGTGTGGATCATCTGCGGGAGATAGCGTCCGAAAAGCGCACCATGGTCTTTTACGAGGCCCCGCACAAGCTCATCTCGACGCTCGGCGACATGCTCAGCGTGCTCGGGGACAGGAACATCGTGCTCGTGCGGGAACTGACCAAGATATACGAGAGCGTGTTCCGCGGGAAATTTTCCGACGCCCTGGAATCTTTAAAGGCGGCGCCGCCGCGCGGGGAGTACGTGCTCATCGTGGAAGGCGCGCCGGAGCAGCAGGAAAAACGCGACCCGCTGGAGGAGGCGCTTTCGCTCGCCCGCAGCATGATGGAGGAAGGAAAGCCCGTGTCCGCCGCCGCGCGTGAAGCCGCAAAGCTGACGGGCCAGCCCAAAAGCGTCATATACAAAGAGCTGACAAAATAGCCCTATGCCCTTTCGTCTTTTCCGGCGAGGGGGCTTTTATATGCCCCGAAACGGCAAAAACAATTTGACTTATGCGCCGACGCTTGTTAATATGTTATATGGAGATATTATTGAAACCTGTCAAATATGCCGGCACTCCGGCGCTCATATAAAGGGGACTGATTGAATTGGACGACCTATTCCACAGCTACATCGACAAGCTCTGCGGCCTCGATTACTCGAAACTCGACGAAAACGACTTTCTCCACACGTGGGACAAGACGGACGACGAGCTTCGCTCCATCATGATCGTGGCCGACGCCCTGCGCTTTTTAAGGCAGCAGAATTTGTCTTCGCGCATCTTCGACTCCGGGCTTGCCGTCTCCATGTTCCGTGACAACTCCACCCGCACGCGCTTCTCTTTCGCCTCCGCGTGCAACCTGCTCGGCCTTGAGGTGCAGGACCTCGACGAGGGCAAGAGCCAGATAGCGCACGGCGAAACGACCCGTGAGACGGCGAACATGATCTCTTTCATGGCTGACGTCATCGGCATAAGGGACGACATGTTCATCGGCCGCGGCGGGCGCTTTATGAAGGAAGTCAGCGACGCCGCCAAGGAGGGCTTCGACGACGGGATCCTCGAGCAGAAACCGATGCTCGTGAACCTGCAGTGCGACGAGGACCACCCGACGCAGGCGATGGCCGACCTCATGCATGTGGCGCATCAGTTCGGCGGGCTGGAAAACCTCAAGGGCAAAAAGATCGCCATGACGTGGGCCTATTCGCCCAGCTACGGGAAGCCTCTCTCCGTGCCCCAGGGCGTGGTGTCCCTGTTCTCCCGTTTCGGCATGGACGTCGTACTTGCTCATCCGGAGGGTTACGACATAATACCTGAGGCGGAGGAGCGCGCGGCCCGCTACGCCAAGGCCTCCGGCGGCAGCTTCCGCAAGGTGGACAGCATGGAGGAGGCTTTTAAGGACGCCGACATCGTTTACCCCAAGAGCTGGGCGCCGTTCGACGCGATGCAGCGCCGCACCGAGCTCTACGACATGCACAACGGGGCCGCGCTCGACGTGCTGGAGCAGGAGCTCCTCGCGCAGAACGCCGAGTACAAGGACTGGGAGTGCTGTGAGGACATGATGGCGCTGACCAAGGACGGAAACGCCACCTACCTGCACTGCCTGCCCGCCGACATCAGCGACGTGTCCTGCGTGCGCGGAGAGGTCACCCGTCAGGTATTCGACAAATATCGCGACTCTCTGTATAAACAGGCGAGCTTTAAACCATATGTTATCGCGGCGATGATCTTCCTGGCGAAATCGCACAACCCGCGGCGCGCCCTGCTCTCCCTTTGGGAACGCGGGACCGAGCGCCACCCCGCCGCCGGCAACGTCTGATCTGCCGGTCGTACTGTATTTTACTGCCGCCGTGTATGCTTATACAGGGCGGCAATGCTGTCAATACGGATTAAGGGGAACGAGACATGGGAAAAGCTGCACTCGTCATTATGGCCGCGGGCATGGGGAGCCGCTACGGAGGCGCGAAACAGATAACCTCCTTCGGCCCCGGCGGCGAAAGGATAATAGATTACTCCCTGCACGACGCGTGGAAAGCCGGCTTCGGACGGGTCGTCTTTGTGATAAACCGCGCGCTGGAGCATGATTTCCGCGAGTCCGTGGGCGAGCCCGTCTCCCGCTACATGGACGTGGATTACGCCTTTCAGGAGACGGGCGAGGTGCCGGACGGATTTGCGCCGTTCGACGGGCGCAAAAAGCCGTGGGGCACCTGCGAAGCCGTGCTGCGCTGCCGGGAAAAGGTGGATACGCCTTTCGCCGTCATAAACGCGGACGATTACTACGGCGCGCACGCTTTTGAAAAGATAAAGGGCGCTCTGGACGGCATGGATGGCGGGAGCGGCGATTACGCCATGCTCGCCTACCGCGTGGAGAACACGCTGACCGAGAACGGACAGGTGGCGCGCGGGGTGTGCACGGTCGAAAACGGCTTCCTCACTGAGGTGACGGAGCGCACGCATATAGAGAGGTGCGGCGAGGACGCGCGCTTCACGGAGGACGGCGGCGAGAGCTGGACGGCGATACCCCGCGGCACGCTCGTCTCCATGAACCTCTGGGCCTTCACGCCGGACATATTTCCTCATTTGGACAGCGCTTTCCGCAGTTTTCTGGCGCTCGACGCCCCGCGCGACCCGATGAAGGCCGAGGTGTACCTGCCCAGCGTCGTGGGCGCGCTGCTGCGTTCGGGAGAGGCGCGAGTGCGGGTGCTGGAGTCCCCCGACCGCTGGTACGGCGTGACGTACCGCGAGGACACGCCCTCCGTCAGAGCCGCGCTGAAACGGCTCACCGACAGCGGCGTTTACGGAGAACCTCTGTGGCCGGCGCTGTGAGCCTGGCGGCCGTACTGCTCGCCTCCGGGCACGGCAAGCGTTTCGGCGGAGACAAGCTGTTTTACGACTATGGCGGAAAGCCGATGGTGGAGCGGGCCTTTCTCTCCGTCCCGGACGGCGTGTTCACCAGAGTGTGCGCGGTGTCTCGCTCCGAAAAGGTGCTCGCGCTCGCCGGGGAATACGGCTTTGTGCCCGTGCCGAACGGCGACCTGACGGACGACGTAGCCGTCACCATCAGGCTGGGCATCGGGAATCTGCCGGAGGGGACGGATGGCTGCATGTTTCTCGTCTGCGACCAGCCCGCGCTTCGGCGTGAGACTGTGGCCGCGCTGGCGGCGGCTTTTTTCGCGCGGCCGGACCGGATATGGGCGCTTTCGTTCGCCGGAAAACGCGGGAACCCCGTGATATTCCCGTCCGCGCTGTTCGGAGAGCTGGCCTCCTTGCCATATGACACGGGCGGGCGGGCCGTGATCGACCGGCACCACGAGCTGCTCTCTTTAATGGAGGCCGGAGACGGCGCCGAGCTCGACGACATCGACGCTCCGCCGAATGACGGGGCCTGACGCGGGAAAAATATCGTTTTGCAGAGACAGGAGGTGCTCCGGACATGAAAAAACTTATAAGCATTCTCTTCAGCCGGATGGTGATCGTAGGGCTGCTGATCCTTTTGCAGCTGCTCGTGCTGATGGCGTGGATATGGCAGTTTTCCGAGTATTCGGAGTACATCTACACCTCTCTCGTCATCTTCAGCCTCGCCGTTGCGCTGAAAGTGCTGAGCAGCGACGAAAACCCGTCGTATAAGATCGCGTGGCTCGTGCCGATCCTGCTGTTCCCCGTCTTCGGCGGCCCGCTGTATCTGCTTTTCGGCTCCGGAAGGATCACCCGTGGATTCAAGGAGCACGCCGGCCGGATCGTGAAGGAGACGCAGAGTTACCTTGTCCGCAACACCGACGCCGAAAACGGGCTTGCCGCCGTGGATCCCGAGGCGGAGCGCACGTCGCGCTACATTACGGAGTACGGCGGCTATCCGCTTTACCAAAACTCCGTCGTCACGTATTTCCCCTCCGGCGAGGCCAAATTCGAGGCGCTGAAAGAGCAGCTCGAAAAAGCCGAGCACTTTATATTTATGGAGTATTTCATCATCGGCGAGGGCTACATGTGGAACTCCCTGCGCGACATCCTCATCCGAAAAGCCGCCGAGGGCGTGGACGTGCGCATCATGTACGACGACATAGGCAGCCTGAACACCCTGCCGTACAAATACGACCTTTACCTCGGCTCGCTGGGCATAAAATGCCGCGTTTTCAACCAGTTCAAACCCGTCGCCTCCGTGCGCATGAACAACCGCGACCACCGCAAGATCGTCGTCATCGACGGTCACACCGGCTTCACCGGCGGCATCAATCTGGCCGACGAATATATAAACCGCGTGGAACGCTGCGGCCACTGGAAGGACACGGCCGTCATGATAAAAGGAGAGGCTGTCTGGAACCTCACCGTCATGTTCCTGCGCATGTGGTGCGAAAGCGACGCGGAACGCGAGGATTTTCTGGCCTACGCTCCTCACACATATCACGCCGGGCCTTTCGTGAGCGACGGCTTCGTGCAGCCATACGGCGACAGCCCCCTCGACGACGAGATCGTGGGCGAAAACGTGTACCTCAACATGATAAACCGCGCGAAAAACTACGTGTGGATAAGCTCGCCCTATCTCATCATCGACAACGAGCTGACGAGCGCGCTGTGCCTCGCCGCCAAAAGCGGGGTGGATGTGCGCATCGTCTGCCCGCACGTGCCCGACAAGTGGTATGTGCACATGATGACCCGCTCCGCGTATCCGTTTCTCATCAAAAATGGCGTAAAGGTGTACGAGTACACGCCCGGCTTCAACCACTCCAAGAACTTTCTGGTGGACGACAGGATGGGCACCGTCGGTACGATAAACCTCGATTACCGGAGCCTGTACCTGCACTTTGAGTGCGGCTGCTGGATGTACGGCTGCGGTGCGCTCCAGGACCTGAAAAGCGACTACCTCGCCATGCTGGACAAGTGCGCCCCGTATACGGAGGAGGACTGCCGCAGGGTGCGCTGGCCCGTCAGGCTGATGCGCAGCCTCCTGCGCGTGTTCGCCCCGCTGATGTGAAAAAACAACGCTAAAAAGCCGCCCACATTCGCTTGGCTGCGAGTGCGGGCGGCTTTTATTCATATACAGACGTTTCAGCCGAGGTTCTTTTCCAGCGTTTCGAGCTGACGCTCCAGCTCTTTGGGCAGCTTGTCGCCGAACTTCGCGTAAAATTCGCTGATGCCGGCCGCCTCCTCTTTCCAGAGCGACGGGTCCACTTCCAGCAGTTTCGCTATCGTACCGGTGTCTATGCCATCGAGACCCTCCGTCTCTATGTCCTCAGGGCGCGGCTCCCAGCCGATGGGCGTCTCCACGGCGTCGGCGGTGCCCTCGCAGCGGCCGAGTATCCACATCAGCACGCGCATGTTTTCGCCGTAGCCGGGCCAGATGAATTTGCCGTCGTCCCCGGTGCGGAACCAGTTGACATTGAATATCTTCGGGGCCTTGTCGCCCAGCTTTTCGCCCATGTCGAGCCAGTGCTGCCAGTAATCGCCCATGTGGTAGCCGCAGAAGGGCAGCATGGCCATCGGGTCACGCCTGACGACGCCCACCGCGCCCGCCGCCGCCGCCGTTGTCTCCGACGCCATGACGGAGCCGACGAAAACGCCGTGTTCCCAGCTCCTCGACTGGTAGACCAGCGGGGCCGTCTTCGCGCGCCTGCCGCCGAATATCATGGCGGAGATGGGCACGCCGGCCGGGTCGTCGAATTTCGGGGAGACGCACGGGCAGTTCTTTGCCGGGGCGGTGAAGCGGGAGTTCGGGTGCGCGCCCTTCTCCTCGCTCGTCTTTCCGTTCCAGGGGCGGCCTTTCCAGTCTATCGCGTTCTCAGGCGGGTTTTTGTCAAGGCCCTCCCACCACACGGTGTTGTCGTCCAGATTGTGCGCAACGTTCGTGAATATCGTGCCGCGGCGCGTGGCGGCCAAAGCGTTGGGGTTGGACTTCTCGTTCGTGCCGGGCGCGACGCCGAAGAAGCCGTTTTCCGGGTTCACGGCCCAAAGCCTGCCGTCCGGCCCTATGCGCAGCCAGGCGATGTCGTCGCCGACGCACCAGACCTTGAAGCCCTTCTTCGCGTAGAACTCCGGCGGGATGAGCATGGCGAGGTTCGTCTTGCCGCAGGCCGAGGGGAACGCGGCGGATATGTATTTCGTCTCGCCGTTCGGGAACTCTATGCCCAGGATGAGCATATGCTCCGCCATCCAGCCCTCTTTCCAGCCCTGCCACGACGCTATGCGCAGCGCGAAGCATTTTTTGCCCAGCAGCACGTTGCCGCCGTAGGCCGAGTTGATGCTCCAGATGGTGTTGTCCTCCGGGAACTGGCAGATGTAGCGGTTCTCCTCATCCACATCCTTTTTGGCGTGCAGACCCTTGACGAAATCGGGCGAGTCGCCCAGCACATCCAGAGCCGGCTGCCCCATGCGGGTCATGATATCCATGTTGAGCACGACGTAGATCGAATCCGTCAGCTCTATGCCGATCTTCGCGAACGGGCTGCCGAGCTGGCCCATGCTGTAAGGGATCACATACATCGTGCGGCCCTTCATCGCGCCGTCGTACAGCGGGCGCAGGCGGGCGTACATCTCGTCCTTTTCCACCCAGTTGTTCGTCGGGCCGGCCATCTCCTTTTTGGTTGTGCAGATGAAAGTGCGCGCCTCCACGCGGGCGACATCGTTCACCTTGGTGCGGTGCAGCAGGCAGCCGGGCAGCTTCTCCTCGTTGAGCTTTATCATCTCGCCGGTGGCTATCGCCTCGTCCCGAAGCTCGCGCAGCTGCTCCTCGCCCTTGTCCAACCAAACCACCCTGTCCGGCTTGCAGAGCGTCACCATTTCGTCCAGCCATTTCAGCACATACGGATTGTTCGTCATGTATGAATTCCCCTTTCGAGCGATTATGCACGGCGACCCGCCGCACTGTTATGTTTTTAATTATATGTTATGCCGCTGTTTTATTCAAGTAGTCAAAAACACGTTTCTGCAACATTATTTTATGTAAGTTGCAGTTTTGAAGTCCTCGTCTATGGGCATCGACGGCACGGCGTTGAGGTCGAGGCCGACGGTGTGCCCCGCCGCGAACTCGTAATACCCCTGCGAGCCGATCATCGCCCCGTTGTCCCCGCAGAGAGGCAGCGGCGGCACGAACAGGCGGCGCCCGCTTTCGGCGCATTCTTTTTCCAACAGCGCGCGCAGCCCTGAATTTGCCGAAACGCCGCCGGCCGCGACGATCGTCGTGAATTTTCCTTCGTCGGCCGCCAGCATCAGGCGTGAAACGAGCGCCTCGCAGACCGTCTTTTGAAATGACGCGCAGAGATCCGGGATATTCACGCTCTCCCCCTTCTGCCCGGCGTTGTGCAAAAGGTTCACCACCGCCGTCTTTAAGCCCGAAAAGCTCATGTCCAACGGATAGCCCTCCACGTGCGGCTTCGGCAGCCTGAACGCCTCCGGATCGCCGCCCTGAGCGGCCCTGTCCAGAAACACCCCGCCCGGATATGGCAGGCCCATGGCGCGCGCAGCCTTGTCGAACGCCTCCCCGGCCGCGTCGTCCCTCGTCTTGCCCAGCACGCGGAACTTCGTGTAATCCGCGACTTCGACTATATGGCTGTGCCCGCCGGACACCACGAGGCACAGAAAGGGCGGCTCCAGCTCCGGGTGAGCAAGGTAATTCGCCGCGATATGGCCGCGCAGATGGTGCACCGGCACAAGCGGCTTGCCCGTGGCCAGAGAAAGGCCCTTCGCGAAATTCACGCCCACCAGCAGAGCGCCTATCAGCCCCGGCGCGGCCGTCACGGCGAAAGCGTCCACCTCCGGGAGCTCCATGTCCGCGTCGGCGAGCGCCTTTCTCACCACCGCGACGATGTTTTCCGTGTGGCGGCGGGAAGCTATCTCCGGCACCACGCCGCCGTAAAGCCCGTGCTCCTCCACCTGAGTGTTTATAACGTTCGACAAAGTCCTCCTGCCATCCTCTATCACGGCGGCGGCCGTCTCGTCGCAGGAGGACTCTATGCCGAGTATCTTCATGTGCTCACCTTTTCCCAAATCCGCTCTCCGGCTCTGCGCCGGGCTATTTTATTTATTATATCGCCTTTGCCGCCCGTTGTCCACCGCCATTTGCGGGCGCGCGCCCGCCGCCACCGCGTACTCCGCCGCCGCGCGAAACAGCGTGTCGGCCAGCACCCGCTCCGTCCCGATCCCGGCCCTTTCGGCGATCTTGCCGTAAAATTCCGCCGCCGCGTCGTCGAGCCTCACCTTGAAAACTCTCATCTCATCGCCCCGGAATATATTCTGCCCCCGCTTTCAAAATAAAGCCGTGCAAAAAAATGGCGGCTCCTTTCGGAGCCGCCGTAAGTTTTTGTTTATTGCTTTCAGCCGCCGTAGCTGTAGCCGGACTGTATCTGGGAATCCTCGGCGGTGTTGGTGCCGTTGTCCTCCAGCAGCGTGATGGTGACTTTGAAAGTCTTGTCATTGTTGCCGGTCGCGGAGTAACGGTACAGCGTGAGGACGACCTGGTCGCCGGGCGCATGGGCCTGCAGAGCCGTCTGCAGATCCGTCATGCTGGTGATGTCGGTGCTGTCGAAGGCGATGATTATGTCGCCGGCGGCGGCGTCGGTCCCGGTCAGCGCGCTGCGCGAATTGATCGCCCTGATCTGCACGCCCTGAGGAACGTTGTACATCTGCGCCACGGTGGAATCTATCGTCGTGCCGGTGATGCCGAGTATCGGACGTCCGGACACATAGCCCTGAGAAATGAGCTCCGCGATCACATCCTGCGCGTCGGAGATCGGGATGGCAAAACCGATGCCCTCGTAAGAGGTGGAAATGAGCTTCGAGTTCGTGATGCCGATGACCTGACCGAACTCATTGATGAGGGCGCCGCCTGAGTTGCCGGGGTTGATGGCCGCATTGGTCTGGATGACGTTCAGGGAGTACGCGCTCTCGCTCGTCGTGATGACGCGGTTGAGGCCGGAGATGATGCCGTTGGTGAAGCTGCTCTGTAATGTGAGCCCGCCCGGATTGCCCAGGGCGTACACCGTCTCGCCGACTTCGCACTGAGTGGAGTCGCCGAGCGTCGCCGGAGTCAGGTTGGTGGCGTCTATCTTGAGGACTGCGATATCGGTCTGCGCGTCGGAGCCCACGAGAGTGGCCTCATATTCCTCGTTGTTGTAAAGCACCACTTTTATGGCGTCAGCGCCGGAGACGACATGCGCGTTGGTCGCGATATATCCGTCCGACGTGAGGATGATGCCGGAACCTTCGCCCGCGGCGTCGATGGAGGTTGCATACTGATACTGCACCACGCCCACGATGGAAGGGCTGACTTTGTCGTATATCTGGGTGGCGGACATCTCGCCATCGGTGGTTATCGTCTCGCTCGTCTCAGGCTTCTCCGCCAGTGAGAGAGTGGGCGCGTTCTCGTTCTGGGTCGTGCTGGCGGACGCTTCGCTCGACTGGCTGCCGGAAGCAGCGGAGCTCTGCTCCGAATCCGCAAGACCGAACGGGAGACTGCCGCCGGAAGCGAGGCTGTATGCGCCGAACACCGCGAACGTCAGCACGCACACGCCGAGCACCGCCGCGACGATGCCGAGGAACACCTTGAACCCGCGTCCGCTCTTTTTGCCGCCGCCCGGCTTCTTGCCCGAATGATCCGCATTCTCGTACTTGTCGAAATTCCACTGGTAACCGCCCGTCTGGCTGTTGTACGGATTTTGGGTGCCGGAATACTGCGGGTCCACGCCGCGGCTGCTATAATAGCCGTACTGCGCGCCATAGCCCTGCTGCGGAGGCGTCTGCTGGGCGTTATTTTGCGGAGCGCCCTGCTGCTGGGCATTCTGCCACTGGCTGCCAGCGTCCGGGGCCGCGCCCTGAGCGTCCGGAGCCGCGCTGTGAGCATCCGCTCCCTGGGCCGCTCCCTCGTAGCTCCTGTACTGGTTCGTATTGTTGGAGTAGCTCCATCCGGAGGGCTGGCCGGCGTTTTCGCTGTTCGCCGCGCCGTCTGCCTGTCCGGAAACATCCGCCGCGCTGTTCTCCGCGGAGGAAGCCGCAGCGTCTGTGTTCTCGCTCATTTTGTTATTCTCAAAGTCTTCCATATCTCTCACCTTTGCTGTAAATTACATTTTATTCGCCGGTAAGCGCCGGCTGACTTTTTTCATCTGACGGCATCAGTTTATCCAATAATTGTGACCCCAAAATAAACGCGGATTTAAGAATTTGAGTTTATTTTGTTTTTTATTTTCAGCAAAACTAAGAAAAATCTTTGCGCGGCATTTTCCTTCAGGAACCGGAGGATTCCGTCATCCTCCTGCGGGCGTGCTCCTTGGCCGTTTTGGGGTCCGCGGCGGGCACGGAGAAGCAAAATTCCGCATATTCTCCCTCCACGCTGCGCACGATCAGGTCGCCGTTGTGGAGGTTCACTATCGTCTGCACAATGTAGAGGCCGAGGCCGTAGCCGCTCTTGTCCAGGCTGCGCGACTTGTCGGACTTGTAGAACCTGTCGAACAGGCGCGGTATCTCATGCTGAGGTATCCCGTCGCCCGTATTGCGTATGGCGACGAACACCCTGTCGTTCTCCGTCTTGAAGGTGAAGGATATGCAGCCCTTCTCGTTCACAAATTTCACTGCGTTGTCGATGAGGTTGTATATCACCTGATTTATCATATCGGCGTCCGCCTCGACGTATATCGGGTCGGACTCCAGCCCCACGACCTCAAGCCCCTTGTCCTCTATGCGCTGCTCGAACGAGAACAGCGTGCGGCAGACCATTTCGTTTATGTCGAAAACGGAGGGGTCTATTTTCGATTCTCCGGATTCTATGCGCGCCACGTTCAGCATGGACTTGACCATCCTGGACAGGCGGTGCACCTCCTCGGAAACGGTCTCAAGGTACTGGCGGCGCTTCTCCTCCGGCACGGTGCCGTCGAGTATGCCGTCTATAAAACCGCCTATCGTCGTCATCGGCGTCTTCAGCTCGTGCGAGACGTTGGCTATAAAGCTGCGGCGTACCGACTCAAGGTCCGCCAGCGACGAAGCCATGTTGTTGAAGGCCGAGGCGAGCTGCCCTATCTCATCGTAGCCCTCGACCGGCACCCTCACGGAGAAATCCCCCGCGGAAAAGCTCTTGGTCGCGGCCACCATCTCCCGCAGCGGGCGTATCAGGCGGCGCGTCACGAAATATATGACTATGGAAGAGATGATTATCGCGATTATCGCGCAAAGGAAGAACACATCTATGAGGTCGGCCACGTAGTTCCACAGCTCATCCGCCGGGAGCGACACGAACACCGCGCCGAAAGTCGTCCCGTTCACCTCCACCGGCACGCCGACCGTATAGAACGGGGAGGAATATATCCCCTCAAGCGTGCCGTTCTCTATGAACTTGCCGGACATTACTTTCTGCATGATGTCGGCCGCCAGAGTATATGTGCGGTGGCTGCAGTTGTCGCCCTCGGTGCAGATCATCGTGCGTCCGTTCCCGTCCACGAGGAAGATCTCCGTGCCCGTGGTGGCCGAGATGATGCTGTAGCCCGAAAGGAGCTGCTTTTCCGATATGTACTGGTAGTCGTAGCTCTGCAGATTGGCAGCCGTCAGCGCCGCGGCCTGCCTCGCGTTGCGCAGGAGCGACTCCTGCTTGTCCTCCTGAAAATATCTGGTGGAGAACGCGAGGAACAGCCCGCCCATCAGCGTGATGCTGACGAGTATCATCGCGGAGCAGACGGCGAAATATTTTGTAAACAGTGATTTCTGCATGGACTTATCGCCTCAAAATGATGAATATTAAACAGGCGGCCATTGGCCGCCTATGATGACTGCTTTTCAGTTTGTCCGCGCCGGGGGAGCCTGTCACTCCTTGACCTCGAACTTGTAGCCGACGCCCCACACGGTCTTAAGCGACCATTTGTCGGAGACGCCCTCCAGCTTCTCGCGCAGACGCTTTATGTGCACGTCCACCGTGCGGCTGTCGCCGTAATACTCGAAACCCCACACCTCGTCCAGCAGCTGATCGCGCGTATACACGCGGTTCGGATTGGAGGCGAGGTGGAACAGCAGCTCCAGCTCCTTCGGCGGGGTGTCCACCACCTTGCCGTCCACTTTCAGTTCGTACTTCGTCATGTTCACGACCAGCTTGTCGTAGCTGACCTCCTTGACGTCGCTCTCAGCCACGGCTTTCCCCGTGCGGCGCATGACGGCCTTGATGCGCGCCACTATCTCTTTCGCGTCGAACGGCTTCACGACGTAGTCGTCCGCGCCGAGCTCCAGCCCCAGCACCTTGTCGAACGTCTCGCCCTTGGCCGTTATCATTATGATCGGGCACTCGGACTTTTTGCGCAGCTCACGGCAGACCTGCCATCCGTCCAGCTTCGGCATCATGACATCGAGCAGGATCAGATCCGGATTTTCGGAAGCGAACTTGGCCAGCGCCTCCTCGCCGTCGCCCGCCGTCACCACAGTAAAATTCTCCTTTTCCAGGTAAAGCCTCAAAAGCTCGCATATGTTCTTGTCGTCGTCCGCGACCAAAATCTTGCCAGTGGCCATTGTACGTCCTCCCCTTATCTGTGCGCTCCCAATATTATTAATTATACAGCAGAATGTCAGGCATTCGTGAATATTTCTTGAACCTTTTTTCGCTTTTGGGTAAATTGCACTTGTTATAAGTCCAGATTGACATTATAATTATAGCAGGCAACGCAGAGATTTGCAATCTTTAGCAAAGGACTGACGATTACAATGAAGCTTGGAATAATCGGACTGCCGAACGTCGGCAAAAGCACCCTCTTCAACGCTATCACGAACGCCGGGGTTCAGGCCGCCAACTACCCGTTCTGCACGATAGAGCCCAACGTCGGCGTCGTCGCCGTACCCGAACCGCGCCTCGACAAGCTGGCCGAAATGTATGAGCCCGAAAAGTATACGCCGGCCACCGTCGAGTTCGTCGACATCGCCGGCCTCGTAAAAGGCGCCTCAAAGGGCGAGGGCCTCGGGAACAAATTTCTCGCCAACATCCGCGAGGTGGACGCGCTGATACACGTGGTGCGCTGCTTCGAGGACGCGAACGTCATCCATGTGGACGGCTCCGTGTCCGCCGCGCGCGACATAGAGGTCGTCAACCTCGAGCTCATCTTCTCCGACCTGGAGATACTCGAGCGGCGCATCGCCAAGACCGAAAAGGATTTCAAGGGCGGCAACCGCCAGTTCGGCGAGGAGCTCGAGCTGCTGAACCGCCTGAAAGCCCACCTTGAGGACGGCAAGTCGGCGCGCGCCTTCGTCTGCCGCGGAGAGGAGGAGCAGGAGATCGTTTCGAGCATACCGCTGCTCTCCGGCAAGCCGATAATCTACGCCGCCAACCTCTCGGAGCAGGATTTTCTGGAGGGATACGAGCACAACACCAACTATCAGGCCGTGTGCAAGATCGCAGCGGAGGAGCAGGCCGCCGTCATGCCCGTGTGCGCGAAGTTCGAGGAGGACATCAGCGACCTCTCCAACGAGGACAAGAAAGAGTTCCTTGAGGAGATCGGGCTGGAGCAGTCCGGCCTCGACCGCATGATAAAGGCCTCCTACGACCTGCTCGGGCTGATGAGCTTCCTCACCGCCGGCAAGAAGGAGGTCCGCGCCTGGACGATCAAGAAGGGCACGAAGGCCCCTCAGGCCGCCGGCACCATACACACCGACTTTGAGCGCGGCTTCATCCGCGCGGAGATCGTCAGCTTCGACGACCTGGTGGCGACCGGCTCCATGGCCGCGGCGCGCGACAGGGGCCTGGTGCGCAGCGAGGGCAAGGATTACGTCATGCAGGACGGCGACGTGGTGCTGTTCCGCTTCAACGTGTGAGATCCCGCCTGTTTACACAAAATAAAAGACGGCCCCGCTCCGAAAAAGCGGCGCCGTCTTTTTTCATCCGTACAGATACGGCTTCAGCACACCGTAAAGCTTTTCGTTGTCCAGCACGTAGCTCTCGTGGCTCTCGCCCGGCAATATTTTGAGCACCGCGCCCGGCACGCACGCGGCTATATGACGGGTGTGCGCCTCTTTCACGAGGTCGCGTTCCCCGGCGATGAGCACGGTGGGCGTTATTATGGTGCTCAGGCTCTCATCCGCGATATGGGGCTCGTCCAGCATCATCCTGAAAAGCGGCGAGCGGGTAAAGAACCAGCACACCCGGCACAGGGCCCTGAAACCCGGGCGCAGCCCCTCCGGCGTCACGTTCGCCCCCGAACAGATCAGCCTGCCCAGCAGCTCCGGCCGCATTATCGCCGTCATCAGGCCTGTTATTCCGCCGTCGGAGAAGCCGTACAGCACGGGCTTTTCGAGCCCCAGCTTTTCGCTGAAGCAAATGATGTCCCGCGCCATATCCTCATAAGAAAGCGTCTCCACCTTCGTACTCCCGCCGTGGCCGCGGCTGTCGACGGCGTAGACCGCAAAGTCCCCCTCCAGCCGCCCGCAGAGGCCGTCGAAGATGCGGTGGCTCTCCCCGTTGCCATGCAGGAGCAGGAGGGGCGCTCCGCTCCCGTGCTTTTCGTAATACAGCGTCACGCCGTTCACATCTATGAGCATGCTCACGCCTCGCGCAGTTCCAGCATGACGGGGCAGTGGTCGCTCCCCTCTATCTCCGGCAGGATCAGCGAGTCCTCCACCCTGTCCAGCAGCCTGTCGGAGACGAGGAAATAGTCTATGCGCCAGCCGGCGTTGTGCTCGCGCGCGTGGAACATGTAGCTCCACCACGAGTACGCATCCGTCCTGTCGGGGTAGAGCGCGCGGAAGCTGTCCCTGAATCCGGCGGAGAGCAGCTCGGTCATCTTCCCTCTCTCCTCGTCCGTAAATCCGGCGTTCCCGGCGTTCGTTCTGGGATTTTTAAGGTCTATCTCCTCATGCGCCACGTTCATGTCCCCGCAGACGACGACCGGTTTTGCGCCGTCCAGCCCGACAAGGTAGGCGCGGAAGTCATCCTCCCACTTCATGCGGTATGGAAGCCGCTCCAGCTCTCTTTTCGCGTTGGGCGTGTACACGTTCACCAGGTAGAGATCCGGAAACTCCAGAGTTATCACCCGGCCCTCGTGGTCGTGTTCGTCTATGCCGAGGCCGTAAGACACCGAGAGCGGCTCCCTTTTGGTAAACACGGCGGTGCCGGAGTAACCCTTTTTCTCCGCACTGTTCCAATACTGCCTGTAGCCCGGCAGCTCGAGCTCTATCTGTTCCGGCTGGAGCTTCGTTTCCTGCAGACAGAAAAAATCCGCGTCCAGCGTTTCGATCGCGTCCATGAAGCCTTTGCCCATGCACGCCCGCAGACCGTTCACGTTCCATGATACAAACCGCGTTTCGGTCGCCCTCTTTCTTTGTGCGATATGCCGTTTTTTAAATTCTATCCCCGTGCGCGCCTTTTGTCAACTTTCACCGCTGGTGCAGTTTTGTCTTTACGAATGTGGTATAATAAGGATAGAAAAAACAGAGGGGTGGCGATATGCGTGTCGGACGATGATTTCTTTGGCGGCGCTTTTGACTTCAACCGCGACGGCAAGACCAGCGACGACGAGGGGTTTTTCGCCTATCTGCTTCTCAATGACAAGCTCTCCGAAAGTTCTCCGTGGGGCAGCTCCACCGCGCACCCGTCAGGACACCGGAACAACAGCCGCCGCAATTCCGACAGCCTGTACATTGACTGCCCGAGTTTCAGCAGAGCCAAACTCGCGATGGTCTGCGACAACCAGCACCGCACGGATGTCGCTATCGCCGTTTTCCTGGTTATCGTGCTGCTCTTGGTAGCCTATGCCGGCGGCAAGCTTTACATTGCAGCGTCTCAATCATGCAATACCGCCATTGAGTATATCTCCGAAGGAAATTATCCCCTGGCATATAACGTGCTCAATGACTGCATGGACACCGAGGAAGTGGTGGCTCTGCGCGCCTATTCCAAGGCCAAAAGCACGACCCTCTTATCCGCGCACGACAGAGCGCGCGCCGTCATCTATTGCCTCAGCGCTGTGAACGAGCGCTATTCCGGCCCTTATGCCAACGAGATACGTGAGCTGCGCGCGGAGGCGAACGACGTCCTCAACAGCTGAAATATAAAACGATGCCCGGACACGGTGGGAACCGCGCCCGGGCATATTTTTTATCCGTGATAGAGCTTTTTCGTCTGGTACTTCGGCTCGCAGGTGAGGTTTATACCGAGCTTTTTAAATGTCTGCTCGTCCACCTGAGAGAGTATGACGGAGGAGTGCGCCTCGCACCCGCGCAGCTTGGAGAGCTGTTTCATCGCCATGGCCGCCATCGGGTTCGTCACCGCGGAGATGGACAGCGCCACGAGTATCTCGTCGCTGTGCAGGCGCGGGTTGTTGTTCCCGAGATGCTTTGTCTTGAGCTCCTGTATCGGCTCTATGACTATCGGCGCGATGAGCTGCAGGTCGTGGTTTATGCCGCCCAGCGCCTTCAGCGCGTTCAGCAGCACGGCGGAGGACGCCCCCAGCAGTGAGCTTGTCTTTCCCGTGATTATCCTGCCGTCCGGCAACTCTATGGCCGCCGCGGGCATGCCCGTCTCCTCCGCGCGCGCCACAGCCGCCGCCGCGACCGGACGCTCTGCCGTAGTGATGCCCGCCTGTTTCATCAGCAGCTCCGTCTTATGGATGGCGCCCTCCCCGCTCCTGCCCGCGCGCTGCTCGCACAGCGCCGTATAGTAGCGGCGGATGATCTCCTGACAGGCGGCCTCGCGCACCACCTCGTCGTCGCTGATGCAGTAGCCAGCCATGTTTACGCCCATGTCCGTCGGGGAACGGTAGGGGCTTTTCCCCATTATCGTTTCAAATATCGTGTTGAGGACGGGAAATATCTCCACATCGCGGTTATAATTCACCGCCGTCTCCCCATATGCCTCCAGATGGTAAGGATCTATCATGTTCACGTCGTCAAGGTCGGCCGTCGCCGCCTCGTAGGCGAGATTGACCGGGTGGGAAAGCGGCAGGTTCCAGATGGGAAACGTCTCGAACTTGGCGTAGCCGGCCTTGACCCCGCGCTTGTTCTCATGGAAAAGCTGCGACAGGCAGGTGGCCATCTTCCCGCTGCCGGGTCCGGGCGCCGTCACCACCACAAGCGGGCGCTGCGTCTCTATGAATTCGTTGCGGCCGTAGCCGTCGTCACTGACAATGAGCGGCACGTCCGCCGGGTACCCGTCTATCGGGAAGTGCAGGTAGGAGCGCACGCCGAGGCGGGAAAGCCTCTCCCGGAACTGAACGGCGGCTTTCTGCCCGGTGTAGCGCGTGATAACGACGGAGCCCACGAACAGCCCGATTGCGGAAAAGGCGTCTATCAGCCGCAGCACGTCCAGGTCGTACGTTATGCCTAGGTCGCCGCGCACCTTGTTCTTTTCTATGTCACCCGCATTGATGACAATGACTATTTCCGCCTGATCGGCAAGCTCCAGCAGCAGTTTCACCTTTGTGTCCGGCTCGAACCCAGGCAGAACGCGGGACGCATGGTAATCGTCGAACAGCTTTCCTCCGAATTCCAAATATAGTTTGCCCCCGAAATAGTCGATGCGCTCCCGTATTTTCTCCGACTGCATGGTAAAGTATTTTTCGCTGTCAAAACCCGTCCTCTTCATGGCCATCTCCGTAAATATATGATTTCCGGCCAGCATGCCGGAACATGGGCGTATTTTCAGGCAAATACCGTCATTTCGCATATTTTTCGTTTAAACTGATGACAAAGAGAAAAATATCAATTATAATTATTTATCATACGGAAAAGCGGCTTTTTTCCTTAATAGAGTATAAAGCCAAACGCCGCCGCCGTCAACAGCTTTTGAACGCCGGCGTGTCTTTCCCGTAAAACGGAGGCGTGTTTTTTGAAGAAGGTTATCGCGCTGCTGCTCTGCGCGGTGCTCGCCGTCTCTATGACCGGCTGTACCGCAAGCGGGGGCGTCGGCGGACTGATAAAGGATTTTGCAAGCGACATATCCGGGCTCGTTCCCAACGACGTGGAACACCTTTTCAAATCGAAAAACGGGAATGACAGCACCCACGCGCACGACAACATACTTTCCACCGGCTATGCGAACATGCTGAAAAGCGACAAGTATTATATCTCCTACAGCTCCACTCCGGGCGGCGAGGTGACGGAGTACGGCAGGAGCGGCGTGCGGGCAGGCACTAAAACATCCGGCACGCACATAGTGCTCGACGACGGCAAGTATTATCTGCTCGACGACGTGAATCTCACCGCCACGGTGATCGACCCGGCGAATTACCCCAGCGCGCCGCTCGCGGTGGACGCCTCCGACATAACTTTTTCCGAGGCTGGCGAGGACACGATGGACGGCAAGACGATGACTTACGAGGATTACACGGCCGGCGGCGGGACCATCCGCTTCTGGCTGGACGGCTCAGACCTTTACGCTATGGATATAAAACAGACGGCCTGCACCGTGATGATATATGTGACAGACTTTTCCAAGCATGTATCCAGCGAACTTGTCAATGTTCCGGCAAACTACGCCGTCGTGGGCTGAGGCCGCAAAGCGTGCGGAAGGCGCGAGCCTTTCAGTATATAAAACCATTTCAACTTGAGGAGGCAACAAAATGGCACAGGTAACAGCACCGGTTTTCGACTCCCAGGATCTTCAGCAGAACAAAACTATGGCGGGCCTCGCGTTTTTCGGCATCCTTTTCTTTCTTCCGCTGGTCTCATGTCCCAATTCGCCGTTCGGCAGGTGGGCCGCGAACCAGGGCTTGCTCGTCCTCATCGCTTCTCTCGTGGCAAGTCTCATCAACATAATCCCCCTGCTCGGGCAGATAATCTATCTCGTGCTTTCCATTCTGATAGCCGTATTTGCCATCATCAGCATGGTAGCGGCGTTCCAGGGTCAGGCCAAGCCCGTACCTGTCATAGGCGGGATAACCATCATCAAGTGAGATCTCTGACAAGTTTTCATTACATCTATTGAAAGGACTGAGTGTGAATGGGATTCTTTGACGACCTCGGCAACAAGCTGAACGACGTGGCCGGCAAGGCTACGGACAAGGTGAGCGAGATCACCGAGAACAACCGCCTGCGCAGCGAGCTGAACTCCGAAGAGCAGAAGCTGCGCGACATCTACACAGACCTTGGCAGGCGCGTTTATGAGCTCGCCAAGGATGACCCCACCTCTGCCTTCGCACAGCAGTGCAAAGAGGTCGCTGAGGGCGAGAAGAAAGTGGCTGAGCTGAAAGCCCAGCTCGAACCCAAACCGGCCGCTCCCCAGGACGCAGAACAGGCGCAGTCTCCCGCGCAGTCTCCCGCGCAGGACGTCAAGCTGACGCACGACCCTTATGCAGGCGCGCAGCCGGATTTCCCGCCCGCATATCCGCCGGCAGCAGCGCCCGCCGAACCCGTGCAGACGGCGGCTCCCGCCGGTGTCGAAGCGCCCGCAGCGCCCGCGGTCAAGAAGTTCTGCCCCAACTGCGGGGCGCACAACGTGAACGGCGCAAAGTTCTGCCCGACATGCGGCACACCGCTTTCAATGTGACAAATAAAAAACAGACGCTCATATGGGCGCCTGTTTTTTTATCTGTCTATCCGACGAGTTCCGCCATCACGACGAAACGCTGATTCGCGTCATTGCCGAGGTAGCGCGTGCAGGTCGAGAGCGTAAGGATCTTGTTCCCGCCGTAGGAGCTGTTGAAAAGGCCGTAGCTCTGGCTGTAGGCGATGGCCCTGGCCGCCACCCCGGCCGCGCCGTTGTTCGGGTGGATGTAAAAGTTCAGATCCCTCGTGAAGAAGACCGCGAACACCCTGTAAGTGTACACCGAGCCGTCCGCCGTGCTGAGCGTTATCGTCCTGTTCGACGAGGCGAACCCGCTGTCGAAGAACGCCATCAGCGCCTCGAACTGCGCGCCGCTGGATTTGAAAGGATAGGCGTAGTTGCCCCAGTTGTGCCCGTAAAGTATCACGTTATTTGAGAGCGCCCCGCCTGAAATGCGCGTGTTCTGGGACGTCCACGCCAGCTCGCTGTAGCTGTATGCCCCGGCGGCGAAGCTGTAATAAGCCGTGTTCTGATAGACCGGATAGCCCGCGAGCCTCGTGCCGGAGACCGTGACGTACGCCACGGGGTACGCCGTGCCGCTGTACGTATATGTCTGCGTTGCACCGGCGGGATTGGTGAGGCCGCTGCCCTGGGTCGCGCTGTCCTCCTGCGCTGGGGATTCGAGCGTCTCCATAAGATGGGGGTAGCGCGTGGCTATCAGGTTCCTGTATTTTGTCCCTTTCAAATAGCGGTAGGCAAGCCCCGGCTGCGGCGTGTCACACGTGCACCCGACGACCTCCTCCGTCTCCTCTGCGGACGCAGATTCCTGCTCCACAGCCGAGCCGGAAAACGCCGCCCCCGCTATCAGCGCCGCAAGCACCGCCGCCAGTGTCCGCACAGCCGCGCCCCTTCGCCATATCGTCATACAGCACTCCCCCTTATGGTTCAGTATTATAACATATCGGGCAAATATTTGGCAATGTTTTTTCGGTGAAATTTTGCTTATCGCGCGCTGTGTTTTCCTCCCTGGCCTCGGTCACATAAAAACGCGCTCTTTGTTGACTAAACACTGTTTTTGTACTATCATTGATCATGTGCTAAAGGGGATGAAAAAATGAAAAAATATGTCTTTGCGGCGGCCGCGCTGCTGTGTCTGTCGCTGCTCTGCTCCTGTGGAAAAGGCGGCGGCGAACTCCAGAGCTCCGTCGGCGGAAATTACGTCGAGGGCGAGCTGATCTGCCTGTGCGACACGGAGAACGACGCCAGGGAGGTCGCGGAGCTTTACGGCATAGAGCTCAAGAGCTTCGGAGACGGCGTGGCTGTGTTCACCACGGACGAGCCGCTCGACGATGTCATCGCCCGCGGAAAAGAGAAAGGCTGGCCCGAGCTTTCCTATAACAATATAAATTCCGCGAATTCCGCCAACTGAAAACATACAGATTTATTTGGAGGCAGAGTTTATGAACAACATGTCCCAGCGTGTGCTATCGCTTGTACTCGCTCTCGCAATGTCCGTCTCGATGGGGCTTACGGCGTTTGCCGACGATGCGGCCCCCGTGGAGAACGATTCCTCGTCCGCCGCTTCCGGTGAAACGACCGCGGCAGCGCCGGAGGACGCCGACACGGGCGCGGAGCAGGAGACTCCGGCGGAGACCGCCGAGACTTCCCCCCAAACGCCCGCCGACACGGGCGTGTTCCCCGGCCTGCCCGACGGTTACTCCCTCTCCGAACAGGACCTGGCTGAGAAGCGCGAGCTCGCCTCCTGCGGCACCATAAAAGACTTGGAAACCATGGTCCCGGGACGGGACTATGTGGAGAGCGAGGTCATCTTCCTCTCCAACGACGAGAACGAGGCGAACGCTTACGCCGAGGCTTTCGGCGGGACGCTGCGGAGCTTCGGAGACGGTGTTGCCGTCATCGGCCTGCCCGACGGAGTCACCGTGAAAGAGGCCGTGACCGCCGCCGCGAGCGAGGACACCAACCTGCCCGCCGTCTCGCCCAACAATATCTATTCTCTGGATCCTGACGGTGCGCTCGTATCCGAGATCGACACCGTGCCGTTCACGACCCGCAGGAACGCAATATCCGCCTTCTCGTGGCAGGACCAGAACCGGAACGACCCCCTTATAAGCGACCCGTCGGGCAACACCGGCCTCGGCTATCAGTGGTTCCACGACATGATAGGCAGCTACGAGGCATGGAAGACGACGGCCGGCTCCCCCGCTGTCAAAGTCGCTGTGCTCGACACCGGCATCGACTCAAACCATGAGGATCTCACTTACTCAAGCATCAGTGCTTACAGCAGCGTGCGCGGAAATACGAGCACCGAAGACGAAAACGGTCACGGCACCCACGTCTGCGGGACCATAGCAGAGGCGGCGGACAACGAAAGGGGCGGCAGCGGCGTTGCTCCGGACGTCAGCCTCATTTCGATAAGAGTGCTCGACGCCGACGGCAGCGGCAGCACCGCCGACATAATCGCCGGCATCAACCGCGCCGTGAATCTTGGCGCCGACATAATCAGCATGAGCCTCGGCGGGTACGAATACAACAGCTCATACGACACGGCGATACAGAACGCCTACGAACACGGGGTCACCGTCATAGCCGCAGCCGGCAACGACGGCACCAACGTGCGCGAGTACCCCGCCGCTTTCGACAACGTGATAGCCGTCGCCGCGGTCGGACAGGACGGCGCGCGCGCCTATTTCTCCGATTACGGCGATTGGGTGGATATTGCGGCCCCGGGCGTGAACATACTCGCCTCCACGTTCGACGGCGGCTACGGGTTCAAGGAGGGCACCTCCATGGCGACTCCTATCGTTTCCGGCGTGGCCGCGCTGCTGATGTCGGCCCATCCGGAATACAAGGGCGAACCCGACGCCGTGCTCGCGGCCCTGAAAAAGACAGCCGTGAAGTCCTCCTCCACAGGCATCGGCGCAGGCATCGTGAACGCCGCGGCCCTGCTCGGGACGAGCGTCTCCACGCCCGTCATCTCGCTGACCGCCGGGGCGGACGCTCTGTCGTTCGCCTACGGCACGGATACCGTCGTCATCTCGGCTGAGAGCTGGGAGACCACCTATTACACTATAAACGGCAGAGCCCCGGTTATCGGCAGCAGCTACACATATGAATACTCCGGCGCGATCGCTTTGGACGCGAAGGGCAGCGTCACCGTAAAGGCTGTCAACGTCAGCAACTCCGGCAAGCAGAGCGCCGTCGTCTCCCGGACGTACACCGTCGTCGTGCCCGTGAGCAGCGTGACCATAACCGACAGGTCAGGAGCCGATTACGCGTCGTGTGTGCTCGCGCCCGGAAGATACGTGCAGCTTTACGCCTCCCTCTCCTCCGGCATATCGTACTCCCCGACGCTGAAAAATCCCGTATGGAGCATCTACAGCTCCTCAGGCAGCGCCGTCGCCACGGTAAGCTCGAGCGGCAGAGTCACCGCAGCAGCCGCGTCCGGCAGCGGCACCGTCATTGTGCGCGCGTCCGCCGACAGCGCTTACGACGATTTCACCGTGACCGTCTCGGCACCGGTGACGTCCATGTCGTTCGACCAGAGCAGGTTCATTATTTCCAACGACACGGCGGACTCTGTCAGCGCGGACCTCGGCTCGCATCTCCTCATAAACGGATCCAAATGGAGCAAGCCCGACCTTGATTACATCCTGTGGACAAGCTCAAACAGCAAAGTTGCGGCCGTGGACAACGAGGGCAATGTCACCGCCGTCGGCAAGGGCAGCGCGACCATCACCGCAACCGCTGCGGACGGCAGCGGCAGGAGGGCCAGCGCCTCCGTATACGTCACGTGGTACGCCGAAAGCGTCGTCATCGACGGCTGCACCGACGGCCAGACCGTAGAGATCGCTAAAGGGAAGTCCATGACCTTCAGGGCTTACGCCGCCCCGGCGGGGGCCGTTTCCAACAACAAAGTCGTGTGGGCCGGCGAGGGCGCCTCAAACGGCATAACTGTTTCCAGCAGCGGAAGAGTGACCGTCTCCGCCACAGCCGAAACAGGGACCATCACCGCCCTGCGAGCCTCCTCCGCGGACGGACACGCCAGCGCCGTACTGAACGTCAGGGTCGTGGCCGGCGCGGTGCAGAGCATCATCCTTCCGGAAAAAAATGTGACCCTCTATACTTTCACCCCCGACGGCACCTCCGCGGACACCGGCTGCACGATCGTTCCGACGATCACCGGCTCGTCAGATTTCAGCTCTGCCGTCATGTACACGACTTCGAACGCGTCTGTGGCGAGCGTGGACAGCGAAGGCAACGTCAAAGCCGTCGGCAAGGGCCGGGCCACGATAACCGTCGCGGCTCAGGACGGCAGCGGCGTGAGAGCCACCTGCACGGTGACCGTGCTCGTGCCTGTGTCCGACATAGCCATATCCGGCGCGCCGGAGGCCACACAGGCGAACGCCATAGGCGCCGGAAAGAGCGTGGCTCTGAAGGCCGCCGTGACCGACAGGACAGCGAGCAATCAAAACGTGATATGGAGCGTCTCCGACGCCTCTCTTGCCTCCGTAAGCAGCGGCAGGGTGACCGTCAACAGAAGCTACGCCGGCGGCTACACCACCGTAAAGGTCACGGCCACCGCGGCGGACGGCTCCGGCGTCAGCGACAGCGTGGATATACCGATAATCGGCGGCTCGGTCACTCTCCTGTCGTTCAGCAGGGCGCTTTCCGCCGCGAAGGTCTACTGTGTGGACATCCCGGCGACAGCGGCGGCCGACAACAGGCTCGACCTCATGAGCTATCTCACAGTAAACACGAGCGGCACGGCGAACACCGCCCTCGTCTGGAGCTCCTCCGCGCCCGACGTGATGGCCGTCGATGAAAACGGCGTCGTCACCGCGGGAACGAAAGCGGGCACCGCCACCATCACCGTCGCGGCTCAGGACGGCAGCGGAAAAAAGACGAGCGCAAGACTCACCGTGCTCGTGCCGCCCTCCAGCCTCACCGTAAAAACGACGGCCGCCCTGTCCGTGTATTCCGGCGGAGAGCCCACGCTCGCGCTCGGAAGGAGCGCGCAGTTTACCGCGGCGTTCGGCAACGCCTACGGGACTCCGTCCAAGACCGCCACAGGCGTCGTGTGGAGCTGGGGCATGGCCGCGGTTCCCTACTCTCAAAGCAAATACGCCTCATTTGTGAGCGACGGCTCTATACATGATTACGGCAGCTACTCCGCCTATCTGACGGCCTACAACACGTATGTCGACAATGTTTACGCCCTCCTTTCCTCCGGCGGGTACGTTTCCCTCAGCTCGTCCGGCAGGCTCAGCGTGAAAACGGCGGCATGGAACGCTTTCTACAACACGTTCTCCGCCACCGCCATTGATCTGCGCGAGAGCTGCCTCAATCTGCGGGTGACCGCCGTGACCAGCGACGACACATACAGCGCCCACCTCGACGTGTATGTCTGCCCGTCGGCCACGTATCTTTACGCTTACAACGACGGCGGCTACAGGCTGAGCTACATATCCGGCACATACACGGGTTCGGACAAGGAATACTGCCTCGGCTTCGCGTCCGACAGCTGGTTCGGCGATTTCGTCATCGAGAGCTCCAACCCGAACGTGCTGGGCGTCGCCGAGTACAACAGCTACGATTATCCCTACAGCGATCCCTCCGAGGACAGGGATCCCAATCATTACAGCCTGTACCTCGTCGTCCACTCAAAGGGCACCGCCCGCATAACCATCACTTCCGCGGACGGCAGCGGCCTCAAATACTCGTTTACCGTCAGCATCCGCTGAGACTTTCGCACCAGCGCGCGGCCCGGTCTGTTTTTGGCAGGCCGGGCTTTTTTGTCCCCAAACGGGCTGTATTCCGAGGATGATATGTTGTATAATACCCTGAAAGGGGTGATTTCGATGATACCTACAAAGGACGAGGCGTGGGCCCTGCTGCGGGAATACAACGAGGGCGAGTTCCACCTCAAACACGCGCGGATAGTTGGCGACGTGATGCGCTGGTACGCCGAAAAACTGGGCTACGGCGACGAGGCCGATTTCTGGGAGGAGGTCGGCATGCTGCACGATCTGGACTTTGAAAAGTTTCCGGAACAGCACTGCATCAAAAGCCAGGAGATCATGCGCGAACACGGTATAGACGAGCGGATGATACACGCCACGGCGAGCCACGGCTACGGCCTCACGGTGGACATTAAGCCGGAGCATGAGATGGAAAAGGTGCTGTTTGCGACCGACGAGCTGACCGGGCTCATCGGCGCGGCTGCAAAGATGCTCCCCACCGGCAGCGTGGACGACCTCGAACTGAAAAGCCTGAAAAAGAAATTTAAAGACAAGCGGTTCGCGGCGGGCTGCTCACGCGAGGTCATAACCGAGGGCGCGGAGATGCTGGGCTGGGAGCTCGACGAACTGATGGAGCAGACCATTCTCGCCATGCGCGCGAGCGCGGCGGCGAAGGAATGACGGACAACACATTTTACAGACGAAAGCCGGTGTGTGAATGAGCGACACGCTCAAAGTCGCGGTAGGCATACTTATCCCATTCCTGGGCACCACTCTCGGCGCCGCGACGGTCTTTTTCATGAAAGGCGAGATGAAGCCCGCGCTGCAAAAGGCGCTGCTGGGCTTTGCGTCGGGCGTCATGATAGCCGCGTCCGTCTGGTCGCTGCTGATCCCCGCGATAGAGATGGCCAAATCCTCCGGCGGCGCGGCGTGGGTGCCCGCCGTCACGGGGTTCCTGCTCGGCATGGGCTTCCTGCTGCTGCTGGACGTGCTGATACCACACCTGCACCTCAACTCCGACAAGCCGGAAGGCCCCCGCTGCGGCCTCGGCAAGTCGCTGATGCTGGTGCTCGCGGTGACGCTGCACAACATACCGGAGGGGATGGCCGTCGGCGTGGTGCTGGCCGGTATGCTCTCAGGCAGCGAGACGATAACCACGGCGGGGGCCTTCGCGCTGGCCGCCGGTATCGCCATACAGAACTTTCCCGAGGGCGCGATCATCTCCATGCCGCTGCTCGGCACGGGGATAACCCGCAGTAGGGCTTTCCTCTACGGTTTTCTTTCGGGCGCCGTGGAGCCTGTCGGCGCGGTGGTCACCATCCTGCTGACATCGCTCGTCACGCCCGTGCTGCCCTATATTCTGGCGTTTGCGGCCGGCTCCATGATATACGTCGTGGTCGAGGAGCTGATACCGGAATCTCAGTCCGGCGAACACACGAACATCGGCACCATCGGCGTGGCTCTCGGCTTCGCGCTGATGATGCTGCTGGACGTTGCGTTCGGCTGAGGCGCGACGGGCCGGGACAAAAAAATATGCCGCGGGCATGGAGACGCTTCTCCGTTCCCGCGGCTTTTTTATTTTTCTGCTTTATTCGTACCGCAGGGCCTCTATCGGGTCGAGCTTCGCGGCCTTGTTCGCCGGGTAGTAGCCGAAGAACACGCCTATGGCGAGCGAAAAGCCCACGGAGAGCGCTATGCTCGAAAGCGACGGCCAAGTGGGCGAGCTTATCAGCGAGCTGCCTATATATCCCAATATCGTGCCGAGTATCATGCCGATGACCCCGCCGATGAGGCACACGATCATGCTCTCCACCACGAACTGCAGGCGGATGTTGTTGTTCGTCGCGCCCAGGGCCTTGCGGGTGCCTATCTCGCGCGTGCGCTCCGTGACGGAGACGAGCATGATGTTCATGACGCCTATGCCGCCGACGAGCAGCGATATGCCCGCTATCACCGCGATGGCTATGCTGATCGTGCCCATTATGGTGCTGACGGACTCGAGCATGCTCTCCATGCTGGTGGCGTTTATGCGGTAATCCGCGTTGTTCGCATAGTACCGGTTCAGGAAATCGGCCGCCTGCCCGGCGAAGGCGGTGCTGTCCACCGAACTCGACGCCGAGAGCGTGAACGCCGTGTAACCCGCGCCGGAACCGGTCATCTTCTTCGCGGTCGTCAGCGGGATATACAGCGGCGTCGTCACATCCTTTTCGGCGGAAGTCGTGACGCCCATGGCCGACGCCTCGTACTTGTACACGCCGATGATGCTGAAGGTGTATATCTCGTCGTCGATATATACGACCAGTTCCTGCCCGAGGGCGCTGTTGCCATCGCCTCCGAAAAGGTTCTTCACCAGCTTGTCGGACACTATCGCCACGCTGCGCTTGCCGTCCTCGTCCCTGTCGAGCAGATCCCGCCCTTTCAGCATGTCCACGGAGGCGACCGTCAGGTACTCGGTGTTTATACCCGTCACGCTGACGTTGGCATAGTCCCGGCCGAGCTTCGCCTTGCCGCTGCCCGCGCTCTCCGACAGGCTGACTCCGGCCACGGCGTCCGGATAACGCTCGCGCAGAGCCGCTATCATGTTGTCGGTGATGCGGTCCTCCTCGTCGACGTTTCCCCCGGTGCCGAAGACCCGCTCCCTCATGTTTTCGCTGTCCCTCTCCTGTAGCGAGACCATGATGTTGCTCACGCCAAAGGAGCTGAGAGAGCCGGTGACCGAGCCGGAGAGGCTGTCCCCCACTGTGAGTATGCCTATGACGGAGGCGATGCCGATAATTATGCCCAGCATGGTGAGCAGGGCTCTCATCTTGTTGGCGGCGAGGCCGGCCCACGCCAGCCTTATGTTTTCAGACAGGTTCACGCGCCCACCGCCCTTTCTCCGGCATAGAGCATGCCGTCGCTCATCGTGAGCACGCGCCCCGTCTCCGCCGCCAGCTCGCCGTTATGAGTAATGAGCACGATGGTCTTGCCCCGCTCCCTGTTGAGCTTGTGGAAAAGGTCCATGACGAGGTGGCCCGTCTTGCTGTCGAGCGCGCCGGTCGGCTCGTCCGCAAGGATGATGGCCGGGTCGTTGGCCATGGCCCTGGCTATCGCCACGCGCTGCTTCTGCCCGCCGGAGAGCTCGTTCGGCTGGTGGTACATCCTGTCCTCCATCTCCACCATGGCCAGCAGCTCCTTGGCGCGGCGGGTGCGCTCCCTCGCCGGCACGCCCGCGTACATCATCGGCAGCTCCACGTTCTGCAGCGCGTTCGTCCGCGGTATCAGGTTGAAGTTCTGGAACACAAAGCCTATCTTCTGGTTCCTGATGGCGGAAAGCTCCGTGTCGCCGGCGTCCTCTATCACCGTGCCGTCGAGCAGATAGCTGCCCTCGGTGGCCCTGTCGAGCGCGCCGATTATGTTCATCAAAGTGGACTTTCCGGAGCCCGACGCCCCGACTATGGACACGAACTCCCCCTCGTCCACGGAGAGGCCTATCCCGTGCAGTATCTCCAGCTCGTTCGGCTCGCCGATATAGAAACGCTTGACTATGTGTCTCATCTCGATAATTCTCTTGCCCATTCCGCCCTCCGTCACGCCATCTGGAACATCATGGCCGGCATCGGCGCCGCGTCGGCGAGAGTTATCTCGCTGCCGGAAAAGTTTTTGTAGTCGTCGGGCTCGCTGAGCACGCGCACGCCGTCGGTGATGCCGTCGCCGGACACGACTATGTAAAGGTCATTCTCCGCGCCGCGCTCCACCTTGACCTCTTTCAGCCTGTATTTGCTTGAGGTCTCCGCCACGGTCATCACGCAGGTGTCGCCGGCGTCGTTGGTGTAGACGGCGTCGTATGGCACGCTGTAGACGTCCTGCTGCTGTTCTATTATGTAGTTCAGCCTGACGCTCATGCCTATCCTGAGGCCGGTTTTTTCCGACGAGACCCTGACCTTTACGGCGAATTCCGCGTCGCCCGTGGTATCCGTTTCGCCCTGGGCGTTTTTGTTCGTGGTGGGCGCTATCGAAATTATCTCCCCGTCGTAGACGTCGTCGCCCGTCGCCTCCGACTCTATCGTCACCGGCATACCCGTCTTGACCGAGCCCACGTCGTATTCCTTCACCGACGTCTCGACGATCAGATCCTCCGTGTTTTCTATCACAAAGAGCAGACCGGAGCCGGAGGAGCCGACCTTGGCGAACACCGCCGTGACCGTGCCCTCCACCCCGGCATGGATGGAGGTGTCGTCGAGATCCTCCTGGAGCTGGGCGAGCTCCAATACCGCGGAGCTGTTGTCCGCGCCTATCTCCGCGCTTTGCAGGCTGTTGTAGCTGGATTGCAGCGACGCCTCCACAGACGCCTCGGTGCCGCCGTAAGACGCGAGCGCCGTCTGATACGACGTATACGCGTTGTCCACGGCCACGGCGTAATCGGCGAGCGTGTTGTCCACGCTGCGGCAGGCGGATTCCCGCGACGCGACCGCCGAGTCGTAGCCGCTCTGCGCGTAATCCAGCGCGTCCTTCGCGGAAGCGAGCGCGTCCGCCTTGGCGTCGCAGGCCGACTTCAGCGCGAGATAGCTGCTGTCCGTCTGCTGCGACTGGAGGCTTTTGGCGCTGTCCAGCGCGGTCTTTGCGGAAGTCACCGAGCTCTTTGCCGCGTCCAGCGCGGTCTGCGCCGCCTCGTAAGCCGATTTGGCCGACGCCATTGCCGAAGCGTTCGCATCCGACGGGTCGGCGCTGTAGGCGTCCTGCGCCGCCTTATACGCCGTCACCGCGCTGTCGCACGCGCTCTGCTTGAGCTGCAGGTCCAGCACCGCGCCGTCGTATGCCGTCTGTGCGGCCGAGACCGCGGCGTCGTTGCCGGAGGTGTCCGGCGTATAGGCGTTCAGGGCGGCTTTGGCGGCGTCCGCGGCCGATTTGGCGTCGGAATAGGCGTCCCTGGCCGCCGTAAGAGACTTTTTGGCGTTCTCCACGGCGGAATCCTGCGCGATGAGCGCGGAGTTCAGCCCGTCGTCGAGCAGGTCGGCGTAATCATCGTATGTCTTCTGCGCGCGCTGCCAGTTCTCATAGGCTGTGACGACGCCGGACTCCGCGCTGATGAGGCTCGAGTTTTTGCCGCCGTCCACGGCTGATTTTGCCGCGTTGTAGCTGTCCCGCGCCGTCTTTACGGTCTGTGCCGCGGCCTTCGCGGAGAGGCCAGTGGCGAGCTCCTTCGCCTCTATCTGATCCTCCAGCGTCCTCGTGTCGAGCTGGCAGAGCAGGGTGTCCGCGTCCACCTTGTCGCCGACCTCGACGTATATCTCGTCCACGACGTAGTTTTGAGTGGAATATATGTTGTGGCTGTCGCTGCTCTCCACCGTGCCGGTGGCGCTGATGGAATTCGAGAAATCGCCCTTTGCCAGCACGGTGGTGTCGCCGTAAGACACGGTGAGCGCGCCCTGCCCCTTTGGCCACAGCAGCGCAGTCACCACTGCCGCCGCGGCCAGCACCGCGCACACGGTCAGCACCGTGCGTTTTTTCGACTTTTTCGGCTTCTTGACCGCCGGCAGCGCCTTTTCCTCCGGCGTGTCGTTCTCTTTCAGCGCCGTATCGTTTTCTGTATTTACAGGCATTGATATGTCCTCCTTGCGGATATTGTGTTATTGCTCTCCGGCCCGGCCGGATAAGCCGCCATGACCTCAGCCCTTCGGCAGGGCCACCGTGAACTCCGTCCCCTCGCCGGCCGCGCTTTTGCAGGTTATACTGCCGCCGTGAAGCTGGACTATCCGCCTGGCGATGGCGAGCCCGAGCCCGTTTCCCGGAGTGGCGTGCGACTGGTCCGTCTGATAGAATTTGTCGAAAATGCGGGCCTGCTTTTCCGGCTCTATGCCGGGGCCGCTGTTCTTTATTTTAAACTCCGCACCGTTTTCCGTTTCGCGGAGATATATTTCCACTTCGCCGCCCTCGGGCGCAAATTTCACGGCATTGTCCATGAGATTGAGCCATACCTGCCCCAGCAGCTCCTCGCCGCCGCGGTATGTCACTTCCTGTATGTCGGCGGAGACCGTTATATGCTTCTTCTCCCACTTCGGCTCGAGCACAAGCACGGAGCGACGCACCTGCTCGCCGAGGTCGAACGTCTTTTTCTCCGTCAGTATCTCCTGGTCCTCTACCTTCGAAAGGTTGAGCACGTTGGTCGCGAGAGACGCCAGCCGCGACGACTCGCTTATGACTATATCGAGATATTCGTCCCGCTCCTCCTGCGTCAGGTCGCCGTATTTCAACATCTCCGCGAAGCCTTTTATGGAGACTATCGGCGTTTTGAACTCGTGCGAAAAATCGTTTACGAAATCCGAGCGGAGCATCTCCGTGTTGCCCAGCTCCTTCGCCATGCGGTTGAAACTGTCGGACAGCTCCCGCAGCTCCGGCGGACGCCTGATGTCGAGACGGGCCGAGAAGTCGCCGTCCGCCAGCCTGTTTATTGCGTCGATCATCCTTTGGAGCTTGTGCAGCGACTTTCCGCCCAATATGGTGGTGAGCACGGTCCCCACTATCACGCTGGCCAAAAGAGCCGACAGCACCGTGTACAGCCCTCCGCGGCTGCTCAGCACCCCGGACGCGCCGGCTTTGTAGAACATGAAGCTCATCAGCCCCACGATCATCGCGGTCAGCAGGAACATGAGGAAGATGAACAGCGAGAGCAGCAGCGTCAGCCCGAGCCGATCCGTCAGATTTTTTCTCACTCGGTTATCACCGCCTTGTAGCCCAGGCCGCGCACGGCGACGAGCTCGAACTCCGTCCACCCCTCGAACCTGCGGCGCAGGCGGTTTATGTGCACGTTCACCGTGGCGTCACCGCTCTCCGACTCCATCCCCCAGATCTCGTCCATCAGCTGTATGCGCGTGAAGACGCGGTCGGGATACGACAGCAGCTTGTAAAGGAGCAGGAACTCTTTCTGAGGGAGCGCCTGTTTCTCGTCTCCCCGCGTCACCGTCATGGCGTCGTAGTCCAGCGAAACGTCACCGACCGTCAGGCGTCTGGAATTCACTATCTGCGCCCGGCGCAGCAGGGCCTTTATCCGCCACAGCAGCTCGTTCATGTCCACCGGCTTCGTCATATAGTCGTCCGTGCCGACGAGGAAGCCCTTCTGCTTGTCGGCGGGAAGCTGCTTTGCCGTGGCCATGAGTATCGGCACGGTGCTGCCCGCCTCCCTCAGCTCACGGGTGAACTCGTAGCCGTCCATGACCGGCATCATTATGTCCAGCACCACCAGGTCTATCTGCACCCGGTCCATCATCTCCAGGGCGGCCTCCCCGTCCCCGGCCGTATATACGTTATAGCCGCCGCGCTTCAGCACGGCCTCCATCAGCCGGCGCACGTTTTTGTCGTCCTCCGCCACAAGTATGTTGAACATTGTTTTCACCCCCGGAAACAGTATATCACGACAGATAAACTGAAAATAAACTGTGCCCGCGCCGGCGTCACGAATAGAATTCTTTCTGCATCGTCTTTACGAATTTCTCTATGACCATGTGGTGGTTGTCCTCTCTGTAAACCAGGCTCAGGCGCAGACTGTCCTCCGGCTGCGGCCTTACCATCGTGAGAAAATCCGCGTACGGCTGTATCTCGATAAAGCTGTACACCAGCGCGCGCCCGCCGAAACACGATATTTCCAGCAGAACGCCGTCAAGCCCGTCGTAGTCCCCTTGAGATCTCATGTCGTAAACGACGTGCCCCAGACGGCGTATCTCGAGCCCGTCGGTCCCAGCCAGCTCGTCGTCCTTATTCATCAGGACCGCCAGCGGATACTCGTGCACGAGCACCGACCTGTATTGCTCGTGGTCCTCCGGCTCCGGCGCGATGATGCAGTCCAGCTCACCGCAGTCCAGCAGCCTGTAGAGCTCGCCGCCGGTCAGGTCGCAGAGCCCGAGCGTCATGTCCGGGTACTCTTTTTTAAACAGCGACATGCATTTGACGAGTCTTTTGGCGTTCAGCGATTTCAGAAAGCCCACCCTGAACGTGCCATTGCTGCCCTCCAAAAAAGCCGTCATGTTCGACCTCGCCGCCGCGAATTGTCTGACCGCGCGCGACGCCTCCTCGTAAAAGAACTCGCCGGCCGAGGTGAGCTTTATTTTTTTCTGGTTGCGGTCAAAGAGCTCCGCGCCGAACTCGTCCTCCAACAGATGCATCTGCTTCGTCAGCGCGGTCTGAGAAACGCAGAGCTTTTCCGCCGCCCGTGTAAAATTCATCTCGTCGCAGATACCCACGAAATATTCCAGCTGTCGTATGTTCATGACCACCGCCTCACAATCAAAGGTTATTATATCATGATTTAATAATATTGGAAAGTTATTATTTGCAGGATTATAATCAAGAAAAAAGGAGTGATTGTCTATGTCAGGCAAGATCAGAAAAATACTTGTTGTGGGCGCGGGCGTGATGGGCAGCTCCATTGCTCAGGTATACGCCGCCAACGGCTACGAGACCGTGATGGCGGATGTGAGCGACGAGCAGCTCCAAAAAGCTATGGCCCGTATAGAGGCCAATATAAAAGGCCTGCAGGCCGAGGGGCTCGCCGATGAGACGTATGAAAAAACCGTATACGCCCATCTGTCTACGATGCTCAACAGCCGTATACCCGAAGCAGCCGGGGAATTCGACCTTGCGGCCGAGGTCATATATGAGAACCCCGAGGCGAAGCGCGCGCTGTTCAAGCTTCTGTCCGACAATTGCCGCGAGGACTGCATATTCGCGAGCGACACTTCCGCGATGGACGTCTTCAGCCTGACGAAGGATGTTGTAAAGCGCCCCGAAAGGCTGGTCATCGCCCACTGGTTCAACCCGCCGCACTTGATGAAGCTGATAGAGATCGTGAAGGGGCCCGACACGTCCGACGAGACTGTGGAGACCGTGCGCGCCCTGCTTGAAAAGTGCGGCAAGAAACCGGTCGTGCTGAACAAATTCATGCCCGGCTTCATTGTGAACAGGATGGGCACCGTCATCTGCCGTGAGCTGCTTTACATGGTGGACCAGGGTTGGGTCACTCCGCAGGACCTTGACACGGCGCTGAAGTACACGGACGGTCTGCGCTGGAGTTTCGAGGGGCCCCTCGCGCTCGTCGATTTCGTCGGCCTCGAGATACCCATGGCTGTCGCGGGCGCCGTGCTGCCGTCCCTCTGCAGCGACACGCAGGGCATCCCTTACGGAAACAAACTCATCGCCGAGGGCAAGACCGGCGTGCGTGCCGGAGAGGGCATCCTCGGCAAGTACCCGTCTGACACAGAGGGCTATATCGCCAGAAGGAACAGGCGCATAGTCGAGATGTGCAAGGTGATCGACGGATTCGACCAGGAGGACGAGAGATCTCCGCTCAAATGACCATTGTACCCGCCCCCCGGAATGCGTTGACGAACATCCCGTTCCCTCCGTCCCGAAAACGGTGCAGCTGCTTCCCCGCCCGCCGAAAAGCGCGCGGCCGGCCTTGACTTTCGCGCCGCCTGAGGTAAAATTTTATGTATGGAGCCCCGCGGCAAACGTGCAGCCGCCGCGCGGGAACAAAAAGACGAAGGGAGCGGGGGAGATACGGACGAAATATTTGACAGCGCCATAAAATTTGCGGTGGACGCGCACTCCGGCGCATTCAGAAAGGGTACAAAGACGCCGTACATAGTGCACCCGATGGAGGCCGCGGCCATTGCCGCCACCATGACGGACGACCCGGAGGTGCTTGCCGCGGCCGTTTTGCACGACACGCTGGAGGACACGGACGCCGAGTATTCCGACCTCGTGGAGCGGTTCGGTATACGCGTGGCGCGCCTGGTGCTGGACGAGAGTGAAAACAAGCGCGACGACCTGCCTGCCGCGGAGACGTGGAAGATCCGGAAGCAGGAGACGATAGACGCGCTGAACGCCTGCACGCAGACGGACAAAAAGATCCTCGTCCTCAGCGACAAGCTCTCCAACATGCGCGCCATCAGTCGCGACTACGAGTCGCTGGGCGAAAAGCTGTGGGAACGCTTCAATCAGCACGACAGCTCCCTGCACGGCTGGTACTACCGCGCCATCGCGGACGCGCTCAGCGAGCTTTCCGACCGGCCCGCCTACAAGGAGTATGCGCGGCTCGTGGACAAGGTGTTCGGACGCTGAACTGCGCCCGGAGCAGGCGCCCGCCGTTTTCCGGACGCGCTGATAACGCCGTTTGACCGGCATCATGAAAAAAGAGACGCGCAAAGCGTCTCTTTTTTTGTTTTGCAGCGGGACGGCCCGGAGCGCGTAAGGATATCTCCCGCGCGCCGCATCCGGCCATTCGGCGTTTTCTATTCCGCAGACATAAAAATATAGGACACCGAAACGATGTCCTATACTTCTGGTGCGCCAAGAGGGACTCGAACCCCCGACCTACTGGTTCGTAGCCAGTCACTCTATCCAGCTGAGCTATTGGCGCATACGGCTTTTTGACCGCTTAAATAGAATAGCACATTGACGGACCACTGTCAAGCGCAAATGCCGCTCCCGGGAAAAAAATAGCGAATATTCAGGCAGCGTCTTGATTTGCGCCTGTTTATAATATATAATGTTGATACTCCGTATCGGCCCCGCCAATACGGAACTATTTTATGATTGGGGAACCGCTGTTGATACTTGCATTGGCGATCTTTCTGTGCACGTACATACTTCTCCTTGCTTTGCCGAAATACCGGGCGTATGTTGCCATCGCCGCGGCCGCCGTCTTTGTCGCGCTGGGGATCCTGCCGATCTCGCGCGTTCCGGAGGTGATCGACTGGAACGTCCTTTTGATGATAGCGGGCACTATGGGCCTCGTCTCGCTGTTCATCGAGTCCGGCATGCCCTCTCTGATGGCAGACGTGCTCATCGACAAAGTGCCTAACGAAAAGTGGGCCGTCGTCACCTTGGCTCTGTTCGCCGGCGTCATATCCGCTTTCGTGGACAACGTCGCGACCGTCCTCATGGTGGCGCCCGTCGCTCTTAATATAGCAAAAAAGCTGAACATTTCTCCGGTGCCCGCAGTTATATGCATATCCATCTCCTCCAACCTGCAGGGCGCGGCCACCCTTGTCGGAGATACGACCTCCATCCTGCTCGGCGGCTACGCCGGAATGGATTTTCTGGATTTCTTCTGGTTCCGCGGCAAGCCCGGCATGTTCTTTGTCGTGGAGGCCGGCGCGCTCGTTTCCACGCTGGTGCTGCTGTACATGTTCCGTAAAAACAACACCCCTGTCTCATGCAACGAGCGCACGGTCGTGACGGACTTCGTCCCCTCCCTGCTGCTGGGCGGCGCCGTCCTGCTGCTGATCTGCGCCTCGTTCATCCCGGACAAGCCCGCCATCACCAACGGCATCATCTGCACGGCGCTTTTCGTCGTCGGCCTCATACGCGACGCGATAAAAGGCGAGGGTTTCAGCTCCGCCTCACGCCATCTGTATGAAATAGATTTCTTCACGCTCCTCCTGCTGCTCGGATTGTTCGTCGTCATCGGCGGCATAACGGAGGCAGGCGTCGTGGACGAGATCGCGAAGCTTTTCGTATCCGTCTCCGGCGACAACCTGTTCATGATCTACACGCTGGTGGTATGGGCCTCCGTGCTGCTGTCGGCTTTCATAGACAACATACCCTATGTGGCCACCATGCTGCCGGTCGTCACCGGTATAGCGAGCCTGCTCGGCGTGGACCCGCACCTGCTCTACTTCGGCCTGCTGACCGGCGCGACTCTCGGCGGCAACCTGACGCCCATAGGAGCCTCCGCGAACATCACCTCCATCGGCATCCTGCGCCGCGAGGGATATAAAGTGACGGCGGGAGAGTTCATGAAGTATGGCATGCCCTTCACCCTCGCCGCCGTCGTGACCGGCTATCTGCTTATCTGGTTCATCTGGGCCTGATTCACACCGCGGCGAACAGGTCGTTGAGCGCCTCACTCATCGTCGGATGAGTAAATATCTGATCTCTGAGCACCGTGTAGCTTGCGTCAAGGTCCATCGCGAGCTTCACGGTGTTTATCATTTCATAGGATTCCTCGCAGAGAAGCGCGGCACCCAGTATCTTTCCGGTCTTCGCGTCTATGACGGCCTTGAGCAGGCCCGTCGGATGACGCAGCACATGCGCTTTCGGTATGGCGCCCGCGGGGAGCTTCGCGACCTTGACGTCGTATCCGGCGTCGCGCGCCTCCTTTTCGCTGAGGCCCACGCGGGAGAACGCCGGATCTATGAACACGCTGTAGGGCACGTTCTTCCTTTTCTCCAGCGAGTAGTCACCGCCGCTGAGCTGCGAATAGGCTATCCTGTAGTCGTCGAGAGAGACATACGTGAACTGCGGCCCGCCGTTGACGTCTCCGAGCGCCCAAACACCCTCTGCCGTGGTGCGCAGCAGACTGTCCACCTTCACGGCTCCGCGCGGCGTGGTCTCTATGCCTGCCGCGGCAAGGTTCAGCGCGTCCGTATTGGGACGTCTGCCCGTGGCCACGAGCACGGCTTCGGCCTCCAGCCTCTTATTCACGCCTTCGTGCTCAAAGCTCACGGCGACCATGCCCGTCCTGTGCTCAAACTTTTTCACCGCGGCGCCGAGGATGAAATCCACGCCCTTTTCGGTCAGCGCGGACATGATGGCCGTCGCCATGTCCTCGTCCTCCCGCGGCAGGAACTGCTGCAGGTCGCTGATGACGGTGACGTGCGAGCCGAAGCTCGAATACATGGAGGCGAACTCCAGCCCTATATATCCGCCGCCGACTATCACGAGCCTGCGCGGCAGTTTGTCGAGCTCCATCATGCTCTCGCTGAAGTAAACGTTCGGCCCGTCTATCCCCTCTATCTTCGGGATGACCGTGGTGGAGCCGGTGTCTATGAATATCTTCGCGCCCTCAAGCTCCAGGCTGCCCTCCGCCGTCTTTACGGAAACGGTGTGCGGCCCGGTGAAAGAGGCCTCGCCGTCTATCACGTCTATGTTCGGCACGTTTGCGAGCTTGTCGTAATTTTTCCCGCGCAGCATGGCGGTCAGGTGGCCCTTGTCCTCCACGGCGCGTGCGTATATCTCGGCGCGCTTTTCAAAGGACATGAAACCGTGCGCCGCGGACGCGCGCGAGCTGTTCACGAGGCTCTTGGACGGGATGCACCCGACGTTTATGCAAGTGCCGCCGTACATCATGTTGGAGCGCTCGATCATCGCGACGCTCTCCCCTTTTGCCCCGAGTTTGCCGGCCAGAGTCTTGCCGCCCTTGCCGAATCCTATTATTATGGTGTCGTACTTTTTCATCGTATTGCGCTCCTTTGTTTGTCGTTAATGTAATTATAATTGTTACAGTACAAAAGTCAATGTACAAATTGTGAACATTTGGGCCGGCGCCGAAAATTATGAAAACGCGCCCCGGCCTTTGTTCAACGCGCCCGAAACCCGCCCCGGCATCCCGCCGGTCAGACTTTCGCGGCACGCTCCGAAAGGCCGGGGCGCTTGCATCGCGATTATTTATAAGTTATCCTGCCCGCGCCGTAGGGATCCGCGTAATCGTCCCCCACCGTGCCGCCGAGGCCGTCTTTCAGGTAGGCGACCAGCGAGTCCACATCCACTATGCTGCCGTCCATAAGCACTTCGCAGCCGTCGAACATGGAGTAGCCGTTCCCGTCGTACTCGAGTATGTAGCTCACGCCGCCGACAGTGTAGTATGCCTCCGGGTCCATCGCCCTGCCGTCCACCTTTATGTTGGACACGCGCCTTGCCTCGCCCTCCACGGAGACGAACATGCCGTTTTCATCCAGCTTGACGCCGCTCGGAACGGAGAGGTCCACATCGAACGTGATGCCAGAGACCTGAAGATACCCACCGAACTCCTCCGGCGACAGGCTGACGCTCAGCTCCAGCGCGTCCGCTATCTGCCGGCCCGTGGCCTTTATCACGCAAAGCGAGTTCCCGAAGGGGTTCACATCCAGCATCTGGCCGTATGTGATGTCCCCGGCCGGCACGTCCACGCGCACCCCGCCGCCGTTGGCAAAGCCTATCTGCGCACCCGTCGCGGCTTTATAGGCGTCCGCGCAGAGATCCCCGAGGTTCGTCTCGTTGTTGCGGACGATGCGCGCGCCCGTCACCGGGTCGTTTATTACCAGCGCGGCGCCTGTTTTGGCCACCACTTCGCTGAGGACGTCGGCGTACTTGGCTTTCTCATCCGCAATGAGCTGTTCCACCGCCGCGTCCTTCGTTTCGTAATCCGTGACGAGCTCCGAAGAAAGCTTCCCGTCCGCGCTTATGGTCAGCTTGCCGAGAGCCGCCAGCTTGGTGCCCGTCTGCGTGAGCAGGACGTACTTTCCGTCCTTGTTCCTGACCTGCTCGCTCTCGAGCGTGCTGTGGGAATGCCCGTCCAGCACGGCGTCGATGCCGTTCGTGTTCTCTATGACCTCGGTGGACATATATGGCGACGCGGCGGCCTCTATGCCCAGGTGGGCCATCAGCACGCAGTAATCAGCGCCCTCGGCCCGGGCCGCGTCCACCGCCGCCTGCACCGCAGAATACAGCGCCGCGCCCGTATCGTCCTGACAGAAACCGTATATGTAATTCCCGGCGCCGTCCTGGAAATACGCGGGCGTGGAGTCCGTTATCGTCATCGGCGTCGTCACCCCGACGAATGCGATCTTTTTGCCGCCGAGCTCCAGTATCTTGTACGGCGAGAACACGCCCTCGCCCGTGCGAAGGTCGGTGAAGTTGCAGGAGATATACGGGAAATCGGCCTTGCCGGCCAGCTCGAGAAAACGCTCCATGCCGTAATCGAACTCATGGTTCCCCGGTATGGCAAGGTCGTAGCCGACGCTGTTCATTATGTTGATAATGGCCTCGCCCTTTGTCAGCGTGCCCATCGTGCCGCCCTGCACGGCGTCGCCGCAGTCCACCAGCGCCACGTCGGCGGTCTCCTGCAGCTCCTTTTTGTAGGCGGACACCCCGGCATATCCTATCCCGTCCTCCGCGCCGCAGTGCACGTCGTTCGTATACAAAACGACGATGTCACGCCCGTCTCCTGCGGGCGCCGAAGAACTTTCAGACGATGTCGGCGAAGAAGCCGGCTGCGAAGCGCCCGCGCTCTCCGACGACGGCGCCGCCGTCCCGCACCCGGTCGCAGCGGCGAGCGCTGCGGCCAGCAGAAAAGCGGCCAGCATCCTGGATTTTTTCAGCATAACACACACTCCCAAAACAGATACGTATTGCCGCGCGCGGCGAAAGATCAGAATAAGTTCCTCCTGAATTTCGACCAACGCCTCTGCGCCAGAAGGCAGGCCCCGCCGCCGAGCAGCGCCACCCCGAACCACGAGAACAGCGTGACCCCCCAGCCGCCGCTGTCCACCAGAAATCCGATGATGAGGCTCGCAAACGCCGTGGAAAGGCAGGCGGCCGCGTTCATTACTCCCGTCACCTGCGCCACACGGCCCACCTTGTGAAAGTACATGGGGATATAGCCCACCAGCATCATGTTCATGCCGATGGAGCACATGTAGGTAAGCGCGAGCGCGACGATGGAAAGTATCTGCGAGAATCTGCCGAACACCGCCAGCAGGGCCAGCGCAGCCGCCGCTATACCGAACAGTACGACCACCGTGCCTATCTCGTTCTGCATGCGCTTTTTAAAAATGTAGTTGGCAAGGTACGGCCCGCCGAGCCCGAATATCGGCAGCATCGTGCCCGTCAGTATGGACGTGACGGAGCTCATTCTGAACACGTCCGTCAGGAAAGTCGGCACCCAGGTGCTCACGCAGTCTTTCAGTATCCCGTGCGTGCCGGCCGCAATGGCCAGCAGCCACAGGCCCGACACCGCGAACAGTTTCCACGTGTGCCTCGGTATGGACGCATGCGGCACCTCGTCCTCCGGCTTTACGGCCTCCTGTACCGGGGCGGCCTCGTCTATGCCCGCGCTGTCGGCCTTTTTCTCTATACCGGAGACGACCGGCAGCCACATCGCCGCCATCAGCAGCGTCAGCAGCGACGCCGCACGAAACGGAGCCTTCCATCCGAACAGCTCGATCGTGCCGGCGGAGATCAGGTACGCCCCCAGGGTGCCGGCGGCCATCGTCGTCGCCAAAACGGTGCACGCCCTGCCCCTCTGCGCTGAGTGTATCCTGTCGGAGACGAGACGTACTATCGGAGCCCAGAGCAGGGACAGCGCCAGCCCGTTCGCGCCCCATACCACGGCCATCAGCCACGCCGGCGGCGCCAGGGACATGGTCATGTTGCAAAGGCCCGTTCCGAGCAGGCCCGCGAATATCAGCAGCCGCGGCTCCACCCTGTCGCCCAGCCAGCCGCTCAAAAGCTGGCCGCCGCCATAGAGCAGGAAAAACACCGTCGTGATTATGCCGGCGGCAGATTTCGTCAGGACGCCGCTGGTCGTCATCTCAGCCATGGTGGCTGAAAAATCGAGCCGCGAGACATATGAAAACGCATACGCGAACCAACACATCAGCACCAGGAGGCTCGCCGCGCGGCCGTCTATTTTCTTTTTCTTGGCAGCCGACAAAACATCGCCTCCCGACCCGCGCCTTAAAAAACTCCATAAAATGAAAGAACGCCAGACACGGCTGCCCGACGCCACATAGTATGATCCATTTGTATAATGCGTTATTATAGCACAATCCACAGAAAAATCAATATCAAAACGCTTCTAACAATAAAGGGTGCACTGTCAACACCCGCGTGCACCCTTTATGATCGCTGTACGGCCTCAGGCTTCCTTGTAAATGCTCGGGTATGCCGGCGAAAGCGGCTCCTCGTCCGGGAATGCCTCCGGCCACGCCGTCACCGCCATCTGCCGCAGAATGTCCAGCATGCGAAGGCCGCCGCGGGCGACCACGTCCATATCCACCTGATAAACAGCGTCGTTGTACGTCGCGGTCAGGCCTTTATAGTTCGCGTCCTGCTCCAGGTCCTTTATCACTATGTCCTTGTTCACGAACAGGATGTCGGCCTTGAAGTCGGCCCAGCTCTCCTCAGGGTAATTCCAGCCCGTCATGCCGTCGGCCGGGGAATCCAGCCCCACGACGGAGACGAGCAAAGTCCCCTCCATCGTGTCTCCGGTGGCCATCGTGTAATCCAGCACGCGCACATACGCGCCGGATTTGGCGGCCGAAGCCGTCTCTTTATACGTTTTAACGGCGCTCGTGATCTCATCCAGCGCCGAGGTGTACTTCTCTATCAGCGCCTCCGCCCCGTCCGCTCCGTCCTCTTTCCCGTCGAAGAAAAGGCAGAGCTCGCGCAGAAGCTCGTATATCTCATCCGTGGAGGCGGCGGATGGGAACGACACCACCGTGATGTTGCGCTGCTGCATCTCCACAAGGTCGCTCTCCGCGAGCTGGCCCTGCAGGATCACGTAGTCGGGCGAGAGCTTGTCTATCTCGTCGTAGTTAGGCGCCTGAGCGGTGCCCGCCTTCTCCATGCTGCCGGCCTCCTCCGGCCAGTCGCAGTAATCGCTCACGGCGGCAAGGCGGTCCAGCATACCGAGGTCGCCTATGTGCTCCGTCAGCTCCGGGGAGAGGCAAACGACCTTCTCCGGCTTTGCCGTGACCTGCGTTTCGCCTATCGTCACCGGCCAGTTCGGGTCCACGGGCTCCGGCTCCGAGCTTTCGCTCGCGCTCGTCTCCTGCGACGTCTCCGAGCTTTCACCGCCGAGCAGCGAGCACGCCCCCAGCGAAACGATCAGCACCGCCGCCAAAAGCAGCGCCGTCAGCCTTTTTATGTTCATGGGTAATTATCCCGGCTTTCATTTTTATTATATATATTCTACCGTAAAGCCGCCCTTATGTCAATTTATGAGCTGCAAATTCCTGCTTTTGCCGCTCGGGGCGGGTTGAAATTGTCAGTTTAATATTGTATTATATAATAATCAACATTGAGTGGAGCGCGATATATGAGATACAACGGCACGAGACAGCTTGTGATACAGGGGCTCATCGCGGCGGTATATGCCGCCGTCAGTCTGGCTTTGCCGGCCCTTTCCTTCGGCGCGGTGCAGGTGCGGTTCGCGGAGGCGCTGACGCTTCTGCCCGTCATCTCCGGCTCCTGCATATGGGGCGTCACGCTCGGATGTTTTCTTACGAACCTGATCGGCGCGTTTTTGGGCGTCAACATCCTCGGCATAATGGATGTCGCCGTCGGCACCGCCGCGACGCTTGCCGCCGCCCTGCTGACACGCGCCCTGCGCGGCGTGCGCATCGGGAAACTGCCCGTCGCCGCCGCCCTGCCTCCCGTGGTCATGAACGGCGTCGCCATCGGGCTGGAGCTGTCCTACGTGACCACAGGCAGCATAAACGCGGCGGCCTTTTGGAGCTGCGGCGGCTCCGTGGCCCTGGGCGAGCTTATCGCCTGCGTCGCGCTCGGCCTGCCGCTGGTGTACTTTCTCGAAAAACGCGGCTGGGACAGCAAGCTGAAATGACCGCGATATAAATATTTCGGAGGAATTTAAATGTTCCAGATAAGCATGATCTCCGGCGAACCCGTGTGGGACTCGCTCCCCGCAGCGAAGATTACAAACTATCCGCTGGAAAAGGCGGATTACAAGCCCTTCGCACAGGCCCGCGTATGCATCAGCCGCGACGACCTGTATCTGCAGATGCTCTCCTTTGAGGTGGAGCCGAGCGAAAAGAGCGTGCTGGCGGCCGCCTTCGCCATGTTCCCGCAGCAGAGCGACCGCCGCTATTTCTGGCTCTCCACCAACCGCGCCGGAAACCTGAACTGCCGCTTTATCAACGAGCAGGACGGCACCAGCGACGACGTTTCCCGCCGCGTGGCCGCGCGCGTGTTCTCCGGCAGCGATTTGCAGGGCATATATTGGTGCGCCGCGTTCACGCTTCCCCTCTCCGTCGTGGAAAAGTACTACGGCGAGGAGGCGCTGCGCTGCGGCTCGACGATGCGCGGCAATTTCTACAAGCTCTGCGACGACGCGGCGCGGCCGCATTACGGCAGTTACTACCCCGTGGACTTCACCGCCGCCAACCCGCTGGGGAGCGCCTATTTCGGCGACTTCCAGCTCGTGGCTTACTGAGGGCGCCGCTATGCCGCGCTTTTTTCTCGACGACATCTCCGGGGACGAGATCTCCGTCACCGGGCCGGACGCGCGCCACATGGCCCTTGCCCTGCGCATGAAACCGGGCGAGCGCGTCATCGTCTGCGACGGCAAAAACGGCGAGGCGCTGTGCGAGATAAGCTCTCTCACGCCGGAACTCGTGCGCGCCCGCGTGCTTGACCGCAGGCCCTCCGGCGCGGAGCCCTCCTGCCGCATCACGCTTTTCCAGGCCCTGCCGAAATCGGACAAGCTGGAATTCATCGTACAGAAGGCCGTGGAGCTGGGGGCCTCGGCGGTGGTGCCGGTGCTTTCGCGCAACTGTGTCTCCCGTCCGGACGAGGGAGCCATGGAGAAAAAACTCAGCCGTTTGAAAAAAATAGCGGACGAGGCGGCAAAGCAGTCCGGCCGCGGGGCCCTGCCCGAAATAGGCCGGCTGACGCCGTTCCGGGAAGCCGTGGACGATATGGCGGGCCGCGCGCTGCCGCTGTTTTTTTATGAACACGGTTCCTGCTCCCTGCGCCGCGCCATGGAGAACTACTCCGGCGGCGAAATAGCCATTATGATAGGTTCCGAGGGCGGATTCGACGGGGACGAGGCGGCTTACGCCTCCGAAAAGGGCCTCGCCATGCTGTCGCTCGGGCCGAGGATACTCCGGTGCGAAACAGCGCCCATAGCCGCGCTTTCGGCCGTGCTGTACGCCACCGGAAATATGGAGTAAAAATGAAAAAACTGATTTTAGCATCGTTCATATTGTCGCTGTCCGTGCTCGCCGCGTGCTCAAGCATCGGGGAGCAGTCCTCAGCGGCGTCTGAAAGCTCCTCCGGCCTTGTTTCAGGCGAATCCGAGCTGTCGTCGCGGGCGGAGGAGAGCTCCTCCGAGAGCGTGGAGAGCGAAGTCTCCGCCGAGGAGAGCTCCGCCGCGGAAAGTGCGCCGGTAAGCTCCGACGACCCGCTGCTCATCCTCGTAAACAGCGAACATCCCATACCCGACGGCTACGAGCCCGAGCTTGAAACGGTGCAGGGAAATTATCAGATGAGCGCCCTGGCCGCTCCCTCCGCGCGCGAACTGATAGCGGCGGCCAAGGACGCGGGCTACAGCCTTATGGTCGTCTCCGGCTACCGCACGGTGGAGACTTCCCGCCGGCTCTACAACAACAAGGTGCAGCAGCTCATAAGCTCCGGTTGGGGCGAGGAAGCCGCAAAGGAGGAGGCCGCGAAATGGGTGGCTCCGCCCGGCACCAGCGAGCACCACACCGGCCTGGCTATGGACATCGTGTCCTCCGATTATTTCAATTATTACGCCGACCTTGAGCACGATTTCGACAAGTTCGACGAATTCAAATGGCTCTATGAGCACTGTGCCGATTACGGCTTCATCCTCCGCTATCCCGAGGACAAACAGGACGTGACCGGCATTACTTACGAGCCGTGGCATTACCGTTACGTGGGCGTGGAAAACGCGAAGGCCATCATGTCGGCCGGCCTTTGCCTTGAGGAGTATGTCGGCGGCTGAGGCCGCGGTTCGATGAGGAAGGATCTGAGCCATGTACGGCATTTTGTATGTAGAGATCAACCTGTTTTGCGTAGCCCTGCTGCTCTACGTCATCTTTATCATCCGTGCCAGCGCGAACATGCGCTCCGCCGTCATCGCTTTCAGAAGGACCGTGGTCGCGTCCATCGCTGTGCTCATTTTCGACAGCCTGCGCAACAGCCTTGAGCTGCTGGGGGCTTCCGTTCCGGCCTGGCTTTTTTCCGCTGTCTGCGGGCTCTATATGCTGTCCACCGGCATCTTGAGCTACTGCTGGTTCGTTTATACGGAGAACAAGCTCAACCGCGGTCGCGAGCCGAACCGAAAGGCTCTCATCCTCGCCTCCATACCGCTGATTGTCTTCGCCGCCATCTGCGTCTCCTCTCCGTGGACGGGGCTCGTGTACTACGTGGACGGAAACGCCGTCTGCCATCCCGGAAGCCTTTTCTTCACACGGCTGATCGTCTGCTACGGCTACCTTGCCGCCGCGAGCATCCACGCGCTCTACCGCTTCGTGAACGACGGCGACAGGACTGAGAGGACGCACGACCTGACTCTCGCCTCTTTCGTGGTGCTTCCCGCGGCCGGAAGCGCGCTGGCGGCGCTCGTTCACGGGCTCCCCGCCGTCTGGCCGGCCACCACGTTCTCGCTCCTCATGGTCTTCGTTAATTTCCAGGTGGCGCAGATATCGACTGACGGGCTGACGGGCCTCAACAACCGCCGGAAATTTGACGAACACCTGCGCGCCGTGTTGTCGGACACGCACCGCTCCAAACTGGTGTACCTGTTTCTGGCGGACATAAACTATTTCAAAAGCATAAACGACACCTTTGGCCACCTTGAGGGGGACGCCGCGCTGGTGCGCACGGGAGCTCTGCTTCAGGGCGTGTGCGGCTCGCGGGACGCGTTCATAGCCCGCTACGGCGGCGACGAGTTCGCGGTGATACTGCGCTGCGACTCCCCCGCCGACATGAACTCTCTGTTGTCGGAGCTGGATAACATCTTCCACGCCTCGAGCGAGGAAAGCGGAAAGGGTTACGAACTGTCGCTGTGCGTGGGCCACGCCGTCTGCGCACAGGATCAGGACCTCGCGCCCGACGAGCTGATCGCGGCGGCCGACTCGTCGCTCTACGCCGCAAAGGCGGAGTACCAGAGCAGCCACGCCAGCGCGATACGCGCCAGATGAACGGGCCTTTGCGGAGATACATAAAATAAAACCCGGACTTTTAAAGCCCGGGCTTTTTCGTTATATGCGTCACACGCTGAAAAGCAGCTCGCAGTATGTCGGGTACGGCCAGTATTTTGCGGAGACGACCGTCTCCAGCTCGTCCGCCGTCTCCCTTACCATGTGCATGGCGGGATCGACCTCCCCGCGTATGTAGCGCGCGGTCTCAAGCGTTCCGGCGACAGCCTTGGCGCACGAGAGCCTCTCCTCGAGCACGCCCGTCCTCCTGTCCAGCTCGCGCGAAAGGGCGTCTATGCGGCGCAGCAGCTTCATCTCGGCGCTGTCCTTCACGTCGAGGCCGAGGCGTTCCTTTGCGCCGGCTGTTTCCGCCAGCTCCCCGCTGTACGCGAGCGCCGCGGGCAATATGTCCTTCTTCGCCATGTCGAGCGTGGTCGTGGCCTCTATCTGCAGCACCTTGCAGTAGTTGTCGAGCAGTATCTCCCGCCGCGAACGCAGCTCCGCCTCCGTAAATATATTGTGTCTGGTGAACAGCGCGATGTTCTTTGCGCTCGTGAACAGCGGCAGCGCGTCCACTGCGGAGGGCAGATCCAGCAGGCCGCGTTTGTGCGCCTCCTCGCGCCACTCCTCCGTATAGTTGTTGCCATTGAAGATGATGCGGTGATGCTCGTTTATCGTCTCGCGCATCAGCGCCGTCAGCTCGCTGTCGAAATCGGCCGCCGCCTCCAGCCTGTCCGCGAACCCGGAGAGCACGTCCGCCACTATCGTGTTGATGATGATGTTCGGCCCGGCGATGGAGAGCTGCGAACCCGGCATACGGAACTCGAACTTGTTGCCGGTGAAGGCGAACGGGCTCGTGCGGTTGCGGTCGCTCTTGTCCTTCCAGAAGTCGGTTATCACATCCACGCCGATCTTCGTCTTTTGCCCGTCGTTGTGGTGGGCGCCGTTGCCGGAGGCTATGTCGTTCAGGATGCCCGTCAGGTCCTCGCCGAGGAACATCGAGATTATCGCCGGCGGAGCCTCGTTGGCGCCGAGCCTGTGGTCGTTGCCCGCTGTGGAGACGGAGATGCGCAGAAGGTCCTGGTTCTCATCCACCGCTTTTATCACGGCGCAGAGGAACAGCAGGAACTCCCTGTTCTTTTCCGGCTCGAGCCCCGGCTTGAAAATGTTGCGGCCGGTATCCGTCTTGAGCGACCAGTTGTCGTGCTTGCCGCTGCCGTTGACGCCCGCGAAGGGCTTCTCGTGCAGCAGGCAGGCCAAACCGTGCCGCTCCGCCACCTTCTTCATGACCTCCATGGTGAGCTGGTTCTGGTCCGTCGCGATATTGCACTCGGCGAACACGGGGGCCAGCTCATGCTGCGCGGGGGCCGCCTCGTTGTGCTCCGTCTTGGCGTAGACGCCGAGCTTCCAGAGCTCCACGTTCAGGTCCTCCATGAACTCCATGACGCGCGGACGGATGGCGCCGAAATAGTGATCCTCCATCTCCTGCCCCTTGGGCGGCTTGGCCCCGAAAAGCGTGCGGCCGGTTATCACAAGGTCGCGCCGCCTGTCGTACGCCTTTCTGTCCACGAGGAAATACTCCTGCTCCGGCCCGACGGTGACGTTGACGTGCTTCGTCTCCTTATCCCCGAAAAGGCGCACTATGCGCAGCGCCTGTTTGTCTATCAGCTCTATAGAGCGGAGCAGCGGCGTCTTTTTGTCGAGCACCTGCCCGGAATACGAACAGAACACCGTCGGTATGCACAGTGAATCGTCCTTTATAAAGGCGTAGGAGGTCGGGTCCCACGCCGTGTAGCCGCGCGCCTCGAAAGTCCCGCGCAGACCGCCGGAGGGAAAACTGGAGGCGTCCGGCTCGCCCTTTATCAGCTCTTTGCCGGAGAACTCCATTATCACGCTGCCGTCCGGCTGCGGCGAGATGAAGCTGTCGTGCTTCTCCGCCGTGATGCCGGTCATCGGCTGGAACCAGTGGGTGTAGTGCGTGGCGCCCTTCTCCAGCGCCCAGTCCTTCATGGCGGCGGCTATGGAGTTCGCGGTGCCCCTGTCCAGATCGCCGCCGTTCTCTATGGTGTCGCGAAGCTGTCGGTAGACCTCGGCGGGCAGCTTTTCCCGCATAACGCTGTCGTTGAAAACGAGGCTGGCGAATATTTCGGGAACGTTCATGTTGAGGCCTCCTTCAGCTTCAAAAAATAATAAACACATTTTATGCTCGTGCCGGCGCGTTGTCAACCGTTTTGCGTGCTCGTCCTCAAAAAACATTCCGCGCAAAAAAAATTTGCCTTCGGACGCATTTTTCCTTGACACGGGGCGCCCTGCGATTATATAATTTCCAAGGGCACCGGTGTTCGGATGCGGTCCGCGGATTGGTTTGCGGGTCGGTTATCCGACGCCTTTTTTATTTATACAGACCTTGGGAGGGTACACATGAAAAACCAGACCGTTCTTATCCTCGATTTCGGCGGGCAATACAAGGAGCTCATAGCCCGCCGGGTGCGCGAGTGCGGCGTCTACTCGGAGATACACCCCTGCGACATGACGCCGGACGAGATACGCGCGCTCTCGCCCATCGGCATAATCTTCACCGGCGGGCCTAACTCCGTCTTCGCGCCCGATTCGCCGAAGTGCGACCCCGCTGTTTTTGAGCTGGGCGTGCCCGTGCTCGGCATATGCTACGGCGCGCAGCTCATGAGCATGATGCTCGGCGGCGAGGTGGTCACGGGGGAGACGAGTGAATACGGCGAAACAGAAATAGAGTTTACCCCCGGCGCAAAGCTGTTCGACGGCCTTGACGGGGCGCAGACCGTGCTGATGAGCCACACCGACAGGATAGACCGCCTGCCCGACGGCTTTTCCCGCGCGGCCGTGTCCTCCAACTGTCCGTTCGCCGCGATAGAGGCTCCGGCGCGCGGCCTTTACGGGCTGCAGTTCCACCCGGAGGTGGAGCTGACGAAAAACGGCATGAAGATACTGCACAATTTCCTTTATGAGGTGTGCGGCGCCGCCGGCGATTATTCCATGGACGACTACCTTGAGAAACAGATAGCGGCGGTGAGGGAGAAAGTCGGCACCGAAAGGGTGCTGCTCGGGCTCTCCGGCGGCGTGGACTCGGCTGTGGCTGCCGCGCTGCTGACCCGCGCCATCCCCGGCCAGCTCATCTGCATATTCGTGGATCACGGTTTTATGCGCAAGAACGAGGGCGACGAGATAGAGGCCGCTTTCGCCGGCAAGGACCTGACCTTCGTGCGCGTGGACGCCGAGGAGAAGTTCCTGGCCGGACTGAGGGGCGTCTCCGAGCCGGAACAGAAGCGCCGCATCATCGGACGCCTGTTTGTGGAGACTTTCCGCGAGGAGGCGGCGAAATTCGGCGGCGTCAAGTACCTCGGGCAGGGCACGATCTACCCCGACGTCATAGAGTCCGGCACGAAAGCCGCCGCCACTATAAAGAGCCACCACAACGTGGGCGGCCTGCCGAAGGACCTCGGCTTTGAGGGCGTGGTCGAGCCGCTGCGCGGGCTGTTCAAGGACGAGGTGCGCGTGTTGGGCCGCAAGCTCGGCCTGCCGGACGCCATCGTGAACCGCCAGCCCTTCCCCGGCCCGGGGCTCGCCGTGCGCGTGATCGGCGACCTGACGAAACAGAAATGCGACATGCTGCGCGAGGCGGACGCCATCTGGCGCGAGGAGATGGACAGGGCGCACGTGAAAGCCGACCAGTACTTCGCGGTGCTGACCGACCTGCGCTCCGTCGGCGTGATGGGCGACGGCCGCACCTACGACTATACGATAGCCCTGCGCGCCGTCATCACGAGCGATTTCATGACCTGCGAATATGCGCCCGTCCCGCACGAGGTGCTGTCCGCCGCCTCACGCCGCATCACGAACGAGGTCAGGGGCGTGAACCGCGTGGTCTACGACATCACGGGAAAGCCGCCCGCCACGATAGAATGGGAATGAGCGGCCGCATCATCAAATAATTTATGTTTTGGGAGTGAAATATATGGCAAAGTACATCTTCGTCACCGGAGGCGTCGTCTCCGGCCTGGGCAAGGGAATTACGGCGGCGTCTCTGGGGCGCCTGCTGAAGGCTCGCGGGCTGAAGGTCGCCGCACAGAAGCTCGACCCGTACATCAACGTGGATCCCGGCACCATGAGCCCCTATCAGCACGGCGAGGTGTACGTCACCGAGGACGGCGCCGAAACGGACCTCGACCTCGGCCATTACGAGAGGTTCATAGACGAGGACCTGAACCGCTACTCCAACCTGACGACCGGAAAGGTCTACTGGAACGTCCTCAACAAGGAGAGGCGCGGCGAATATCTGGGCGAGACGGTGCAGATAATCCCGCACATCACGAACGAGATCAAGAATTTCATATACCGCGTGGCCGACCACTCCAACGCCGACGTCGTCATCACCGAGATCGGCGGCACCGTGGGCGACATAGAGAGCCAGCCGTTCATCGAGGCCATCAGACAGGTGTCGCTGGAGCTGGGACCGGGCAACTGCTGCTTTATCCACGTCGTGCTCGTGCCGTGGCTCTCCGGCAGCGAGGAGCACAAGTCCAAGCCGGCGCAGCACTCCGTCAAGGAGCTGCAGGGCATGGGAATCTCCCCCAACATCGTCGTCATGCGTGTGGACAGGCCCGTGGACGAAAGCGTCAAGCGCAAGATCTCCCTGTTCTGCAACGTCAAGCCCGACTGCGTGGTGGAGAACCTGACCGTGCCCGTGCTGTATGAGGCGCCGCTGATGCTGGAGCAGAGCAATTTCTCCGGCATCGTCTGCCGTGAGCTCGGCCTGCACACGCCGGAGCCCGACCTCACGAAGTGGAAAGAGATGCTCGCGAGGGTGCACGCCCGCAACATGAAGGTGCGCATAGGGCTTGTGGGGAAGTACGTCAAGCTGCACGACGCCTATCTCTCCGTCGCCGAGGCGCTGCGCCACGCCGGTTACGAGACGGGCGCGAAGGTGCAGGTGGAATGGATAGACAGCGAGCTCGTCACCGAGGACAACGCTGAGGAGATGCTCGGCTCCTGCTCCGGCATACTCATCCCCGGCGGTTTCGGCGACCGCGGCATAGAGGGCAAGATCATAGCCGCGCGCTATGCCCGCGAACACGACGTGCCGTACCTTGGGCTCTGCCTTGGCATGCAGATAGCCGTGATCGAGTTCGCAAGGCACGTCTGCGGCATAGAGGACGCCAACTCCGGCGAATTCGACGAGCAGTGCGCGCACAAGGTGATAGATTTCATGCCCGACCAGAACGACAGCATGGACAAGGGCGGCACGATGCGCCTGGGCGCCTATCCCTGCCGCATAGTCCCCGGCACGATGATGGAAAAAGCCTACGGCAAAGAACTGATAAGCGAACGTCACCGCCACCGCTACGAGTTCAACAACGACTACCGCGAAACGCTGACCAAGGCCGGCCTGAAGATAAGCGGCACCTCGCCGGACGAGCGGATCGTCGAGACGGTGGAGATACCGCAGAACCGCTTTTTCGTCGGCGTGCAGTTCCACCCGGAGTTCAAGAGCCGCCCGAACCACGCCCACCCGCTTTTCGTGGAATTTCTCAAAGCCGCACTTGAAAAACAGGGCTCGGTCTGACATACTATTATGTAAAGCCATCGGCTGGCTCAATATCATCAGGAGGTGACCCCGTATGTGCGGAATCATGGGCTTCGCGGGCGAAAGTTCCGCCGTCCCCGTGCTGCTGGACGGGCTGGAAAAGCTGGAATACCGCGGCTACGACAGCGCCGGCATATCCGTTCTCAGAAAAGACGGCGTGCTGGAGACGATAAAAAAGAAGGGCCCGCTCTCCGTACTCGAGGGCGTTCTTAAAGAAAACAGTCCGGAGGGTTTTTCCGGCATAGGCCATACGCGCTGGGCCACACACGGCGCGCCGTCCGACCAGAATGCGCACCCTCAAACCAATACCGCGGGCGACATCGCCATCATCCACAACGGCATCATCGAGAACTATGCCCGCATAAGGGAATGGCTCTCCATGCGCGGCTATTCCTTCCGTTCGCAGACGGACAGCGAGGTCATAGCCCACCTCATCGACTATTATTACAACGGCGACCTTCTGGAGGCCGTGCGCGACGCCGTGCCGCATCTCACCGGCTCCTACGCGCTGGTGGTGATAAGCTCCCGCTCTCCCGGCGAGATCGTCGCGGCCCGCAAGGACAGCCCGCTCGTCATCGGCCTGGGCAAAGGCGAAAACTTCATTGCCTCCGACATCCCGGCGCTGCTCTCGCACACCCGCAACGTGCTTTTCCTTGAGGACGGCGAGTTCGTCCGGCTCACAAAGGACTCCGTGGACATCAGCGACGCCTACGGCATGCCCGTCTCCCGCGACGTGTTCCATGTGGACTGGGAGGCCGAGGCTGCGGAGCGCGGCGGTTATCCCCATTTCATGCTCAAGGAGATAAACGAGGAGCCGCACGCCATACGCACGAGCTTCGGAGCGCGCGTCGGCGCGGACGGCCTGCTCGACCTCTCCGAGTGCGGGCTGACCGAGGAGAACGCGCGGTCTTTCAAGAGGGTCTTTGCCGTGGCCTGCGGCACCGCGTATTATGCCGCCGTGGCCGCGAGATATATGTTTGAAAAGCTCATCGGTCTGCCGGTGGAGGTGGATATAGCCAGCGAGTTCCGTTACCGCGACCCGCTCATCGGCCCCGGCGACCTATTCATCGCGGTCAGCCAGAGCGGCGAGACCTCGGACACGCTGGCCGCCATGCGTCTGGCCAAGTCGAAGGGCGCGAAGATACTCGCCATAGCGAACGTCGTCGGCAGCACGCTGACCCGGGAGGCCGACATGGTGCTCTACACGCTCGCCGGGCCGGAGATAGCGGTCGCCTCCACAAAGGCGTATGTGACGCAGCTGGTATGCCTCTCCATGCTCTGCCTCGAGATGGGGCGGCTGCGCGGCACGATAGACATGGAGCGTTACCGCTCGGTGGTAAAGGCGCTCGGCAGGCTCCCGGAGCAGGCCGCCGCCGTCATAGAGAACGATCTGCCAGTCCGCCGCGCGGCCCACATGTACGCTGGGGTGAGCGACGCGTTCTTCCTCGGGCGCAACCTAGACTACGCCGTCTCTTTGGAGGCCTCTCTGAAGCTGAAAGAGATCAGCTACATCCACTCCGAGTGCATTGCGGCCGGCGAGCTGAAACACGGGCCCATCGCGCTGGTGGAGGAGGGCACGCTCGTCATATTTTTCGCGACGCAGCCCGCGCTGTATGAAAAGACCGCCTCCAACATAAAGGAGGTAAAGGCGCGCGGCGCCCATGTGGTGGCTGTCTGCCCGCAGAACGCCGTCCTTGTCCGCGACATAGCCGACGAGGTGATCGACGTGCCGGAGACCGACCCCGTGCTTGCGCCTGTGCTCGCCGTCATCCCGGCACAGCTTTTCGCTTACTATTGTGCGGTGGAGCGCGGCTACAACGTGGATAAGCCCCGAAACCTCGCCAAAAGCGTCACTGTGGAGTGACAAAATAGGAAAAAACGCTTGCAATCGGCGTTTATGTATGGTAATATATCATACGGTAATAGTAATGTAGGAGAAAAGAGTGGGTGTGCCCGCTCTTTTCTGTTTGAAGGGCGATTTTGGAGGAGAGCATGGCCGAGAAGAATAGAAAACCCAACACTGTGCAGGTCGCAACGGAGCTTGCGCTGCCTGTCGCGAAGGAACTGGGGCTCGAGATATGGGAAGTCCGCTTTGAGAAGGAGGGCACCGAGTGGTACCTTCGTTATTACATCGACAAGGACGGCCTGACCATAGAGGACTGCGAAGCTTTCAGCCGCGCGATAGACCCCGTGCTCGACGAGGCGGACCCGATAGAGCAGCATTACTGCCTCGAGGTCAGCTCCCCCGGCATCGAAAGGCGGCTCAACACGGATGAGCACGTCCGCCGCTACCTTGGCAGCCGCGTGAACGTGCGCTTCATCCGTCCGCCCGAGGGCAGGAGCACCCGCTCCTTCACCGGCGTGCTGGCCGGGATGGACGACGGCAGGGTGACGCTGACGATGGACGACGGAGATCAGCTCGTTTTCGACAGGAACGACGCCGCTTACATCAAGCTGTTTTATGATTTTGACGCCGAGGCCGAGGACGCCCCGGATATGGGAGGACATAGCAAATGAATCCGGAATTCTTCGAGGCATTAACGCTGCTGGAAAAGGAAAAGGGCATCTCCGTGGAATACCTTCTGGAGAAGATAGAGAACGCGATAGCCATAGCCGTCCGCCGCGATTACGCCGGCATAGAGGACGTGGACGTGCACATCGACGCCGACAAGCAGACCTTTGAAGTCGCGCTGTGCAAGACGGCCGTGGACGAGGTCGAGGATCCCGCCAACCAGATACTGCTGGACAAAGCGAAGGAGTACGACCCCAAGGCAGAACTCGGCACGGTGGTGAAGATCCCGCTGGAGACGAAGGATTTCGGCCGCATAGCCGCACAGACGGCGAAGCACGTTATAAAGCAGGGCATCCGCGAGGCGGAGAGAGGCCAGATACTTAAAGAGTTCCAGAGCCGCGAGCACGAGATCATCTCGGCCACCGTCCTCAGCACGGACCCGGTGCGCGGTTCCGTCACACTGGAGATCGCCGGCAGCGAGGCGTACCTGCTCAAGTCCGAGCAGATACCGGGAGAGACTTTCAAGGACGGCGAACACATAAAGGTCTACGTCGTGGAAGTCGCGGCCAGCGAGCGCGGCCCCAAAGTGATGATCTCGCGCACGCATCCCGGCCTTGTAAAGCGTCTGTTCGAGATGGAGGTGCCGGAGATATACGAGGGCACCGTGGAGATAAAGGCCGTGTCCAGAGAGGCCGGCTCCAGGACCAAGCTCGCCGTACAGAGCCACGACCCGGACGTGGACGCCGTCGGTGCCTGCATAGGGCCCCGCGGCTCCCGTGTGGCGAAGATCGTCGATGAGCTGGACGGCGAGAAGATCGACGTCCTGCAGTACTCCGACGAGCCGGAGCAGTTCATCGCGGCCGCCTTGTCCCCCGCCAAAGTGATAAGCGTCACCGTGGACCCGGACGGGGCCCGCTCCTGCCGCGTCACCGTGCCGGACGAACAGCTCTCGCTCGCGATAGGCAACAAGGGCCAGAACGCCCGCCTCGCCGCCAGGCTGACCGGCTGGAAGATAGACATAAAACCCGAAAGCGGCTTCTTCGGCGAAGAATAAGCCGAAGGCGCATACACAGAAAGGATGGCCGCCCGATGAAAAAGATACCGATGCGCATGTGCACAGGCTGCGGCGAAATGAAACCGAAGCGCGAGCTCGTGCGGGTCGTGAAAAGCCCGGAGGGCGAGATCTCCCTTGATCTGACCGGAAAAAAGCCCGGGCGCGGCGCTTACGTGTGCCACGACGTGGAATGCCTGAAAAAGGCGCGCAAGGCCCGCAGGTTGGAGAGGGTCTTTTCCTCTCAGATACCGGACGAGGTCTACGATATGATGGAAAAGGAGCTGGCGACGGATGCCTGACCCCATTGAGGGTATACTGGGGCTGTGCCGCAGGGCCGGAAGGCTCGCTATGGGCTTTGACGCCGCGGCGGACGCCATAAGGCGCGGGGATGCCGCGCTGGAGCTGACCGCCTCCGACTGCTCCGAGAGGACAAAGAGGAACATCCGCATGATAGCGGAGGAAAACGGCGTGACAACTATGGAGCTGCCACTTACTATAGACGAGGTGGGGCACGCGGTCGCAAAAAAGGCAGGGGTCCTTGCGGTATGCGACAGCGGCTTTGCAAAGAAGATAACGGAGCTGCTGGACAAGGGCGCCGCGCATGGCATTCAAACAGCAAAAGCTGGGGAGGAACTGCATTAATGATCGAAAAATACAGAGTTAACGACGTGGCAAAGGACCTGAACGTGCCGGCAAAGGACGTCATAGACGTTTTGTCCGAGCGCTTTGCCTCGCCGAAAAAGAATATGACCGCCCTTTCCGAGGAGGAACTGGACGTTCTGTTCGAGCACTACACCAAGGAGCATGAGGTCAGCAGTTTCGCACAGTATTTTGCCATGGCGGGACAGCCGAAACCGAAACCCGAGCCGAAGCCGGAGCCGAAGCCTGAGCCGAAACCGGAACCCGCGCCCGAAGCAGAGCCCGCGCCCGCTCCTGAGACGAAGGCCGAACCGGCGCAGAGGCCGGCGCCTGAGATAAAACCGGAACCGAAGCCTGAGCCCAAGCCCGAGCCGAAACCGGAACCCGCGCCCGAAGCAAAGCCCGCGCCCGCTCCGGAGACGAAGGCCGAACCGGCGCAGAGGCCGGCGCCCGAGATAAAGCCGGAAGTTAAACCGGAACCCAAGCCCGAACCCGCGCCCGAAGCAAAGCCCGCGCCGAGGCCCGCCGAACAGGCCGCTCCTTCCGCGCAGCCGCAGGCGACCTATAATCGCCCGCAAGGTCAGAACGCTCAGGGCGGACAAGCGACCTACAACCGTCCGCAGGGGCAGGGCCAATACGGCGACCGCCCGCAGGGACAGAGCAATCAGGGCGGATACAACCGCCCGCAGGGGCAAAACGCCCAGGGCGGGCAATCGACCTACAACCGTCCCCAGGGACAGGGCCAATACGGCGACCGTCCCCAGGGACAGAGCTCGCAGGGCGGATACAACCGCCCGCAGGGACAGGGCCAGTACGGCGACCGTCCGCAGGGACAGAGCTCGCAGGGCGGATACAACCGCCCGCAGGGACAGGGCCAGTACGGCGACCGTCCGCAGGGACAGAGTTCGCAGGGCGGTTACAACCGCCCGCAGGGACAGGGCCAGTACGGCAGCCGTCCGCAGGGACAGGGCGGCCAAGGCGGATACAACCGCCCGCAGGGACAGGGCCAGTACGGCAACCGTCCGGCGCAGCCTTCACAGCCCAAGGTCAAAAAGCCCGTGCCCGAGCGTAAGCCGAGGCCGACCAACATCGCGCCGGAGGAGAAGCTCCAGGCGGGTGTGGCGCATGTGGATATGCGCGCCTCCAACGTGGATCTCGACAAATACAACGAGAAATACGAACAGATCGCGCCGGACTCCACCGCAAAGGACACCTTTGTGCGCAAGCAGAAGCTGAACCAGCGTTCCGCGCAGAAGGGCAAGCCGCAGAAGAGCCGCCATGAGCAGGAGCAGTTCAAGATGAAGAAGCTCGAGATGGAGCGTCAGCGCCGTCAGAAGCTCGAAATAACGCTGCCGGACGAGATAACCGTCGGCGACCTCGCCCTCAAGCTGAAGGTGCAGGCCAGCGAGATCATCAAGCGTCTGATGCAGCAGGGCGTCATGGCCTCCGTTAACGAGGTCATAGATTACGATACCGCGGCGCTCGTGGCGATGGACATCGGCGCGAAGGTGGACCACGAGGTCGTGGTGACCATAGAGGACCGCCTTATCGACGACACGGAGGACAAGAACGAAAATCTGCAGCCGCGCAACCCGATCGTGGTCGTCATGGGCCACGTCGACCACGGCAAGACCTCCATCCTCGACTACATCAGGCACACGCACGTGACCGCGGGAGAGGCCGGCGGCATCACCCAGCACATCGGCGCTTACCGCGTCAAGACGAACGACGGACGCTACATCACGTTCCTGGACACCCCGGGACACGAGGCGTTCACGGCCATGCGCGCGCGCGGCGCTCTGTGCACCGATATAGCGATACTCGTTGTCGCAGCCGACGACGGCATCATGCCGCAGACGGTGGAGGCCATAAACCACGCGAAAGCGGCGGGCGTCTCCATAATCGTGGCAATAAACAAGATGGATAAGCCCCACGCCGACCCGCAGAAGGTCATGCAGGGACTGACGGAATACGACCTTGTGCCTGAGGACTGGGGCGGCGACGTGATATGCGTGCCCGTTTCGGCCAAGACAGGCCAGGGCATCGACCAGCTGCTCGAAATGGTCAACCTCGTGGCGGATGTGAAAGAGCTGAAAGCCAACCCCGACCGTCTGGCGAAGGGCACGGTCATAGAAGCCCGCCTCGACAAGGGCCGCGGCCCGATAGCCACCGTGCTCGTCCAGAACGGCACGCTGCACACGGGCGACGTCGTGATCGCCGGCACGGCCGTGGGCAAGGTGCGCGTGATGACGGACGACCAGGGACAGGAAGTCACCGAGGCCGGCCCGTGCGTGCCTGTGGAGATAACCGGCCTCGACAGCGTGCCCACCGGAGGCGACACAGTCAACGCCGTCACCGACGAGAAGCTGGCGCGCGAGCTGGTATCCCAGCGCGAATACGAGGCGAAACAGGAGCAGTTCAAGAGCTACCAGAAGGTCACGCTCGACAACCTCTTCAGCCAGATCGAGGAGGGCGAGATGAAAGAGCTGCCCATCATCGTCAAGGCGGACGTACAGGGCTCCGTCGAGGCGGTGAAGCAGTCTCTCGAAAAGCTCTCCAACGACGAGGTGAACGTGCGCGTGATACACAGCGGCGTCGGCGCGGTGAACGAGTCGGACGTCATGCTGGCGAACGCCTCCAACGCCATCATCATCGGCTTCAACGTGCGGCCTGATCCTGTCGCCAGGGACAACGCCGAGCGCGACGGAGTCGAGATACGCCTCTACCGCATCATCTACGACGCGATAGACGAAGTGAAGTCGGCCCTGCAGGGCATGCTCGCGCCGAAGTTCCGCGACATCGACCTCGGCCGCGCGGAAGTCAGGAGCGTGTTCCGCATCACGGGAGTCGGCGCTGTTGCCGGCTGCTACGTGCTCGAGGGCAAGATCACCCGTTCCGCGAAGATACGCATAGTGCGCGACGGCATAATCATTGCGGACGACAAGCTCTCCAGTCTGAAACGCTTCAAGGACGACGTCAAGGAAGTAGCCACGGGCTACGAATGCGGCATGGCCCTCGAGAAGTTCTCCGACATCAAGGAGGGCGACATTTTCGAGGCCTACATCACCGAGGAATACAGGGACAACGCGTGACGGCGCTCCCCTCCACGCGAAGATAAAGGAGATTTATATGTCCGGTTTCAAATTTGGGCGCGCGAGCGAGGACGTAAAGCGCGAGCTTATGGAGATCCTGCGCGAGATGAAGGATCCCCGCGTCGCCGGCGTGCTCAGCATTGTAAAAATAGAACTGACGAACGATTATTCCCACTGCAAGGTGTACGTGAGCTCGCTGGACGGCATGGAAGCCGCGAACGAGGCCGTCAAGGTGCTTAAGAACGCTTCAGGCTTCATCCGGCACGAGCTTGTAACCCGCCTCTCCATGCGGAAAGCTCCGGAGCTGCACTTCATCGCGGACGACTCGATAGAGCACAGCGCCGACATCCAGCGGATACTTCGTCAGATAAACGATTCCGGCGGGCAGAAACAGGAGCCTGAGGGTTCCGAATGACTTCCCGCGGTATATCGAGGTGTGTTTATGTTGCTCAAATGTGAGGAGTGCTGCGAGATACTGCGCGGCATGGACGATATCGTCATAGTGGCCCACCAGAATCCCGACGGGGACACGCTGGGCTCCTCTTTCGCGCTGATGTACGTGCTGCGTCAGCTCGGCAAGCGGGCGCGGGTGGAGTGCTCCGACGGGTTCCCCGCGCAGTACTCGTACATGTTCCCCGATTACAGCCCGGAGGACTACGAGCCCAAAAACATCATATCGGTGGATCTCGCGGCGAAGGAGCTTTTCGGCCCCAAGACCGAGAAATACGCCGACCGGGTGGATCTGTGCATAGACCACCACGGGTCGAACACCATGTACGCGAAGGCGACGTTTGTAAAGCCAGAGGCGGCCGCCACAGCCGAGCTGATAGAGAGCATCATATACGAGCTGGAGGACGTGGAGCTGACGAAGCTCATCGCCAACTGCATATATACGGGCGTCTCCACCGACACGGGGTGCTTCCGCTACTCCAACACCACGGCCCATTCGCACGCCGTGGCCGGGCGCATGTTCAAGGCCGGGTGCGACTACGCCTACATCAACCACGTCATGTTCGAGATGAAATCCCTCTCCCGCATTGCGATAGAGCGCGAGGTCATGAACACGATAGAGTATCATTTCAGCAAGCGCTGCGCGCTTTGTTACATTACGAAGGCCATGATGGCCTCCACAGGCGCGCTCGATTCCGAACTGGAAGGAGTCGCCGCCATCCCGCGTCAGATAGAGGGCGTAGCCGTAGGTGTGACCCTGCGGGAACGGGACGGCGGCTTCAAGGCCAGCCTGCGCACGGACGACAACACCGACGCCATGGAGATATGCAGGCTCCTCGGCGGCGGCGGGCACCCCAGAGCTGCCGGCTGCTTTATAAGCGGCACGCTCGACGAGGCCAAAACGACAGTGCTCGGGGCCATAGGCCAGGTTCTTGGATGCAAGGAGGACAACGCATGACAGGCGTTCTGCCGGTCGACAAGCCCGAAGGCTTCACGTCGTTCGACGTGGTGGCAAAGCTGCGCGGCCTGTCGAAAACAAGGAAGATCGGCCATTCAGGGACGCTGGATCCGATGGCTACGGGCGTCCTGCCGCTCTTCTTCGACTCAGCGACCAAAGCTTGCGCCGTGCTGCCGGACAGCGATAAGCGCTACACCGCCGGGATAAAGCTCGGCGTGCGCACGGACACGCAGGACATCACGGGCACCGTGCTCAATGAGTGCGAGTGCCATATCACAGAGGAACAGTTCAAAGAGGCCGCCGGCCGCTTTGTCGGGGAGATCGAACAGCTCCCGCCCATGTATTCCGCCGTGAAAGTGGACGGACAGCCGCTTTACAAGGCGGCAAGGCGCGGCGAGGACGTGGACCGGCTGACGCGAAAGGTCACGGTCTATTTCCTGAGCACGCTCTCCTTCGACGAGGACGCTCAGACGGCCGTCATCGACGTGCGTTGCTCAAAGGGCACGTATATACGCACGATATGCGCCGACCTGGGCGATATGCTCGGCTGCGGCGCGGCGCTCTCGTCCCTGCGCAGGACGGAGGCGGCCGGTTTTACCATAGACGACTGCCTGACGCTTGCCCAGATCAAAAAGCTGGCGTATTCCGGCCATCTGGAGGAAGCGCTGCAGCCCGTGGACAGGCTCTTCAGCTCCCTGCCGAAGCTCGTGCTGGACGCACGCGACGAGGAGCTATACAAAAACGGCGTGCCGCTGACGCTGGAAAAGCGCGGCTGGGCGCACATCGACGGGGACGTGGCCGTCTGCGGCAAGGACGGCACGCTGCTCGGCATATCGTATATGGACGGCGAAGCCGGACAGCTCAGACTGCGTAAGATGTTCGCAACGAGATAATCCGCGCGGGAGGTGTGCTTTATGGATCATCAGGAATTCATCGAGACGCTTCGCCGTGCATACTCATGCTTTAACTCCGGGGATATGGACGGTTACACGCAGGAGATGTCGTCCGCCAGGACGGCGCTGTCCCATAGCCCGCTGCTCTGCCCCGAACGCGGCGAATATACGCTTATTTCCTCCATGCCCTGCATGATGGACTGCGGTGCGCTGAAAGAAAAATATCTACAGGCTGCGGAGATGTTCGACGGTGCGCACAGCGAGGTCGTCACATGCTCCGCGCCTCTTTTTTTAGGGGCCGACAGCGTGCTTTCGCTTTTCTGGCGCGCGGGAACGAGCTCCGACGGGCTGCCCGCGAAAATTTCCGAGCTCGCAGCGCTGAGCGGCGTGCTGACCGGCAGCCGCTACGGCTGCGACTCCATGTGCGCGGCGGAGCTCGCATATTATCGCGGCGATCTCGCCACGGCCGAGGTGCAGGCTTACAAAGCGCTCTACCTCGCCCGCAACACGGAGCAGCTCGTCCTGGCCATGTGCGCCTCCAAGCTGCTGGCCCATATCGCGCAGCACCGGATAGACACCGAAAGCTGGAAGTTCGCTCTCCGCACCATAGATTTCTTCGCCGCGGACGACGGCCCGAACCGCGCCCTGCGCAAAAGCTACTCTCAGCTCATCAACTGCGAGCTCAGCCTGGAGCTCGGCGACTGCTCGAAACTGCCGCAGTGGCTGACGGACGGCGACTTCGGCGCGGAATACGGGCGCAGCTTTTACAGCTTCACTTTCAGGCTCAAGGACGACCGCATGTCCGCCATACATTTCGCGACGTACCTGTGGCTGCACTGCCTGTACCTTTTAAAGACCGCCCAGTACGCCCGCATCCTTGCTCTGGACGAGGTGCTGCGGCTATACGGCCTTTATTCGCTGGATTTTGTCAGGATGTACTTTCTCTTTGCCCGCGGGCTGGCGCTCTACCGTCTGGAAGAGAAGGACGAGGCGCAGACCGTGCTGCGGGAAGCCGTGACGATGGCTGCCGGAGACCGGCTGTGGCTCATCCCGTCGGAATTTTCCTCCTTATGCGGCAACCTGATAGACGAGGCCGCCGAAAGCATCGACGCGCGCGGAGCCGCCCAGATCAGGCGTCTGGCCCAGGGTTTTGCCGACTCCGAAAAGCTGCTGAGAGAGGCCGTCCTGCACAGCGAGCTGCCCGAAAACCTTACCGACCGTGAGCTCGAGGTGGCGCGCCTGGCGGCCAAGAGCCTCAGCAACGCCGAAATATCGCAGGCGCTCTCCATCTCTCAGAACACGGTCAAAAAACATCTTAAATCCATCTTTGCAAAATTTTCCGTGGACAAGCGCGGAAAACTGCGCGAATTTCTCAACTGATACACGCAAAAGCACCCTTTCGGGTACTTCTTTTCCACACAATTTTGCGTTAGAATTATTATGATAAAGAATGCCCGATCCCTGAATATGCGAAGGAGGCCCGGAATGTCCAACACTGATCTATTTGATATTGCCGAAGAGCTTATCACAGGTAAAAAATATTCCGAGGCGGTCTCGGAACTTGAAAAAGTTACCGCCGAGCATTTGACGTATGAGGAAACGCGCGCGCTCACTTCACTTTTTGCGCGTATACCGGAAGAATACAGGGCTGCGAGCGCGCCCCACTGCTTACAGGAGCTGGAACTTGCCGCCATGTCCGGCAACCAGAGCTCGGTGGAGAAGTGGTACGGCCGCATGATCGCCCTGCGTGAGAAATACAAGGACGGCACCCAGGCAAGGACCGTTCTCGAGGACTACATATGCATGGCCAACATCGTGCGGCCCGGCAGCGACAATGCCCGCCTGTTGCTGATGATGGCTGTGCTGTACCACGAGGGTGCCGGCACCAAGGCGCACGCTGTGCTCAGCCCCACCGCCAGGATGCCGAGTGTGCTGCGCGGCAGAAAGGATCTCTCCGACTGGAGCCAGACGTACGGCGCCGTGACGAGCATCCTCTCTCCGATCATATCCGCTCTTTTCGGCACCGCCGGCAACGGTCTGACAGACTGTTTCCGCGCCGAGGTGCTGTTGGAACGCGGCAACCTGTCCGCGGCTGCCGATGCCATCGCCGGGGCGCTCTCCGCTTCCGACCCCGACATCTATTTTGCCGGACACGCCATACTTACGCGCATAAAATCCAGACAGCCCGGCGGCCAGAGCCCCGATACCGTGCTGGATTCCATCGGCACGATGATAGAGGAGCGCGGCGCTTATTGGCTCGTCCCCAACTACAACGCCCTGCGCGCCCAGTTCTCCCTGCTCAGCGACGGAAAATACGCCAGAGAGTGGTTCGAGACGGACGCGCCCGACGAGCTTTCCGGCATAGCCCCCTGCGACTATTTCCGTGCCATGACGAAAGCCAAACTGTACCTTGCCTTCGGCCGCACAAACGACGCACTCATGCTGGCGCAGATGCTCATTGCGCTGGTGGCGTCGTCCGACAGCCGCCCGCTGAACACCGCCGATTGCCTGGCGATGGAGGCTGTGGCCTGCCACCTTGGCGGGAATGACGACGAGGCCGCCGAAAAGCTGGAAAAGGCGCTGGAGCTTACAGAGATATACGGTTACGTGAACCTCTACACCGCTTACGGCGCGCCGATGGCGGAACTGCTCGCGTCCTATATCCAGCGCTGCCCGGACGGAGGGTCCCGCCGCTACGCGGAAAAGATCCTGGCGGCGACCGAGGTCTACGCGAAGCTCTACCCCGCGCTCCTGTCCGATGAGCCCGCCGCACCTGAGCAGCCCGCGGAGCTGCCGCACGAGGAAAGGGCCGGGGAGCCCGACGCCCAGCCCGCGGAGGAAAAGTCCGCAGAGCCCGACGCCCAGCCCACGGAGGAAAAGGCCGCGAAAGCCCCCGAAAAGAAACCGAAACCCAAAAAGAAAAAATAATCCTTAAATGAAAACACGCCGTGAAACTTGTGTCTCACGGCGTGTTTTTTTATTTCGCATGGCATCAGGCCATGGCGTCCATCTCATCGCGCATATGGTTTATGGCCTTCATCACGGATTCCGGCGCGGGGCCGCCGTCGCTCTTCCTTCCGCGCACGCAGTTCTCCAAAGCTATCGCTCCGTAAATGTCGGCGTCGAACAGCTCGCTCTGCTCCCGGAACTCCTTGAGCGGCATGGTCTCCAGCGTGTAGCCCTCGTTTATGCACTTCGTTATCAGCATGCCGGTCGTGCGGTAAGCGTCCCGGAACGCCATGCCCTTGCGGACGAGGTAATCGGCGCAGTCGGTCGCGTTTGAGAAGCCGCCGGCCGCCGCCTCGCGCATGTTTTTCGGCAGCACCTTCATGGTCGCCACCATGGGTATGAACGTCGTGAGCGAGAGCTTCACGGTGTCCACCACGTCGAACATGGCCTCCTTGTCCTCCTGCATGTCCTTGTTGTAAGCCAGCGGCAGACCTTTGAGCATCGTCAGCATCGTTGTCAGGTCGCCGTAGACGCGCCCTGTCTTGCCGCGCAGCAGCTCCGCCACATCCGGGTTTATCTTCTGCGGCATGATGGAGGAGCCGGTCGCGAAGGCGTCGTCCAGCTGCACGAAGCGAAACTCCCAGCTGCTCCAGAGGATTATCTCCTCCGAGAAACGGGAGAGGTGCATCATCAGCAGCGAGCAGGCGGACGCTATATCCACGCAGTAGTCCCTGTCGGACACGCCGTCAAGGGAGTTCTGCGCGATCCGTGAAAAGCCCAGCGCTTTGGCTGTGAACTCGCGGTCTATCGGGTACGTCGTCCCGGCCAGCGCGCAGCAGCCCAAGGGACACTCGTCCATGCGCTGCAGCGCCGCATCCAGACGCTCTATGTCGCGGTGCACCATCTCCGCGTATGCCATCAGGTGGTGCGCGAAGGTTATGGGCTGCGCGCGCTGCATATGGGTGTAGCCGGGCATTATCGTCTCGACGTTCGCCTCCGCGTGGTCGCAGAGCGTGTTTATCAGCTCCCGGCACAGCGCGACGATCTCCTTCACCTGACCGCGCATATAAAGCCGCATGTCCGTCGCCACCTGGTCGTTCCGGCTGCGCGCGGTGTGGAGCTTCTTGCCCGCCTCGCCTATCCTCGCGGTCAGTTCGCCCTCGACAAAAGTGTGTATATCCTCGGCGGTCGGGTCTATGGCGAGTTTGCCGGCGTCTATGTCCGCGAGTATGTCGGCCAGCGCCGCAACTATCTGCGTGCCCTCCTCCTCGGTTATGATGCCGCATTTTTTCAGCATGGAGGCGTGCGCTATGGAGCCCTCTATGTCCTCTCTGTACATCCTTGCGTCGAAGCTGATGGACGAGTTGAAATCATCCACCCGCGAATCGGTCTCCTTCTGAAAATGGCCGGCCCAAAGTTTCATCTGTTTACCTCCGTATAGCTGCAGATGGGCGTTCTTTCCGCGCCCATCCCGCAATGATATTTGTTTCAGCCCTCAAGGCCGTTTTTCTGCTTCATCATGGCCTGCACCTTGAGCGGCAGCCCGAACAGGTTGATGAACCCGGCGGAGTCGGCCTGATTGTACACCTCGTCCTTCGAGAAGGTGGCTATGGCCTCGTCGTACAGCGAGAACGGGCTCTTTATCCCGGCGGGAATGATGTTGCCCTTGTAGAGCTTCAGCTTCACGGTGCCGGTGACGTTCTGCTGCGTGGAATCCACGAAAGCGGAGAGCGCCTCGCGCAGGGGGGTGAACCACTGGCCGAAATACACGAGCTCCGCGAACTTCTGCGCGACGACGGCCTTGTAATGCTGAGTCTCGCGGTCGAGCGTTATGGTCTCCAGCAGCTCGTGCGCCTTGTAAAGGATGGTGCCGCCCGGAGTCTCGTACACGCCGCGGCTCTTCATGCCGACGAGCCTGTTCTCCACCATGTCGATGATGCCTATGCCGTTCTCTCCGCCCAGCTTGTTGAGCGCGGCCACCATCTCCACACCGGAGAGCTTCTTTCCGTCCAGTGAGACGGGCACGCCCTTTTCAAAGCCGAGCGTGATGTAGACCGCCTTGTCCGGCGCCTTCTCCGGCGAAACGCCGAGCTCGAGTATCTTGTCGTAGTTCGGCTCGTTCGACGGATCCTCAAGGTCGAGGCCCTCGTGGGAAAGGTGCCAGAGGTTCTTGTCCTTCGAATAGTTGGTGTCCCGCGTCAGGGCTATCGGGATATGATGCGCCTCGGCGTAGTCTATCTCGTCGTTCCTGCTCTTGAACTCCCACGTGCGCCACGGCGCGATGACCTTCATGTCCGGCGCAAAAGCTTTTATCGCCAGCTCAAAACGCACCTGGTCGTTGCCCTTGCCGGTGCAGCCGTGCGCTATGGCGTCGGCTCCCTCTTTTTTCGCTATCTCAACGAGGCGTTTCCCGATGAGCGGACGCGCAAAAGACGTGCCCAGCAGATACTCGCCCTCGTATACGGCGCCGGCCTTCAGCGTCGGCCAGATGTAGTCCTCCACGAACTCATCTTTCAGGTCCTCTATATACAGCTTGGAGGCGCCCGTCGCCAGGGCTTTGGCCTCCAGCCCGTCCAGCTCGCCGCCCTGACCGACGTCGCCCGCCACGGCTATCACTTCGCAGCCCGGGTAGTTCTCCTTCAGCCACGGAATGATGACGGACGTGTCCAGTCCGCCGGAATACGCGAGCACTATTTTCTTTATCGACATGATATTACCTCCAGACCTATATTTCAGATCGCCGCAACCGCATTATGCGTATCACTATGCATTATACTATCACCGCCTGCGCAAAAAATCAAGAAAAATACGAATTTTAATGCAAAATACGGTATATTAATTCATCGTCCGGAGCGGCGCGTCAACTTTTTTGTAGGTTTTAACAAATAGATAACGACTTTTCGCGGCCGATGCGCTATAATACACTTAACACAGCCGATAAGGAGTGATTTCTATGAACGATCTGATCGAACTCATGTCCGCGCGCCACAGCTGCCGGAAATACTCCGACGCCCCCGTCGAGGACAAGAAGATAGTCGAATGCATAAACGCGGCCAGGCTGGCGCCCTCCGCCATGAACGCGCAGGCATGGCATTTCTACGTCGCCAACGAGCCCGAAAAGTCAAAGGGCGTGGCGGAGCAGACCCAGGTCGGCGGCATGAACCAGTGGACCTCCGGCTGCCCCGCATTCATCGTCGTGGCGCAGACGAGCGGCAACGTGGTGGCTAACATTGCCTCCAGCGCGACACGCAAGGATTTCAGGCAGATAGACATCGGCCTTGCGACCATGGCGCTGACGCTCGAGGCGGAGCAGCAGGGCCTCGGCACCTGCATAGTCGGCCTTTTCGACGAGGAGAAGCTGAAAAAGACTTTCCGCATCCCCTCCAACATCAAGATCATGCTCGTCATAGCCATCGGCTATCCGGCGGAGACAGAAGTGCCCCAGAAGAGGCGCAAGGAGCTGGACGAGATCGTAAGCTATCTCTGAGCCGGGCTTTGCGAAACGATGCGGGCGGACTTTGCTTGTCCGCCCTGTTTTTTAGAATGGAGAATCTATGGTAGACTTTGAAGAAAAGCCTCAGCGCGCGCTGCTGGTGGCGGCGGACTGCGGCGAATGGGATGCGGCGGCCTCCATGGACGAGCTGGCGGAGCTGGCCGAGAGCGCCGGAGCCGAGGTCGTCGGGAAGATCATACAGAACAGGACGGAGTACGACCGCGCGACGCTCATAGGCAGCGGCAAGCTTGCCGAGATCAAGGCCTTCGCGGCGGAGAACGATGTGGACCTGCTGATATTCGACCACGAACTGACGGCCGCCAACATCCGCAATCTGGAGGACGCCACCGACGTCGCCGTCATCGACAGGACGATGCTGATACTCGACATCTTCGCCGCGCGCGCCGTCACCAAGGCAGGCAGGCTGCAGGTGGAGCTCGCGCAGTACAAGTACCGGCTGCCGCGGCTGGAGGGCATGGGCAAATCGCTTTCGCGGCTCGGCGGCGGCATAGGCACGCGCGGGCCCGGCGAATCCCAGCTCGAGACGGACAGACGGCACATCCGGCGCCGGATAACCTCTCTGGAGGAGAAGCTGAAAGAGCTCGAATCCGGCCGCGAGCTGATACGCTCACGCCGAAGGAAGGACGGCATCCCCACCGCCGCGATCGTCGGCTACACGAACGCCGGAAAATCCACTCTGCTCAACAAGTTGACAGAGGCCGGCGTGCTCGCGGAGGACAAGCTCTTTGCCACGCTGGATCCGACCGCCCGCGCGCTGACCCTGCCCGACGGGCGCACCGTGATGCTTATCGACACCGTCGGTTTCGTCAGCCGCCTGCCGCACAACCTTGTGGAGGCGTTCAAATCCACGCTAGAGGAGACCGTGCAGGCCGATCTGCTGCTCAACGTCTGCGACGCGGCGAGCGGAAAGGCGGAGCAGGAGGCGCGCGTGACACAGGACCTGCTGGCGGAGCTCGGCGCGGACAAGACTCCCGTGCTCACCGTGCTCAACAAGTGCGACCTGCTGGAAGGCGAGCGCCCCATCATGCTCGAAAACTCCGTGATGATCTCCGCGCTGACGGGCGAGGGGCTGCCGGAGCTGCTGCAAAAGGTGGCCAAGCTGCTCGCGCCCACACAGCGCCGCATGAAGCTGCTCATTCCTTACAGCGAGGGCTCGCTCCTCTCCGACATCAGACGGGACGGGAAGGTGCTCTCCGAGCAGTACACCGAAAACGGCACCGAAGTTGACGCCATGGTGGACGTGAAGATGATAAAGCGCGCCGAGGCCTGTCAGCTCTCCGACTGAGCCGCGCCCCACAAATACGCATAAAAAGCCGCCGCACCCCCCACCTTTACGGGAGTGCGGCGGCTTTTCATATCCGCTGTTTTCTCAGCTTTCTATTATGTGAGCGCCGACGAGGGCTTTCCTGAACACGGGCGCGAGCAGCAGGGAAACGACCACCGCTATCACCGCGTTGACGCCGGAAGTGATGAACTTGACCCCGCTGGCCGTGAGCGCCGCCGCGAGCCCGCTGCCGGAGAGCATGAGCGTTATCAGCGTCTTGCCCAGGTGCAGCACGAGGTACGACGCGGCCCCAGCCACCGCTCCGACGGCGTTCCACTTCGCGTCTTTGCCGTCCCTGCCGTGCGCATGGGAGATGACGCCGCAGATGAACGCCATCAGGAAGAAGAACACGAACGTGAACGGCGCCGAGGAGACGAACGCAGGATCCGTCAGGTCGTATATCATGGAGCCGATGCCCGCCGCCAACCCGCCGCGCACGCCGCCGAACAACAGCGCGCCGAGTATGCACACCACGTTGCCCACCTTTATCATCGTCGGGCCCGCCGGCGTCGCTATCGGCCCGATCTTCAGGAAATACGTCGTCACGAACACCAGCGCCGCCAGCACGCCCACGGTCGCCATGTCCCTGACGGAAAACTTTGTCTTTTGCATACCGCACACCTCCGCATAAACGGCGAAGCCTCAAAAACAGCCCTTCGGCCCGCCTTATGCGTACATGATAGCCCATCGCGGGCCGGCGTGCAAATCCACGTCTCCGGGAGGAGCGCTGCGCGCTTTTATGCAAAATCCCCATTAAACCGCGCGCCTCGCGAAAATAATAGGGCTGTTCACCGAAATTTTCCCCGCCCGCCCGGCCGCGGCGCCGCCTTTTCAGCAAAATGCACAAAGTTAATTTTGACCCGCTCCCGACTCTGTTAAATTGGTAGAAAAAACGCGCCGATTTGGTGATAATACATTCAAAAAACGGCATAGTGATGCGAAAATTCGTCTTGCAAAGAATTGGTAAACAGAGTAAGATGATTTTGAATCAAAAAAGGAGAGTTAATGAGATCGTCCTTTTTGACATAGTAAGCTGAAAGCGAGAAAGGATGTTTGCAAATGACCGTTACCAACAAAAAGAGCGTAAAAGACATCGACGTCAAAGGAAAACGCGTGCTGGTGCGCTGCGATTTCAACGTGCCGATGAAGGACGGTGTCATCACCAACGATAAGAGGATCGTCGCCGCGCTTCCCACGATAAAGTACCTTATGGACAACGGCGCGCGCGTCATCCTGTGCTCCCACCTCGGCCGCCCGAACGGCGAGTGGCTGCCCGAATTTTCGCTTGCTCCGGTGGCGGTCCGCCTGTCCGAGCTGCTCGGCGTGCCGGTCCGCATGAGCCGCGACGTCATCGGCGACGACGCGAAGGACATCTCCGCCACGCTGAAGGACGGCGAAGTCGCCCTCCTCGAAAACGTGCGCTACTACAAAGCTGAGACAAAGAACGATCCGGAGTTCTCCAAAGCTCTGGCTTCGCTCGCCGACATATATGTGAACGACGCTTTCGGCACCGCTCACCGCGCGCACTCCTCCACCACGGGCGTGGCCGATTATCTGCCCGCCGTCTGCGGCTTCCTCATCCAGAAGGAGATCGAGGTCATGGGCAAGGCGCTGGAAAACCCGGCCCGCCCGTTCGTCGCGGTGCTCGGCGGCGCCAAGGTCTCCGACAAGATAGGCGTCATCAACAATCTGCTCGATAAAGTCGATACCCTCATCGTCGGCGGCGGCATGGCCTACACCTTCTTCAAGGCCAAAGGCTGGAACGTCGGCACCTCGCTCTGCGAGGACGACAAGGTCGAGGAAGCGAAAGCCATGCTCGAAAAGGCCGCTGCCAACGGCGTGCGCTTCCTGCTGCCCGAGGACACCGTGATAGCCGACAAGTTCGAGGAGGGCGCCGCCCACAAAGTGGTGGATTCCGACAGCATCCCCGACGGCTGGATGGGCGTGGACATCGGCCCCAAAGCCATAGCCGAGTTCTCCGAGGCGCTGAAAAACGCCGGTACCGTCGTTTGGAACGGCCCGATGGGCGTGTTCGAGTTCAAGCCTTTCGCCGAGGGTACTTACGAGATAGCTAAAGCCATAGCCGACTCCGGCGCTGTCTCCATCATCGGCGGCGGTGACTCTGTTTCCGCCGTTACGAAGCTCGGCTTCGCGGACAAGATGACCCACATCTCCACCGGCGGCGGCGCTTCGCTTGAGTTCCTCGAGGGCCTTGAGCTGCCCGGCATAGCCGCGCTGAACGAGAAGGACTGAGACTCTCTCCTCCCGCGCAATTTAGAAAGGAAGTTCTTTATGGATAAATCTAAACGTGCCGCCGTCATCGCCGGCAACTGGAAAATGAACAAGAGCCGCGCCGAGGCGAAAGAGCTCATCGACGAGCTGAAGCCTCTGGTCAAAGACGCGAAGTGCGGCGTCATCGTCTGCGTGCCGTACCTTGACATAGAAACCGTGGCCGGGGCGGCGAAGGGCAGCAACATAAAGGTCGGCGCGCAGAACTGCCATTGGGCCGACAAGGGCGCCTTCACCGGAGAGATCCCCGCGGCCATGCTCCGCGACGCCGGCGCCGAGTACACCATCATCGGCCACAGCGAACGCAGGCAGTATTTCGGCGAGACCGACGAGACGGTCAACAAGCGCGTGCGCGCGGCCCTCGACGGCGGGCTGAAAGTAATCCTCTGCTGCGGAGAGCTGAAAGAGGAACGCGAGGAGAACATCACCGAGGAGATCGTCGGCAAACAGCTCAAGATAGCTCTTGCAGGCGTCACCGCGGACGAGCTGAAGGACATCATCGTCGCATACGAGCCCGTCTGGGCCATCGGCACCGGCCTCACCGCCACAGACGAGCAGGCCAACGAGGTCTGCGCCTTCATCCGCGGGCTCATCGCGAAGCTCTACGGCAAAGCGGCGGCGGACGCCCTGACCGTGCAGTACGGCGGCAGCATGAACCCGAAGAACGTGGAGGGGCTTCTCTCCATGGAGCACGTGGACGGCGGGCTCATCGGCGGCGCGTCCCTTAAGGCTCCGGATTTTGCGGCTCTCGTCGCCGCGGCGAGCAAATAACTTCCACCTTGACACGGGGCGGGCCAATCCCCGCCTCGTTTTCATACCCGAACGTCACCACGATAAGGAGAAAATATGAAGCCATTAGTTTTGATGATACTCGACGGATTCGGCTACAACCCCTCAGATTACGGCAACGCCATACGCGCGGCGAAAAAGCCGAACCTCGACGCGATACTTGCCTCCTGCCCGCACACGCTCATCGGCGCCTCGGGCATGGACGTCGGCCTGCCGGACGGGCAGATGGGCAACTCCGAGGTCGGCCACACGAACATAGGTGCCGGCCGCATCGTCTATCAGGAGCTGACCCGCATAACGAAATCCATCTCCGACGGGGACTTTTTTGCCAACCCGGCCCTCGTCTCCGCGATGGACTGCTGCAAAGACGGCTCCGCGCTGCATCTGCTGGGCCTGCTGTCCGACGGCGGCGTACACAGCCACATAAAGCACCTGTTCGGCCTCCTGGAGATGGCGAAGGCGCGCGGCGTGGAAAAGGTGTACGTCCACTGCTTTATGGACGGACGCGACGTGCCGCCCACCTCCGGAAAGGGCTATGTCGAGCAGCTCGAGGCCAAGATGCGCGAGCTGGGAGTCGGAAAGATAGCGACTGTCGGCGGGCGTTACTACGGCATGGACCGCGACAAGCGCTGGGACCGCGTGCAGAAGCATTACGCCGCCATCGTCTCCGGCATCGGCGAGTTTGAGCCGGACGCCGCCGCCGGCGTGCAAAAGAGCTACGACGAGGGCGTCACCGACGAGTTCATCGTGCCCTTCGTCTGCGAAAAGGACGCCATCATCAAGCAGGGCGACTCCGTCATCTTCTTCAACTTCCGACCCGACCGCGCCCGCGAAATGACCCGCGCCCTCGTGGACCCGGAGTTCGACGGCTTTACCCGCGGCGCGAACTGGCCGCGCGTGCATTATGTCTGCATGACGCAGTACGACTCCACCATCCCGAACGTGGAAGTGGCGTTCCGCCCGCAGAGCCTGAAGAACACCTTCGGCGAATATATCTCGGAAAAAGGCTTCGCTCAGCTGCGCATAGCCGAGACGGAGAAGTACGCGCACGTCACATTCTTCTTCAACGGCGGCGTGGAGGCCCCCTATAAAAACGAGGGGCGCGACCTCATCGCCTCCCCGAAAGTCGCCACCTACGACCTGCAGCCGGAGATGAGCGCGCCCGAGGTCACCGCCAAACTGCTGGAGGAGCTGGACTCCCGCAAATACGACGTCGTCATCCTGAATTACGCCAACTGCGACATGGTGGGCCACACCGGCGTGTTCGACGCCGCGGTGAAGGCCGTGGAGACGGTGGACGGCTGCCTCGGTCAGATAACGGCGAAGGTGAAGGAGCTGGGCGGCGTGTGCCTCATCACGGCCGACCACGGCAACGCCGACGTCATGCTGGAGCCCGACGGCACGCCCTTTACCGCGCACAGCACCAACCCCGTGCCGTTCATCGTGTTCGGACACCCCTGCGAGCTGCGCGAGGGCGGCAGGCTGGCCGACATAGCGCCGACCATGCTCTCGCTGCTCGGTCTGCCCCAGCCGGAGGAGATGACCGGCAGGAGCCTTATAAAATAACATCGGAAAAGCGCGGCGGGCCCGAAACCCGCCGCCTTTTTGCTCCTCCGGAGAGCTGTTGCGCACGCCCGCCGCGCAGTGTATAATATGGGTGTAAAACCGGCGCCCGGCAGAGTAAACCGGAGGTAAACCAGCCGTTTATCCGCCTGAACTGCGAGTCGGTTGAGTAAACGCCCCGTTTGCCGTAACATGGGACCATCAGACAAAAGGAGATATGAAAATGGCAAAGCAGACTTTGGGCATGATGATCTCGTCGCTTCGCAGAGAGAAGGGCATGACTCAGCTCGACCTGGCCGCCAAAATGGGCGTCACCGACAAAGCGGTGTCGAAGTGGGAGAGGGACCTCTCCTGCCCCGACGTGAGCTCGTTCCCCAAGCTGGCCGAGGCGCTCTCCGTCTCCGTTGACGAGCTCATGCAGACGAAGACGGGTGGCAGCCGTGCGGATGAGCCCGAAAGCTCCCGCCGTGTGCTCAGGCTCATATTGAAAGCCATCCCGCTCGCCATGGGCGTGGGCGTGGCGGTCCTTTCCGTATTGAAAGCCATCGACCTCTATTCCGGATTTTTACTGACCGGGATCAGGCTCGCCTGCCTCAGCATACTTCTGTTGCAGGAAGGCGGGGCGGAGGACTGAAGGCCGATCCGACCGGCGCATGCCGGATGCCTGCGCACAACATTGACCGTTGGAGGCAGATCATGGAAAAAGACATCCTGTCAGAGCTCAACATGTCCGACCGGGCAGAGGCCGTGGCGTTCCTGAAAAGGCTCTGGAACGAACAGCCCACGCCCTGCCCCAAGTGCGGCGAGACGCTCGGCTACATGCACAAAAAGGCGAAAAAGAGCCCCTGCGACTGGAAATGCCCGCGATGCGGCGCCGTCTACAAGACCATCGACATACTCGACAGGCTGAACGAACCGTAAGCCCCCGTCACGGCGGCCCCTTTCCGCACGCCGGCCACAGTAAAGCCTCCTGAAAGGGGCTTTATTTTTTTGTGCCGAACGGGATGCCCGTCCGCGCCGGTCAGCCTGAAAGCTCCAGCAGACAGAGCGCCGCACCCGTGTAATAGTGTTCCAATATGGTCCTGAAATCCGCGCCCTGCCGGGCCATGTAGTCCGCCCCGCGCTGCGAGAGGCCCACACCGTGGCCGTAGCCGCGCACCGTGAACGTGAACGCGCCGCCCGCAAACGACACGCTGAACGCGCTCGAGCGGAGGGACAGCGCCTCCCGCACCTGGACGCCGGTGAAGTACACCCCGCCCGCCTCTATCTGCGAGACATAGCCCGACGGCGTCAGCTCCGGCGCGGAGAACCACTCGCCCGCGTCATCCGGAAGCTTTGTCTCCGGCGCGGCGCCGACGAGCGCGGCCGACACCTCCTCCGGCGAAAAGACGGCGGTCGTCTCGTACTCCGGCGCGAGCCTGTCGCCCCCGCTCTCCGCCGGCACGAGGTACGGCACCGCCCCGCCCCAGACGTTTTCCGCGCTCTCCGTCATCCCTGTCGATATGGCATGGTAGGCCGCGAGTATCGGCTCCCCGTCGTACACCATCACGTATTTTACGGCCTCATCCGCCGCCTTCGTCACCTTGGCCCAGTTTATTTCAAAGCTGTCCCCGTAATCCCTGCGGGCGTTCTCCTCCGTCGTGTAGCCCAGCCGCTTCTCCGGATCCGCTGAAAAATCATAGTCCTCCCCGGCCGCGAGCGCATCCTGTCTGCGCCTCAGCGCATATGACAGCGAGGCCACTCCCTGCGCCTTCAGCGCCTCGAGGTGGAAATCCGGCGGCATCTCCGCGGCTATGGCCCCGCGCGTATAGTCGTAAAGGGACAGCTCGTCCACCGTCCCCGCAGTTTCGTTATAAATATGCAGCTTCCCGTCACCGCGCACCGTGAACGTCTCCGCCGCCGCCGCGTCCCCGCCCGCGATCCGCGACGCTGGCTCCTCCTCTGACGCATTTTTTACGCCTCCGGTATTCGCAGAGGCATCGGTTTCCCGCACGGCTTTATCGGGAAAATCCAGCTCAAAGCCCGACGCTATCATCGGAATGAAAAACACCAACAAAAAACATGTCAAATAATATGCAATTTTTAATTTCATTTCCTGCATAAACCTTTCGCTTCCCTATTGACTTGCGGCCCTTCGCGAGTTAAAATATTGACATTAAACTTTATGCAGGGAGGCGGTCGAAAATGACAAGAGATTACGACCAGGAGGTTCGCGGCATCAAGCCGGAGGATCTGCAGTATCTCTGCGGCGAGCTGTGCAAGAACAACCGCATCACGGCCGAGGATTACGCCGGGTTCCAGAACGTCAAGCGCGGACTGAGGAACTCGGACGGCACCGGCGTCGTGGCGGGCCTCACGCGGATATGCAACGTCCACGGCTACGTGATGGATGAGGGCGAAAAGATGCCCGTGGACGGCCGTCTGATATACCGCGGCATCGACATCATGGACATTGTAAAGGGCTGCGAGTCCGAAGACCGGTTCGGATTCGAGGAGGTCGTGTGGCTGCTGCTGTTCGGCGACCTGCCCACGGCGGAGCAGCTTTCCCTGCTGCGCGAGGTCATCGAGTCCACGCGCGAGCTGCCCGACTCCTTCACCGAGGACATGATAATGAAGGCCCCGTCGCCCAACGTCATGAACAAGCTGGCGCGCTCCGTGCTGGCGCTGTATTCCTACGATGAAAACGCCGAGGATCCGTCCATCGAAAACAATCTGCGGCAGTCGATACAGCTCATCGCGCGCATGCCCACCATCATGGTGGCGGCGTATGAGGTCAAGCGCCATTACTACGACCACCGCTCCATGTATCTGCACCCCGCGAAGCCCGGCCACTCCATAGCCGAAAACATCCTCTACACCATCCGCGCGGACAAGCAGTTCACGGACAAGGAGGCCAAGATGCTCGACCTCTGCCTGATGCTCCACGCTGAGCACGGCGGCGGCAACAACTCCACCTTTGCGACCCGGGTGTTGACCTCCAGCGGCACGGACATATATTCCGCCATAGCCGCGGGCATCGGCTCCCTGAAAGGCCCCAAGCACGGCGGCGCGAACCACAAGGTCATGGAGATGCTCGACTGCATAGAGGAGAACGTGCCCGAGCTGACCGACGCGGCCATGACCGATTTCATAAACAAGATCATGGACAAGGACGCGGGCGACGGTTCCGGCCTCATCTACGGCATGGGCCACGCCGTTTATACCAAGAGCGACCCGCGCGCCGTCCTGCTGAAATCCAAAGCGATAGAGATGGCGTCCGGCACCGACTACGAGCGCGAATTCAAGATCCTCGACGCCGTGGAGCGCCTGACGCCCGGCATCTTCCGCGAGCGCAAGCACACCACACAGACGATCTGCGCCAACGTGGACCTCTACTCCGGCCTCGTCTACAGGATGCTGAACATCCCGCCGGACATCTACACCCCGCTGTTCGCCATCTCCCGCACGGCCGGCTGGTGTGCGCACAGGATAGAGGAGCTTATCTCCGGCGACAAGATCATCCGTCCGGCTTACAAATCCATCTCCGAAACGCGCGACTACGTCCCCCTCGAAAGCAGATAGACCCCGTTACCCTTTTCATAAAGCCGAAAACGCCCTGCCTTTCGCGGGGCTTTTTTTGTTGCCTCCGGGCGTCCTTTGGTCACTAAAACGATATTTCTCCCCGCAAACTTGCGATTCATGAGACTGTTTGGTCACGTAATTAAGTAAAATCATAATTAATTTGATAAAATCGTGGCTATTTTTTGTTTTGTGACTATATTGTGACTTTTCTCTGTTATGATAAGGCCGTAATAAGAAATACGATCGTTCTTGTGGGAGGGAATCACAATGAAAAATATATCCAAACTTTTCGCCGCTGTTCTCGTACTCGTGTGCGTGCTTGCGCTTACCGCCGTCTCCGCGCTGGCCATCGCGCCTTACACGTTGACCATTTCCGGCATAGCGGTCGAATACAGTGCCTCCCTGTTCTGCGGTCTGCTCGGTGTGGCGAGCGTCTGCGCCGGCGGCGCCATGCTCATACACAGCAACAAAGAGGACGACAGGTCCGCGAAATAACCAAATCAAACCGACCTCCTTATATACTTTATCTTGATTCGTTAAACAGTTTTGGTGGCCAGGCGGCTCGCCTCCTTTTTCGGGGGCGGGCCGCCTGGCATTTCCCGGCTTTCGGGCGCAAAAAAGCGGCCCTCTTTCAAAGGCCGCCTCGTATCTGACCGTACTTTTCAGCTTTCCGCCGCATCGTTCACCACGCCCACGAACAGCAGCGCGCCTCCGCCCGAAGTTATCGCGTAAATGAACGGGCGATCGAGTATCATGCGGCTCGTCTCATCCTGGCCGATGCCGGCGCCCTCCATCATGATGCTGGTGAAAGACGAGGCCTCCACCCCGTCCTCGTTCACCGCTATGTGGGTATCCTGATCGACGGACGAGACCGTAAGCCCCTCGCCTATCGCCGAAAAGTCCGCCTTCGCGGAGTCGAACGCATCCGTCACGCCGAGCGCCTTCAGCGTATCCGCGAGCTGCATGCCGCAGTCGAAGGAAAATTTCGGTATCTGCCAAACCACCTGTCCGTAACGGTCCGCATCCGTGTCCAGCGCGTCCCGCAGCGCCTGCGGATCCGAGAGTATATCATCTGGCGACACGCCCTCGTCCGGCAGGATGAACGTCATCTGCCCGAAGTTTTTCAGCGCGAGCCCGGCCGACAGATAGTTTTTCCCTTTCTTTGAGGCAGTCGCCGTGAACGTCCTGTTCATGTAGACGCAGTTCGAATCCTGGCCCGACGCCGCGTGGAACACGCCGTCCGTGTCCTGGGATTTGTCGAACGGGTCTATCCATTCGTCGCGCAGCCAGATGGTGTTCATTATGGCGAGCACGGCGTTCTGATCCGGCTTTATCTCCGGGACGATCGTCCCTCCCGTGTTCGCGCCCACCCAGTTGCCCATTATTTTCCCGGTGGAGGGCTCTGAGAACGCGAGCTTGTAGACAGAGGCATAGAAGCGCCCGGCGGCTCCGGCCGCGAATTTTTCGCTCACATCGAAGCTCTCGTCCGCCCAAACAGAATTTGCGAGCCTGAGCTTTCCGTATTCGTTGTCCGTATAGAGCAGCCTGAACATACGGCCGGTTTGGTCGTACAGCCATTCTCCGCCCATGTTCTGCGCGCCGAGGAGCTTCAGCATCTGCGTCTGGGTGTCGCCGCCCGCTCCGTATGCCGCCATCGCCAGCGCCATATACAGCGAGACCGGAGAATAGTTTTTGTTCCCGTCCGCTCCGGCAAGTATCTTTGAAGCCGTCGAGAAAGAAAATTCTTTTACCGCCTCCACGAAAGCCTCGTCCACCGCGTTCTCGGAGCGCCATGCGTTCTGCGCGTCGAAGTCCCCGTACCCTATCGCCGACGGATACTCCGGCCCGGCCATGAGCCCCTCTGAAAGCTGCGCTCCGCTTTCAGTGGAGGATTCGCTCTGCTGCTGGCTTTCAGATGACTGTGCCTGCGAGGAAGCCTTCTGTTCCGACGAGCACGAGCACAGCGTGAACACGAGCACGACGGCAAGCAGCGCCGACAACGACCTTTTCATCCAATCCCCCCAATGTACACTCAACATCTTACCTATTGTAAGAGGGTGTTTTTGGAGGTTTTGTTGCAGCTCAGCGTTTATTTTTAAAAAAAGCATCAATCTTAAGCTTTTCACAGGAGCAGCCGCCCTGCGTCAGCTCCGGTTTCCCGCCGCCCCTGCCGCAGCACTCGGCGTTCAGCTCCTTCGTCAGGGCACGCACATCCCCGGAGAGCGACGCTATCGCGTATTTCCACTCGTTCCCGGAGCCGGAGAACACCGCCGCCGTCCCGAACCGCTGCGCCAGCGCGAGGCAGTAACGGCGCGCCTCGTCCGGGGAAAGGCCCGTCTCGAACCTCAGGATGAAATCTCCCGCCCCCATGCTCTGCGCCCGGAGGTCAAAAAGCTCGCGCTGTATCTCCGAAATTTTCAGTTTTGCAGCCGCGAGCTCGTCCTCAAGACGGCGCTCGGCGTCCGTGAGCCCCTCCGGTTTGACGGAAAGGCGGGCGGAGAGCTCATTCACCCGGGCGCGGCAGTCGTCGTGGTCCGACAGCGCCCTGCCGCCGCAGGCTATCCACAGCCGCGTGCCGCCCTTGTAATTCTGCGAGTCCAGCACCTTTATCGAACCTATCTCGCCCGTCCTCGCCACATGTGTCCCGCAGCAGGCGCAGATGTCGTACCCCGGCACCGTGACTATGCGCACCTGCCCGGTCAGCTCCTTTTTGCTGCGGTAGGGGATGGCCTTCAGCTCCTCCGCGGACGGATACGAGACCTCTATCGGTATATCCTCCCAGACGGCTCCGTTCGCCATATGTTCCAGCTCCAGCAGGCCGTCCATCGGTATCGGCACATCGAAATCTATGGTCGTCACATCGAGCCCGAGGTGGAAGCCCACGTTCGCGGCGCCGTATTTTTTATGCGCGAGGCCGGAAAGTATGTGCTCCCCCGAGTGCTGCTGCATGAAGTCGAAACGGCGCGCCCAGTCTATCCCGCACTCCACCGTGTCGCCCACGGAGAGCGGCGCATCCACCGTGTGCCAGATGACCCCGTCCCTCTCATGCGCATCCGTCACGTTCGCACCGCCGATGGTGCCGTTGTCGGCAAACTGACCGCCGCCCTCCGGAAAAAAGGCTGTGGCGTCCAGCGCGGCAAGCAGCTTTTCCCCCTCCTGCGCAAAACCGGTCACTTTGGCCGTGAAAGTTTTTACATAGGCGTTTTCATCGTAAAGGCGCCTCGTCTTTTCCACAAGATCACATCCCGTCAAATATCTTTTTACAGTATACCACCGGGCGCGGCCCGTGACAATGCGGCCGGCAAAATGCGATTGATAAAAACGCCGCCGTGTGGTATTCTATATACAGCACTTTTCAGGAGGGCATTATGGAAAAAGTCGCGCTGATAACGGGCGCCTCGCGCGGGATAGGCGCAGCGACCGCCCGGTGTTTCGCCGGCCACGGCTGGCTCGTCGCGATAAACTGGCTCTCGCACGGGGACGAGGCCGAAGCGCTGGCAAAAGAGACGGGCGGGCTTGCCGTCCGCGCCGACGTCTCCGACGAAGCCGCCGTGGAGAGCATGTTCGCGCGTGTCGAACGTGAGCTCGGCGGTGTTTCCGCGCTCGTAAACAACGCCGGCATCTCCCGCGTCGGTCTTTTCCAGGACATGACCGCCGAAGAATGGGACAGGCTGTTTGCCGTCAACGTGCGCGGGGCGTTTTTGTGCTCCAGGCGTGCGGCCCCGGCGATGATACGCGCGCAGAGCGGCTCGATAACGAACGTCTCCTCCATGTGGGGCAGCGCGGGCGGCTCCTGCGAGGCAGCGTATTCGGCTTCCAAGGCCGCTCTCATCGGTTTCACCAAGGCGCTGGCCAAGGAGCTCGGCCCCTCCGGCATCCGCGTCAACTGCGTGGCGCCCGGGCTGATAAACACGGCCATGAACGCCGCCCTCTCCGCCGACGACCTTGCCGCCCTGTGTGAGGAGACGCCCCTCGGCCGCATGGGGTCGCCCGAGGAGACAGCTGAGGCTGTCTGGTGGCTGACCGAGCGCGCGTCTTTCGTCACGGGCGCAGTGCTCGGCGTGAGCGGCGGGCTCGTCATCTGAAATAAAAACACTTTAATTTATCGGGAGGAGTTCCAATGATAAGACTTTCCGGCACGCAGCGCGAGCTTATGGAGATAATCTGGGAGGCGGGGAGCATCACCCTGCACGACATCGTGAAGGCCGCCCTCGGCAATGCCGTGACCATGAACAGGACGGACGCCGTGCGCGTCGTGCTGATGCAGATGGTCATGAAGGGCGCCATAGAGGAGGACAAGACCGTCTCGCCGCACATCTTCCGCCCGCTGGTGGGCCGCGACGAGGTCGGGTACGAAACGAGCTTCGCGCAGAACGCCGGGGAGGGCAGCGCCCTTTTCACCGCGTTTTCCGCGGGCGGGCTGGGCAGCCTCGGCGGGCTGGGCGGCGGCGCCGTGGGCGCGCAGGTGGAGACGGACAGCCCTCAGGGGCCGAAGTTCGCGGCTGTTTCCGGCGCGGCAAAGCTGCAGAACTCCGAACAGCGCGAGGCCGTGAAGCAGATGATGGAGCAGATCTGCCGCGAACGCGACGAGTACGAGGCCGAAAAGGCGCGCAAAAAGGAGCAGGACGGGGACGCCCCCGACAAAGAGGAATGAACGGTATGCCGGGGTGAAAACTCCGGCATTTTTTTGCGCCGCGCGCGTTCACAAAATGGTAAAGCAAACGCTCACCGCCGTTAAAATCGCCATCACCGTTCCAACACATTTGCGAGTTATCATCATCACACAATGATGAAAGGGTGAAGCCTATGCCGAAACTGCTCGTGGCGGACGACGAGATACGGGTCCGCGAACTCATAAAAAAGTACGCCAAGTTCGAGGGGTACGACGTGTGCGAAGCCGGCAACGGCATATCCGCCATAGAGCTCTGCCGCTCGAAGGGCGTGGACCTGATAATCATGGACGTCATGATGCCGGAGCTGGACGGTTTTTCCGCCAGCCGCGAGATACGCAAATTCTCCAAGGTGCCTATCATCATGCTCTCCGCGAGGGGCGAGGAGTACGACAGGATCCACGGGTTCGAGCTGGGGATAGACGACTACGTGGTGAAGCCCTTCTCCCCGCGCGAGCTGATGATGCGCATAGGCGCGATACTCAAGCGCGGCGGCGCGGAACAGCCGGAGCATAAAGAATCCTACTCAAACGGAGGGCTTTATGTCGATTTCACCGGGCGCATCGTCACGATAGACGGGCAGCGGGTGGAGATGAGCCCGCGCGAGTACGACCTGTTCTTCTTCCTCGTGCGCAACCGCGGCATAGCCCTTTCGCGTGAAAAGCTGCTGAGCGAAGTGTGGGGCTACGACTTTTTCGGCGACGACCGCACGATAGATACTCATGTGAAGCAGCTGCGGAAGATACTGGGACCCTATGCGAACTGCATTTCCACGCTGAGGGGGGTCGGCTACCGCTTTGAAGGGTAAGACAGCCGCGCCGTCCGTAAAATGGAAACTCTTTCTGTATTTTTTCATTTTCGCGGCGGTGCTGATAGCTCTTTTGTGGATCGCGCAGACGGTGCTGCTGGAGAAGATCTACCGCGCACAGATGACCAGCACCATAAAGGCGCAGAGCAGCGTGATAGCCGAAAATATAGACAACGACCAGCTTGACAGCCTGATGGAGAGCGTCTCTCAGAACCACAACCTGTCCGCGCAACTCATAGACAAGGACGGCAACGTGATATATACCGCCATGAGCTCGCCCGGCTCGGGGCTGGAAAAAGCTTCTCCGAACGAGAAGAAATATTGGGCACTGGCCGCAAAAAACGGCGGGCAGTACATAAAAGAGGGCATGACCGACGGCCCCACGGATACGAGCGGCGGAGCGATCGCCTACAACGACCAGAATTTCACCGGCACCGTTCCCAAGCCGGAGCAGCTCAAGCGCTCCAACATCACCTGCGCGACGCTGATAACCCGCTCCGATGGCAGCCAGGTGCTCCTGTTGGTGACGGCGTTCCTGCAGCCGCTCGGCTCCACGGTCAGCACGCTGCGCTTCATACTCATCACCGTGTCCATCGTAATGGCGCTGCTGTCGCTGCTGCTCGCGCTCATCCTGGCGCACAGGATCTCCTCTCCGCTGACGGCGCTGAGCAACTCCGCGATGGAGCTTGCGGACGGGAACTACGACGTGCATTTCGAGCTCGGCGGCTACAGCGAGGTGAACCGCCTGTCTGACGCGCTTAACTATGCGGCCGGCGAGCTCTCCAAGCTGGAAAATCTGCGGCGCGAGTTTATTGCGAACGTCAGCCACGACCTGCGCACGCCGCTGACGATGATAACCGGCTACGGCGAAATGATGCGCGACATACCGGGAGAGAACACCCCGGAAAACGTGCAGATAATCATTGACGAGGCGAACCGTCTCTCCGGCATGGTGACCGACATACTCGACCTCTCCAAGCTGCAGAGCGGCGCCACCGAGCCCCAGCTCGCCGAGTTCGACCTGACTTCCGGGCTGCAGAGCCTGGCGGCGCGCTTCAAAAAGCTCTCCGGGCGCGAGAACGTCGCTTTTGAACACGAGAGTGACGTCGTCCTGACGGCGGACGAGGGCATGGTCACCCGCGCGGCTTACAATCTGCTCTGCAACGCTAACGCCCACACCCCGCCCGACGGCAGCATAACGATCAGTCAGACGGCGGAGAACGGCATGGTCAAAATAACCGTTACCGACACCGGCGAGGGCATACGCGAGGAGGAGCTCGACCACATCTGGGAGCGGTACGCCAAGGGCACGAACGGCGAAAAGACCGGCGGCGCGGGGCTCGGCCTGGCGATAGTGCGGGCGATCGTGCTCGCTCACCACGGCACATACGGCGTCGAGAGCAAGTACGGCGAGGGCAGCTCATTCTGGTTCTGCCTGCCGGAGAAGCCCGCCCTTCCCGCCTGAATCAGCGCAATATAAAACGCGGAGCTCCTCATCGGGGTCCCGCGTTTGTTTTTTACTGCTTTGCGGCCTCCGCGCCCGGCTGCTTCCCGTCCTCGTAGAGCGAGCCGTCCACGATCCTGACTATGCGCTTCGAGTAGGACGCTATCCCGAGATCGTGCGTGATGACGACGAGCGTGTGGCCCATCTCGTGCAGCTGGTCGAACAGCTTCATCACCTCGCGGCCCGTCGCGGAGTCCAGCGCGCCGGTGGGCTCGTCGGCCAGCAGGAGCTTCGGCTCGCACACGAGCGCCCTCGCTATGGCCACGCGCTGCTGCTGCCCGCCGGAGAGCTCGTTCGGCTTGTGGTGCAGCCTTTCGCCCATTTCGAGCATGCCGAGCTTTTCCGCGGCCGCCTTTTCCGCTTCCTCACGGGAAGCTCCGCGCACCAGCAGCGGCATCATCACGTTTTGCAGCACCGTGTAAGTGGGAATGAGGTGATACCGCTGGAAAATGAAGCCGATGAGCCTGTTGCGCACGACCGTGAGCTGTTCGTCCTTCATCTTGTGTATGGGCAGGCCCGCCAGATAGTATTCGCCCTCCTGAATGGAGTCCATGCAGCCTATGATGTTCATAAGCGTGCTTTTACCCGAGCCGGAGGGGCCGAGTATGGCGAGATATTCGCCGAAATCGACGGTGAGGCTGACTTTGCGCAGCGCGTGCACCGTGGTCTCGCCCATCTGGTAATCCTTTTTTATGTCGCGCAGGTCTATGAGATATTTGGCCATGGCGCCCTCACTTCGACAGTATCGAGCACGAGATTATCGCCTCTGAGCCGTCCTCGAAGGTTGCCGTCGTGATGCTGATGACCATGCCGCTGGAGATGGACGAGTAGTCCCCCGTGCCGACGCTCATGCCGACCGGCAGGATGTATGAGGCCGTCTCCCCCGTGTAGGTCAGGGTGACGCTGCGCCCCGCGCCGCCGCCGTTCGTGTCTCCGCCCGTTCCGCCGGAGGGCATGCCGCCGCTCGGCATACTGCCGCCCTCAGGCATGCTTGCGCCGTCTGGCATACTTGCACTGTCAGGCATGCTCATATTCCCCTGCGGAGCGCCGCCGGACGGCATGCTCCCGCCCCCCTGCGGAGCGCTCCCGCCGTCGGACGGCGACGCGCTCTCCGAAGACGCGCTCTCCGAAGTTTCCGACGACGCGCCGCTGTCGGCCTGCTGCGGGGCCGTGCCCTCTTCCGGGGTGCCCAGCTCTATGGTGACTTCGTTTCCGACTATGGAATCCACCTTGCCGTAGATCGTCTCCTGCGACTGTATCTCGTGGGTTATCGTCTCGTCCGACGAGCTCTCGGACGACGCCGTCTCGCCCGAACAGCCGCAAAGCGCCGCCACCACCGCCAAAACCGTCATTACCGCAAAAAATCTTTTCATGAGATTTCCCTCCCAAAAATTATTCAAGTGTCAGCGCCTCGATGGGCACCAGCTTGGACGCCTTGTAAGCCGGGTAAAAGCCGAAGAGCGTGCCCGTCACCACGGCGAACACCAGCGCGAGGACGTAGCCCAGCAGGCTCGTCTCCAGCCTCATGCCGAACATCTCTATCAAAGGCACGATGCCGAAGCTCGCCGCTATGCCGAGTATCCCGCCGAACACGCCTATGATGTTCGCCTCCAGCACGAACTCCAGCAGTATCACGCTGTTGGAACAGCCGATGGCCTTTAGTATGCCTATCTCCTCGGTGCGCTCCTTGACGGAGACGAACAGCACGTTCATGATGCCGATGCCTCCGACGACAAAAACGATGCTCGCCACGGCCAGCAGCAGCATCGCCAGGGTGTCGGCGGAGCTCTCCGCCGCCTCCATCGCGCTGCCCGCGTCCGATATGTCGAAGTACCCGCCCGGGTGGTTCTCGGTCAGCACCGTCTCGATGTTGTCCATCACGCTGTCCACTTCAGACACCTCCGACGCCACCGCGGAGATGGTCGGGTCCTCCGTGCTGCCGAAGATATACTTTTCCGCCGTGCTGTAGGGGACGAAAATGGCGTCGTCCGGGCTGATGCCGGAGGTGACGGAGCCCATCTCCGCCAGCACGCCCACGATCTCGTAATTCTTGTCGTCTATCTCCACGTAGTCTCCGAGCGCGAGCGCCGGATAGGTGAACAGCTCCGCCGCGGCCGAATAGCCTATCACCGCGACATACGATTTGTAGGAGTCGTCCTCCTCCGTGATGAAATTGCCGTACAGCAGCTCAAGGTTGGAGACAGTCTGGTAGTTTTCCTGCACGCCGACCACCGTTTTCGTCTCCTCCTCATCCAGGGAGCCGCCGTAAACCGTCGTATCACCGGAGACGAGGATCGTCACCTCCGAAACATCCGGAACGTAGGCGGCTATGTCGTCCACATCGTCGGTGTCGAGCGTGACGGTCCTGCCGCTGCCGGAGGAGCCGCCCCCGCCCGAGTCCCCGCCGCCCATGCCGGGCATACCGCCCGAGGCGCCGCCGGAAGCCCCGCCGCCGAAGGAGGGCATCGTCATGTTCCCGCCGCTCATGGACGGCATGCTCCCGGAGAAGCCCCCGAAACCGGAACCGCTCATGTCGCCGCCTCCGCCGCCTATCATCTCATCCATGGCGTCGATGTCCACGCCCGTGCCGACAGCCACCTCTATGGCTCCGGCGTTGAGGTTCCTGAACTGATCGGCCACGTCCGCCTGGCCGCCCTTGCCTATCGCTATGACGAGGACTATCGTGGCGGAGCCGACAATGACGCCGAGCGACGTCAGCAGCACCTTGGAGCGGTTCTGTATCATGTTGATAAAGACCAGCCGCAGTATCTCTGAAAATCTCATCCGCTCACCGCCTATGCAGCTACGCCGGAAGCGACCATCACCACGTCGCCCTCCGAAAGGCCGGAGGTTATCTCGACATACTGCCCGTCGGAAAAGCCTGTTTTGACCTCCGTGAGCACCGGCTCGCCGTCGTCGCCCTTGACGTACACCGTGGAGACGCCATTGTCGAAGCTGACGGCCGACGCCTGCACATACAGCACGTCCTGCACCTGCTTCTGTATCAGCGTGATGTCGGCGCTCATGCCCTCGTACATCTCCAGCTCGTTCGTATCCGAGAAGCGCACGTTGACCGTGTAGCTGACCGTCGCGGCGCCGGAGCGCGAGCTCTCCACCGTTATCGTGTCCACCTCGGCGTCGAACGTGCGTCCCTCGTAGGCGCTCATCGTGACGGTCGCCGGCTGGCCTATGTAAACGTTCAGTATGTCGTCCTCGGAAATGGTTATCGGAACATACACGTCGCCTATGTCGGTCAGCGTCAGGATCGTCTGGTTGATGGTGAGCCCGGTGTTCGAGTCGTACACGACCTCAAAGGAATCGCCCGCCTCCACGCTGACGTCCGCCACCATGCCTGTGCAGGGCGCGTAGATTATGCCGTCGTCGTTGAGGCTCTCCTTGACGTCGTTGATCTCGGAGAGCATCTCGTCGTACGCCTCCTGCTTCTCATCCACCGCCTGGGAGAGCTCCGAAGCCGTCAGCTCGTACTCCGTGGCCGCCACGCTGGAGCCCAGCTCGCTCGATGCGGACTTCTGCTCCGCGGTGAGCGAGCCGGAGTTGTAATTGAGCTGCGCCTGCAGGAGCGTCGCCTGGGCGCCCGAAAGGTCGTTCTCCGCCGTCGTTATGGCGTCTTCCAGCGCGTCCGTATCGGAATAGAGCGTGTAATATTCGCTGTATTCGGCGGTGTAGTCGTCGTATTCGGACTTGGCGTCGTCGTAATCGGCCTGCGCGTCGTCTATCTTGTCGTTCAGGCTATCTATCTTGTCGAGCAGCGCCTCTTTTTCGGAGCTGGACAGCGTGTCGTCGTTCCTGACCTCGTCCTCCGTGGGGAGCTTCTCCAACAGCTTTTTATAGGAGGCGATCTGGCTCTCCGCGTTGTCCATCTCGTCCTGGTATTTTTCTATCTGATAGAGTATGGACTCAAAGTCGTCGCGCACCGTCTCAAGCTCGCTGAGTTTTTTCGCCGCGGCGTCGTATTTCGTCTGTGCCGACGTCAGGTTGTTCTGCAGCTGCAGCATGGAAAGCGACTCCGTGTCGCCCGAGAGCGTGCCGTTGTTGACGGCGGTGTCGTAGTCCTGCTTTGCCTGAAGGAGCTTCGTCTGCTCCTCCAGCTTGGCCTGCTCGAGCTCGAGCTCGGCGTTTTGCAGCTGTATCTCGTAGCTCTGCAGGCCGGCCTGTATGTCGTCGGTGTTGAACTTCACGAGCGGGTCGCCCTCTTTGACAGACGAGCCGGCCTTGACGTAGACCTCCTCCACGGAAGCCGAGACCGGGTAAGTCACCGTCTCCCTGTTGAGGGAAATGGAGCTGCTCTCGCTGTTCCCGACGGTGACGTCCCCGCGCTGCACCGTATACTCCCTGTACTGAGTGTCAGCGGACGAGGCCGACGACCGGTTGGACAGCAGCAGCCAGATGCCGGCGCCTATCCCGACCGCGGCGAGCACCCCCGCGGCCATGAAGAGGTATTTCTTCTTCGGCGTTTTCTTTTTGAAAATGTCCGCGTACTCCGGGGCGATGTCGTCGCCGCCCGGCACGGCGGCAGAGCCCTCTTCGGACTCGGCCAGCGCGCAGTCCCTGCTGACGAGCTTCGTCTCCTGTTTTTGTTTCTCTTCCAGCAAACCCCTCAACTCCATTCACAGCTTTTACATGGCCATGATATTTTTTGTTTGTGATTGCTGCGTCAGGAAATGAGGTGGATTTTTTTAAAATTTTACGTATAAATAATTAACACGCCCCATCTGCGCGCGAACACAGCCCGCGCAGAAAAGCGACACCGCGCCCTCACGCATCCATCATTTTGAGGAGGGCCCGCGCGTTTTCCCTTCCCGGGCGCAAGCAGCGCAAACGCGCGTTTTTCCGCGCCGTTGAGCCGTTTTGGGCTCTTTTATCCCCCTTTGCGCGTCGGAGAGACGAAAAAATTCCTTTGCCGCGCCCGGTGAAACGTGATACCATTCGTCCTGCAGGACAAGAAAAAACGCCGCCCTCTCCCATATGGCGGCGCGGCAAAAATCTTTTTCATTTCAAAACAGCGCCGGAGCGGTCACCATCCATGCCGCTTCGGCGCTGTTTTATGTTTTATTTTCGGGGCGCTCAGAAAAGGCCCGCGATGCGCCCGTTCCCGTCCACGTCTATGCCCTCGGCCGCGGGGACTTTCGGCAGGCCCGGCATGGTCATTATCGTGCCCGTCAGCGCCACGACGAAGCCCGCCCCCGCGGAGACCCTGAGCTGGCGCACGGTGACGTCGAACCCCTCCGGCGCGCCGAGGAGCGTGGGGTCGTCCGAAAAGCTGTACTGCGTCTTTGCCACGCACACGGGCAGCCCGCCGAAACCGAGCGCCTCCAGCCTTTCGGCCTGCTGCGCCGC
>Ga0268263_1000256_pt1 | contig 110434 bp, 119 predicted proteins | sample Biomet5_FD_190358 | JGI IMG/M metagenome (GOLD analysis project Ga0268263, IMG submission 190358) | Microbial communities from bioreactor (seeded with sewage sludge) at LBNL, California, USA - Biofuel metagenome 5 (SPAdes) (version 4) | ecosystem: Engineered > Bioreactor > Anaerobic >... | reverse complement strand
GGATTATATCCTTTTGATGCACCTTCTTGATGACCTTCTACGTTGATTACACTACTATCAATATCAATCGTAATGGATGTCAATTTACTTTTAGTGAGCAGTTTTTTAAAGACTTTAAAATTAATGACACCCTCCATCATAACCAAAGTCTTAATTTAATTATACGCCTCAATCCGAGTAATGTACAGGATGTTAATCGGCGACCGAGACCCCCATCTTCGTACCGTCGAGGAAATGGAAATTGAGGATGCCGCGTTGCTGGACATCGCAGTAGTCGAGAACCTTTCCCACTAGGGCGAGGTCGATTTCCTCGAGTGGGCCTTTTGCGGTGAGGTCAATCATCTGCTGTGCGCGGTGTTGTTGAAGGGGGTTGCCCGCTGCGACCTGTTTCCCCCACCTTGCGAGGTATTCGTTCCTGTTTTCAACGAGTGTATTCCATGAATATACGAAGCCTCTGAACAAGTCTTTCTCGAAAAGGTTTTCGCTTCCGCACCCAGGAACGCCTTTCTCCCTGTAGCGGGTGGCGCATTGCCAAACCTTGACCTTCTTGTTCAGCCGGGTCCAGGTGCGCCGCCAGTACACATTACCGCAAACTCCGCAGAACACCCGATTGGAAAATGGCTGTTCGTCCGTGAAGCGCCCTAAAGAACGGAGATTGTGCAGTGCCATAAAGTCTCGCCGTCTATGGATTTCAAGCTGAACCGCCGTCCATGTTGTTTTGTCGATAATCGCCTCGTGGTTATCCTTGACCCAGTATTGCTCGATTTGGCCTTCGTTTTTAACTACTTTCTTTGTGAGGAAGTCGGCGGTAAAGGTCTTCTGAAGCAGGGCGTCGCCCGTGTACTTTTCGTTTTGCAGAACGCCCATAATCGTCGAGCATACCCATTTCGGGTCGCCCATTACCCCAGGAACGCCCTCGTCGCAAAGGCGTCGGGCAATCACGTCGGGGTTAACGCCGTTCATGTACTCCTCATAAATTCTGCGGACAATGGAGGCTTGCTCGGCGTTCACGATAAGCTGTCCTTTGCCGTCCTTGTCGTAGCCGAGAAAGCGGTTTGTGTTGAGGTGTAGCTTGCCCTGCCGAAACAGAGATCGGATACCCCATGTGCAGTTCTCAGAAATGGAGCGGCTTTCATCTTGCGCCAGCGAAGAGAGAATGGTAAAAAGAAGCTCTCCCGACCCTTCAAGCGTGTTGATACCTTCCTTTTCAAATTGAACCCCAATGCCGAGGTCCTTGAGCTGCCGCGAATACTTGAGGCAGTCAGCGGTGTTTCGGGCGAAGCGGGATATAGACTTTGTAATAATCATGTCGATTTTACCACCCTCGCAGTCGGCAATCATCCGCTTGAACTCTTCACGGTGTTTGGTGCTTGTTCCTGTTATACCCTCGTCGGCGTATATTTCCACAAGCTCGTATTCGGGATGCCGAGCGGCGTAGTCGCGGTAGTAGGTCACCTGGTTATCAAAGCTCAAAAGCTGGTCCTCGTTGTTGGTGGACACACGACAATATGCCGCGAGTCGTATTTTCCTTTCCCGAACCGCGGCTCTGTTACTGACCTCGCGCCTTGCGGGAATGTGCTGAATTTCTCTTGCCATTTCACTCGTCCTTTCTATATGGGCAGTCCTCGGAGGCGTCATATTCGGCCTTCGGATAAGCCGTAAATTGGTTCATGTGATGCTCGTCTTTATAGGGTACGACCGTCACAGGCTCGGTAACGTCCCAGGCGTCAGCGACGGCTGCGGGAAGCCACACGCCTTTGCAGACCGAAGCGGAAACCTTGAGGTTCGTTTTACAAGCCCAATACTCGCGGCTTCCTTTACTCCACTTATGAATTAGCTTTTCTCCGCAGTAAGGGCAGTAAAGCAAATTTGTGAGCGGATACTGGGTTCTGCTTGAGCGCCGCTCTGCCGGAGCGGGAGGAAGCGGTGTGTCCAGGCGTTTTCTCCGCTCGGCAAGAGCCGCCTGTACCCGCTCCCATTGTTCGGGCGACACGATGGCGGGATGATTGCCAGTCACATACCACTGATCCTCTTCACCCATGTTAGGGCGGCTTCGTCTATGGCTGTCCTTGTGCGTTTTCTGCAAAATAATATCGCCCTTGTACATCACGTTTCGAAGTACACGGGCGATTTGAGAATCGTTCCATTGGAGGCCATCCGGCGACGGAGTTCCTTCCATATTAAGATGTTGCTTGATTTTTGACGCCCACACGCCTTGCTCGGCAAGGTCGAACATGAGCCGAACCGTTCTTGCCTCATTCTCGTTAACGCAAAGCTCTCCAGCTGCGTCGACCGCGAAGCCGTAGGTTCGGTCTGAGCCGTGTGAGCGGACTCCTTGGCTGAATTTCCTCTTGTATACCATTTTACCGACTTGACTTGCTCCTTCGCTCTCCGCCTGGGCGAAAGCCCCCTGGATAGTCATGAGCAGTTCACCAGAAGTCGTGAGGGTGTTGATATTCTGAAGTTGGAAGAATACCCCCACGCCCAGGCTTTTTAGTTCTCGCGTGGCCTTGAGCGTCGTTTCCGTATTTCTTGCAAACCGCGAAATGCTCTTCACGATGATGAGGTCGATTCTACCCGCTCTTGCGTCGGCAAGCATTCTTTGAAACTCCGGCCTGTTTTCCTTATATCCTGATATGCCCTGGTCAGCGTATACGCCGCCGAACTCCCATTCAGAATTGGCGTTGATGTAATCCGTGAAATACTGCGTCTGATTGTCGAGGGAGTTTTCTTGCTCCTCGCTGTCTGTAGATACTCGAACGTAAGCGGCAACCTTCAGCTTGCGGTCCAGCCGCCGAGCGGTCGGTTTTACGACTCTGATACGCATTTCGGCGCCTCCTTCTATTGGCGTAGTGTATATATCACTCTAAAGCGGGTATTAGTCAAGCAATAAACAAAAAATAACCGTTTTATTTCTGCGTGGATTTGCATGGCTAAAAAAAGGGCGCTGGGCCTCTGCCGCGAAGCCCGGACACCCTGCGGTGCTTATAGTTTTTGTGCGTAATCAAGTGAAATCCACCCGGCGCGGCTTTTTTGGTAGGATTTCAGCAATCCCCACTTTGAAGCCCCCGCGCCAGCGGCTTCCTCAACGATGGTGAACACGCCTTTTCCCGTGTAACGTCCCAAGGTTCCGTAATTCGTGCCGGGGCCTTTGCGGATATTCAGATTGGCGATGCTTATGCGGATGCGGTACTGCTCAAAAGCGGTGGGTTCATCAGTTGACGCGGCGGATTCTGCAGCACTGGATGAAAGAGCAGCCTTGACCTCTGCACGGAAAGTGTCCATCGACTTGCCGTGCTTCGACCACCAGTGCATGACGTCGCCGTGGTTGCTGGCGATCCCGAGTTTGTAGCCTTCCGAGTGGCAGATGATGTTCTTCTCTGTCAGCCCGTACTGCTTGCAAAGATAGGCGCAGAGTTCCACGGCTTCGGTGTAAACCCTATTAAAATAGGTCGCGTCGGTCAGACCATCCTCACAGATTTCAAACGAAATGTGCGAATCATTTCCGCTACCTTTTGCACCGCTACCGCAGTGCCAACCGCGCATATTCCATGGAAGGGTCTGGTAGGTAGCAATTGAGCCATCAGCCAACTTGCCTATAAACCCATGGACGCAGACCTGCCTGCCGTCCGGCTTATCCTGATTCCAGTGGTTGTTGTATTGATTTTTCCCCAGCAAGCCATCATCGGGTCCTACATAGCGTTTGAGATTTGGATTATTAGCACCGGTGGAATGCACCATGATTCCCTTGGGGACAATGGTCCTGCCCGCCTTGTAGCAGGCGTTGTTTGTGAATATGAGCTTTTTCAGGTTCATTTCGACGCACCATCCTTTCCATGAAGCTGTGCCAGCACGTCCTTGAGCTTTTCAGGTACAGGCAGCCCGATGGCAGTGGCGTTTTCTAAGAGCGACACGCCTTCGTTAGCGATGTAGAAGAAGATAACTGCCGTGCGAAGGGGTGCACCTGTAGCGCTGATCAGATAAGTGTCAATGAGATGCCCGATGCCGACCACCAAAAAGATAGCCACTTTTTTAGCGATGCCATGCGCTCCGATACGACTGGACAGCTTTTTCTCTATAATTGCCCGAAGCACGCCCGTGATGTAGTCCACTACCACAAAGGCGATGAGCGCATAGAGGAAACCGTCAAGCCCTCCCAAATACCAGCCGAGTCCGCCGCCAATGACTGCAAATACAGTCTGAATCCAATTCCAAATGTCTTTCATGTTGTTTTTCCTCCCTAATAAATAGTCACGCCGTTCAGATTGGGCTTGTCGGACACTTTGCCAATTAAATCTGAAAGGCGCGCTTTACCTTTGCGCCCGCCGCTGTCCACGGTGAACGCCGTATAAAAACCGCCCCTGCCGAAGCTGTGGGACACATCGGTTACCGTGCCGAGGGTTTCGGTTTTTGCGCCGTTTCGGATACGCACCTCGTCGCCGATGGTGAGCTGGGGCGTGAAGATGCCGACAAAGCTCTCCTGCCTGCCGGAGATGGCGATGGCCTGTGCCAGTTCCTGTGCCATCGCCGTTATCTCGGCAAGCGTCGCACCGTCGGCGGCGGTGACATAGGTTGTGCGGTGAGATGGCTGTACCCACCATTTGCTACGCGGAACATCGGCGTAGACCGTGTTCTCAGGCTCGGCGCAGGTGACACAGACACGGCTTACCGCTTCCGAATCGTCATATTCCACACTGTAGCTCCAGCAGGTCTTGTCGCGCTCGAAGGTGTATACGGCGGGTTGGTCAAAGCGGGCGTCGGTAGCAGCCGCAATACCGATGACGCCGTTCGCCGTTTCGTCCACCTTCCAGCCGTCAAGCAGCGAGATGACTCGCTTGATTCCGTCCAGTATGGTCACATCCGGCTCAAAGCGCAGCTTCCACGGCTTCGCGTTTTCACCCACAAAGAAATCCTCCACCTCAGCGAGGGACAGGATTTCTTTCAGATTCAGTTGGAGGGTCGTCTTCTCAAAGGTGTTGTCCTCGTTAAAGGTCTGCTCTTTTAGCAGTTTGCCAATGGCATTTCTGGCTGAAACCGATACCTTTTCATCAGGGTAGGATACCGAGGCACGGTCGATGTAGAAAATGCCGAGTGCGATTTCTCCGCTGTCGCCGAGTGAAAAGTACAGCTCCATCTTGGTGCCGGGTGTCACCAGTGCACGGTATCGATTCAGCAGCTCACCCTTGATGTTTAAAAGAGAACAGGACATCTGCGACACCTCGCTGCCGACGCCGTATTTTATCGAGCCGTCCACAAAGGAGTTGGTAATGTCGGTGGGCAGCATATACATCACAAAACGGTGGTCGCCCTCGGCGCTCCAGAACCCGTATGCGCCGTAATGCGCCACCTTCTTGATGCTTGGAAATGCCACTGTCTCATCCGGGGAGATTCTGCCGAGTTCCGTATAGGTCAGATTCCCGTATATACCAAGCGCCGGGTCCGCCGTGCTCCCCTCAACCGTACCGTCAGCGGTGAGATAAATGAAACGGAGCAGGTTGTCGGAGGTGTGGATCACCTGCGGGGACAAGCCTGCTCCTGCGTCAAGGGTATATTCAAATGTGAGGTTCATGCCGTCACCCCCGTTGGAGCTGCACCGAGTAGGTGAAGCGCAGCAAATTGTTGGCGGTTTTGAACGGGTACTCCAGCGCATAGCTTGCCGTGATTGCCGCGCCAGCCGGAGGTGGCGTTGTAAACTTTAGCCCCGGCACGGTCTTCCCCAAAAAGAAGGTGGAGCCGAAATACTGCCCATCTCTTGTGGGGAAACTCTGGTAATACAGATTGTACGTCCAGTTGTAGCTGATACAGCCCGCCACGGTCAGTGTTTCCACCTGCTTTGTCCCGGCATTGCCTGCATAGTCAACAGTGGAGTTCGGTATGGCGGTAAGCCCGGTGCAGCTTCCGTTGTCAATGCTGATATTAAAGGTAGGGTCGTTGTCTGCCGCTGTCTTGGCGGTCAGCCGGACATACCTGCCGTTATCCGCACTGATGGTAAAGAAGTCCGTTATATCAGAGTTTTGCACGAGTACAGCGTTTACTTTTGACGCAACTGCTGTTGCCGAATCGCCGTTTGCTACAGGCACCGAAAGGGTTATCGGAGAGTTTGTCATACCGACGGCCGTAACGACAACCGTGGCATTTCCGGCAGTTCCAATAGTACCTGTCACATAGATGTTTTCCTGCTGTTTCACGGGAGCGACGCCGGTAGTCGTGTTAGCCGAGGTGGAAACTTGGATCAGCCCCGTGCAAGTCCCGTTTGACAGTGCGATGTTTAGATTGGAGATATTAGCCGCCGGGGCCTTTGCCGTCAAAACCACGTCTGCACCCGAAACCGATGCGTCATATAAAGGTGAGATGTTTTCGTTACTTTTCAAGGCGGCCTTTATCTTGCCCGCCACAATGCTCGCCGTATCGGAAGATGCCACAGGAACAGAAAGAGTAATCGGTGAGCCTGTCATGCCGCTTGACGTGACAACAACAGTGGCATATCCTTCACCGCTCAAAAACGCCCTCCAGTACCTCGCCGAAACCTCTGTGAACCTCCAAACCTGACCCGTCCTTGTAAGCCCCGCGACATCCGTCCAACTTGTGCCGTTTGCCGAATACTGTATTCTAAGGGTATCGAGCCTTGCGACCGGAACTGTCAGAATATCTATCTTGAGCGAATTGCAGGCTTTCGCGGCGCCGAAATCAATCTTTATCGGCGTTACGTCGCTTACCGTACAGGAAGATGGATAGACCGTTCTGTCGTAGCAATCCCACCAAGCAAGAGGATCTCGGCAGTCATAGTTGCTGCTTGGCGGTTTTGACGCAAGGTCTCCAAATGTTACTCCGGTATCTTTGCAGGTCATTGCAGCCGTATAGTAATTTTCATACCAGTCGCCGCAGTTGCTTTCATAATCCACGGTATAGTCCGTGCCTTCGGTAAGCTCGGTGTTGTTCACAAAGACTCTCGCCGTGCCGGGCTGTATCAAGGGACACCGTATATTAAACTCCGTTTTTATTCCGTCACCCTCGCCAACGACGATATGGTCTACAGGGTATGGAGGAAAGACCTCATGGTTTGGGAAGGTGAACGCGCCTACCCCGGCAACACCGAGGTGCTTGACCAGACGGTTGTTGCACTCGCTGTCAAGGAAGGTGGTAACCGGCAGATCGTATTGGTAGGTGGTTGTGTTGCCGACCCCGCTGCTGAAGGAATAGCTTTTACTGCCGTGATATTTCAAGTTCATATCCGAGGAGTACTCCACGGGGAAGCGGAAAAACCGCACATATCCGTCTGTGCTGCCGGTGAGCAGCCACCGAAACAGATAGTTCTTGTCGGCCGTTGGGTATATGCCGTTTGTGCCGAAGCCTGATGGTGTGCAATTGGCATAAAAGGTGGCGGTGATATACACTACATCCGTATCGGTTTTGGCAATGGCGATCTGATTCCCCTCGGAATCCTGCAGCATGGCGTGGGACATGATGTAGTAATAACTTGACCACGTGCCGCTGTAATAGCCTTCAAGCGCCACCTCGGTAATGGTGGAGCCGTTGCATTCGGTCGCCTCCAGCTTGATTTGCTTGGTCGTATGTGAGGTCGGATATTCATAGACGGTCTCCAGAGTTGTTACGGCTTTTCGTGTCAGGTGTGTAAAAAGGGCTGTGTCCGTGTTCTTCGGCGTGCCGTTTCCAGTGCCCACGGCGATATATCTGAACAAGTCATCTGTTTTGCCTAACGGAGAAGCTGTCAGCCTGCTGCTAAAATAGTAGTCAGTGATGACGTTGAAGCCGACAGCCGTCTGCTTGACCTTGCCGCTTTCGGTATCCACCACCTTCACATCAAAGCGGTTGTGGAGAACGGCTTTTTCTTGTATCTTCATGTAGAACCCTCCTATATCGGTAATGTGGAAACAGGCTGCAAGGTCACGGATGAGGCCGCAACCGCAATGACAGCGGTGCAAGGCGACTGGTAATACCAAGAGAAAACCGCCTCGTCAATCCATGTCTCCGCTGAAACAAGCGATATGCCCGCAGTCTCATTCTCATAGACGTAGTAATCGATCGTTTCGGCTGCAGCGAAAGCTGTCAGCGCAGGCAGAAACCATCTCTGGGAATCCGGTTTACGGTACCAGAGTGAGCGGTATTCCGGCATCGTGATGGTCACCGGCGTCGTTCTGCGGATATCCGCGCTCGTATATAGAATGAGCGCCTGATCCTCGTTGTCGTAGGAAGCGGAGGTAATTGTCACCCCGGAAACGGACAAGGCGCATTTCGCCGGGAAGCCTGCGTCAATTGTTCCGTATAAGGGCTTGGAAAGCCGAATCTTAAATCCGTAGCAATAAAAGACCTCCGTGCGGTTCAGCTTCTCAACCGAAACGACGGAGATTTCTTCTGAACCCGGCACATCCAGCAGAACATAGGGATAGGCGGCGCTTGCAGAAGCGTGCTCCTTGTTCAGAGTATTGATCTCGTTAATGCCCGAAACCCACATCTTCACGTGGGAAGCGTTGGCGTGAACTGTTTCCGGCCGCACACTCATTCCGGCGTAATTACGATGGGTCAGCGCCATACAAATCCGACCGTTATTCTGCGTCAGAAAGCCGATGCGAAAATCGTTGGTGCGTATAACCGAAAGCGTTGTGTTGCCAGTACCGAGCGAGGTAACCTCATGCTCGGCTTCCCAGACATAACTTCCGTTGTCCTGACAGCAAAAGGCCCGGTAGTATACTCGACCGGCTTTGAGGTATCCGATCACCAGTCCCTGATCCAAGTCGCGATCAACACTTGACTGCCAGCCCTTACAGGCGGATATTTGCGAAACGCCGGTAGCAAGGAGTATGGAGCTTTCGCTGTCCCGCCAAGCTTGCACATAGAGATTGCCGCCCTGCACATAAAAAATGTACGGATATTCTTCAGTTTGAAGATAATACCATTCCTTCTCGGCATTCATTTCCCACACGCCGTTAAACTCAATCGCCACATCGGTGGCCGGGCCCAGCGTCCATTGATATTCCCATGAATACTCAAGCCCCGCCGGGAATTTGCGTTTGTAGATTTTGGCGATACCGTCGTCCAGACAGACGGCATAGGCAAGGGCGAGGTCTTTATCGCCCGACATCTGCCGAACGGCAACATCTCCGAAGGCGGGAGCGATATCCTCGTGGATCGGCTCGGAGAGCAGCGAGTTGACCGAGGTCTGTGTCGCCACCACGCGTAACTTTGCCATGCTGTTCGCACTTTCAACCTTGAAGCGGTTAGAGAGTTTTTCTTTTAATACAACGGGGATGCTTCTCATGGACTGCTCACCTCGCTTACCGCCGCAAGGGTGGCTGTGACCTTGTACCAGCCCGCCGCCTGGTAGTCAGAAGAGCCGAGTTCAATGATTCGCCCGGTAAAAACGCCCTGTTTTACAGAACATTCAAGCAGAGGAACGCCGTCTTCAGCACCCATAAGCAGGGCTTTTCCGGATTCGTTAACATAGAGCGTTAGCGCATAATGCACGGTCGGAGAACCGAAACGGGTCAGATATTCCGTACCGTCAAGGGCGGTCTGCACCGTGCGGATGACTTCCTGCGTTTTACGGAAGCTGACAAAGCGCGTGATGATTTCATTTGTCTCAATATTTTTCAGATAACTCATACGCGCACCTCCTGTCTGAGCCTGTCGATGATGATATCCACGACCGAGGTCATTTCACCGGTCGAATTAATTCCTTCCACCCGGATAGTACCTGTGTGGTTGTAGGTCATGGACGGGATTCCGGCATAAGCAGGCTCCAGTCCCGCGAAACTCGCTGTTATGCCGAAGTCAGTGGGGATGGCCTTTTTCATGTCCTTTTCTACGCCGGACATCGCCTTCATAAAGCCCACGCCGATCCCTTCGCCCATATTGCCGCCGATACCTGCGAACACAGTGGAGGGAGAATGGATTCCCAGCAGGCTTTTTGCGCCGTCCACAATGCCGGAAAAGAAGCCGCTGACCTTATCTGCGATCCATTTGCCCATACTCTTGATGCCTTCCCAAAGCCCGGTCACGATGTTTTTACCGATTTCAAATACCGCGCCGACCGCTTTCCCAAGACCCGTCACGAGAGCCGCGATGATCTCCGGCAGCTTTGCAACAAGCTGGGGTATGGCTTTAATCAGCCCAAGCGCAAGCTGTAAGGTGAGTTTAATCCCCATTTCAATAATCAGGGGCAGGTTGTCGGTAATGAAGTCAATGATGGTCATGATAATTTCAGGCAGGGCGTCAATCAGCTCCGGCAGCGCGTTCAGCAAACCCTCTGCCAGCCCCTGTATAATGGAAAAGGCTGCCTCAAGGATTTGATCCATGCTGTCCAAAAGACCCTGCACGATTGTGATCACCGCTTCCACTGCCGCAGGAATCAGTTCCGGCAGAGCATTGCCAAGTCCCATCACCAGAGCAGTAATTAACTGAACCGCCGCGTCAATGAGCAAGGGCAGATTGTCTATCAGTGCGCCGACGATGGTCATCACGGCATCAACGGCGGCAGGGATGAGTTCGGGTAAAAGGCTCAGGAGTGTTTCAAGCACCTGCGTGAACAGGTCCACCACCGTGGAGAGCAGCGTCGGCAGCAAGTCGCCGATTGCTTTCAGTATCCCGTCGAGGGCGGCAGGCAGAGCCTTGACGATATTCTCGATGACGGGCGTGATGTTCTTCACCACGTGCCCGAACGCTTCGACCACATTGCCGATGAGGAGTTCAATATCTGCATCTGCGTTGCCAAGCCCCGCCATGAGGTTACCGATGGCCGACTGCATTCCCGCCATAGAGCCGCTTATGGTCTCCGTGGCTTCCTTGGCGGTCGTCCCGGTGATACCCATTTCCGTCTGGATAACATGGAGGGCTTCGGTTAAATCCGAGAAAGAGGATAGGTCGTACTTGATGCCGGAGATTTTTTCGGCGTCGGCTAAGAGCCGCTCCATTTCAGATTTCGTGCCGCCGTAGCCCAGCTTCAGATTGTCAAGCATCGTGTAATTCTGCTTGGCGAAACCTTGGTAGGCCGTCTGAATGGATGAGATATCCGTACCCATTTTATTGGCGTTGTCCGCCATGTCGGAAATCGCCATATCCGCGACCTGAGCCGCTTTCGCCGTATCACCGCCGAGGGATTGGATCAGGCTTGCAGAAAAACCCGTGACGGTTTCCATGTACTCGTTGGCGGACATTCCCGCCGTTTTGAAGGCGTTGGCTGCATAGCCCTGAACCGTCTGCGATGCGGTACCGAACAGCGTGTCAACGCCGCCGACCAACTGCTCGTAGTCCGCATATGCCGCAATGACTTCTTTGCCGAGTTTAACTGCGGCGGCTCCGGCGGCAAGAGCGACTGCGCCCATTGCCGCGCCGACCCCTTTTAGCACGCCGCCCAGCTTCTCAAACTTTCCGCCGGATTTCTCAGCTTCATTGCCTGATTCTTTCAGCTCATCACCGAGGTCGTCGGCACTGTCCGCCGATTCATCAAGTTCTTTCTCCATGCCGTTGAGTTCTGCCTTGGCATTGTTAAGCTGAACAGCCCAGTTCTGGGTGCGGCGGTCATTCTCCCCAAAGCTCTCGGAAGCGTTGCGAAGCGCATCCTCCAGCGTCTTGATTTTATCCTTCTGGGCGTCGATTGCTTTGTTCAGAACCTCATTCCGTGCTGCAACCGCCGCCACGCTTTTGTCCTGTTTGTCAAATTCGGAGGAGACGAGCTTCATCTCGCTGCCCAGAACCTTGAACGACTGGTTGATGTCACGCAGGGCATTTTTAAATTCCTTTTCGCCTTCAAGTCCGATTTTTAAGCCAAAATCCGACATAAAGCCACCTCCCCTCTAAACGAGTCCGCTTGGAATAATCTCATCGATCCCATACTCACGCTTTGGCTTTGCCAAGCCATGAAACTGCTTGTAAATCTCCCACTGGTCGAGCAGATGGCCGAGGGGCATCAGCCAGACCTCCTGTTCGGAGCGTTGGAGAAGGGACACGCCGTAAAAAATCAGTCGGGCAAACGAATCTTCATCGCTTACCCGACTTTCACGTTTTTTGGTGCTGTACCCACAATGCTTTCTTCCTCACTTTCCACATGGCGTTTTGTTCCTTTATACATGGCATCCATGATGGCATTCTTGTATTCGCCCAACTCAAGCGGCGAGGTGAGAAGTTCCACCGCTTCTTCGGTCAGCAGTTCCCGCTTCTCCGAGGGGTTCTGAAGGTTGTGAATCAGCACTGACTGATTGGCAAGCAGTGTGATGAGCCAAACAATCTCATCAAGCGCCATCTCGAAATTCTCGGACTTCATCAGCTTTTCACCCAAATTAGAAAGCCCGCCGTACCGTTTGGCAATCTCCTTGGTCGCTTTGGTTGTGAGGAGCATTTCATACTCTGTTTCACCGATTTGTATCATAGTGCTTCTCTCATCAGCCATTATTCGCCACCTCCGTCAGCAAACACAGGCTCATAAACCTGCGTGTACCAGCCGGAAATAACGGATGCCGGTACGCTTGCATCGTCCTCATTGACCTCTGATTTCCAAGGGTGCTTGCCGTTGCCGTCCAGTTTGTTCCTGCGAAGCACAGTGCCTTCCACAGTGGGGGTGGAAAAGGTGATGCTGTCGCCCTTGGTGGTGAGATTGGTTGCAGGGATACCGAATACCACACGGTAAAGCCAGAAGTAGCGGTATTTGCCATTTGCCTTCTTTGCCCGAAAACCTACGGCGACAGCAGAGCCGCCATCCTCGCTGCCGGAAACTACCACGTGGTTGTCGTCAATTTTTGCCCCGGTCAGATCCTCGGCTGCGGTGATGCCGATATCGTCGATACCAAGGGAGAGCTTGCCGCTCTTAAATTCCTTCACGATTTCGGCGGGACCGTCGTCCGCATAGAGCGTCGCTTCCGCAAGCTCGACCGACAGATCCGCTTTCATCGCCTTGGCGAGAGAAATGGGAGTGCCGTAGGTTTCGGTGCCGTCCGTCGCCTCTGTAATTTTAGAGTAATATAGTTTATCAAGTCCAATGGTAGCCATTTGTCAATCCTCCAGTTCATAGTTTTTTGCCACATCAATGGCGTAGTGGTGATAGCCGGTATCGTCCTCGTGGCCTATATACCGGCGGTCGGTTATCGTTAACTCCGCGTTCAGGAGAGCGCGGACGATTTGGTTTTTGACAGCCGTGTAGCCGCCCTTGTCAAAAAGAGACAGCCGCGCCTCCTGTGTTTCATGCTGCGGCCTGTCGTCGGAATGCAGTTCAAAGGTGTCCGCCAATGGCGTAATCACAACATACCTGTCCGGGGCGGATTCTGAAAAAACGCCTGTCTCAACGGGTGCAATCGGTGAGATGAGGGTGTTCAGTTCTTGAAGCAGGCTCATATGCTTTCAACCTCCTTCTCAAACGCCGCGATCATCGCGTTAACACAGGCACTCTTGCTTGCCGATTTTGCGGGTTTCAGAAAAGGCTTCGGGGCTTGACCGTGTTTCCCGTATTCCAGAATGTTAGCTATTTTGGCATTGTTCTCGCCGTTTTGTCGCGGCTCGGAGAAGCCTACCTTCACATCGTGGTTACCCTCGCGGTTGACCCTCGGCTTTGATATGCCTAAAGCCCCGGCGAGCTGACCCGTGGACTTGGACTCGGTCTTGGTATTCGAGCCGATGACCGATTCGAGGTTGCTCCGAACCTTGTCGGCGACAACCGCGCCCCCGGCTTCGAGGGCTTTGCCCGTGATTTCGTCGGTCTTGTCACCGAGTTGGGACAGTTTCAGGAGGAAATCCTCAGGCATCTTGATATCGCATTTAGCCACTCGGCTTCACCTCCTTAGCCAGCACTTCCACATACATCCCACGGCCTTTCACATCTTCCACGGAGGTGATCTCGAAACGGCCGCTCTCGTTCACGACGACCATAGCGGTCGTAACAGTAATGCCGGGTATTCTACGGAAGCAGAAAAGGTCGGTGGCTTCCGAGAAAGTGGCTCTGTTAGCCCATCTCTCGCTGCCGTGCCGACCTTCTCGGTACGCTCTCACGGAGGCGAGGATATAGTCGGTTTCTGTGGAGAAGCCCTCGCCGTCCTTTGTAATTCTTTTCTCTATGAGGTCTATAAATGTGTTCATCTGCCCATAGCTCATAATCACACCTTCCAATCTCGGTCAAGCCGGAGCAGCAGGTTTACCGTGTTCCATACCTGCTGCCCCGCCTGAACGCTGTCGGCGAAAAAGCCGCCCGTGCTGCCGTCTCTGGATTCGTAGAAATGGGACGAAAGCATTACAACGGCTTGTTCGGTGGTCGGAGGCATAGCGTTTTCCGCATACCATCCGGCCGTGATGTGCTGATAGCTTTCGGCATAAGAGACGGCGGCGGTGATATACGTTTCGAGCAGAGCATCGTCCACGCTGTGTTCCAGAATGAGGTTCACCTTGACTTTCTCAAGTAATGTCATATATCATCGCCGCCTTTCGATTACGCGCCCATCTGAAGGAGCTTGATGCCCTCGTTGAGGATGACCTTGCCGTCCACGCGCTCGGTGGCGATGAAGCCGACCTGACCGTTTCCGGCGTACAGCTCGTTCAGTCGCTGGACGGTACGACCCATACGGTCGGCAATCCAGTAGTTGGAGAAGTCGCCGAATGCGATGGGGAAAGCGGAAGCCGCCGCTGCGGGGACATAGGGAGAGGTGTAGATGGGATAGCCGAGCAGACGGTCGGGCTGACCCGCCTGAACGCTGGGCTGCCACAGGTACGCGCCGTTGTTGTCCTTGAGCTTACGCAGAGAGGAGATGGTAACATCCTTCATGAGGAACACAGCGTTTCTGCGGTACGGAGACTTCAGGGAGTAGATGAGGTCAATGATGTTGTCCACGGTGATGGCGGTGGGGCTACCAGCGGTAACGCCCACCTCGCCGCCGTTAGCGGTGAAGATGCCCGTAGGCTGACCGACGCCGGAGCCGATGCAGAAAGCCTCCTCTTCGGACACGCCGAAGGCGCGGGAGAACTCCTGGGCGATGTAGGACTCAAGGTCGAACATGGAGTCCTGGAGCAGTTCGGTGCTGACTTTCACAAGGTCGGTCAGCTTGAAGGCGTCAATCTGCTTCTGTGCGAAGGTGGGATTGCTCTCGGTGTATGCGCCGTTCTCGGCAGTCCACTGAGCAGTGGAATGGGTTGCGGCGATGGGGATTTTGCGTTCAGCAGAGGTGGTGATGGTCTTTGCGATGGAACGGATGATGTTGAACTCATCCAGGCCGGTGATGATCTGATGCTCGAATTCCTCAGGCACCAGGAAACCGCCGTCGGCATCGACACTCTCGGTCATAACATTGTGCAGAGCGGGCTTGCCACGCAGGGTGCGACCGAAGTCCTCTTTGTATTCTGCGGACGCGCGGCCGGTTTTCTTGTCCGCCTGTGCGGTGCCGGGCTTGGCGGTGATGGGAGTCGCCGTGGGCTGATTGAGTTCGGCGTCCATAGCGGCCTGGCGGGTCAGACGCTCAATTTCCGCGCCGAGCGCCTGGACGTCCTTTTCCATGCGGTCATAGGTAGCGGCATCCTCTGCGGAGATAAGGCCGTCCGTGCCGCGGCGGGTTTCGAGGAATTTCTTGGTGGCGTCCCATGCCTGGGCGCGCTTTTCGAGCAGTTCCTGAATCTTGTTCATAGTAATATCCTCCTAAAAATTAGTGTTGAATGAGAGAAAGCCGCTGTTCCAGCGCATCGGCTGACACAGGCGGCTTTACGGACTTGGCGGGTTTTGCTTTAGGGAGCTTGTTCAGCAGAGAGTTGGTAACCGCTCTCCGGCTGAAGATGAAGCTGTTCTCCACAATGGTTTCGGGCGGCTGTTCACCGTCCCTGAAAAGAATGCCGTCTGCAAAGCCAAGCTCCACGGCCTTGTTGGCGTTGAGCCAGGTCTCGGCATCCATCATGTGCGAGATTTTCGCTCGCGTCTGACTGGACTTGATTTCGTAAGCGTTGATGATGGACTCCTTGACCTCACCCAGCATGGCGATGGCTTTCTGCATCTCTTCGCTGTCGCCGATAGCGACGGTGAGCGGGTTGTGAATCATCATCAGCGCGGTCGGGGCCATCAGCACCTCCGTTCCCGCCATAGCGATGACCGAGGCGGCAGAAGCCGCGATGCCGTCGATTTTGACAGTCACGTCACCCTTGTAATCCATGAGCATGGAATAGATCTGACTTGCCGCGATACAGTCGCCGCCGGGCGAATTGATCCAGATGGTGACGGCGCCGTCCGCAGAGAACAGTTCATCTCTAAACGCAGCCGGGGTGACGTCGTCGTCAAACCAGCTCTCCTCCGCAATCGTGCCGTCGAGGTACAGGGTGCGAACGCCGGATTCTTCGTCCTTCACCCAGTTCCAAAACTTGTTCACGTGGTTTCCTCCGTTTCTGTAGATTTCGAGCGTTCCAGTTCAATCACCGACATAATGGCGTAATTGGCGAGGTCGAGGAGCGTGTCCCTGACCGACTCGTCATGCACCTGTGCCGCCCGGATACACAGGCTTTGCAGCCGATTGACCTTGTCGGTGATGCGTGTGACCGCACTGATAACGCCGAGCTTGCGGAAGGTCTCGCCGAAGCTGTCGCCATAATCGGCGTTCTTTCGGCGGTACACATCATTAAGCTCGGCGCAGATTTCAGCGTGGCGTTCTGGTTTTGTTGGCTGTACCGTTGTTCTCACCATCCTTTCCTGCGTCCGCTGCGGTATCGGCGAACGCGCCCGCATCCTCAAGTTTTGTCATCGCGCCGTTGATAAGATATAGGTCGCCGCCAAGCTCGGCGGGGATGCGGTCGAGGTTTTCAAGCTCGCGGATGTCGTTTGCGGACATCCAGCCGTTCTGTCTGGCGGTGGCATAGCCCGTCATGCGGGATGCGTAGTCGCCCCGAAGCAGACCGTCCACATTGAATTTGATAAACTCCTGCGGCTTCTCGCTTTCTGACAGAAGCACACGGCTCATGGACTGCTCCCATCGGATGCACCAGGGGTCGAGTGTGTATTTCACAAACTCAAGGCTCTGCTGCTCGATGTTGCTGAAGGACGATTTTTCCAGATCGGCGAGCATATGGGGAGGCACACGGAAAATACGGGCGATCTCGTTTATCTGAAATTTGCGGGTTTCGAGGAACTGCGCCTGTTCCGGCGAAATGCCGATGGGCTGATACTTCATGCCCTCTTCAAGAACTGCCACACGATGGGCGTTTCCGCTCCCCTGGTAGGCGGCGTTCCAACTCTCCTTGACGCGCTGCGGGTCTTTAATTGTGCCGGGGTGTTCCAGCACACCGCCCGGAGCCGCGCCGTTGGCGAAGAACTTGGCCCCGTACTCCTCTGTGGCAATGGCAAGCCCGATGGCGTTCTTCGCCATAGCAATGGGGCTGTAGCCGACCAGACCGTCGAAGCCGAGTCCGGGAATGTGCAACACATCCGTGGGCGCGAGGTAGATTTGGCTCGTCTTGCCGATTGCCGCCGCATCCTCCTGGCTTCGCTGATACAGGTAGTAGAGCTGACCTTTGGAATCGCGGTCGACTTTCATCTTGTTCGGCATGAGCGGATACAGAGCCACGACCTCGCCGCGCGCGTTACGGATAATCTGTGCGTAGGCGTTACCCCAAAGGAGCAGGTGACTCATCAGCGTTTCACGGAACACGAACGAGGTCATTTCGGGGTTCGGCTCGTCATGCAGAAGGCGGTACAGCGGGTGGTCCAGGTCTTTCTCCTTGCCGCCCGAATCGTTGTACCTGTAAACATGAAGCGGCAGTCCCGCTATTGCCTCCGAAAGGATTCGGACGCAAGAGTAGACCGCCGTCATCTGCATAGATGTGTTTTCGTTTACGGGTTTGCCGGATGTGGTGCTTCCAAAGAAGAAGCTGTATCGGCTGCCGTTCAAGCTGTCACGGGGCTTGTCACGGGAATGGAACATTCCGGAAAATATGCTCATAAGCGTTTCCTCCTTCTGCCTCATAAAATAAGAAGCCCCCGACCGTCATAAACGGAATCGGTGACTTCGCAGCGAATCGCCCGGTCAAGTGCCATGATTTCGGCGACAATACCGTCGATTTTTTCCACGGATTTCTCCTTGTCTGGCTTGATGTTTCCTGCGGGGTCGGTTCGCATGACCACATTCTGCGCCATCCATTTGAGGACGGGGTTGCCGCCGTGGTTCACTTCACCGCCCATCAGCAGTTTGTATAGTTCCTTCGAGGGCGGGGACATATCCTTGAACCCCTGCCCGAATGGAACGACCGTGAAGCCCATGTCCTCAAGATTCTGCACCATCTGTGTGGCGTTCCAGCGGTCAAAGGCGATCTCGCGGATATTGAACTTTTCACCCAGTTCCTCGATGAACTTTTCAATGAAGCCGTAGTGGACGACATTGCCCTCGGTGGTATTGATGAAGCCCTCGCGCTCCCACACGTCGTAAGGAACATGATCGCGCCGGACGCGCAGTTCAAGCGTTTCCTCCGGCAGCCAAAAATACGGGAGGACAATATACTTCTCGTCCTCGGAGCGCGGCGGGAACACCAGCACGAACGCCGTGATATCCGATGTGCTTGAGAGGTCAAGACCTCCGTAGCATTCGCGCCCGTACAGTTCGTCCATATCAATTGGGAGGTTTCCACGCTCGTAGATGTGATCGGGAATCCAGCACACAGTCGCCGAAGTCCAAATGTCCAGGCGGAGCTGCTTGAAGATGTTTTCCTCCGCAGGGTTGTCGATGGCGTTTTTATACGCCTCCCGAACACGCTCAATGGTGATGGTTTGCCCAAGCGACGGGTTGGCGCGATACCAGTTTTTTTCGTCCGTCCAATCGTCCTCCTCGGTCAACCCGTACACGACGGGATAGAAGGAGGGGTCGATTTTCCGTCCCGCAATGAGGTCGTTAGATTTGGAATGCAGCTCATAGCAGATGCTGTTTTTGTTCGTGCCGGCCGTGGTGATGATAAAGAATAGCGGTTGTTCACGGGCGTCGCCGGAACCTTTGGTCAGCACATCGTACAGCTTGCGGTTTGGCTGGGCGTGAATCTCATCAAATACCAGACCCGACACGTTCAAGCCGTGCTTGGTTCCCGTTTCTGCGGAAAGCACCTGGTAGAATCCGTTGTTGGAATAGTTGACGATGCGCTTGTTTGCCGCCGCCACCTTCGACCGCTTGATAAGGGCGGGCGACATGAGAACCATCTGCTTGGCGACGTCGAAAACAATGGACGCCTGGTTACGGTCGCAAGCCGCGCCGTAGACCTCTGCAGACGGCTCCCGGTCTGCGTAAAGCAGGTAGAGGGCGATGGCGGCCGCAAGTTCGGATTTGCCGTTTTTCTTGGGAATTTCCACATATGCCGTTCGGAACTGCCGCTTGCCGTTTTCGCCGACGATGCCGAACACATCACGGATGATCTGTTCCTGCCAGGGCAGAAGGGTGAACTTCGTACCCGCCCATTTGCCTTTGGTGTGGCAGAGATTTTCGATGAAATTCACAGCGCGGTCGGCCTTGCGTTTATCATAACGGGAGGTTGGCAGTATAAAAGGCGTAGGATCATATTGATACGGCATCAATCCTCACCCCCAAGCAGACGCTCCATTTCATCGGCGGGGTCGACAGAACCCTCTCCGGCGATGATACGGCTTCGAGCCGAGGGGGTCAGCCCGAACTGCTCGCAGAAGCGGAGCATGATTTTCATATTTGTTTGTGCGATGGAAACTTGCGGGACCTGCTGCAGATAGCCGTTGGGCGTTCTCACCATCGCGCCGTGCTGTGTGATGAACTCTTCAGCTTCCTTCCATCGGGCGTATGCCTGGCAGTACCCGGCGAAGGCCGCCATATCCATTTCAGTCAAAAGCCCGATCTGTTCCAGAATCCGGCTCATGCGCCGCCATTCCTTTTTGGCTTCGTCTTCAAGCCAGGACGGGCAGCGCGGAGCTTTACGTTCGGGCTTCGGCTCGTTTTCGTTAAGCTGTCGGCGGCCGGGGTTGCCCTCAAGTTCTTTCAGAGCCGTGGGCTTTGGTTTCCTTCCTCTCTGTGCCATGCAAAACACCTCCTCTCATCGGAAAATGGTAACAAAAAAGACCGCCGAAGCAGTCTCGTCAAAATCTATGTGTACGAGATACAGCCCCGAAGGGCTGGTCTCCTTTCTGGGTTAGCTGTTTTCGCCGTGAAGCAGAATCTCAAGCGCGAGCTGGGCGTCGGGGTCGGATGGCTTAACATCCCATCCTCTATCGTAGTTGCATTCGATTTTTCCGTTCCGCTTGAGCATCAGCTTTGATATTCTGCCGCCGTCGATGCCGAATTCGCTCCCTTCGTCGAATTGCTTCATCCAATAATGGAAAACGCTGTTGTAAACCTTGAGGCTTCCTTCTTTCCACATTATCTTTTGTCTCCCTTTGTTTCGGCGTTCTGCCATCTTCTATCCATCTCGGTTATGAGGTCGTGGTCGCGGGTTATCAGTTCTCTTTTCCGCTCAAGGGCGGCGGTCCTGAGTTCGCAGCGGTTTTTGATAACCTCGTTCTCAAGCTCTTTGTAGGTCATGGTCTTCGGGTTTTTCATGGTGTGTACCTCCTTCGTTTTCCCTTTCGGTAGGTACATATTCGCTCTAAAAGCACATATTATCCAGTCATTTCTGAGATATAAATCGCACAAATATATGAGCCATAAACTGTCCACTATACGACCAAAAGGGCCGAAGCCCTCGTGGCGGCGGTGGCGTCAGAACCGTTCAATCCAGGCGTTGTCTTCGGCGTCGAAGGAAACCTTGTATCGCACCTCTGTCCCATCGGCCTTCCTGGATATCACCCTGATTCCGCCTTCGTATGCGGAGTAGGCTCTGTTGAACCGTTCCCCTTGGGGAAGCTGGCTCTTGACCTGCTTGAGCTGCTTGTCAGTCATGTCTCGTTCCTCCTTACGCTCTGTCGACGTCGATCAGCCAGCTCACCGTGTGGTGCTTCTTGCCCGTGGCAAGTTCGACCGCCCAACCGTTGTCGTCGACCATGTGGATGCTTTTCCCGACCTTTACGAATTGGCAGGTTAGGAAGCCGAAAACGCTGCACTGCCAAATCCGTGCGTGGCGACTCTCGCCTCCGTAACTCTTGCCGTCCCAACCGTTGAAAGTGAAGTCGATGCTGTCGTTGGTGCGGTAAAAGAGGTGTTCGAAGTCCTTCTTGGAAATCGTTGTGTTGTTGTTCATGCGGGTGAAGTGGGTTCTCAGTTCGCTGCTTGTCATGGTGCGTACCTCCGTTTGTTTATTCCCTTTCGGTAGGTACATATTCGCTCTAAAAGCACATAATATCCAGTCAATTTTGCGATATAAATCGCACAAATATGAGCTGAAGCAGTTGTCGGTATTACGGCTTTTCGATATACACGTCGTCCCCGCATTCACAGCCAATCATCTGACCGCCGCAGACGGGACAGCGTTCACAGTCACAGCCCCAATGGTGGATGCCGCCAACCTTTGCGCCGCAGTCACCGCAGCGTTCGTCAGTACCCATGCCGAAGCAGAAGTCGCCGGGCGCACCGCAGCGGATGCGGTTGTAGACCTTGCCGTTTATATGAACTTTCGGAACGTTGCAGCCCTTCGCCGTGAGCATCTCACGACCGCAGATTTCACACTTTGCCATCTTCGTCCTCCGTCAGTTTCAGATAGCGGTCAACCCCGTACACGAGGTTTAGTCCGCTTCCGTTGTCCCATGCGACCAGAATGTTGGCGGCGTCGTCCACGCCCCGCACCGTGCCTTTCGTACCAATGGGCGGGGCCTGCTTGTCGTCCATCTCCATGAGAACGATGCGTGTGCCGGCCGGCAGCCGTTTGCGAAGCCGTTCCACCACATTGCGGCGGGAATAGTCGGCGAGGTCATTCATCGTCAGTTTCATCGTCTTCCTCCTCTTGAGAGATAGTGTCTTCCAGGGCCTTTTCCAGAATCGTCGTATCAAAGCCGAAGCGGAGGTAGGCGTCCTCGACGGTCTTGTAGTATTCGTACACAGGTTCGCCGAAGGGTCGATTCTCGTGCATAACATAAACCATCGCATGGCAGGGTTTGCCGTTGAGTGGGACCGTCACCGATTTTTTGTAGTAGAAATTGGGAAAGCCCTCGTAGCGGTCAAGGCGTTCCTCGTCACGGGGCGTTATCGCCCAAACAAGAACGGGAACTTTGTAGCCCTCCGCCTGTTCCACAGTTGCGTATGCTCCCGACAGTGAGCCTTTGAAGAGAAGCTGCCAGCCGTCCAGTTCGGACACGCCGAGCAGTTCAGCCTTCGGACAACGCCATTCCATCTGGTCGACGTCCATGTTGCTTCCGTAGGCTATGTAGAATTTCTTTTCCATGTTTTATCCTTCCTTTCCGAAGGGTGAAAGCCCCTTCTACCACCTCAAGGCCGCCGTAGCGGTCGGGAGGGGGCCTGTGGCTATGCCCTTCAAGCGGCGTTTCGCCAGGCCGAATTGCCTTCGAGGTGCTTGAGGAAGTGGAGGCGGCAGGTCTTGAACTCGTCGCCAATGAGTCCCAGTCGGAGCATCCAGCAGCGGAATGCGTATTTCTCGTTGTCGGTGACCGTCTTTCTGCAGCTTGCCTTGCTCTGCGTCAGAGCCTGGTGGGTAACCGCAAGGCAAAACTGTATGTAGGCTTTTATCTCCCCCGCGTGGGTCGTTCCGTTGAAAAGTCTGAACTCGACCGTGCCTTTGGTGAAGGTGGCGTGGAGGTTCAGGCCGTGGTATCTGGTGTGGTTGTAATGCTGTTCTCTGCCGTAGGGGTCTTCGGCGTACCAGATGTCCGCAAGCTCCGCCATCGTTTTGGGCTTTTTGCGGTTGATGGTTTCAAGAAGCTGGGCGTTCGTCTTTTTGCAGTAGCCCATCCTCGCAGGGTCAATTTGGAGGGCGCGGTAAAGGATGTCCTCCTTGCTGGCGATGATGTTCACGATGTTGCGGAGGGTCTGCGGTGTGAACCGCTCCGCACCGACGTGAATATGAATCCCGCAGGAGCTGTTTGCGAAGGCTCCGTTGTGCCGAAGCTGCCTGACAATTTCCTGCAGGTCTTCGATGTCGCCGTACTGAAGGATGGGGCTGACTACCTCGCATTTGTAATCGTCGCTCGCTGCGACCGTCCTGCCGTTCTGCTTCTTCTCGGCCCGAAGGCTGGAGTCGCTCATGGCCTTCCAGGTTCTGCCCTTGCGGTCGGTGGCGGTGTAGGCGCTGTATCCAAGCCCTGCGTAGGAAGAGGTCGTTCCAAAGTAGGCGGCGATGGTCTTGGCTGCGTCCTCGCGGGTGATGCCCGTAAGCTCAATCTCGATTCCAAAGTTCTGAGTTTTCATTGCGTTTTCATCCTTTCTCCGTCGAGGCTCTGTGCCTTTCGGTACTGTATATATCACTCTAAAAGCACATAATAGCCAGTCTTTTATGCGATATATATCAGACAAATATTAGGATGAAAACTGTGTACATTATTCCTCGTCGGCGCCCTCCGAAGCCTGGGCGAGAGCCGCTTTTCGTGCGGCGAGCCGTGCCTTGTGTTTCTCGGCGTCGGCGGGGGTGCGGAATGCTGTGTGTCCGTTCAACCCTTCCAAAAGAGCCTTGCGAGATTCTTTGCCGCCCATGCCCGTCAAGCCGATACGAAGCAGCCATGAGCGGAGATAGTATTTCTCGTTTTCGGGTCTCTGTTCATTGGGGCTGACCCTGGACGCTTCTTTGGCGTGGGCGACCATGAAGGCCGACAGCTCGGCGTAGGCGCGGTTTTTGGCGGGGTTTTCCGACAAGGGGTAAGTGAACGTGACCTTGCCGTCGTCGAAGCACAAGCCCTTCATTTCGCCCGTGTCGGCGGAGAGCGCGGCGTAGAACGATTCCTCGCTTGGGATCGCTTCGTCGGTCAGCGCGGAGATAAGGCTGTCGCTGACGGCAAAGGTCTCGGCGCGTGTGACGCGGTTGAGCAGGTACGACTTGCTTTTCAGCATGAAGACCAGGTTGCGAAGCATCGTGCCGTCCATACCGTCAATGGGTACAGAAATTTCAAGGTTCTCAGGTTCTTCTGGGATGTGGTCGATGAAGCCGCGTTCGGCAAGCCCCTCGATGAGCTGCTCGATCTCTTCGCTATCGGCGCGGTCGTCAAAGGTAATACTGCTGTCGCGTTCAATGGTGAAGTAGTCCACGGTGTAGTTGAAGGTGGGCGGCCCGGCGTATTTTGCTTCCGCTCCTGTGATCTCTGCAATGGCCTTTACCAGGGCCTTACGGTCGCTGGCGTTTGTTTTGATTTCCATTTTTCATACCGCCTTTCTTTTTCGGTACTGTATACATCACTCTGAAAGGGGTATAAGTCAAGTCATTTCAGCGATCTTGCAGCCGATATAATAGACAACATTCACGGTCACGCCATTGCCGGCCTGCTTGTAAAGCTGCGCGTCAGAATTGACCGCGGCCGCCTTTTCAAAGAGGTCGTCGCTGAAGCCTTGAAGCCTGAAACACTCCTTCGGGGTAAGCCGTCTGATGCGGACGCGTTTGCCGCGCCACACAGCCACTCCGACCGCGCCAGAACAGGAAAGAGCGTGGGCGAAACCCTGCCCGACCCGTGCGCGGCGAGTGTCGGAAGCGGGATAAGCAAAATCCACGGAGTCGCCCGGTCGCGCTGTCTGATATCCTTGCTTGGTGGCGTTCCGCAGCTTGACTCCGGCCGTAGTGTGTTTTTGCGAGTCTGATTCTTCCTTAACAGGACTGTCTTTATCCTCTGTCAGCTCAAGCATGACGCCGTGCCTATCCTGACTCGTGAGGGTAAACATCGGCTCGTCCGAGCCTTTCATTCTCCGTCCGTTCTGCCGCTTTTCAAGGCGGTCGGGAGTCAGCACCGGGTAGGCGGCGCCGACCTCAAGAACGGCGCTGTTCATCGCCGTGCGCTTCGTGGCCCCGGAGGTGTATCGGGCTGTGATACATCGGGCCTCCTCGGTCAGCTTGGGAGCAGTTAACGACTGGTCGATAAGGTAAAGACCCGTCTTTGCGCCCATACCCCCGGCTTCGCTTGCCAGGGTGGACGAAACGCCGGAGGGGTCGTAGACCCGGTAACCCTGCATCCCGCCTATAATCTGCTTAAGATTTCCACAGCTCGCTGCGCCGATAGGTAGTATTTTTCGTCCGCCTCCGGCTCTAAGACGTCCAACAGTGTACACTCGCTCTCGGTTTTGAGGGACTCCGTAGTCTTTGGAGTTGAAAATCTGCCACTCGCAATCGTACCCAGCTTCGGCCAGTTCACCGAGATATTCAAGGAAGTCCCATCCGGCATTGCTCGAAAGAAGTCCCTTAACATTTTCAAGGATAATCCATTGGGGCTTATCCGCTTCCGCTTTCCCTTTGAGGAGGTCAACGAATTGAAAAAACAGTCCGCTTCGGTCACCGTGTAATCCGGATCGTCCCCCTGCAATAGAGACATTTTGACAAGGACTTCCCGCAGTCCATATATCTGCTTGAGGAACGTCGTCTGCTCCGAGCTTGGAAATGTCCTCTCCATACCATTCTCCCTCCGTATCGTACATAGCACGGTAAGACCGTACCGCAAATTTATCCTTCTCGCAGAATCCGACGCACTTGAGTCCGGCAAGCTCAAGGCCGTGCCGGAAGCCGCCGATCCCCGAAAAGAAATCTATAAATGTAAGCTGCTTGTTATCAGACATAGCTGTCCGCTCCTTCCAAATGAAAAAGGCACGGGACAGCCCATGCCTAAAATAGTGGTATTTCGTCCTCGTCGCTCTTCGGCTTCGGGACCTGTGCGAACGGCGTCTTAACCCCATCGCGCACGAGGAACACTCCGTCCGAACCGCCGACCGCTTCAATGTAGCGGTTCACGATAACGTCGGCAAACTTCTCGTCAAGCTCTATGCCGTAGCAAATCCGCCCGGTCTGTTCACACGCCATCAGCGTAGAGCCGGAACCGAGGAAGGGGTCGAGAACGACACAGCCCCTCATGGATGAGTTCTGTATCGGATATGCGAGAAGTGCAACGGGCTTCATGGTCGGATGCTCCTTCGAGGACTTCGGGCGGTCGTATTCCCAGATAGTCGTTTGCTTGCGGTCGCTGTACCAGACGTGCTTCCCACCCTTCTTCCAACCGAAGAGGCAGGGCTCATGCTGCCATTGATACGGCGAGCGGCCCAGGACGAGTGCGTTCTTTTTCCAAATGCAGCACCCGGAGAGGTAGAACCCTGCATCGGCAAAAGCTCTGCGGAACGTCAAACCCTGTGTGTCGGCGTGGAACACATAGATGGAAGCGTCGCTCTCCATGTTCTGCTCCATATTAACGAAAGCGGCGAACAGGAACTTATAGAAGTCCGCGTCCGCCATGTTGTCGTTCTTGATTTTACCCGCCGTCTCCTCAACATTCACGTTGTAGGGCGGGTCGGTCACCACAATGTTGGCCTTTATGCCGTCCATGAGAGCAGTAAAGGTTTCCGGCAGCGTGGAGTCGCCGCAGATGAGTCGGTGCTTGCCGAGTAGCCACAGATCGCCGGACTTCGAGACGGTCGGTTTCTTCAGCGCCTCGTCCACGTCGAAGTCGTCTTCCTTGACCTCTTTGTCATGTACTTTTGAAAAGAGTTGCTCGACCTCCGGGGCCTCAAAACCAGTGAGATCAATATTGAAATCTACATTCTGCAGGTCAACAAGCAGATCGGCCAGGAGCTGTTCATTCCAGGCGCCCGTGATTTTATTGAGCGCGATGTTGAGCGCCTTGACCTTGTTTTCGTCCTCAATATGCAGAACGACGCATTGCGCCTCGGCGTATCCGAGGTCGCGCAGAACCGTCAAACGCTGGTGGCCGCCGATGACCGTCATATCGTAGTTGACGATGATAGGCTCGACGTACCCAAACTCCAATATGGAGTTTTTGATTTTCTCGTATTCCTTGTCGCCGGACTTCAGCTTCTTGCGCGGGTTGTAAGCCGCTGGGCGAAGAGAGTCCAAAGAAAGGGTTTCCCATTGCATATCATTCATGGGCGGCTTCCTCCATTTTCTGCGTGTCCGAAACGTATGGCTCGCGGCCTTCCTCCGCTCTCCAGAAGCGGTCGCGCACATAACATTCGTGACTGCAGTATTTTCGTGTTTTGTTTCCGTAGGATTGATAGACCTTGCCGCAATAGGCACAGGTGAGTTCGTACATCGCCGACTCATTTTTCTGAAGAGCGCCGGGGTGCGCGCCCCACCATTGCCGTCTGCATTTGTCCGAGCAGAACTTCCGTTTGCGCCCGGTGACGGGCTGCTTCACAGGCTTTCCGCAGCACAGGCAAACAGCGCCTTGCTGCATCTGCTCTTTCATATTGGCGGTCAGCTCTACGCCAAATCCGTCGAGCGCGTGGGTCTTGCAGTAGTTGCGGACGATGTCGCGGGATAATCCCGTGACCGAGGCGATGGCACGATAGCCCACGCCTTTCATCCTGAACTCCCGAATCTGTCGGGTCTGGTAGTCGTTCATCGCTTCACATCCTTTCGCATAAAAAATGGGTGAAACTCACACAAAAACCGTGTGAACTTCAGCCCTTAATCGTAACCTCGCGGCGAAAGGCGGCTTTCAAGACGGGGTCGGGTTGCGCCGTCAAGTACCGCAGTTTCGCCAGTTTTTATCCCTTTTGCCCGTGGCGCGGCGGTTTAGAGGGTATCCCCCCTAACTAATTCCGCGAAAATTTGCGTTTGACCCCGCCCCGGTCTTCTTCTTGAAAAGACGCAGAGATTTGACCGCCCCCAGGGCCCTCGGCCCCGTCAGTATTTGAAGTCCTGATATCTGTCCTCGGTCATGGTCTTGGTGTCGTGACAGGATTTACACAGAGGCTGCCAGTTTCCTTCATCCCAAAAGAGATGCGGGTCGCCGCGATGAGGAACGATGTGGTCGACCACTGTGGCGGGGACGAGCTTGCCCTCCGACTGACACTTCACGCAGAGCGGGTGCGTTTTGAGGAACGCTCCGCGAGCTTTCTGCCAGCGTCTTCCGTAACCTTTTTCTTTTGTTGACTTCACATCGTGCCGATGGACTGGGGTGTGGTCGTCGCAGTAGTCCCGCCCATAAGGGACGAGCTTCCCACAGCCCGGATGTTTGCACGGCGTGTTCGGTCGGCGCGGCACGGTTACTGCTCCCAAGGGAATGAGGGGTCGCCGAAGTGACCGTAAGCCGACACGAGGTTGTAGTCGAAGTCCCGGAGACCAAGCGCATCAATGATGCCCTGCGGAGAAAGGTCGTAGTTGTTGTAAACGAAAGCATAGATTCTTTCCATCGGCACACGCTCGCCGCCGAAACATTCAATGTAGACGGCGACGGGTTCGGGAACGCCGATAGCGTAGGCAAGCTGAACTTCACAGCAGTCAGCCCAGCCTTGGACGACTACGTCACGGGCGATCTTTCTTGCTGCGTAGGAGGCGCTTCGATCGACCTTCGTGGGGTCTTTGCCGGAGAAAGCCCCTCCGCCGTGGCGGCACATACCGCCGTAGGTATCGGCGATAATTTTTCGCCCAGTCAACCCGCTATCGGCAAAAGAAGAACCGACAACAAAACGGCCGGTAGGATTAACAAGGCGAACGAAGTCAACGGGCAGACCGTAGTCGAGCGCCGCCGTTTCCATGACGGCTTCCACAACGGGTCGAATGTCCTCGACCGTCGCCTCCTCAATGTGCTGTGTGCTGATAAGAAATGTGGCGATGCGGTTGTTATCGTAATCGTAGGACACCTGGCATTTAGCGTCGGGAAGGAGAAGCGGACTGTTCAGCTCACGCAGCAGCTTCAAAGCGTGGGTCGCCACGGCAAACGGCAACGGCATCAGCTCCGGCGTTTCGCTCGTGGCATAGCCGAACATCATGCCCTGATCTCCGGCGCCGTTGACGTCCACGCCCTGTGCGATGTCCGCGCTCTGCTGGCTGACAAGGACGGTCACTCTGTACCTGTCCACGTTCGGTAAACCGATGCGTGAAAGAACGCCGCGCACGATTTCAATATAGTCCGGCTCATGGGCGGAGGTGATCTCGCCGGCCACAATAACGTCGTAGTCCTTGATAAGGCACTCGGCTGCAACACGGCTGTAACGGTCGTGCTGAAGGCAGTCGGTTAAAATGGCGTCCGAAATTTGATCGCAGATTTTGTCGGGGTGTCCGCACGACACCTGTTCGCTGGTAAAAATCATAATTGACAGCTCCTTTCTATGTACGGGAGCGGGAAAGGATGAAAGCCGCTCCCGACCACGAAAAAAGGACTTGAGGTCGAAACCCCAAGCCCTTTATGCTTTCCTGGCAATTATAAGTATAGCGCAGGTCAAATAAAAAAACAGCTAACCAACAGGACACCTTTGGATAACCAAATTGGCAAAACCATAACCCCAGGCGAGGACAACGCGCCATAATATAGTTCTGTTAGACCAATATGTAGTTCCGCTGATTTCTGTATGTTCGCTTCTCTCATGCATATAATTATTTTAGAACTATTATTCGTTCCAGAGGGAGGTGTAGGAATGGACTTGAACGCTGTCGGCGCACGGATTAAGGCTGCAAGAGAAGCGAAGGGATTAACGCAGGAGAAACTGGCGGAGATTATTGGAAAGAGTACGACTCATATTAGCGTTATCGAGCGTGGATGTAAGGCCCCGAAACTGGAAACCTTTGTTCAGATTGCAAACGCGCTCGACGTTTCAGCCGATTCACTTCTCCTTGATGTGGTAGACCACTCCAATCAAAGCATTGCATCCGAGTTGTCCGCCATGATTGAAAAGCGGCCCAAAAAGGAACAGCAGCGAATAATGAATGCTGTAAGGGCTTTATTAACAGAAGAATAGACCGCATTCCGCAAGAAGGGCCGAAAGGCTCTTCTTTTTTTGCCCTCTCGACAAAGGTTGCCACCATTCGACAAAATCCTCACGGTATAGTAATTCTAATAGAACTATAAGAAGTTCTAAAAGAATAAGGAGGGTTTTGCAATGAAAACATACGACGACATTTTTCGCCAAATAGCGAAAAAGGAAAAGACGACGGTCGAACAGGTTTATAAGGATATACAGGAGGCGATTGACGCGGGGTTTGATAATCTCGACCCCGAAGTACGGGCGGTTTGGAAAGACATTCCGTTCAAAGGCGCTCGACCGACGCCGGAGGACGTTATTTCCTACTGCGCCTTGCGTCTCGCCCCGCCAAAAGGCTTGGCGCAATAAAAAAGTGGTCTGTATCATAATGTGATACAGACCAAATCATATACGCTTTTACGAAAACATAGTCAGTTGTATTCCTCGAAGACTCCGATTTGCACCTGCAGCGCCGTCGTTATCTGCCCCATGACCTTCTTGCTCGTGATTACACCCTTGTAGTCTAAGAGACGGTCTTTATCTAACGTCTCCACTTGCTCGGCGAGAGCAAGGCTCGTGCGGTTCAGTCCAACACCGGCCGTGGTCGGGATAAGCACATGGGTCGGCAGCTGTGTCTTTCGGGTTTTGGAGGTCAGCGGCACAACGGTTACAACGGGCGAATGCGTATTTGCTTTATTGTTGCTGACCACCACGGCAGGGCGAGTCCCGCTCTGCTTGAAGCTGCCTATGTTGTCGCCGAAGTCCACAAAGTAGATTTCTCCTCGTTTACACATATCGTTGACCTCCTCAATTCAAAATGTACGCCGCCACCTCTGCGTCGTGGACGGTATAGAGCCTGTCCAGCTCGACAATGGCGCGTTTTCTGTATTTGACCACCATCGTGCGGCTGACGAAATATTTTGCGGCAAGGGAGTCGTAAGTCATGCCGTCGAGTACCATATCTTTCATTATCCCCGACAGTTTGCCGGGTAAAGATGAAAGCGCCGACTCGAAGAATCGCAGTTCCTCAGAAAGCAGGAGGTATTTCTTTTCGAGGTATTCATACCACTCGCTGTTGATGCGTTCCATGCGCTCTCTGTACGAAATGGCGATACGGGCAGTTTTGTCCGAAACGCCGCTCGTCTGAACCCGATCCCCTTTGGGATGGGAGAAAAGCATCGACTCAATCATCTCCGTTTCGGAAATACCGCGAAAGTTGCGGATTTGATTTTCAAGGCACTTGACCTCGGTTTTCATCTGCGGATAATCCCGCATCAGCTTTTCTATCCTTTCACTCATACGCCGCCTCCTATTCGGGCCTTGACCGCTTCGATCAAAGCGTCTTGGCTCATGTCCTTTCTGTCCAAAGCTCTCATAACGTCCTCGTCGTGAGTGCCGCTTGTGATAATGTGGTGGATGACCACCGAGTTCTTCTGTCCCTGTCTCCAAAGACGGGCGTTTAGCTGTTTGTACAGTTCAAGCGACCAGGTCAGCCCGAACCACACGATGGTCGAACCGCCGTCCTGTAGGTTCAGCCCGTGTCCGCCCGAAGCGGGGTGCAAGAGAGCCACGGGAATTTTTCCTTCGTTCCAGTCGGTGATATCCTTTGCCGTGGAGATCTCCCGCACGTTAAACCTCGCCTTGATGCGGTCGCGGTCGTGATTAAACCAGAACGCCACAAGGAGCGGTTTCCCGTTGGCGGCTTCGATGATATCCTCCAAAGCGTCGAGCTTGCGGTCGTGGATGCGGTGAACCTTCCGCTCCTCGCCATAAACCGCGCCGTTTGCCATTTGAAGGAGCTTGCTTGAAAGGGCGGCGGCGTTGACGGCGTCAAGTTCTCCGTCCGGCAGCTTCACGACCATGTCCTGACGGAATTTGTCGTAAAGCGCCGATTCCTTGCTGTCCATGTGAACTTCAACCTTGTTGCTGATCAGCTCCGGCATGGCGAGGTGATCAGTCGCTTTCATGGAGACGCAGATGTCGGAAATAAGCTCGTATATCTTTTCCTCCGCCCCTTCGCGGGGCTTGTAGCTGTACACGATTTCCCGGTTGCGCTTGTCGGGGAGAAAGAAGCGGTCGCGATATCCGCCGATAAAGCGGCCGAGCCGTTTGCCCATATCCAAAAGGTAAATCTCCGGCCACAGGTCGATGAGCGAGTTCGGCGCCGGAGTGCCTGTCAGCCCGATGACCCTCGTGATAAGCGGCCTTACACGCTTGAGGGCTTTGAACCTTTGCGCTTTCGCCGATTTGAAGGAGGACAGTTCGTCGATGACCAGGGTGTCGAAGTCCCACTTGTAGTTCTCCACGAGCCATGCCACATTCTCCCGGTTGATGATGTAAATGAACGCTCTCTGTTGCAGGGCTTCGCGGCGTTGCTTTTCGCCGCCGAGAACCAGGGAATAGGTCAGCCCGTTAAGGTGATCCCACTTGGCCAGCTCTTTCGGCCAGGTATCCTCCGCCACGCGCTTGGGAGCGATGACGAGGACTTTGCCCACGTCGAAACTGTCAAGTATCAAGTCCCACAGGGCGGTTAGCGTTATCACGCTTTTGCCGAGGCCCATATCGAGTATCAAACCGCAGGCCGGATGCGTCAGTACGAAGTCGGTCGCAAAGGTCTGGTAATTATGAGGATTGTATTTCATCCAAAACGCCTCCAATCTGTTCTGTGCCGTCTACGCAGTAGACCTTGAAACCGAGAGCGGTAAGCTGTTCAATGCGTCGGAGCTGAAGGGGTCGCGGCCTTTTTCCGGGTGCCTTCAATTCCACGAATGCCAGACGACCTCCGGGGAGAAGTACCAGACGGTCGGGCACTCCATCTAACCCCGGCGATACGAATTTGGCGGCAAGCCCACCACGCTTTTTTGTCTCGATGACGAGCTTGCGCTCGATTGTACTTTCTCGCATAACATAGCCTCCCGTTCCTCTGAACCGTTCTTTGCCCCAAAATCCCTATACGCGCATATACATACATGAACGTGCCTGTTTTCAACCTTTTTTACCTTGTAGACCATATAATGCTTGAAGTTAGGAACAGTAGGAACAGAGCCGCCGTAGCGCCGTGTAGGACTACCGTTTGCGGATGTTCCTTTCTCCGTTCCCTCTCTAAAGCAAGGAATCACAAGCACGTTCCTATCATGAGTTCGCTGTTCCTTCGGCATGGCGCACGAAGGTCTTTTGAGGGCCGTAAAGGGGATAGCGCGACTTGCCGCTTTTGTTGGCGGTCATAATCTCCCACTCGCCGAGCCGCATGATAATGCCTTCAATCTCATAGGAGTCCGTGCGTTTGAGGTTCTGCCGCTCTTTGCAGAAGCACTCGCACCATATTTCCATAATGCAGACCTTGCTTCGGCGCACCGTACCGTTGGCGGCGGCTCCGTCAAACTCGCTACCGCCCAGGAAGCTCCTTCTCTGGTACAAATCCATCGCGTCCCAGTTTTCGGGCAGGAGACGATCGAGGTAATCGGATACCACGCCCTCGCGGTCGTCGGCCTCCATCGCTTCCTGCTGCGCGCCGTATGCGAGATCGGCGACGTCGCCTTTTAGATACAGTTCCTCGCCGTCACGGTATTTCACGATGGCTTCAGCCCAAATCTGATTGACAAGCTCCGGCGTGACGCTCCACACGGGTCGGTTGCCCTTGCCCGTTACAAGAACAGGCCAGAAGCGGCGGTTGCCTGTGACGTCGCGCAGGAAGCCGGACTCCGAGTTGGTCGACCCGACGATGACGTTGTTGCGAGGATGGCTCTCGACCGTCACGCCGTAGGACTGGCGGAACTTATCGTCGGTGCGGGTGATAAACGACTTGACAGTTTCCACATCGACCTTTTTAATTCCGGCAAGCTCGCCCAATTCGAGAATCCAATATCCCTGCAGCTTCTCGGCTGCGGTCTTGTCCCTCATATCCGAAATGGTGAGCGAGTCCGAATACCACTCTCGACCGAGTCGTGCAAAAAGCGTGGATTTACCGATACCCTGCGGACCGTTCAGCACGAGGATTGAGTCGAACTTCACGCCCGGCTCGTACACACGGGCGACGGCGGCGCAGAGCGTTTTTCTCGTTACCGCGTGGGTATAGGCATTATCCTCCGCTCCGAGGTAGTCCACAAGCAGACGATCCACGCGCTCCTCTCCATCCCAGGAAAGCGTGTCAAAGTAGTTCTTGATGGGGTGATAGACCCGCTCCGCAGAGATGACAGCAAGCAGAGCGTCCTTGAATTTTGTCGGCGACCATATGCCGTAGACCCGCTCGAAGTACACCTTCGCGCAAGCGACGTCGGCGTCGCCCCATCCGGGCTTTACCTGCTTCCACGGCACTTCGCCGATCACGTCCACCATGCACTTGAACTCGTTGTAAACGATGGCGTGAAGATTCGGGTCAAAGCGGACGATGTTGGCAAGGTTCGTGAGCGTATCCTTTACGCGCCCCTGCTTGTCGAGTTCGAGGACGCTCTGCCAGTCGTCGGCGTCTGAGGTGAACTCTCGGGAGGCGGCGATCTGACGCTCCTTGGCAAGCTGCAGCTTCACGCCTTCGTCTTGAACGGCGAATTCCTGCATCGCCTTGAACGACGGGAGTTTGCCGGAGTCGGCGTCTTCGTCCGCTTTGGTGTCGAGCGCGCCGAACCGATGAAGGCGGACAACATCAAAGGCGTTCAGCAACTTGCCGCAAGCGGGGTCGGTTGCATGATGGCTGTAGCAATATTTATCGTCGTAGATAACCACGCCGGCCTGTGAATCGGCAGGGATATAGTCGAAGCGACCCGGCATGGCGCTGTGTTTGTAAACATCTGTGAGAAAGGTCTCAATCGCCTCTTGCACAGAGTACGTCCGGCAAAACGCCCCTACCGTACCGGGCTTTTCGAGCGGGTCAGCCTGTTTTTTGACCTCGCGCTGCACCACCGTTACCTGGCGTTTGGACACGGGCCACTCCGCCGTGTTATGCCAGTCGACGTATTTGGCGAGAACCGCGTCGGGATCGAGTAGCGCGCCGTCGATCTCTCGGAAGATAAACTCTCCGTCCGAGGAGGTCGAAGGCCAGTACATAAGACGGCTCGGCTCGTAGGTGGTGTCGTCGAACTGCTCGATTCCGATTCCCTCGGCGACCTTTCTGCCAACCGCCATGTATTCGTCCGGGGTTACGTCACGGGAGAGCGGGACGATGAGCCGGAATCGGGGTTTCTCCGGGGTGTGCTTATGGGTGCTGTAGAACCAGCAGCGGAAGGAGAAGAACATCTCGATTTGGTCGATGACGCTCGCTTCCGCATAGTCCATATCCAGGCACAGAGCGGAGCGGGAAATGACGCTGTCCTTCTTCCTGCGTCCGTTTTTGAGAACGCCGAGAACGAAACCGCCCACATCCTTGATGTCGTCCTGTTTTGCTTTGGAGAGCTTTTTATACTGTTCGACCGTTTCGGCCGTCCGCTTGGTGATGGCGATGCGATCCCGGAACTCGTCAAGCTCCATCTCGACAAGATTCCACTTTTTATCCATGCGGCTGTTGCCGACTGATACCTTTATCTTCATTTCGCTTTCCTCCCCGTGAGCTGTTCAATATTTCGAGTAATGCGCTCGTGCTGTCGTTTGACATTCTTGAGCTGCGAGTAAACGTCGTCATAATCCTTTTCAGAAAGCGTCGCGTCATCCAATCGTCCGTCCAGTTCGAGAGCCTTGTCCGCATAGGACTTCGCTTTGCGGAGCAGAATGGCGAGAAGCTCCTCTTGTTGGATTGCCGTGCAATGCTCCCGGACGAGCCGGAATACCTTTTTACCTTTCTCGACCGGGCAAGGAAAGAAATTCTCGACATTCAGTTCCATGTACCCGGTCGGATACGAAATACGGAAACGCTCCGAATTGCATATCGCTTCATAGGCCGTGGGGTCGCAATACCCCTCGGAGTTATATCTGTTCACTCCCATCGTTGTACCTCCTCAATCTTTTTTATAGAACTCGCATTCGTAGCCGTCGGCTCGAAGCGGCAGGCCGTCCGCCCATTCGGGGGCTTCCGACATAATTCGACAAATCTCGCCAACGGATGACACGCCGTACGGGACTTCAATGACGGCTTCGTCGTGGATGTGCATGACAATGGCAAACCCGGCGTTCCGCAGCCGGAGCATTGCGTCCGCAAGCAGGTCGCGAGCCGTTGCCTGGACAATGTTTTCAACAATTTTCGGGCCATAGGTTTCGATACGCATCCACTTCTTGCTTTCGCCGACGCCCTCATAAGTCAGCCCCATTCTGCCGAAACGGTTCGTAGCAAGGCGCGGCTTGATGTACGAGAGTTTTCGACCGCTTGGAAGCGTGATGAACAGGATGCCGGAACGCCATGCGAACGTGATGCGGCCGACCGAGGTTTCCGTCTTCTCCTCCACGGCTGTGTATGCCGCCGAATCGCAGTCCCACCAGTATTTCGTGATGTGCGGATTCGCCGCGCGCCATTGATTCACGAGCGGTTGAAGCTCCTCCTCGGTCAGTCCCATATCCAAAGCGCCCATCGCTGTCAACGCTCCCACAGAGCCGCCATAGCCGAGAGCCAGCTCCGCGATCTTGCCCTTCTGCCGGAGCGGGTCGCCCTTGTGGATGCTCTCCACAGGGACGCCGAACATGGCGGCGGCAGAGGCTTCGTAGATTTTGCCGTGGGTTGCAAACACATCAAGCCGCCACGACTCTCCGGCGAGCCATGCGATGACCCGCGCTTCTATTGCGCTGAAGTCTGCGACGATGAATCTGCATCCTGGACGGGGAACAAAGGCTGTGCGGATAAGTTCCGAAAGCACCCCTGGGGTGGAATCGAATAGCAAATCGACGTCATAGAAACGCCGCTTTTTTATAAGATCGCGGGCAAGCCCCAGATCGGGGATGTGGTTTTGCGGAAGGTTCTGAACCTGGACGAGCCGTCCCGCCCATCTGCCGGTCCTGTTTGCGCCATAAAATTGAAGCAGTCCGTGGACCCGACCATCCGAGCAGACGGAACGCTCTATAGCCTCGTACTTCTTGACCGAGGTTTTTGCCATGAGAAGTCGGAGCTTCAACATTTCCAAGACCTCGCCGTCCGCATCGCCGATGAGTTCCTTGACCGCCTTCTTGTCGAGACTGTCGGCTTCCACTCCGTGCTCGGACAGCCAGTCCTTGACCTGCGCCACGGAGTTGGGATTGTTAAGCCCGGTCAGCTCGTATGCGCGGCGGGTAGTTTGCTCTTTGTACTGAAGGTCGCATTCAACGGCTCCGGCGACAAGCTCGCGGTCGACAAGAATGCCTCTGTCGTTGATTTCCTGGTCGAGCCGATACAGCTCCTGTTCATGTTCCGGGATGGGGAAGTTCCGCAGCTTCTCACGGATTTCGCGTTCGGCCTCAACGTCGCGGACGCAGTATTCCTTGAACTTCGCCCATTTTTCGGGCGCGTCCGCCGGGAGATTGCGTGTCCGTCCGCCGTTGGTCTTTGTCGGCTTGCAGGGAATGCAGAAGAAGCGGAGCAGGTCGGCGCCTTCCTTGAGCTTTTTGCGGGTGATATCGAGAACTTCGCCTACGCCGTCAAGTGAAAGCGGAAGGGCGAGCATCGCAGATTGTACGGCCGTGCATTGCCACGAAAGCGGCTGAAGCTGTACGCCGAACCACTTTGAAAGGCAGGTGCGCTCGAATGCTGCGTTGAAAGCCGTTTTCACGATGTTGTCGTCGGTCAGAGCCGAGCGCACCTCCTCCGGCAACACCTCGCGGCAAGTAAAGTCCACTATTTTTACCGGGTCATCATCAAAGGCATAGGCGAATAGCAGAATTTCAAATTTCGGACTGTCGGAATATGCGTAGACCCCTGATTTGGTCAGGTCTATATCTGAATAGGTCTCGATATCAATCGCTAATACTCGCATCAGAGACCCCCCCGTCATTTCCAATGGGTGGCAAGTAATAGAGTGACCCTCGCTTACTGCGCTTCTTCCGTATTCCGTATTCGCCTCTTGCCATTCCCGCCAGTCTCATACCCAGAGCTTCTGTTGAACCGTCTCCAAGAGCTTTGATGCGGGGATCAGCCAACAAATCTGACACTTGTTTCCAACTCCACTTGACTTTTGGAGCATCGAAATCGAATAGCTCCATTAGATCATCGTATGGTGTGGTGATTACACACGCAGGGTCTTCCAACAGGTTGTCCACCTCATCCATGTATTTCTTTCGCCGCTCTGACTCCGAGGGTGTGCATAAATCTGCAAGCCGGAGGAGAATGCGAATTCTGTTATATCTATCCATAATCATCCTTCTTTCTATGTAGGAGGGGCGGCAGTTGCCTACCGCCCCGGTAGCTGTGTGCTTAAGAGAGGAAATCGTCGTCTTCGACCGTGCCGAACTCTTCTGCAGCGTTGGTGCGACCGCCGAGAGACTCGCCATCCCTGAGTTTCTGGATGTTGCCGAGACCTGCGGCGATGCCGCGATTACCGTTGCTGTTGTAACCATAGAAGGTCACGCTGATCCTGCCGTAGCAGCCGGAATACACTTCGTTCTGGTCGATGACAGGCTGAACCGCCTTATCCACGACCTGCGGAGCCTGACGGCTGTTGGCGTTGAAGAAATAGCAGCCCTTGTACGCCTCGTCGTCGGGACGGTCAATGTCGCCGTCGCGCAGAGGGGTCTTGAGGTTACCGGGGACTTTGCCGCCCCACTTGGAAACAGAGTCCTTCTTCGCCTGTTCGATGGCGGCCTTGATAGCCGTAACGGTTACCGTGTCAGACTTGGGAACAATAGCGGAAACGCTGTACTTGGGGTCGCCGCCGTTTACGGAGTCCGGCTCCCAGCAATGCAGGTAGGAGAAACGGCAAGGGACGATAACTTTGGTGTAGTTGGTATTGGTGTTCATAATTAAACCTCCTGAAAATCCGCAAGAGCGGTTGTTTTGTTGATGGCTTCACGTTTGTCGGCGTCGGGAGCGAGGGTGACCTTGCCTTGGGGTTTGTAAATGAGACTGCCGAGGATTCGGGCAAACTCGTCTTTTCCCATGAGCTTCTCCATCTCGCCGATGCCGATAAGGGATCGTTTGTAGATATCGGTGTATCCGGCAGCTTTCGCAGCCTCTTCGACCTCCTCGTCGGATGTGTATTTGCGGTTGCTTCTGCCTTCCACGAGCTTGTATCCGGGCCACACCTTGCCGTGGACGATAGCCTGATCCTGGGCGAAGGCATACACGTCTGAGGCCCATTTTGCCAGCTCGTCTGATTTGCGGAGAACCTCCGAGATTTCCTCGTCGGTCAAGAGAGCCGGAGCGCGAAACTCCATCTTCGCCAGGGAGAGGAACTCCTCTGCTCTTGCGCGGCATTGATTTCTTGCACGACAGAACCTGCACCATGTTCCTGCGGCGAACTCTCCGGCACCCATCAGCGCCATCGCGCCCCTTGGACGGAGAACCTCGTCGCCCCACTTCTTCAGCTCGGCAGGAGTGATATCCCAAGTAGACGAGCTGTTAAGTCTGGGCTGAAACACAGTAAGCCGGACCGTCTCCACGTCGAAAATCAGCTCCGCCATCGCCAGAACGCCGAGACCGTAAATCATGAGCTGCGGGTTTGCGTCGGCATAGACCGGGACTCCCTTGCCGAGCTTGAGGTCGATTACATGGGCGACCTTGTCGGTCACAATGACCGCATCGGCCGTGCCGAAGCACTCGTCCACATAATCCGAAGCGTCTACACGCTGCTCTACGCAGATGACAGGGCTTACACACTCTCGCCGCGCGTCCTCGATCTCGCCGATGACGAAAGACACATATTCGTCCACGGCTTCAAGCAGTTCGTCAGAGTAGTAATCGGATACCGGGCGTTTGGAGCGGATTTTGAGATGCTTTTTGATGAGGTGTTCGGCGAGCGCGTGGCCCGCCGTTCCCTCCGCAGCGTATTGGCTTTCGTCCTCGACGAACTGCTCTTCCAAACGCAGGGAGGGAGGACAGTTCAAACGGCGATTTGCCGCAGAGGGTGAAAACCGGGCGTGACGTTCGGGCATTACAGCACCTCCGCTTCCGCAAGAAGCGCGGCGTAATCCTCCGGCTTAACCCCGGAGAGTCTCCCTGCATCGTATTTCATCAGTAACGCCCTGACCTGCGCGGTTTTGCCGGCCGCGCTTTTCTCGCCAAGTACGGCGCGGACTTCTTCCACATCGACTTCGCGTTCCTCCGGCTGGGACGCGGGAGACGTCTTGACTTCATTGCCCTCGTTGTCCGCCAGGGCGCGGTAACCTGCGGCCAGCTTATCGAAGCCGTCAGCCAGGGAAAGATATACATCGTTCATGTTCTTACCATCCTTTCTCAAACGAGGTTTGCGCCCATGAGGGCATTCAGAAATTCATCATTCACACGGTCATCGACCGCAAGCGTGTCGGGATAGATGCGGTTTGCCTTTTTGTCATAGAGCCGGACAGGGAGCTTCAGCTTCTTCGCCGCCTCGATTTCAAACTGCATTCCCTTGGTGACCCGGTCGCCAACGACCCACATCATGTCGCAGACCTTAAGCAGTTCCGCGCCGAGCGTGATGCCGAGGATGCGCTCTTCAGGGTCGTTGTCGTCCAGAAACTGCGGAAACACCAGGTGCGGGATGATAGGGACGTAGTCGCACTTGGCGGCGAGACGTCCGAAGTCCCTGGCAATCTTGGTGTTTTCCTTGATATCCCCACGGTACGGGGAGCATATAAAGACTTTTTTCATAGCAATTCACCTATAACCTTTCGTGTTCATTCGGGGGTGTGTCCCGTGTTCTTGTTTGTGATTCGAGCCGTGGCGGGGGGCCGCCGCGAACTCTTGAGTGGCCATCTCATGTGCTAATTGTAGCGGCGAAACGCCCTCGTTACCCGGACCGAAAAAGCCCGGTTTTAACGCAAAAAAGGCCGCTCCGAGCCGCCCAAACATATGGGCGAAACACTCGAAGCGGCCTTAAATATGAAAAAAGCGACCGGGCTTTTTTGACCCGGTCGCGTGAAAACTTTTTTAGTTTTTTCGGTTATTCCTCTTTAGAAAGAGTCCTGACGTTCATAGCGCGGAGCATTTCATTGCATTCGTAGATACTGTTCTGCGTCATGGTACAAAGGATAATGTTGTATGCCGCCTGTTCCAGACCGCTCTTCAGCGTGAACCCCGCCTTATCCACAAGGTCGAAGCCGAGCATGGGAGGAAGCTGTAAGCCCACGCACAACGCGATGACCGTTTGGAGTTTGGGCTTTTTTTGACCGTTGCGGTATTTTCGAATGTTGTCCTCATTGATGAGGCAGCGGTCGGCCATTGCTTCGTTTGTCATGGAGAGCCGCTTCATGTGGGCCGAAAGGGTATCTCCGAACTCGGAGGGAAGAGCCTTCTTGACGGTTGTGATTGCCGTAACCGACGATTTGAAGTCCGCGCTCGTGGACGCTTTCACGTCTATCGCCTGGTTGAACTGATTATGGAGGTATCCTGCTTCGGGGTGTGAATCCGACATCGCCGCCCGGAACAGGGCGCACTCCGTATAAAACGAAGCTCCATACTGGCTGTTCTTTTTATAGGTAACGTCGAATGTGAGGCAGCACTCGTCCATGTGCTGCATGGCGTAATCCGTGAGAACCGCCGTCCCAGCAGCCGTCTTGCCGATGTACTTTCTGTCGTTGATGCAGATGTGCTTGTCTACATACACATAACGCCCCGACTCCATCATCGATTGGAAATTGGGCTGTGTTAGAAAGGCAATGGCGAGATCGGCTTCACCGACGACAAAGGTCTGGTTCTTCGCCACGGCTTTCGACTCGAAAGAGTGGCTCGGAACGTAGCCGTCGTCGGTATAGTTAAACACGCCGATGGCGTCTGTGTATCCGAGATCAATCATGCGGATTTTCGCCGACTGTTTGGAAACGCCGAAAAAATCCGCAAGCGCGATGACGACCTGTTCCATGATGTCTGAAGGGGCGGCGTTCGGCGAAGCGGTTCTCGCTGCAGCGAACAGCTCCTCAATTTTGACTTTCGTGGTAGTGGCCGGCATGAGGATGCGCGGCGCGAGGTGGTTGGCTTGCCACTCCATCCACTCAAGCGGCGACCTCTTTTTTTCCGGGGCGTCGCCCTCTTTGACCTGGCAGACGATGGACTTGGCTTCCGTATTGTATAGCTTTTCAAGTTCGAAGAAGCGACGGTGCAGTCCCCAGTGGACGCACTCGTGGACGATAGTGTTATTGTAAGAGCCGAGCGTCCGCATAAAGAACACGTCGGGGTCAACGAGGATCGTTCCCTCATCGACCGCCACGTCGTGATAAACGCCCTTCTCTTCATCGTAGCAGGGGACGACGCAATCGGCGAAGAACACCTGCCCGAAAACCGTGCAGGTCTTGGTGATGTGTTCTTGTCGGATTGTGAGTCCCATCCGAGCCGCGAGTTCGGCGGCTGGAACGGGCGTCGGCGATTCGAGTGCTTCGGGATAATACTGCCGGAGGAAACCCTCCGCGACGGCGTCGAGTTCTTCTTTATGGATGATTGGAACGAGATAATCCGAAAGTTGACCGGGTTTCCCTGCCCTTGATTTCGAGTAAATGCAGAAGCCTTCAACCCGGAAGTTCTTAATACCGTTCGAGACGTCGCAGGAACACGACACCCTGAACCACTGCTCCGCACAGTCGTTTTCAAGGTCGTGATGACAGGCTGTTTCAGTGATTTCAATTTCAGCCGAAACGACAACGTCGAACTTCAGCTCGTTGCTGGTGGTTCCCGTGATGCTCAACAAACGGACGTCCATATCTTCGAGACGCGCTTCCTCCGGGTCCTGTACGGAGGACGAACGGCAGCCGAGCTTTGACGGGTTCTCCTCAACGTGCGCCGCCAGCGCGGAAAAAATAACATCATAAAATCTGTCAGCTATAACGTCTTTGAAAGATGCAATATTCGCCATCGCCGTTCCTCCTATCTGCGCTATTCGGCGCACACGCCCGTTTCCACAGCCCTGGTTATTCTCAGGCTTCCCTTGAGTCCAATTATAGTATGGGATGGGCTTACTGTAAATCTTTATATCCTTTTCCTCCGTATGTGTTCATCGTGCCATCATGCCCGGCATGATAATTTCGTGGATTCCGCGACCTGGCATTTTCAAGTCGCCCATGAGGGCCGCCGAGTATATCGACCGTTTCCCGAAGCGGCCGCGAATATCCTCGATTGCGGTTTCGAGCCTATCCAACCTGTCGAGCCGGACCGGGTCGGTGAAGATATCCATCTGCTGGGGTTGTCCCTGCGGCAGAAGGTTGATTGCGCGAACGGTAATAGCCCGAACGGGGATGCGCCAGTCGTACCGTTCATGAAACAGCTCCCGCGCTTTTTCTGCGATTATCATTGGACTGCGCGTGGCGATAGAAAACGGAGCCTGGTATTGCCGATAGCTCAATTCGTTGCTCTTGACGGTGATCTGAACACCTCCGGCAACGAGCTGATGGATGCGCAGCTTGTGACCGATATCTTGGGAAAGTTCAAGCATCACCTTCCAGACCTCTTCCTCGTTATTAAGGTCTGCCACGCAGGTGATGCCGTGACCGATGGATTTGACTGGCGAAACAAAGTCCTTGTTTGCCACGGGGGAAGAGTCCGTACCGGAGGCGAAAGCCCACAAAGAAAGACCGTTCACTCCAAGCCACCCCTTGAGTGTCTGGGGCGAGGTGGCGGCAATGTCACCAATCGTGTGGATACCATATCCGGCGAGCTTCTTCTCCGTCGCTCTGCCGACGTATATCATCTCCGAAGCAGGGAGCGGCCACACTTTCTCCTTATAGTTATCGGGGGTGATTTCCGTGATAGCGTCCGGCTTCTTCATGTCGCTTCCGAGCTTGGCGTAGATTTTGTTGAACGAAACGCCAATGGAAACGGTAAGACCAAGCTCGTCCTTGACGGTCTGTCGTATGCATTCCGCGATATCCGTGCCGCTCCCGCACATCCCTCTGCTCGCCGTTACGTCAAGCCAGCACTCATCCATGCCGAAAGGTTCAATGAGGTCGGTGAACCTGCCGTATATGGCACGGGCAAGCGCGGAGAATTTTAGGTACTGCTCATACTGCGGCGGCACGAGAATAAGGTTGGGGCATCGCTGCTTCGCCTCCCAGTTGACCATACCCGTTTTGACTCCGGCGCGTTTGGCGAGTTCGGACTTCGCCAACACTATACCGTGCCTGTCCTCCGTACTGCCGCAGACTGCCACGGCCTTGTTTCGCAGCGACGGGTCGAGCATCATCTCTACCGAGGCGTAAAAGCAGTTCATGTCGCTGTGCAGGATACTGCGCGTTTCCAAAACTTCACCTCCCGTCTAAAACTTCTCAAGGAATTTCATAAAACCCCTTGACAAGAAGCCAATGGGAAGTTACAATAAAGTAAAACTTCCCAAACTTCTCTTTCAGTATAGCGAGCAAGAGAAGTTTTGTCAATAGACTTTGAGAAGTTTGAGCAAATAATGAGAAGTATTTTCAAGGGAGGAATTCCAATGACTTTCTCTGACAAGGTCAAAATCGCGCGGGATGAGCGCGGAATCAATCAGGAGGAGCTGGCGACTCAGATGGGCGTGTCCCGTCGCAGTGTCGTAGCATGGGAAACCACGGGGACAAAGCCGCGCGGTTGGCGCATACGTAAGCTCGCCGAAATACTTGACGTGTCGGAGGACTACCTGGCGAACGACGAGATTACCGACCCGAAGTACGGTATCGAAAAGAAGGAGTACGTCGAGGAGACGCGCTCCCGCTTCGGCGACCGCGCCGCGAAAGAGATGGACTCGCTTCTTGAAAGAAACGTCGCCCTCTTTGCAGGGGGAGAAATAAGCCAGGAGGCGAAGGACGCCTATTTCGAGGCCGTGATGAAAGCCTATCTCGCTTGCAAGGACGAGGCGAAAAAGACCTTCGGTCACAAGAAGAAGTCCTGATTATGGTATACCCTTTATTTTAGAATAAGGATGTAGTCTACCCTAAACCGGGGAGGTATCGGAATTGTCTATGGACTGGATAAGCCGAGAAGTCGCGCGGCTAAAAAGAAAGTACGACGAAACCGACCCGTTCAAGATGTGCCGCGCAATGGGCATCATCGTCCTCTACGAGCCGATGGGATTATTTGAGGGCGCTTGCAAAGGATTCTTCCTCTCGCAGAGCCGCAAAAGGTCGATAACTATAAATAGCGATCTGCCAAAAGCCCTCCAACGTATCATTGCTACACACGAGCTGGGTCATGCCGTCCTTCACGCCAGAGCCGCAGGAGTAAAGGCATTCCACGACTTTGAACTGTTCGACGGAACGTCTCGCATGGAATACGAGGCTAACATATTTGCCGCCGAGTTCCTCATGGACGACGAGGACGTGCTTGAGCGGCTGAACGACGATATTTCTTTTTTCGGCGCGGCTTCGGAACTTCGCGTTCCTGCGGAGCTGCTTGATTTCAAGTTTCGCGTCATGAAGCGTAAGGGTTTCAAAATGATCGACCCTCCGCTCATGTGCAACAGCAATTTCCTGAAGGATGTGGAGGTGGGCGACGATGGAGACGAAGCCGATTAAAGTCTATGTGGCGGTCGCCGCGGAGTTTGACTCCGAGGGCCGCCTTATTCCCACGGTGATCACCTGGGAGGACGGCAACAAATATGAGATCGACCGAGTTACGGATATACGCCAGGCGGCGGCTATGAAAGCCGGAGGTCAGGGCGACCGATACACGGTTCAGATAAACGGTCATCAGAGCTATCTGTTTTTTGAGCGGAGCGCCTCACTGACCGGGAACAACATAGGGCGCTGGTTCGTGGAACGGCGCACGGCGTGAAGAAAGGTGGTACCCATGAGTGGAACTGTAATAACAATTGGTCTTGGAGGTATTGGCTTCGGCGGCCAATCCGAAAGAGTTGAAAGAGCCGATAAAGGGGAAAGCCTTCTTGACCTCCCTACTACATACACGGTCGTAGACCTTGAAACCACCGGCCTTGATCCGCAATGGAACGATATTATAGAATTCGGTGCGATGCGCATAGTAGACGGTGCTGTAACCGATAAGTTCACTCAGCTTGTCAATCCGGGCTACGAAATAGATGACTTCATTACAGAGCTCACGGGCATTACCAATGAAATGCTCGCATCCTCTCCCGCTGTTGCGGATGTACTTCCTGCTTTTCTGGACTTTGTGGGTGACAGCCTTATAATCGGTCACAACGTAAATTTTGATATAAACTTCATCTACGACACCTGCGTCCACGAACTCAACAAGCCGTTCGTAAACAATTTTGTGGATACCATGCGTCTGAGCCGCCGACTGTTCCCACAAGAACGGCATCATCGGCTTTGTGATTTGATTGAACGCTTCAACATTGGGGACGCTGTTGAACACAGGGCGTTGGCGGATGTCGAGCAGACAAACCGTTGCTACCTTTACATGAAGGGACACATGGAGAGCAACGGAATCACCATCGAATCACTACAGCCGACAAAAAGCGGCTTCTCCGCAAAAGACATTCAAGCCTCGACTACGGACTTTGACGTAACCTCCCCGATCTTTGAAAAGATGTTCGTTTTTACGGGAACCTTGGAACGCATGACACGCAAGGAGGCAATGCAACTTGTAGTCGACCGAGGCGGTCTTTGCGGCGATGCGGTCAACAAAAAAACGAACTTTCTTGTCCTCGGAAACAATGATTATTGTTCCACGATAAAAGACGGTAAAAGCACAAAGCAGAAGAAGGCAGAGCAACTCAAGCTGGCGGGCTGCGACATTGAAATCATCTCTGAAAATGTCTTTTACGACATGATACATTGATGGAGACGAGCCTAATTGATAGCCTGCGGAATTGTGCTTCTAATTTTCGCAGAGCGATAGAGGAAATTGGTGGGGAAACTCTGGGTAGTCGCTTTGGTAACTTCCCGCATGGAGCCTGTGGGGATACCTCATATGTACTCGGGGCATATTTATCAGAATGCGGCTTTGGAGAGTTTGATTATGTGTGTGGCGAGAAAAACAACGCGTCTCATGCATGGCTTGAAAGCAACGGAATAATTGTGGACATTACTGCTGATCAGTTTGCGGGAGGCGAAAGAATCTATGTTGGCGCCTATAATGATTTCTATCGCCAGTTTCCTGTCTCCTTTCGCCATCTCTGGTTTGCTTCGCTTGAAGGCAATTCCATTGAAATCGACCGTCTATACCCCCAATATAAAAGAATAAAGGTCAAGGTGAATGAATATGGGGAATGAGCAAGAGTTACGTCTTCACCGATGTTGCTTTACTGGGCATCGACCGCAAAAACTGAATCGTCCAGAAGCAGAGATAAAAAAATGCCTGGAAGAAGCTATCCTCCAGGCATTTGATGACGGGTTTGTGACTTTCATCACGGGTATGGCATATGGCGTTGACATATGGGCGGGGCAAATAGTAATACGTCTTCGGAAAACAAACCCAGCACTTCATCTTGTAGCCGCCGTGCCGTACAGGGGCTTTGAGAGCCAATGGCCTTCAGATTGGCAGAAAGCATACAACGAAGTGCTATCGGCGGCAGACTTGGTGAAGTACATCTGCCCCGGTTACAGTAAGGGCACTTTCCAAACGAGAAATGAATGGATGGTAGATCGCTCCGCGCGTGTGATTGCCGTATATGAGGGAATACCCGGTGGGACGAAAAACACCATAGAGTATGCAAAACGCATCGGATGCGAAGTAATATCTGCGATAGCAGATAATTATATGTGATTTAACATATTTATCTGCTGTCGCAAACAATTCTCTTGAACAAATTACCTGTCTGTGCTATACTGGGGTCTATGTGGAGGTGGGATATGAAACTTTCATACAAAAAATTATGGAAATTGCTGATTGACCGCGGAATAAAAAAAGGTGATTTAAGAGAAATGGCTCAAATCAGTCAATCAACTATGGCCAAGTTGGCAAAAGACGAAGTTGTCAATACAAGTATTATTATCAAAATATGTACTGTGCTGGATTGTGATGTGGGTGATATATCCGAAATTGCAATCTCTTCAGAGAATGAGGAAAACAAAGATGACCAATAGTAATAAAGTAAAATGTCTTAGTCTTTTTTCGGGAATAGGCGGCTTTGAAGTAGGAATGGCTCCTTGCGGATTCTCTTTTACAAACACCCTTGAATGGGATGCCAATTGCTGCACTACTTTGAATGCAAATCGAAAACTAACTGGAGCGGTGGAAGAAGATATCCAGCCCATCGATATTATAATAACCGCTCCAGAAGATTTTTCGTCAGAAAAAGTGGATTACATTGTTGGCGGCCCTCCTTGCCAGAGTTTCTCTGCTGCAGGACGCCGAGCGGGTGGCGTGGCAGGAACAAGTGATACAAGAGGCACCCTATTTTGGTACTACTGCCAATATGTAAAACACTTTCAGCCAAAGGCTTTTGTGTTTGAGAATGTCAGAGGAATACTGTCATCAAAGCAAGGAGAGGACTTTAAAATCATCTGCTCTTCATTTCAAGAAGTGGGATACAACCTGTTTTGGAGAATTCTTAATGCGGCTGATTATGGAGTGCCGCAACAGAGAGAGAGAGTCTTTCTTGTTGGTGTTAGGAAAGACTTAAATATTTCTTTCAAATTTCCAAGACCAACACATGGTGCGGATTCGCCATCAAAGCAGCCATATACTACGGTAAGGGAAGCAATTGCCGACATAACAGATGAGACAGAAGTAGTTGAACCGTATGGCGGAAAGTATGGTCACCTAATCCCTGATATCCCTGTTGGCGAGAATTATCGTTTTTATACAGAGGAGATGGGCCATCCTAATCCGTTATTTGCGTGGCGATCGAAGTTTTCTAATTTCCTTTATAAGATGGACCCCGACGATATCTGCAAAACGATAATCGCATACCAGGGGAAATATGATGGACCATTCCATTGGCACAATAGAAAGTGTACAGTTGATGAGCTTAAACGGATGCAAGGATTTCCTAAAGACTATTGCATTCCGCAGACATATGTTGAAGGGGTTAAGCAGGTGGGAAATTCTGTTTGTCCCCCAGTAGCCCACCAGATAGGGTTAGCACTACGCTATCAGATTGAGGGGTTGGAAGAATATTCCGTACCACTTTTAGAGCCGGACGAGAAACTCCATTTTGACAGCTTAAAAGGCAAGAGAGCAAGAAAAACAAAAGCAAAGAAAGCCACGGCTGATATGGGCGACCTTTGTCAAATGAGTATGCTGGATGATACACCCCAAGTTGAATATCCTTGCGAGGACAAAAAACGACACTTTAATGGATACCTAATTCGATGGCATTTTGAGCAAGGAGAATTACAGGTCTTCTTAGGCGAAGACAGAAAAAAACCGCGCGCGACAATCGACCTCCAATTCTTTGGAGGTGTTACCACAACGCTAAAGCGCATTCGCGTTATGTATTTGTCCGACTCCGTTGACCCCAGAATGATAACAATGATGTGGAATGAAATCCACAGAGCGGTTAGTGAATATTCAACCTACGACTCCCTCATGCCTTTATATGGTCATTTCACAGAGCCATACCCGAAATTTGTAGTTTCTTTTGATTCCTCGATTCAAGATGAGAGCGTAGCATTTCAAAGAATAGCATTGGATTCAAAGAACAGAACAAAGATTATGCCGTTTAATAGCTACCCCGATGCGTGTGATGATTACGAGGGCTTCTTTGCTAAAATGAGAGAACTTGGGTTCGACGTTAGGACAAATGCCACAAACAGAACCGTTCCACTGGAGCATTATAGAATTTGCTATCCTTTTACACTGCCAAGTGATTGGACGGGAAAAACAGACTGGGAATAAAGAAAAAGGAAGGAATGAGATAAAGCGACTGTGTCACAAGGAAAAACTAATTAAGGCAAACTGAATACGGAAAAAGAACCATAGCGGAAACTCCTCCGCTATGGTTCTTTTCATGTGTTTAACGACTTCTAAGGTATTTTATCAATATCCAAATGAGCCACAGGCCACCTGTGCATATAACTAACAGAAAATCGATGACCAATCTATAAATGCTACCCTGAAAGTGAGCCACTTAGCGGGCAAACGCTGATCTGAAAGTGAGCCACTTGAAAAAGGCCCCTGTGAGAGGGTACTCTCAAAGGCAGGGGTGATGAGGGTGGTAATAACAGTGAAAGATTATGGGGAGATCCGCAGGCGCTATCTGCGAGGCGAAAGTCAGCGGCAGATTGCAAAGGCGATGCACATTTCCAGAAACACAGTGGCAAAATATTGCGCCGGAGAAGCGGTGCCGTGGGAACGGAAAACACCGGAACGCAGCTCTGCCGTACTAAGCCCGGAGGTGGTGGCGTTCATTCGGCATTGCATGGACGATGACGCGGCGCAGGGGCTCCGCAAGCAGCAGCACACCGCAAAGCGTATCTATGACAGATTGATCGCAGAACGAGGCTTCTCCGGCGGAGAGTCTACCATACGCGCCAAAGTACGTGAGCTACGGGAAAAGCTTTCGCCGGCCTTTGTGCCACTTGTTTTCGCACCCGGCGAAGCTATGCAGGTGGACTGGGGCGAGGCGGTGGTCTACATAGACGGCGAGAAGCAGACCGTCAGCCTGTTCTGTGCCCGCCTTTGCAGCAGCTGCGCGCCAGTGGTTCTGGCCTACCGGCGACAAAATGAGGAGAGCTTCCTGGATGCCTTTGTCCGCGTGTTTGACGTTTTCGATGGCGTGCCGGAGAAGGTGATCTTTGACAACGGCAAGGTCGCAGTCAAGGACGGCTTTGGCGCCAATGCCCGCAAACAGGCCGGATATACGGCGCTTTGCGCCCATTACGGGTTTGACGCATTGTTCTGCAATCCGGCAGAAGGTCACGAGAAGGGTCTTGTAGAAGGTCTCGTAGGCTGGTCGCGCCGCAACATCCTGGTGCCTGTGCCACATGTTGAAAGCATTGCGCAGCTGAACGACATGCTGCGGGAGCGCTGCCAAACGTACGAGAAGCACCGCATTCAGGGCAAACCCGGCACGGTCGGCACCATGCTGGCTGAGGAAAAAGCGATGCTCAGACCGCTGCCAATTTACCCGTTTGAGACGGCAAAATGCAGCAGTGTCCGAGTGAGTGCCTTCTCTACCGCCCGTTTCGCCACCAATGATTACTCGGTGCCCTGCGCTTACGCCGGACGGCGTGTTGGCGTGAAAGCCTATCCGGAAACAGTTGAGATCTTCGCGGACGGAAACCGGATCGCCGTACATGAGAGAAGCTTCGGCAAGCACCAAACCAGTTACAAGCTGGAGCATTATCTGCCGCTTTTGGAGCAGCGCGGCCGAGCAATCCTCAACGCCGCGCCAGTGCGCCGGACCGTGCCTGAGGCAGTCATGGAAGAGCTGAAAGCTGCCGAAAGTCATGCACTGCGGATGGATATTTTGCGGCGCTGCACAGCAGCAGAAGCAAAGTCGCCAGAAATCCACGACAAGGTAGTCGTGCAAAGCGTTGACCTTCGCCTCTACGATGCGCTCAGCTCCGGAAAGGCGGTGAGCACTGTTGGCCGTTGAACCCATTGACGAACAGATTAAGCTCTATGCCAGAATGCTGAAGCTGCCGACCTTTGTACGGTATTCGGATGTCCTCCGCAGAGCGCAGCCAAGCGCCCGGTTTGATGAGCTGCTGTTGGAGCTTATGAAGGCGGAGAGCGCACAGCGTCAGGAAAACCAAAACCGCAAGCGTCTCAAGGCTGCCGGCTTCCCATATACCAAGACCTTAGAAGAACTGGAGCTCGGACGCTACGGCGGTGAGCTCTCAGACCTTTTCGTAAATGAGCTGGCCAGCTGCCGCTTCATTGGCGAGAAGAAAAATGTAGTCATGGTGGGCAATCCCGGCAGGGGCAAAACTCATATGGCCATTGGGCTGGGGCTGAAGGCCTGCGAGTTGGGAATGAACGTCCTCTTCAAAAATGCGGCTACACTTTCCACCGAGCTTGCCGAGGCGAGAGACAATTATGTGCTGGGCAAGCTGGAGAAACGAATCCGTCAGGCTGACCTGCTCATCCTCGACGAGATGAGCTATGTGAGCTTTGACCGTTTCCAGTCCGAGCTGCTGTTCAAGGTCATTTCCGACCGTAGTGAGCGCGGAAGCGTCATCGTTACGACAAACCTCCCGTTCTCGCAATGGACAGAGCTTTTCGAGAATACGACGATGGTTGCGGCACTTGTTGATCGCCTGACCTTCAAGTCTTACGTCCTCGACATGAACGGCTGCATTGATACAGAGTCACAGGGCAGCTTACTGAGTCGAGAGAATCTTATGGCGGAATTAGAATCGGGCAATGGTCAGCTAGTCAGAGTTCTGGTTGTCCATCCAGACGGGACAAGAGCAAAGGGTTTCGCAACCCAGCTTTCAAATAGTGATGACCCATTGCAGGATCGGATTTGGCTTGCTGTTGGCAAGGTAGCCTGTCCGCAACCTCTTTCTAAATTTGAAAAACGGGGGGATAAAATCTATCAATATTCCAGATGCGGTCGTAGACCAAACCTGTCGAATATATGAAAAAAGCGGGAAGGACGTTAAAATGCGTCCTTCCTGCTTTTCGTAGTCTTTAAATTATCAGAAACTAATTATTTTGATTCATTCAACGGGCATATTTTTTCTAATGCAGCTACAATTTCAGGGTCAAATTGAGTTCCTGAACACCGTTTAAGCTCCTTCATAGCTTGCTCATGTGAAAACGAATGCTTATAGGGCCTATTTGCAGTCATTGCTTCATAAGCATCTGCAACCGTTATAATTCTGGAAACCAAAGGAATTTTGTCACCGGAAAGCCCCCGTGGATAACCATGTCCATCCCACCTTTCATGATGTGATAGAACATATTCCGAAAGTCTGGTATAGACATCTACTGATTTTAGGATGTGATAACCAATTTCAGGATGCTTTTTGATCTCCGCAAATTCTGTTTCTGTTAATTTGCCCGGCTTATTAAGAATGTTGCAATCAATGGCAATTTTACCAATGTCATGCATTAATCCTGCTGTTTCCAGCTCTTTTAACGCTTCATTGTCCAGTTTCATTGCTTCACCGATTTTTCGGCTTAACTCGCTGACTTTTTCTGAATGAACCTTCTCCCTTGGATTGGTTTTGTGAAGTGTTTGCATAATCACTTTGATCGTTTGATTTCTCATGCTTTGACTTTCAACGATTTTTGTACTATACATATGATCTTCAGCTTTAGAAAGCACTTCTTTTATATTTTCCTGCGGCTGTATTTTTGTTTCCCAGCCAATGGATATTGACATAACAATGCTATTATTTTTTTGATTGTCTATTGCCTTATATATTCGCTTTACAATTAACTCCGCTTGATTATAGTTTGTTCTAGGCAATAATAAAACAAATTCATCGCCTCCAATTCTTGAAACAATATCATCAGCCCTGCATTCGCTTTTCAACACTTTTGCTATGCTTTGTAAAAGCAAATCCCCGGCTTCATGTCCAAAGGCATCGTTGGTGAGCTTAAGGCCATTTACATCCGCCATGGCAATGGTAAGTGGAAGACTTTTTTCAACATCTATTCGGTCGAGTTCCTCTTCAAAGAAATGCCTGTTATAAAGTCCCGTCAACTGATCATGGTAACTTAGGTATTCTATTTTTTTCTGTTTTTCCTTTTTTTCAGTAACATCTCTGAATACCAAAACTGAACCGATAATATTACCGATTCTATCTGTAATGGGGGATGCACTGTCTTCAATAGGAATGCTTTTTCCTGCCTTAGTAATCAGGACAGTGTGATTTTCAAGTAGAACAACTTCTTTGAGCTGAAGAGCTCTTGCTACCGGATTAGCACATTTCTCTCTTGTGTACTCATTGACAATCCTGAACACATCCTCGAAGGGTTTACCGGCCGCTTCTACTTGCGTCCAACCGGTCAATTTTTCAGAAACAGTATTCAGTAAAACTATTCTTCCATATTGATCTGTAGAAATTACGCCATCGCCAATTGACTTTAAGGTGGTGCTGAAAAGTTCTTTTTCAAGTTCAAGCGTCTTTGCTTTTTCTGTTAATCTAGCAACTAATTCCTTAATCGAATTCTTCATTTTTTCAATTGATGTTGCCAGTTGACCAACCTCATCCTTTCTTTTTATAATTTCGAGATCTATATCTTGATCCAAGACCCCGTTAGAAATTAGGTTTGCCAAATCCGCAGTTTTCAGCAAGGGCTTTGTTATACTTTTGGACAACAAATACACCAAAAAAATTGTACAAAAAGCGATAATTAAAAACAAAAGAGAAATAGACCAAATTTGATTGCGAAAGGCAGTATCTATGTCTTGCCTTTTGTCATTAATTGTTTTATTGATGTCGTCGATGTAATTTCCGGTCCCCACGACCCAGTTAAAAGGTTTAAACAGCTTAACATAGCCCCTTTTCATCAGAGGTTCAGTTTGATTCGCTTTAGGAAACCAATAGTCTTGGTATCCGCTTCCAAATTTCAGAGCAATGTCTATAAATTGCTTTGTAACAGGAGTTCCTCGGGCATCGCGGGAGTCATAACGGTTGGTTCCTTCAATACTGGAACCAAGCAGCACGACGTTAATCCCCTCTGTTGTATCAATCCAAAAATAGCCGTCAACATTATATCTGAGGTTTCGAACCAGATCGGCACCTAACGCTTGCGATTCCGCAAAAGTCAATTCGCCGGATTCATATTTTTTATAGACGCCGTCCAGCAGTGTAATTACATTGTCTACTTGGTTTTTTATGTTTATGTCGTAATTGCTCCGAGTTGTTTGCTCAATGAGTTGAAAATCATTTTGCACATTAAGGTATGCACTGTATAGAAACACAACGGATATCGCAATCATCAAGGCAAGAATTGATGCAACAAAGATAAATAGCTTTGTCCTAATTTTAATATTATTTATAAATTTTAACATTTTAGTCCCTCCTTCTCAATACCTATAGTCTAATACCTCTCTGAATAAATTTTACTGCAACGCTCCTTAGTATAACGATTTTCGGAATTTATTGAGGGCTTAGGAGAATTTAAATTTGCTGGTTGCTTGACAAACATTAATGTAGAAATTTGCCACAATTTGTCTAATTCAGTAATATTATAGCAATTCAAAGCTCAAATTGCAATTGCAAGATGACCCTGATAGAATGTGCCAGAAAATTGAGAGGTATATATTCCGCTTAAGAATAGCCTGTGATTGAGTGCCTTCCTTCGTTTCAATCCGTACCTCCGGCTGCTTGTTGTAGGTACCCAAAGGAACAGCCACTGCTATTCCAGAGAAAGAAAAAGAGCTTGAAAATCTTAAAAGCAGCATTGCGAATGTAGATTTATTTATAGCTAAAGCCAAGCAGTATCCTGAAATTCCGGAGTTGACTTCAGAAATCCTACACCTGTTTATTGATAAGATTGTGGTTGGTGAAAAGTCTGAACGATACTCAAGAACAGCGTTTCAGCAGGTGACTATCTACTATCGTGATGTTGGATTACTGGATTTAGCTGATACACAGGCACTACAAAAGGAATTAGGCGTGGCATAAAGATAGCAAAAGGCAGACAGCTTGGTGAAAACTGTCTGCCCAAATGCAACAAAACTATTGAATTAAAAATGTTTCCCTATAACACGGTGGTTAATAGTCATTCCTTCCTTTTCGCTTATTTCAATATTCCAAGCCACTTGGTTTTAGTTTCTGGCTTTATTGCAGGAGCATTTGAAATGTTCTGGCTAATTAAATTTATCATTTCCTTATCAGATATTATTGGACTCGCCAAGTTCCACAGTGCTTTTAATGACATGACAGAGATTGCACTTCCTTTATCGGTCTTGAGTTGCGTAGAAGAAACAATCTCATTGACTATTCTATCAGTCGCAGCATCGCGGCTTTCGAGTACAAAGACAAAAGACTTTAGCCCAGGACAATTTCCAATTATTCTTTTGGCCCGTTCTATGTTATTCCAATCAATATGTTGTGTCTTATCTTTGACCTCAATTGCAATTAAAGGAATTCCATCCCTTTCAACGCACAGATCGCCGGGTTTGCCGGCCCGTGCATCTGCGGCGGTTTTGAAATCATCCACTCCAGAAATTGTAACGCCCGGGCTTTGGTATAGTGCGTGTAAACAAGCGGCAACAACGCATTTTGTCAATTCAGGGTCGGGCGTATCTGCTAAAATGGCAAGGACATCGAAGGATACCGCAGTTTCTACCCGCAAGGCTTCGTTTACTGCCAACCGTTTCTGTTTGATTTCTTTTGCTGTAAAAATATAGAATTTAATTAGTTCCAGCAATTGTTCCTTGTTCAAATTATTTGTCTGGTTCAATATAGATGCAAACAGCTTCAAATCAAAAACAGTTCGTTGTGCTGTGCCAAAATCAGTGTCAAGTCTCTTCAGTGTCCGCATTTTCTCTATTGCACGACTACCCTGCATTCCTGAATTAGGAGAACAGAAGTCCTCGCACAGGTCGTACTTCGCAAGAAGTGGAATACTAATGGCTTCATCTTCAGAGCGAATGCTGTAGCCTCCGGGAATCGGAGAATTATTCTCATCTGATGCCCAGATTTTACAGCAGTCAACATTCGGATAAAAATATTTTCTCCAAGCCGCTGTAAACATAAGGCTTGCAGGAGAAACCCATCCATATCGTCCCCACTGCCACTTGCTAACATCTCGAAGCAGCTCGGATGGAAGTTTTGCGCTATCGTATTCTTCTGTCGATATGATTATTTTTTCAAGCTCTTGCCGAACATCCATACAAATCCTCCATCCAAATAAATTTATATTAAATTATATCACAGAAAAATGAATATGTACATATTGGGCAAGAAATAACATCCGTTAGAATTATGCTTTTGCCAATCGGTTCAGTTTCGCCGAATAATGTACAGTTTTCGGCGTAACCACACCCCCAAATGGTATGACGATACATACCGACTCTCGCTGAAAAGCGCAAAAAGACACCCTGCAGTATGTACTGCAGGGCAAATAATTCTTGTAAAACTACAAGAAAAGCCCACAAATAGGGGCTTTTCAGGACTTATTCAGAGGGTAGCATCGCGTTCCACAAGGTAATCAGACACCGTTGTGCGCCAGCGAGATCTCGCCGGGGCGCGGGGCGCTGCCGCCGCCGGTCAGCGCCGAGGCGGAGACCGTGTGGTGCGGCGAGCGGAAGGGGCGGGTCTCCAGCATCGGCGTCTCGCCGAGCAGACCGGCCACCGAATAGACCTCGGTGGTCTCGAGCGCCTCCTCGCGCGTCAGGTCGGGCAGGATCGAGGGCAGGCGCTTGGCCAGCATGCTCTTGCCGCTGCCCGGCGGGCCGATCAGCAGCACATGATGCGAGCCGGCGGCGGCGATCTCCAGCGGCCGCTTGACGCCCTCCTGGCCCATGACGTCGGCGAAGTCGAGGCCCTCCGGCCGGCGGTTTTCAAAGACATAGGACGGCGCCGGCGCGATCGCCGCCTCGCCGCGCAGATGGGCGATCAGCTCGGCGGCGGTGCCGACCGGATAGACCTCCAGTCCGCCGGCGACGGTGGCCTCTCCGGCGTTGGCGGCGGGGACGAAGATGCGCCGGGCGCCGTGCTCCCGCGCGGCGACGGCCATCGGCAGGATGCCGGTGGCGGGGCGCAGCCGCCCCTCGAGCGTCAGTTCGCCGACAAAGCAGCTGTCCTCCGGCGGCGGCGGCAGCTGTCCCGAGGCGCACAGCAGGCCGACAAAGATCGGCAGGTCGTAGATCGGCCCCTCCTTTTTCAGCTCTCCAGGCGCCAGATTGACCGTGATGCGCCGCTGCGGGAAGTCAAACCCGTTGGTCTTGAGCGCGGCGTGGACGCGGTCGCGCGATTCCTTGACCGAGAGGTCGGGCAGACCGACCACGTCGAAGCGCGGCAGACCGCCGCTGAGATAACACTCGCACAGCACCGAGACGCCGCGGATCCCCGAAAGGCCGCAGGTGCGGATCTTGGCCACCATCTTCAGCGTTCCTCCTCCGGGATCTCCCAGTAATCGGGGCGGGCGAAGGCGCCCGCCGTCAGCTCCGGAGCGCGCTCCGGCCCGTCGAGCAGGCGGCGCAGCGCGGGCAGCGCCGCCGCGGGCAGCCGCGCCAGCGTGCGCCGCCGCCCCAGATAGGTGCGGGCCGAAAAGCGCGCCCGGAAGCGGCCGACCGCCACCTCGCGCTCGCGGAGGTCCTCCTGGCGGAAGACCAGGCCGCGCCGCGCGGAGCAGACATAGTGTTCCGTCACCGCCAGCGGGCCGAGCAGCTGCGCCGGCTCCGCCGCGCTCAGCTCCGCCAGGGCGTCCGCCTCGCTGCCGACGGCGCGCAGGCGCTGCAGGCAGCCGCCGACGGTGAGCAGCCGGCGCAGCCAGAGGCAGAAGGCGCCGATGGCACTCAGGGCGCAGGCCAGCGTCAGAACCGAAAACAGGCGGTACGGGGCGTCACAGGGCGTGCGCGTGCAGTCGAGATAGGCGGGGCCGAAATAATCCGCGAAGGAGTCATAGGGCACATCCCCGAAGTATTCGCAGGCCAGCCGGCGCAGCCCCTCGGGCGTGCTCACCGTCATCCCGGCCATCTCCGCGCCCGGTCCGTCCGTCCGCAGCGCTTCGCGCAGCGAAGCGTACTGCCGGTCGCTGAGCACGGCGATGTAAAGATAGCCCTGTCCGTCCGCGAAAAAATAGAACGTGTCGCCGCCGCCGGCCGCGAAGGCCGGGCTGACGTTGGCGACCTGAAGCGAGGCGTAGGCGTCCGGCCCGGTTTTGGCGCTCAGCGCCGCCGCCTCGCCCGGATCGCGCCGCGCGGTCCACAGCGCCAGCGCGCCGAAGGTGACCGCCAGCGCCAGCAGCACCGGCAGCGCCACGCGCCAGACGCAGCGGTCCATCAGCAGCGAGCGCAGTTCCCGTCCTTCCATCAGCCGCCCTCTCCCCTTCCGTCCCTCATGGCCCGATTATAACAAATTATTCCATGAAGCACAAGAAAAACAGAAAAATTGCGCTCCGGCGCAATTTTTTCGTCCCGGTGCGGAAATTAATAAGAATTTCACGGGATAACTGTTTACATTCCGCGTCGATTTTGATAATATATATAAGGTTTAAGCACAGTATGGTACCACTTTTATTATCATAAAGGAGGAACCCCTGAAATGGCAAGAAAAATGAAGTCCATGGATGGCAACAACGCCGCGGCGTACGTCTCGTATGCGTTCACCGAGGTCGCGTCCATCTACCCGATCACGCCGTCGAGCCCGATGGCCGACTACGTGGACCAGTGGTCCGCCGCCGGCCAGAAGAACATCTTCGGCACCACCGTCAAGGTGATGGAGATGCAGTCCGAGGGCGGCGCCGCGGGCACCGTGCACGGCTCTCTCGCCGCCGGCGCGCTGACCACCACCTACACCGCTTCCCAGGGCCTGCTGCTGATGATCCCGAACATGTACAAGATCGCGGCCGAGCTGCTCCCCGCCGTCTTCCACGTGTCCGCCCGTACCGTCGCCACCCACGCCCTGAACATCTTCGGCGACCACAGCGACGTCTACGCCTGCCGTCAGACCGGCTTTGCGATGCTGGCCGAGGGCAACGTCCAGGAAGTCATGGACCTCGCGCCCGTGGCCCATCTGGCCGCGATCGAGGGCAAGGTCCCGTTCATCAACTTCTTCGACGGCTTCCGCACCTCTCACGAGATCCAGAAGATCGCCATCTGGGACTATGCCGACCTGAAGGAAATGGTCGATATGGACGCCGTCAAGGCGTTCCGCGATCACGCCCTCAACCCGGATCATCCGTCCATGCGCGGCAGCCATGAGAACGGCGACATCTTCTTCCAGAACCGCGAGGCCTGCAACAAGTACTACGACGCCATCCCCGCCATCGTCGAGAACTACATGGGCAAGGTCAACGCCAAGCTGGGCACCGACTACAAGCTCTTCAACTACTACGGCGCGCCCGACGCCGACCGCGTCATCATCGCCATGGGCTCCATCTGCGACGTCGCTGAGGAAGTCATCGACTACCTGATGGCCAGGGGCGAGAAGATCGGCCTGATCAAGGTCCGCCTGTATCGTCCGTTCGCCGCCGACCGTCTGCTGGCCGCGATCCCGAAGACCTGCAAGAAGCTGGCCGTTCTCGACCGCACCAAGGAGCCGGGCTCCCTCGGCGAGCCGCTCTATCTGGACGTGGTCACCGCGCTACATGACGCCGGCAAGAACGACATCAAGGTCGTCGGCGGCCGTTACGGTCTGGGCAGCAAGGACACCCCGCCGTCCAGCGTCTTTGCGATCTACAAGGAGCTGGAGAAGGACGCCCCGCGCCGCCAGTTCACCATCGGCATCGTGGACGACGTCACCGGCTACTCCCTGCCCGAAGTGCCCGCGCCGAACACCGCGGCCCCCGGCACCATCGAGTGCAAGTTCTGGGGTCTGGGCGGCGACGGCACCGTCGGCGCCAACAAGAACTCCATCAAGATCATCGGCGACCACACCAACAAGTTCGTTCAGGCCTACTTCCAGTACGACTCGAAGAAGACCGGCGGCGTGACGATCAGCCACCTGCGCTTCGGCGACAAGCCCATCCGCGCGCCGTATTACATCAACAAGGCCGACTTCGTCGCCTGCCACAACCCGAGCTATGTCACCAAGGGCTTCAAGATGGTCAACGACGTCAAGCCCGGCGGCGTCTTCCTCATCAACTGCCAGTGGGATCTGGCGGAGCTTGAGCATCACATGAGCGCCGACGCCAAGCGCTACATCGCCAACAACAACATCCAGCTCTACACGATCGACGCCATTGACCTGGCCATCAAGATCGGCATGGGCAAGCGCACCAACACCATCCTGCAGAGCGCCTTCTTCAAGCTGGCCAAGGTTCTGCCCGAGGCCGAGGCGCTGCAGTATATGAAGGATGCCGCCACCAAGTCCTACCTGAAGAAGGGCCAGGACATCGTCGACATGAACCACAAGGCCATCGACCTGGGCGCCAACGCCTTCAAGAAGATTGAAGTCCCGGCCTCCTGGAAGAATGCCAAGGACGAGAGCAAGGCCCCGGTCCTCGAGGGCAAGCCCGAGCTCGTCAAGATGGTCAAGGATCTGCTCAACCCGATCGGCAAGATGGACGGCGACAGTCTGCCTGTCTCCGCGTTCGTCAACCATGTCGACGGCCAGTTTGAGCTGGGCGCCTCCGCCTATGAGAAGCGCGGCGTCGCCGTCACCGTCCCGACCTGGGATTCCGCCAAGTGCATCCAGTGCAACCAGTGCTCCTATGTCTGCCCGCACGCGACCATCCGTCCGTACGCGCTGACCGAGGAAGAGGCCAAGAATGCCCCGAAGGCCGCCAAGATCGTCGATGTCAAGGCCGGCAAGGGCAAGGGTGAATACAAGTTCTCCATCGCGGTCTCCCCGCTCGACTGCATGGGCTGCAGCGTCTGCGTCGGCGTCTGCCCGGTCCAGGCCCTGAGCATGGTCCCGCAGGAGCAGGAGCTGCCCCAGCAGGAAGTCTTCAACTACATGGTCTCCAAGGTCTCCGACAAGAAGGACATGCAGGACAACACCGTCAAGGGCAGCCAGTTCCGTCAGCCCATGCTGGAGTTCTCCGGCTCCTGCGCCGGCTGCGCCGAGACCAGCTATGCCCGCCTTGTCACCCAGCTGTTCGGCGACCGGATGTTCATTTCGAACGCCACCGGCTGCTCCTCCATCTGGGGCGGCCCGGCGGCCACCAGCCCGTACTGCGCCAACAAGGAAGGCCATGGTCCGGCCTGGTCCAACTCCCTGTTTGAGGACAACGCCGAGCACGGCCTCGGCATGCAGATCGCTACCAGCCTCCGCCGCAACCGTCTGGCCGAGAATGTCAAGACGATGATCGCGGTCGACTGGTGCGACGCCGACCTGAAGGCCGCCGGCCAGGCGTGGCTCGATGCCATGAACGACGGCGAAGCCTCCAAGGCTGCTGCCGCCAAGCTCGTTGAGGAGCTCAACGCCTCCATCGTCGAAGGCTGCAACTGCGATGCCTGCGTCGCGGCCCGCGCGGTCCTCGCCGACAAGGATCTGATGGTCAAGAAGTCCGTGTGGATCTTCGGCGGCGACGGCTGGGCGTATGACATCGGTTACGGCGGCCTGGACCACGTCCTCGCTTCCGGCAACAACGTCAACGTCTTCGTCTTTGATACCGAGGTCTATTCCAACACCGGCGGACAGGCCTCCAAGGCTTCCAACATCGGCCAGGTCGCGCAGTTCGCTGCCGCCGGCAAGGCCATTGCCAAGAAGTCTCTGGCTGAGATCGCCATGCAGTACGGCTATGTCTACGTCGCGCAGGTCGCCATGGGCGCCAACCCGGCGCAGACCATCAAGGCCATCACCGAGGCCGAGGCCTTTGACGGACCGTCCCTGGTCATCGGCTATTCGCCCTGCGAGATGCACAGCATCAAGGGCGGCATGATGAACTGCCAGAAGGAAATGAAGAAGGCCGTCGACTGCGGCTACTGGAACCTGTTCCGCTTCAACCCCGCCAACAAGGCGAAGGGCGAGAACCCGTTCACCCTCGACAGCAAGGCGCCGGCGGGCGGCTATCAGGACTTCCTGATGAACGAGGCCCGTTACAGCAGCCTGACCCGCTCCTTCCCGGAGCGCGCCACCGAGCTGTTCAAGGAGGCCGAGGAGAACGCCAAGGAGCGCTACGACCACCTCATCCGTCTGACCGAGCTCTACAAGTAAACCTTCTTTCCCGCATCAAAGCAGCCCCCGGAAGCCTCGCTTCCGGGGGCTGCTTTTTTGTCACCGCGGCGCGCGCCCGAACATAGAATGGGCATGAGGCGGCAGGCGGCGCCTACATACGGACTTCCGTATGAAACCGCTTACAGGAGTGATTTTTCATGGCTGAATCCGAGCTCACCGCGCCCGCGGAGAACGCCGCCGGCACGGAGACGGCCTGCGTCCGGCTGGCCCGCGTCTATGACTGGGTCGTCCTCCAGGGCGCGCAGAACGTGCAGGCCGACATCCCGGCCGCCGACCTGACCGCGGTGCTGGCCGCCGTCGCCGCCGGCCACGCGCTCACCGCCGCCGTCTCCCTCGACCTCGCCGCCTCGACCGTCCAGGTCGCCAGCATCCGCCGCACCAGCGACCGCCGGGCCTGCGTCACCTTCCGCAAGCTGATCGCATCCACCGTCACCATCTACGACCAGACGGCGGCCGCCACCCTCTCCGCCTTTTCCAAGACGGTCCAGCTCTTCGACAGCAGCGATCTCTGCTTCCCGCTCGGCCTGCCGGACTCCGCAATCAGCGTGCGGATCTCCGGCGGCGTCGCCGAGGCGCTGTCCGCCGTGCCCTTTGAGGGGCAGATCGCGCTCGGTTATACCGTCTGCCAGGAGGTCACGGTCACGCTGGACATCTTTGCCCGGGTGCAGATTCTCAGCTACTGCGCCAGCCGTCAGGGCGCCCCCTGCCGCGCCGCCATCGCCTGTCCGGCGGCCGGCGCGCAGGACTTCCCCGCCGCCTGCCCCGCAGCGGAGCTGCGCTGATCCGCCCGGAAGGGCAAAACAAAGCGCCGCGCGGCACCATCGGGCGGCGCGGCGCTTTGCGGCGGACGCGGTTTCAGAGCTCCAGGCCCTCGTAAATGATGCCGTCGCAGAGACGGCGCGCCTTGTCGAGCTGCTGCTCGGTCCTGACCGTCCAGGCAATCAGCGGAATGCCGCGGCGGCGGCAGGCGGTGCGGATCTTCCAGTCGATCGCGTCGATGTCATAGGCGATGAACTGCGGCGCGGTCAGCGGGTTGAACAGGAAATGCCGCACATAGAGCATCTGCTGCCAGTTGCTCTCGTCCTCGCAGGCCAGCTGGCCGCGGACATACTGCGGCGCGTGGGCGCGCAGCCAGTCGACGACATGCGGGTTGAAGGATTCCAGCACCACCTTGCCGCCGTACTGCTCCAGCATCGGGATCAGCCGGCTCTCAAGCCGGCCGAGGTTCGCCTTGAAATCGTTCTTGATCTCCAGGATCAGCGGCACCTGGCCGTTCAGCACGGCCAGCACCTCGGACAGCAGCGGAATCCGGCAGTCGGTCTGCAGCAGGCGCAGCCCGCGCAGCTCCTCCAGCGTCTGATCCTCCAGCACGCCCTCGGCGCCGGTCATGCGGGCCAGCGTATTGTCGTGAAAGACCACCAGCTCGCCGTCCAGCGTCACATGCACGTCCAGCTCCACGCCGTGACCGCGCGCCACCGCGCGCGCAAAGGCCGGCAGCGAGTTCTCCGGCGCGGCGGTCGCGTTGTCGTGCAGGCCGCGGTGCGCGACCAGGCGGTAATCGTCAATCCACATCTCGCGTTCGCTCCTTTTTGAATGGTTGCTGTTATTATACCACGCGGCGCGGAGTTTGGAAAGTGCTTGACCGCCCTTTCCGGCTGCCGTATAATATCATATTGACAGCATACCTTGAGGGAGGGCTTATATGAAGGTCCTGCATATCGCCGGCGGCGGCGACCGCGGCGGCGCGAAAACCCATATTCTGGCGCTTTGCGCCCGCCTTTCCCAGGTCTGCGACCTGAAGCTCATCAGCCTGCGCAGCGGCGAGTTTCCGGAGGATGCGCAAAAGGCCGGGATCGACACCACCACCATCTATTCCGGCTTTGTCCCCGCCGATTATATCCGTCTGATCCGCCTGGTGCGGCGGGAAAAGCCGGACCTGGTCCACTGCCACGGCGCCAAGGCCAACCTCGCCGGCGCGCTGGTGAAGCTGTTCTGCGGCTGCACCGTCGTCAGCACCGTGCACAGCGACTATCTGCTCGACTACCTGCACAGCGCGCTCAAGCGGAACACCATCGGCCGCATGAACGCCGCCTCCCTGCGGCGCTTTGATTACTATGTCACGGTCTCCGACCAGTTCAAGACCATGCTGATCGAGCGCGGCTTCCCGCCGCAGCGCTGCATGACCATCTACAACGGCCTCGACTTCTCCCGCCGCGAGCCGCCCTTTGCGCGCGGCGCCTATCTGCGCGGCCTGGGACTGGAATACAACGACGGCGACGTGGTGCTGGGCATCCCCGCCCGCCTCGACCCCGTCAAGGACATCCCCACCCTGCTGCGCGCCTTTGCCAAGGCGCGGGAGCAGAACCCCCGCATCCGCCTGCTGGTGGGCGGCGACGGCGACGAGCTGAACCGCCTCCGCGCCCTTGCGCGCGAGCTGAAGCTCGGCAGCAGCGTCTGCTTTTGCGGCTGGGTCAGCGATGTGCCGAAATTCTTCGGCGCCTGCGACATCGACGTGCTGTCCTCGATCTCCGAATCCTTCCCCTACTCCATTCTGGAGGGCATCCGCGAGGGCTGCGCCGTCATCACCTCCGACGTCGGCGGCATGCGCAAGCTGATCGACCACGGCGAGAGCGGCTATATTTTCCAGCCGCGCGACGTCGATGCCTTCGCGGGCTATATCCTCGACCTCGCCAGCGACCCGGACAAGCGCCGCCGCTTCGCGGAAAAGCTCTATGAAAAGGCCTCGCGCCTCTATTCGATGGACGCCATGGCGCAGACCCAGCTCGACATCTACCGGCGCATCCTCGCCATGGAGGCGCGGCGCGGCCGGCGGGACGGCGTGCTGATCTGCGGCGCCTATGGACGCGGGAACTCCGGCGACGAGGCCATCCTCAAGGCGATCCTGCGCTCGATGCAGGCCATCGATCCCCTCATGCCGCTCACGGTGATGACCCGCAAGCCGGAGCAGACCCGGGTACTGCATCAGGTGGACGCCATTTACACCTTCAATCTGCTGCGCTTCCTGCGCGCCATGCGGCGCAGCCGCCTGTTCATCAACGGCGGCGGCAGCCTGATCCAGGACAGCACCTCGAGCCGCTCGCTCTATTTCTACCTGTTCACCATCTGGGCCGCGCACCGGCACGGCTGCCGCGTGCTCATGTACGGCTGCGGCATCGGCCATGTCCGCAAGCCCTTCAACCGCCGCCTCTCCCGCGCCATCCTCGACCGCAACGTGGACATCATCACGCTGCGCGATCAGGTCTCCCGGGACGAGCTGCGCGCCATGGGCGTCACCCGCCCCGACGTGCGCGCCGCCGCCGATCCGGCCTTCAGCCTTCAGCCCGCCCCGGCGGAGGACGCCGACGCCTATCTGCGCGCCCAGGGGGTGCCGGAGGGCGAATATTTCTGCATCTCCATCCGGCGCTGGAAGGATTTTGACCGCTTCGACGTCTTTGCCGACGCCGCCGACTATGCCGCCGCCAAATACGGCCTGCACACGGTCTTTATGCCGATCGAGCAGCCGACCGACGTGCCTCCCTCGCAGCTGACCGCGGAAAAGATGTCCGCGCCCTACACCATCATCCAGACGCCGGAGGACGTGCCTCTGACCATCGCCGTGCTGGGCCGGATGCGGCTGGTCTGCGCCATGCGCCTGCACGCCCTGGTCTTTTCCGCCGCGGCGGACGCCCCGTTCATCGCGGTGTCCTACGACATCAAGGTCAGCTCCTTTATGCGCTACATCGGCGCCGACGCCTGCTGCGGGCTCGAGTCGCTCGACGCCGCCTGGCTGCGCGCCCAGATCGACCGCATGATGACCGCGCCCCGCGACGCCGCGCGCTTCTCGGCCCGCCTGCGGGAGCTGGAGCGCGAAAACAGCCGCGCCGCGCGCGAAATACTGGAAAAATAAGCTGGAGGTCAACAAGCTATGAAATTAGGTATTGTAGGACTGCCCAACGTCGGCAAGAGCACGCTGTTCAACGCCATCACCAACGCCGGCGCGGAGTGCGCCAATTACCCCTTCTGCACCATCGAGCCCAACGTGGGCACGGTGGCCGTCCCCGACAAGCGGCTCGATTATCTCGCCGCGATGTACAGCCCGAAAAAATACACCCCGGCCGTCATCGAGTTCGTGGACATCGCCGGTCTGGTCAAGGGCGCCTCCAACGGCGAGGGCCTGGGCAACAAGTTTCTGAGCAACATCCGCATGACCGACGCCATCGTCCATGTGGTGCGCTGCTTTGACGATCCGAACGTCATCCATGTCGAGGGCAGCACCGACCCGCTGCGCGACATCGACATCATCGACCTCGAGCTGATTATGGCCGACGTCGAGATGGTGGAGCGCCGCGTCGACAAGGCGCGCAAGGCCGCCAAGGGCGGCGACAAGAAATTCCTGCATGAGGCCGAAACCTTTGAGCGCCTGCTGGCCCACCTCAACGCCGGCAAGAGCGCGCGCAGCTTCGACTGCCCGCCCGAGGACCGCGAGCTGATCGCCACCTCCGAGCTGCTGACGCTCAAGCCGGTCATCTATGCCGCCAACATGGACGAGGACGGCGTCGCCCACTATCGGGACAATCCCTATTACCATCAGGTGCGCGAACGCGCCGAGGCCGAGGGCAGCCAGGTGCTCCCCATCTGCGCCAAGGCGGAGCAGGAGATCGCCGAGCTCTCCGGCGAGGACAAGCTGATGTTCCTTGAGGAGATGGGGCTGGAGGAATCGGGCCTCGACCGTCTGATTCAATGCTCCTATACCCTGCTCGGTCTGATCTCCTTCCTGACCGGCGGCGCCGACGAGGTGCGCGCCTGGACCATCACGCGCGGCACCCGCGCCCCGCAGGCCGCCGGCAAGATCCACACCGATTTTGAGCGCGGCTTCATCCGCGCCGAGGTCATCGCCTTTGAGGACCTCAAGAAATGCGGCTCGATGACCGCCGCCAAGGAAAAGGGCCTGGTGCGCAGCGAGGGAAAGGAATATGTCATGCAGGACGGCGACGTCGTCCTGTTCCGCTTCAACGTATGACGTCCCGGGAGCGCTACCATGCGCTCGACGTGCTGCGCGGCCTGTCGCTGCTGCTGATGATCTGCCACCATTTCGCGGTCGATCTCGTCGGCAACGGCCTGCTGCCCTTCTGGCTGCTTGACAACATCCCCTTCCGCGTCGTGCAGCCAATCTTCGCCTCCGCCTTTGTCGCCCTCTCCGGGGCCTCGAGCCGCTTCGGACACAGCAATCTCCGCCGCGGCCTCAAGCTCTGCCTGGCCGCCGCCGCCATCAGCCTGGTCACTTGGCTGATGGGCGAGGGGATGTTCATTCGCTTCGGCATCCTGCATTTTCTCGGCGCCATGAGCCTGCTCTATGCTCTGGTCGGCCCGCTGTTCGAGAAAAGCCGCATCCCAGGCTGGGTCTGGCTGGCGCTCTGGCTGGCCGGCTACCACATTTTTCCGCTCTACACCGCCTCGCGCTGGCTGTGGCCGCTCGGCTTTATCAACCCCGGCTTCGCGTCGGCGGACTACTACCCGCTGCTGCCCTGGGCGTTCATGTATTTCTTCGGCGCCTGGGCCGCCGTGCCAATCATGGAGCACCGGCTTCCCGCCTGGTTTTACTCCGTCCGCGGCCGCTTTTTCGAATGGGTCAGCAAATGGAGCTTCTGGATCTATCTGCTGCATCAGATCCCGCTTTACGGCCTGACGCTGCTGCTGGTGAAGCTCCGCGGCTGAAGCGTATTCCGCGCCCTCTTTTCGGGAACAATAGCCCGAAAAGGGGGCGTTTTCTTTGCGAAAGCTCGCGGCCGGGCTGCTGGTGTGCTTCATTCTGCTGACGGCGGGCGGGATCTACGCCCTGCTGACCATCGGCTCGCCCTATGTCTGCGACTGGCTCTGCGTCCGGGCCGCCCGGGCCGCCGCCGCCGGCAGCGACCGCCGCGCGGAGGCGCTCTACCGCCGGGCGCTGGCCCTTGAGCCGGACGACAGCGACGCCCGCATCGCCCTGGCGCGCTTCTATGCAGACCGCGCGCGCTTTTCCGCGGGCGAGGCGCTGCTGGAGGCGGGGATCGCCCGCTTTCCCGGCGGCACGCCGCTCTACCTGGCGCTCTCCGCGCTCTATCTGCGCGAAGGGCAGATCGACCGGGCCGTGCAGCTGCTCGACCGGGCCGCCGATTCCTATGCGGCGCTGGCGCTGAGCGCGCGGCGGCCGCCGGTGCGCGCGCTGCCCCGGTCCGGGAGCTATACGGGCCCCATCGACTTCACGCTGCAGACCGAGCCAGGCGTCGGCTATCTCTACCAGCTCCGCGGCTGCTGGGAGGCGTACACCGGGGCGGTGCGCCTCACGGAGGGCTCCCCCACCGTCCGGGTCGTGGCGATCAGCGCCGACGGCATTCCCTCGCGGATCATGACCTGGCGCTACACCCTGCGCGCGGCGGTGCCGGCGCTGAGCGCTCCGGATCTGCTCCGCTGCCCCTTCTGCGGCGAGACCTTCCGCGCGCCGGCGGACGCGCGTTGACAGCGCCGGTCCGCCATGGTAAAATATGGCCTGTGAGCCGGCGCGTTCGCGCCGGCTTTGATGCTGTCAGCACAGGAAAGGACGATCTCACATGAGGGAACTGCTCCGGGCGGACGGGCTGTGCAAATCCTTCCGGCTCTCGCCCAAACAGCAGCGGCTGGAGCACACGCACGACAAGCTGCGCCGCGCCGTCAACGATCTGAGCTTCTCCGCCAATGAGGGCGAAATCTTCGGTCTGCTCGGTCCCAACGGCGCCGGCAAGACCACGACGCTGCGCCTGCTGGCGACGCTGATCCGCCCCGACCGCGGCGACGCCCGCATCGACGGCTATTCCGTCGTCTCCCAGCCGGACAAGGTGCGCGAGCGCATCGGCTTCCTCACCAGCGAGCTCAAGCTGGAGGATTTTTTCACCCCCAACTATCTTTTTGATTTCTTCTCCGATCTGCACCGCGTGCCGCCCGACCTCCGCGCCGCGCGCAAGCAGGCGCTCTTCGCCACCTTCGGGATCGACAAGTTCGCCGAGGTCAAGGTCGCCGAGCTGTCCACCGGCATGAAGCAAAAGGCCTCGCTGGCTATCTCCCTGGTCCACGATCCCGCCATCATCATCTTCGACGAGCCGACCAACGGCCTGGACGTGCTGACGGCGCGCACCGTGACCGATTTTCTGCTGCGCCTGCGCAGCCAGGGCAAAACCGTCATCGTCTCCACACACATCTTCAGTCTGATCGAACGGGTCTGCGACCGCGTCGGCGTCATCATCGACGGCAGCATGGCGGTCTGCGGCACGCTGGACGAGGTGCGCGGCGGCATGAGCCTCGAGGACCGCTTCTTCGATCTCTATGCGGAAAGGATGGGCCAAGACACATGAAAAGTGCGGTTCTGACCATCTTCAAAAAGGAGCTTGCCCGCTTTTTCGGTGACAAGCGGCTTGCCTTTACAACGATTCTGCTTCCTGGCCTGATGATCTATCTGGTCTATTCCTTCATGGGGACGGCGCTGCTCAACAAGTACTCCGTCGACCAGGACTATGTCTACTCCATTGAGATCGAGCATCCCGCCGCGGGCGTGGAAACGGCCCTGCAGGGCGCCGGCCTCCAGTGGACGGCGGCGGCCGACGAGGCGGACGCCAGGGCCCGCATCACCGCCCAGAAGCTCGATCTGCTGATCGTCCTCCCCGACGGCTTCGACGACGCGGTGGCCGGCTACACGCTGTCCTCCGGCGTCCCGGCGCCGCAGATCGCCCTCTACTACAATTCCGCCTCCACCAAATCGGCGGCCGCCTTTCGCCTGGTCTCCTCCGCGCTGGAGGCCTATGAAGGCACGCTGACCAACAAGTTCGACATCAACGGCGGCGACGGCCCGTTCGACCTCGCCACGGCGGAGGATTCGACCGGTTCGATCTTCTCCTCGATGCTGCCCATGCTGCTGATGATCTTCCTGTTCAGCGGCTGCATGGCGGTGGCGCCGGAGTCGATCGCCGGGGAGAAGGAGCGCGGCACCATCGCCACCCTGCTCGTCACCCCGGCGCGGCGCAGCGACATCGCCATCGGCAAGATCACCGCGCTGTCGCTCATCGCGCTGCTGGCCGGCGCCTCAAGCACCCTCGGCACCGTGCTGGCGCTGCCCAAGCTGATGGGCGGCGCGGAGGAGGGCATCTCCGGCAAGGTCTACCGCCCGCAGGACTACCTGCTGCTCGGCATCGTCATCCTCTCCACCGTGCTCGTCCTGGTCACGATGATCTCGCTGATCTCCGCCTTCGCCCGCACCACCAAGGAGGCGCAGGGCTACATCACGCCGCTGATGATCCTGGTGATGCTGGTCGGCGTCACGGCGATGTTCGGGAACGGCGCCAGCACCCGCCTGTTCGCCTATTGCATCCCGATCTACAACAGTGTGCAGTGCATGACCGCCATTCTCTCCTTCAAGGCGGTCCCGGCCCACATTCTCGCCGCCGTCGCCGTCAACCTGCTCTGCACCGGCCTGGGCGTGTTCCTGCTGACGCGGATGTTCAACAGCGAGCGCATCATTTACTCAAAATAGGCGGCTGCCGCCAAACAGAAGCCCCGCGGGGCTTCTGTTTTCTTTTTGTTCACAATTTATTCAGGCCTGCTTAAGGTTCGGGGGCAATAATGACGGCAGAAAATAAACAGGGGGGTTACTGTGATATGAAACGCAAACTCCGTCATGCTTCCCGCTGGCTTGCGGTCGCGCTTTCCCTGACGCTGGCGCTTTCCACGCTGGCCTTTGCCGCCGGCACGACCACGCCGCCCGCTTCCGGCACGGCTCCGTCCGGCACGCCGCCCACCGGCGGCACAGCCCCGTCCGGCACCCCGCCCACCGGCGGCGGCGGCGGCGCGGACACGATGACCTATGACTATTCCGGCACACTGTCCGGCGCGCTGAGCGCCGACGGCACGGACGTCTCCTCCGACGGCGAGACCACCGCCGCGACCGCCAGCGACCAGAACGCGGCCCTGGTCCAAAACGGCGGCACACTGACCGTCCAAAACGGCACGCTGACCAAATCGGGCGACGACGACAACGGCGACAACTGCAACTTCTACGGCGTCAACTCCATCGTCCTCGCCGTGGGCGACGGCAGCACGGCCTATGTGTCCGGCAGCAGCCTCAGCGCCGAAAGCGAAGGCAGCAACGGCATCTTCGCCACCGACGGCGCGACCGTCTTCGCCGACCAGGACACCATCGCCACCACCGCCGGCAACTCGCGCGGGCTGGACGCCACCTACGGCGGCACGATCATCGCCGACGATCTGGACATCTCGACGCAGGGCGACCATTGCGCCAGCCTCGCCACCGACCGCGGCGGCGGATCGATCTCGGTCACCAACAGCACGCTCTCGACCGCCGGCTCCGGCTCTCCCCTGCTCTATTCGACCGGAGACATCGAGGTCGACAACGTCACCGGCACCGCCTCCGGCAGCCAGCTGGCCGGCATGGAGGGGCTCAACACCATCCGCATCGACCACTCCGACCTGACCTCCACCATCACATCCGCCACCGCCAGCGATCCCGTGGCCGACGGCGTCATCATCTATCAGTCCACCTCCGGCGACGCCGAGGCCTCCACCGGGGAAGCGGCGCGCTTCGAGGTCTCCAACTCGACGCTGACCAGCGCCATCGAAAGCGGCGCCATGTTCTACCTCACCAACACCACCGCCAACATCGTGCTCAGCAACACCACGCTGAACTTTGACAGCAGCAAGGTCAACCTGCTGACCGTCGCCGGCAACGACGCCAACAACTGGGGCACCGCCGGCAGCAACGGCGCGACGGTCGGCTTTACCGCCCTGGGCGAGACCATCAGCGGCAACATCGACGTGGACACCATCAGCACGCTCCGTCTGGCGCTGCTGGAAAACACGGTCTATACCGGCGCGGTCTCCATCAGCGAAAACGCCGTCAACACCAGCGTCAGCGAGGCCCCCGTCACCGTCAGCCTCGACGCGACCTCCAAATGGGTCGTCACCGCGGATTCGACCGTCACCAACCTCAACGCCGCCGCGGGCGCGGCCATCGTCGACGAGGACGGCAACACCGTCACCATCCTGGTCAACGGCACGGCGGCCGTGACCGGCACCGGCAGCCGCACGGTCACCGTAACCGGCGCCTATGCGACCACCGTCACCACCGACGACACCAACGCCCTCAGCACCGACTGCATCGACCGCACCGCCTTCGACGCCTATTATGCGACCTCCACCGCGTTCCACACTAACGGCAGCACCGCCTCCGGCACCGACACCGGCACGACCGTCACCGTCCCCTCTGCCGGCACGGAGACCGCCGCCTCCGGCACGGCCGCCGCCGCGACCTCCTTCAGCCCGGCGAAGGTGCTGATCCCGGCCGCCGTCGTCATCCTGCTCGGCGCGGCGTTCTGGATCGTCCGCCGCCGCCGTTCCGGAAAATGACCCGCACAAACGTCTCAAGCATCAAAAAAACAGGCAGACCGGATTCATCCGGTCTGCCTGTTTCTGTTCACAGGGTCCGCAGCTGCTCCAGCACCCGCTCCAGCTGCGCCTGCGGCACCCGGCCGCCTGCGTGCTGCAAAATGCGGCTGAGGGTCATGTTCTTCCCCAGCGCCAGCATCGGCCCGGAGGCGAACTGCGGGAACTCCCGCCGCAGCAGCGCCGCGGCGCGCGGGTCGGCCATCAGCTCCCGCAGCGTGATATTGCCGTTTTTCAGATCCATCCAAATCACCTCGGGAAATGATATGCGCGGCGCGTCACCATATTTCCGCCCAATCCAGCCCGCTCTGCTCGGCGAACAGCATCCGGTGGCGGGCGCGCAGCAGCGCCTGCGCCTCCGCGATCCCGACCGGGGCGAAGTGCACCTCCTCGCCGGGGCGCTTTTGCGCAAGCAGCGGCAGATCGACCGTGCAGACGGCGCCCAGCTTCGCATAGCCGCCGACCGTCTGGCGGTCGGCCATCATCACAATGGGCCGTCCGTCCGGGACCTGGACCGCCCCCATCGCCACCCCGTCGGAGAGGATGTTGGCGTCCCGCCCGGCGGCGAACTCCAGCGCCGGGCCCTCAAGCCGCAGGCCCATGCGGTCGCTCTTTGCGGAGACGCGATAGGCGGAGGAAAAGAAGGTTTTCAGGCCGTGGGCGGACAGGGCGTCGCTCTGCGCGCCGACCACGACCCGCACCGGCGATGACAGCGCATAGCGCTGCGCCAGCCGCCGCCGCGGCAGGCCGCGCAGCCAGAGCTGCGGCGCGCGCAGGGTCAGCCGGTCGCCCGCCTGCAGGCGCCGGCCCTCATAGCCGCCGAAATGCGCCGCCAGGCAGGTGCTGCGGCTGCCCATGACCTCCGGCAGCTCCAGTCCGCCCGCAAAGGCCAGCACGCCGCGGAAGCCGCGCTGCGCCGCGCCGAGCGTCAGCACGCTCCCCCGCTGCGCCAGCACGGCCTGTCCGGAGGCCACCGGCGCGCCGTCGAGCGCGGCGTCAAAGCCGCCGCCGCAATAAGCGAAGACGGCGGCCTCGTCAAAACGGATCGTGGGACCGAGGGCGCAAAACTCCAGCGCCGCCTCGTGCCAGGGATTGCCGCAGAGGATGTTGGCGCGGCAGAGCGCCAGCTCATCCATCGCCCCGCACACCGGCACGCCCATGCTCTGATGCCCGAACCGCCCGCCGTCCTGCACCGTGGTCTGCAGTCCGCCGCTGAGGATCTCAATCATGCTGCGCCTCCAGTTCCGCAAACCGCGCCGCGGAGATCGGCTCAAAGCGGACCCGCATCCCCGCCGCCAGCAGCGTCGGCGGCGTCCGGCGGACATCGAACAGCCGCAGCGGTGTCCGTCCGATCAGCTGCCAGCCGCCCGGCGACACCAGCGGATAGACGCCGGTCTGCTTTCCGGCGATGCCGACCGAGCCGGCCGGGATCGCCGTGCGCGGCGTCTTGAGCCGGGGCGCGGCCAGCGCCTCGTCCATGCCGCCGAGATAGGGAAAGCCCGGCATGAAGCCGAGCAGATACACCGGATATTCGCGCCCGCTGTGGCGGGCGATCACCTCTGCCTCGCTCAGGCCGCAGTGGGCCGCCACCGCCGCCAGGTCGGGGCCATATTCGCCCCCGTAGCACACCGGCAGAACGACCAGCGCGCCGGCGTCCCGCGCCGCGGCGCCGGTCTCCAGCGAGCGCAGCGCCGCGCACAGGGTTTCATAATCGGTCGTCAGCGGATCATAGTGGACCGTGACCGCCGCATAGGAGGGCACCCATTCCAGCACCCCCGGCAGCCTCGCCTTTTCCAGCGCGCAGCAAAACGCGGTGACGCGGGCATTGCCCTCGGGAGAAATTTCCGCTCCCAGCGTCACCGCGACCGCGCGGTCTCCCAGACTGCGCAGAATCATGCTCTGTCTCCCATACGGCGCAGCTCCACGCCGTTTTCCTCCAGCGTCCGGCGAATGGCGCGCGCCGCTTCCAGCGCGTGGACATTGTCGCCGTGGACACAGACGGAGGCGCACTCCATCGGGATCACGCTGCCGTCGCGGCATGCGACGACGCCCTCGCGCGCCATGCGCAGCACCCGGGCGCAGCAGACGTCCGGGTCGGTGATGACCGCGCCGGGCTTGCTGCGCGCGACCAGCGCGCCGTCCGGCTCATAGGCGCGGTCGGCGAAGAACTCAGCGGCAAACGGCTGCCCGAGGGCGGCCGCCGCGTCATAAAAGCAGCTCTTTTTGGGGGCCAGCACCAGCAGCTCCCGGCTGAACGCCCGCGCCGCGCCGACAATGGCGCCGGCAAGCTCCGGATCTTTACAGGCCATGTTATACAAGGCTCCGTGCGGCTTGAGATGCTGCAGCTCCACCCCTTCGGCCCGCGCAAAGGCCGCCAGCGCGCCGAGCTGATAGGTCACATAATCCGCAGCCTCCTGCGGCGTGACCTTCATCTCCCGCCGCCCGAAGCCGAGCAGGTCGGGAAAGCCCGGATGGGCGCCGATGCCGACCTTGAGCGCCGCCGCCCGGCGGACGGTCTGCCGCATGACGCCGGCGTCGCCGCCGTGCCAGCCGCAGGCCACGTTGGCGCTGGTCAGCACGGGCAGCAGCTCCTGATCCATCCCCAGCGTCCAGGTGCCGAAGCTCTCCCCCAGATCGCTGTTCAGATCAAGTCGGTTCATTTCGCCTGATCCTCGCCGCGCTTGTTCTGCGCCTCGCGCAGAGCGGCGCGGAACTGGCCGCGGGACTGCTTGACCTCGCCGGAGATCTGGTCGAGCGCCTCCTCGGTGCGTTTCATCGCGTCCTCGCAGTATTCGCTGGCGACCTTCATGATCTCGCGCGAGCGCAGGTCGGCGGCGGAGACGATCTCCTGCGCCTTCTTGCGGGCCTCCTGCGTGATCTCATGGTCGTTGATCCGCTGGCGCGCGTATTCCTCGGCCTGCGCGCGCAGAGAATCGTATTCCTTTTTCCCGGCCGCGATGATCTCGTTGCGTTTTTCGACGATCTCCCGCGCCATCTTCAGATCGCTCGGCAGGTTCGCGCGGATTTCGTCCAGAAGATCGAGCGCCTTTTCGCGCTCCAGCACGCAGCGGTCGCTGCCCAGGGGCATCGACCATGCGTCCTCCACCATTTCGTAGAGATTGTTGATCAGTTCGTCAATTGGGGTCCCCGCCATCGGTCCGTCTCTCCTTTATCCAAATCTCCCGCAGCAGGGTCTCCGCTTCGGGGGTCACACAGCCGGTCAGAGGCTCGCCGGCATCCAGCCGGCGGCGCACCTCGGTCGAGCTGAGGTTTATATATCGGCTGTCCGCCGGAAGGAACACGGTCTCCATGCCATGCGCGCGGTTGAAGGCGTCAATCTCCAGCTCGTAGCGCAGATCGTCCGCGCTGCGGATGCCCTTGACGGCGGCACAGGCGCCGCGGTCGCGCAGATACTCCCACTGCATGCCCCGCCAGAGGTCGGCCTCCGCGTTGGGAAACGGCGCCACCGCCAGCCGCAGCAGCCGCAGGCGCTGCTCATCGCTGAGGCGATACCGCTTGTCCGGGTTGACCATCGCCGTCACCAGCACCCGGTCGAACAGCGCGCAGGCGCGGCGGATCAGGTCGGTGTGTCCGAGGGTCACCGGGTCAAAGCTGCCGGGAATCACCGCAAGACGCATTTCAATCCCTCACGATGTAGGTGACGCTGACGCTGCCGTAATCACAGCGGCGCGTCACCCGGTACGGCTCCGCCACAGCGGGCGCAAACTCGCCGCGGCGGCTTTCACAGACCATTATACCACCTGAAGTCAGGATGTCAAACCTGCAAATCGATTCCACCGCCTGTTCCAGCAGGCCCGCGCCGTAGGGCGGGTCGAGGAAGATCAGCTGGAAGCTGTTTCGCTTCTGCCGGGCCAGGAAGGTCAGAGCCTCGGCCTTTTCCAGCCGGGCGCCGTCCAGCGCGCAGGTGCGGATATTCCGCTCGACGACCGCCTGCGCGTCGCGGTCGTTTTCGACGAACACGCAGGCGCGCGCCCCGCGCGAAAGCGCCTCCAGCCCCAGCTGGCCGCTGCCCGCAAAGAGGTCGAGCACCGTGCGCCCCTCCAGCTCGAATTGCAGGGCGCTGAACACCGCCTGCTTGACCTTGTCCCCCGTCGGGCGGGTGTGCAGCCCTTCCAGGGTGATGAGCTTCCGGCCCTTGGCCGCGCCGGTCACAATACGCATTCCGTTCTCCTTCCGCCCGGGACGGGCCTCATGGTTGGGTCTCCTCGGCATGCAGCTTTTCGCACACGGCCCGGGCCACGCCCTGCGGCACCACGGCGGCAAGCTGTTCCTCGGTCGCGGCGCGGATCGCCCGCACCGAGCCGAACGAACGCAGCAGCAGCTTTTTGCGCTCCGGGCCGAGGCCGGCGATGCCGTCCAGCGCCCCGGCGCGCATCTTCTGCCCGCGTTTCTCCTGATGATATTCGACCGCAAAACGGTGGGTCTCCTCCTGGATCCGGCCGATGAGGGCGAACACCGCCGGGCGCGTCGTCAGCCCCAGCTCCCGCCCGTCGGTCGTCACCAGCGCGCGCGTGCGGTGATGATCGTCCTTGACCATGCCGCACAGCGGGATGTCCAGCCCCCGGCTGCGCAGCTCCTGCAGGGCGACCGAGACCTGTCCGGCGCCGCCGTCCATCAGCAGCAGGTCGGGCAGGGGCAGAAAATGCTCGTCGCCCGCCAGGGCGCGGTCGAGCCGCCGCCCCAGCACCTCGGCCATCGCGCCGTAATCGTCGCCGCCGACGGCGGTCTTGACCTGAAAGCGGCGGTAGGCGCTCTTATGCGGCCGCCCCTCCTCAAACACCGTCATCGACGCCACCGGCGTGTCGCCGGCGGTGTTGGAGATGTCGTAGGCCTCCATCCGCCGCGGCGGCGCGGGCAGACAGAGCAGCTCCTGCAGCGCCGTCAGCGTCCGGCCGGTGCGGCGCTCGAAGTCCTCGGCCTCGCTCAGCTCCAGGGCGGCGTTCTCCTCCGCCAGCTCAACCTGACGCAGCTTTTCGCCGCGCTGCGGCACGCGCAGGGCGCATTTCCGCCCCGCCAGCCCCGCCAGAAAGTCGGTGACGACCTGTTCGTTATCCAGCGGATGAGAGAGATAGAGCTCGCGCGGCGCCTTGCCGGCGCGGGCATAATATTGCAAAATATAGCTTTCGAGCGCGTCGGCGGCGTCGCCCTCGTCCAGCCCGTCGAAGAAGACGGTCTTTTTGTCGACCAGGGCGCCGTCCATATAGGACAGCCGGGTGACGCAGGCGCGCGCGCCGCGAACGCCGAAGGCCAGCGCATCGACGTCGGCGCCCGCCGCCGCGACCACCACGCGGCTGCGGCCCAGCTTCTGCACCGCGGCGAGCCGGTCCCTAAACGCGGCGGCGCGCTCGAACTCGAGCGCCTCGGCGGCGCGCTCCATCTCGTCCTTCAGCTCGGCCTCCAGGCGCTCGCTCTTGCCCTCGAGCACCAGCACGCACTGGCGCAGCAGCTCCGCATACTCCTCTTCGCTCACCGCGCCGGCGCAGACGCCGCAGCACTTGTGCAGGTCATAGCGCAGGCAGGGGCGCTCCTTGCCGATGTCGCGCGGAAAACGGCGCGTGCAGGACGGCAGGCGGAAGGTCTCCGTCAGCAGGCGGATCGCCAGGTTGGCGGTGCCGCGCCCTCCGAAGGGGCCGAAATAGCGTCCCTCCTCCGTCCGCCGGGCGGCGACGGCAAACCGGGGATAGGCCCCGTTCTCCAGCCGGATAAAGGGATAGCCCTTGTCATCTTTCAGCAGGATGTTGTACTTGGGCTTGTGCTTTTTAATCAGTGTGTTCTCGAGCAGCAGCGCGTCCAGCTCGGTGCGGGCAAAGATGGTCTCGAACCAGTCGATGTTGGCGATCATGCGCCGCGTCTTGAGCGTATGGGAGGACAGGTCGGCAAAATACTGGCTGACGCGATTGCGCAGCACCTTGGCCTTGCCGATGTAGATGATCTCGCCCGACCGGTCGTGCATCAGATAGACGCCCGGCTCCAGCGGGAGCCGGTGGGCCTTCTCCTTGAGTTCGTCAAACGTCATAAGTCCTCTTTGTTTCAAAAATGCGCCGCATCGCTGCGGCGCATTTTTCTGCGGTGTATGGAGAGATCGCTTACTCGCCGAAATTGTTGGCGATCAGCTCGCAAAGGGCGTTGACGGCTTCCTGCTCGTCCGGTCCCTCCGCGGAAATGGTAATGGTGCTGCCCTTGGTGATGCCCAAAGACAAGACGCCCAGGAGGCTCTTCGCGTTGACCTTGCGCTCTTCCTTCTCCACCATCAGGGTGCTGCGGAATTCGTTGGCCTTCTGGATAAAGAAGGTCGCCGGCCTGGCATACAGACCAACCTGGTTCGTGACCGTAATGTCCTTGGAAAACATAAGCTCCCTCGCTTTCTCATTCTCCAGTATGCTGTATAGGAGTATTCTATCAGATATCCCCCGGCATTTCAACCGTTTTTTTCGGGCAAATTATCCAAAACAGCGCCGAAAGAGGGCGATCACAGCAGAAAAAAGGATCGGCATGAAGGCTGCCGGGATCAAATTCGCCACATTGAACTTTTTGATGTCCCAGAGCGAAAAGGCAATCAGCATCAGCACGGCCGAGCCGACCATGCCCATCTGGGTGATGACGGCGGGGTCGCGGATCAGCGGCTGCAGCCAGCCGGCCGCCAGTGTGATGACACCCTGGTAGACCAGCACCGAGGCGGCGGAAAACAGCACCCCGTAGCCGTAGACGGTGGCGAACACCAGAGCGCTGACGCCGTCGAGCAGCGCCTTGGTATAGAGCAGCTCCGGCGCGCCCTGGGCGCCGTCCTGGATCGCGCCGAGTATCGCCATCGCCCCGGAGCAGAAGAGGATGGTCGTGCTGGCGAAGCCGCCGCCGACATCCCCGGTCGCGCCGGCAAAGCGGCGGCGCAGCCAGCCGCCCATGCGGTCGAAGCCGCGGTCAATGCCGATCAGCTCGCCCAGCACGCCGCCGATCACCAGCGCCAGGATCAGGCCGAGCCCGTAGGACGAGGACAGCGTCCCGTCCCGCGCCGCCGTCACCGACGCGGTGACGACGCCGAGCACGCCCAGCAGGAAGGTCCCCGTGCCGGTGGCCGTGAAGATGATTTTCTGAAACCGCTCCGGCACGCCCTTTTTCAGCAGCAGCCCGAGGCCGCCGCCCGCCAGAATGGCGGCGGTGTTGACAATCGTTCCGATGCCTGTCATCGCCCTGTCCCCTGTTCCTTCTGATTTTGCCATTCCTCGCGCAGCAGCGACCACAGCACGTCGTCATGGACGACCCCGCCCCAGCCGCGCACGCAGCGGCGCAGCAGGCCCTCGCGGACGAAGCCCAGCTTTTCGAGCATTCGCTGCGAGGCGCGGTTGTCCGCGAAGGTGCGGGCGGAAAGCACGCCGACCTCCTCCTGCGCGAACAGCGCGCCGATCACGGCCCGCATCGCCTCGGTCATATATCCCCGGCGCGCATAGGCTTCGCCGAGAAAGCAGGAGAGCGTCCGGGCGCCGACCCCCCAGCGCAGCGCGTCCTCCTCCGCCGCGATCTCGCCGATCAGCCCCGTGCGGGGCAACTCGATCATAAAGCGGCCGTCCGTCTGGGCGGCGCGCGCCAGCTCGCGCCGCGCCCCCTCCTCGTCCAGCGCCTCCATCGCGTTCCAGCGCAGCACGAAGGGCGCGGAGCGGAGCGCCGCATAGGCGGCGGCATCCTCCGGCACGGCGGGCCGCAGGATCAGCCGCGCGGTCTTAAGTCTCATTTCTTCATGGTCACGATGGTGACGCCGCTCTCGCCCTCGCCGTAATTGCCGAGGCGGTAGGACTTGACCTGCGGATGGTTGCGCAGATGAGCCTGCACCTTCTGGCGCAGCACGCCGGTGCCCTTGCCGTGGATGATGGTCACGGTCTCCAGATGGAGCCGCATGGCGTTGTCGAGGAAGCGGTCGACCTCCAGAATGGCCTCATCGCCGTTCTCGCCGCGCAGGTCGAGCTCGGTCGCGCCGGCGGCCTGCGGCGCGGAGACGCGGATGCTCGGCGCCGGCCTCTCCTTGGGCTTGGGCATGTTCTCCATCAGCTGCAGCTCGGAAACCGGGACGCTGATCTTGAGGATGCCCGCCTGAACGCGGACCTGGCCCTCCTTGTCGGGGGCGGAGAGCACCGTGCCGCGCGTGTGGGTGGCGACAATTTCGACCGGATCGCCCGGCCGGAGCTCCCGCGGCAGCGGCATGGGCTTGGCCGCGGCGCGCTGGGCGCTGTTCTGCTTTTCCGCCTCGGCCAGCTCGCCGCGGAAGATCGCCCGCGCGGCGGCGAGGTTGGCGTCCTTGCCGTCCGCCGCCTCCTGGCGCAGCCGGCCGGCCTCGCTGAGCACGCGCTCGCTGACCGCCTTGGCGTTGCTGAGGATCTCCTGCGCCTTGAGCTTGGCGTCGAGCACCAGCTTCTCGCGCTCGCGCTCCAGGGTCGAAAGGCGCTCCTGCGCCTTGGCGTTGGCCTCCTCCGCGTCGCGGCGCTGCTTGTCGGCCGCGGCGATCTTGCCCTCGAGCGCCTGCCGCTTTTCCTCCAGCCGGGAGATGACGTCCTCAAAGGCGCGGCTGCCGCTGTCGACGCGCTGCTGCGCGGCGGCGATCACGCGCTCCGGCAGGCCCAGCCGCTGGGAGATTGCAAAGGCGTTCGACTTGCCGGGCACGCCGAAGATGAGCTTGTAGGTCGGCCGCAGCGTCTGCACGTCGAACTCGCAGGAGGCGTTCTCGACGCCCTTGGTCTCGAGCGCGTAGACCTTCAGCTCGGCATAGTGCGTCGTGGCGGCCACGGTGCAGCCGCGGGCGCGCAGCTCCTCGATGATGGCGGTGGCGAGCGCCGCGCCCTCGACCGGGTCGGTGCCCGCGCCCAGCTCGTCAAGCAGCACCAGCGTGCCCTCGTCGGCCGCCTGCAGGATCTCGACGATGTTGGTCATGTGGGACGAGAAGGTGGAGAGCGACTGCTCGATGCTCTGCTCGTCGCCGATGTCGGCAAAGATGCTGCGGTGCATGCAGACGCGGCTGCCGTCGCCCGCCGGAATGAACAGGCCGCACTGGGCCATCGCCGTCAGCAGGCCGAGGGTCTTGAGGCTGACGGTCTTGCCGCCGGTGTTGGGGCCGGTGATGACGACGGTGTCGATGGCGCCGCCGATCTGGAAGGTGATCGGCACGGCCGTGTCCTTGTTGAGCAGCGGATGGCGGGCGCGCAGCAGCTCGGTGCGGCCGTGCTCGACCAGCTCCGGCCGGCTGGCCTTCATATTATAGGAGAGCTTGCCGCGCGCAAAGATGAAATCCAGCTCGCACAGCACGCCGTAGTCGCGCTCGATGGCGCCGGAGAACTGCGCCACGTCGGCCGAAAGCTCGGCCAGGATGCGTTCGATCTCCGCCTGCTCCCTGCCGGTGAGGACGCGGATGTTGTTGTTCAGCTCGACGACGGCGGCCGGCTCGATGAACAGCGTGGCGCCGCTCGAGCTGGTATCGTGCACCAGGCCGGGAAAGCTGCCGCGGAACTCCGCCTTGACCGGCACGACGAACCGCCCGCCGCGCTGGGTGATGATGTTGTCCTGCAGCATCTTGGAGTTGGTCTGCGAGGAGGTGATCTTCGCCAACACGTCGCGCACGCGCGAGCTGGCGGTGCGGATCTGGCGGCGGATCTCATAGAGCGCCGGGCTGGCGTGGTCGGCGATCTCATCCTCCGAAAGGATGGCGTTCTCGATCTTTTCCTCGAGGAATTTGTTGCCGGCCAGCATGGAAAAGTATTCGTCCAGCGCGGTCTGCGCGTCCCGCTTTTCCTCGCGGTAGGCCCGCGTCAGCCGCGCCGCGCGCAGCATGGCGCCGATGGAGAGCAGCTCGACGGGATTGAGAAAGCCGCCCTTCTCGGCGCGCTCCAGCGCCGCGGAGACATCCTTCAGCCCGGCAAAGGAAGGACTGCCCTGCAATCCGATCAGGCGGACGGCATCGGCAGTCTGCTGCTGGAGGCGAAGGCTCTCATGCAGGGAGGCGGCGGGGCGCAGCCCGGCGCACAGCTCCTTGCCGCGCGGCGAGACCGCCTGCTCCGCCAGCAGCTCCAGCACCAGCGGCAGCTCGATGGTCCGATAGGATTTTTCCTGTAAGTTCATGGTTGTTCACCTGCTGTTTTATAAAATTCAAGAGTGCGGAACCGGCGGTCCGATCTGGCAAGCAGATAGGCTTCACAGGCGCGTTCCAGAAAGGTCTGCGACGGTTCCGGGAGAGAAAACGAAAAGAGCTTCTTCAGATCCGCGTCCAGGATGTAGCGCATCGCCCCCAGCGAGGCCGCGTCGAGCGGCAGGCTGGCGTCCACGCCCGGCGACGGACAGGAGGCGCAGTGCAGCAGCCCGGTCGAGACCGACAGCAGCGGCGCCTCCGGCTCCCGGCCGCAGACGGCGCAGCTTTCCAGCCGCGGCGCATACCCGGAGAGGGCCATGTAGCGCAGCTCAAAGGCCGCCTTGACGCGCCGGGGCGGATAAAGCCCGTGCGCCAGCGCGTACAGGCTGTTGAGCATCAGGCGCAGGGACTGCCCCGAGGAGCGGTCCTCGTCGCCCTCCGCGCCCAGCACCTCCGCAAAATAGGAGGCCAGCGCGATGCGGGTCAGGTCCTTCTGCAGCCCCGCAAAGGGCTCGAGCAGCTCGGCCTCGTCCAGAATGTAGCGGCCCTGGTACTCAAACAGCGTCATTTCCGACCAGGCGAACAGCTGACAGACGGGCAGCAGGCGGCTCCCGCGGCGGCGCGCGCCGCGGGCCTTGACCGTCAGCTTGCCCATGGTGTCGGTCAGCACGGTGAGCAGCTTGTCCCCCTCGCGGTAGTCCGTGCTGCGCAGCACCAGTCCCCTGGTCACCAGATTCATTGCGGATCGTCGTAGCCGAAGTTGCGGATCTGGGCCGGGTTGTTGCGCCAGTCCTCCTTGACCTTGACCCACAGCTGCAAAAAGACCTTCTGGTCAAACTCGAACTCCAGCTCGCGGCGGGCGTCGGCGCCGATGCGCTTGAGCATCGACCCGCCCCGGCCGATCAGGATGCCCTTGTGCGTCTGCCGCTCGCAATAGATGGTCGCGGCGACCTCCAGCAGGCCGTCCGCGCGGGTCTCCCACTTTTCGATCTCGACGGCGACGCCGTGCGGCACCTCCTGCTCGAGATGGGCGAGGATCTGCTCGCGGATCAGCTCGGCGGCGCGGGCGCGGTCGGGCTGGTCAGAGATCATGCCGTCCGGATAGAGCTGCGGCGACTCCGGGCACAGCGCCCTCAGCTCGGCGCGCAGATCGTCCAGCCCGTCGCCGCTTTTGGCGCACAGCGGCACGACCGCCTGCCACGGCAGCGCGGCGCGATAGGCCTCGATCACCGGCAGCAGCTCGCGCTTGTCCGCCAGCGTGTCGATCTTGTTGATGACGAGCACGGCGGGCACGCCGCTCTCGCGCAGACGGTCGATCAGCGTCTGCTCGGGGATGCCGATGCGCGGCACCGGCTCGGCCACCAGAATGGCGGCGTCGACCTCGGCGACCGTGTTCTGCACGACCTGCACCATAAAATCGCCCAGGCGATTGCGCGGCTTGTGCAGTCCGGGCGTATCGAGAAAGATCAGCTGGCAGTCGCCGTCGTTGAGCACGCCGGTGATGCGCGTCCGCGTCGTCTGCGGCTTGTCCGAGACAATGGCGATCTTGGCGCCGCACAGCGCGTTGACCAGCGTGGACTTGCCCGCGTTGGGCCGCCCCACCACCGAAAACACTCCGGCCTTTGTAATCATGTGCGCTCCCTTCAGCGGGTCAGACCGATGCGGGCGAGGATCTGTTCCTCACGCGCGCGCATGACGGTCTTTTCCTCGCCCTCGTCCGTGTGGTCAAAGCCCAGCAGGTGCAGCATGCTGTGCACCGTCAGATAGGCGCATTCGCGCGCGAAGCCGTGCCCGTATTCCTCCGCCTGGGCGCGGGCGCGTTCCGCCGAGATCACCACGTCGCCCAGCATCACCAGGCCCGTGTCGGGGTCCCTGAGCCGGTCAGGGCGGACATGGCAGTGGCCGCGGTAAAAATCGTGCATCGGAAAGCTCAGCACGTCGGTGGCGCTGTCCCGGTCGCGGTAGGCGCGGTTGTATTCGCGGATGCCCTCGTCGTTGGTCAGCGTCACGTCGACCCGGCCGTCGAAATCATAATCCATGTCAAAAAAGGCGGCCTTGGCGGCAATGCGGATCAGGCGGGCGGCGCGCGCGTCCCCGAGGCCGGAGATGTTAACCTTTAGCTTTGACATACTTCTTCTTCCCCTGTTTCTTTTCTTCATGCTGCTCATAGGCGCGGATGATGCGGCTGACCAGCTCGTGGCGCACCACGTCGCGGTGGTCGAGCAGGCAGACGGCGATCCCGTCCAGCCCGCCGACAATCTGCATGGCCTCCTTGAGGCCGCTGCGGTGCCCGTCGGGCAGGTCGATCTGGGTGATGTCGCCGGTGACCACCACCTTGCTGCCGAAGCCGATGCGGGTCAGAAACATCTTCATCTGCTCCGGGGTGGTATTCTGGGCCTCGTCGAGGATGATGAAGGCATCGTCCAGAGTGCGGCCGCGCATATAGGCGAGCGGCGCCACCTCGATGTTGCCCTTTTCCAGATAGCGCTGGTAGGCCTCCGGCCCCATCATCTCAAACAGCGCGTCATAGAGCGGCCGCAGATAGGGATCGACCTTGTTCTGCAGGTCGCCGGGCAGAAAGCCGAGCTTCTCGCCGGCCTCGACCGCCGGCCGCGTCAGGATGATGCGGTTGACCGTCTTTTCGCGGAAGGCCGCCACCGCGCAGGCGACCGCCAGATAGGTCTTGCCGGTGCCCGCCGGGCCGATGCCCAACGTGACGATGCTCTTGTGGATGGCATCGACATATTTCTGCTGTCCGACGGTCTTGGCCTTGACCTGCTTGCCGCGGACGGTGACGCAGATGACGTCCTTGCCCATCTGGGCGATCTTGTCCTCCTGCCCGTCCCGCACCAGGGAGACGACATAATTGACATTCTGCTGGCTGATCTGCTCGCCGCGGGAGGCCAGCATCAGCAGGGCCTGCACGGCGGCGCGGGCGCGCATCGTGTTCTCCGGCTCGCCCACCAGCTTGAGCTCGGTGTCGCGGCAGACGATTGAAACGTCGTATTCCTTTTCCAGCAGCTTGCTGTTTTCATCGAAGGAGCCGAACAGATTGATGACATCCTCGACCCGCTCCACGTTGATGATTTGTTCCATAGGGGACTTTCTCCACTTCCTTGCCGTGTCTCAGTTCAGAGGCGCGGGAACGCCGGTCGTCTCCAGGCACTCGGCCCGGAGGACGGCGCGGCAGGGCGCCGTCCCGCTCAGCTCGAACGCGGCGGTCGTGACCGACCCGCCGTCAAGCTCCCGCGACAGCGACGCCTCCAGGCGCGCGCGGAGACGCGCCTGCAGCGCGTCCGCGTCCGGCACGGCGGAGACCGGCAGGTATTCCCGCTCCGTCTCCGCGACGACGGCGACCGGGAACCGAAAGTCCCGGCGCAGCCGCAATTCATGCCGCTCTATTTTTTTATCATAGCACGCGAAGGGTTCATTTTCAACAATTTCCAGCGGGAATCTGCGCGTCCCGAGCACCAGCCAGTGCCGCACGCGCACTCTGCCGGTGTATTGGCGCGCCCGGGGCGCGCCGGTGAGCAGCGCCGTCACGGTGCGCCAGGTGCGCACATCCGCCTCGGCCCGGGCCGGGACGGTCCAGCGGACGCCCTGCCTGCTCTCCAGCTCGCCGCTCGCCAGCAGGTCGCCCGGCAGGACCGTCTGACCGACCTCCGCCGCGGCCCGCCCCGCCGTCACGCGCAGGCGCACGATGACGCCGGCCCGGTCCGCGACGATGTTGCAGGGCGTCCGGTCCTCGGGCGGCGGCGTCTCGTCCCGCTCCCGCACCTCGACCTGGGCATGGCAGCCGGTCAGGTTGACGGTGACAAAGCCCAGCCGGGCGTCGCGCAGCAGCAGCGCATCCCGGATCTCCGCGCCCCTGACGGCGCTGCGGCGCACGCCGGTGTACAGCCCGGCCCCGCGCAGCAGCGCCAGCATCTCGCACTCGCTGACCCGCTGACAGCCGGAGATGCCGATGGTCCAGACCGCGCCCGTCAGCCACCAGACCGCGCCGAGGCAGAGCGCCGCCGTCAGCAGCAGCGCCCGCCGGCGCAGCAGCCGCGCCGCCAGAAACGGCAGGCCGCGCTTGCGGAGCAGCCGGACCCGGCAGGCGCCGTCGCGCGCCGTCCGGCCCATCAGGAAAAAGCCGGGGACCGTCACCGACACCGTCAGGCAGTCGGGCGCCGTGCGGCTGACGTCCCAGAAGGCCGCGCCGCGCATCGCGCACAGGTTGAGAAAGCGCTCCGTGCCCTCGCCGCGGACCTCGGCACGCACGCTGCCGCGCAGGGCGTTGCGCAGCTGGAGCAGCATCAGCCGTTCTCCCGCAGGAGCGTCAGGCTGTCGATGCGCCCGTGCAGCCGCAGCGCCGCGGCGTCCATCGAGCGCAGCGTCAGCCCGTCCCCCGCGACATGCAGCGTGAACGCTCCGGCGGCCACCGTCACCGACGCGGGACTGTATTCGATGATGCCCTGATGGCGCTCGAGCAGCAGCTCCTCGCCGCCCTCCAGCGTGAGCTGGGGCGCGTCCAGCGGCTCGCCCGCCGCCGCCGCGCGGCGCAGCGCCTCTTTCCAGCCGGTTTTCTGCATAGCATCCCCGTCCTTTCCAATATCATTACAGTGTATCGAACGAAAGGAGCTGATATGCCTGTGGGTGTTTTCCGCCGGCGCCTGTACCGCGCCGCCGCCGCGGCGGCGATGCTGCTCTTTGCGCTGGGGCTGATCTTCTGCGGCCGCGAGACTGCGGCGGCCGCCGCCGCGGGGATTGAGCTGTGCGCCCGGGTGCTGATCCCGTCGCTCTTTCCCTTCTTCGTCGTCTCGGCGCTCGCCGTCGACACCGGGCTGGCCCGCTTCTGCGGCCGCGCGCTGCGCGGGCCGATGCGGCTGCTGTTCAATGTCCCGGGCGCCTGCGCGCCCGCCTTCGCGCTCGGGCTGGTGGGCGGCTATCCCGTCGGCGCCAAGACCGCGATCGACCTCTACCGCGGCGGGTTGTGCAGCCGGGCGCAGGCCCAGCGTCTGCTGGCCTTCTGCAACAACTCCGGCCCGGCCTTCATCCTCGGCGCCGTCGGCGGGCTGTTCGGCAGCCCCATGGCCGGATTGCTGCTCTACGGCTCCCACATCCTCGCCTCGGTCTCCGTCGGCATCCTGCTGCGCCGCTGGGGCGGCGACCCGCCGCCGGCGGACGGCGGTCCCGATCCCCGGCCGCAGCCGCCGCTCCCGCCGGCCGGCCGCGCCTTTTCCCGCGCGGTGACCGGCTCCTTTCAGCAGATTCTCAACATCTGCGCCTTTGTCATCTTCTTTTCGGTCGCCATCCGCCTGCTCTGCGTCACCGGCATCCTGCCCGGCGCCGCCCGGGCGCTGGCCGCGCTCGCCGGCCTGGACCGCGTCTTTGTCGAAAAGCTGCTGTCCGGGCTGATCGAGGTCACCTCCGGCGTCTACGGCCTGAGCGGCACCGCCGTCAGCCTGCCGGCGCGGCTGGCGGCCGCCGCCTTCATGCTCGGCTGGGCCGGCCTCTCCGTCCACTGCCAGGTGCTGAACTTCATCGGCGAAAGCGGCCTGTCCTGCCGCCCCTATGTGGTCGGCAAGATCCTCCACAGCTGGCTCGCCGCCCTCTATACCTGGCTCGGCGCCCGGCTGCTCCCCTTCGACGCCCGGACGGGGCCGGCGCTTCAGCGCCAGCTGCTCGCCCTGACCTCCCGCGGCGCCGGGCGCTGCTTCCGCGAGGCGCTGCTGTCCGCGCTGAGCGTCTGGCTCGTCCTGGCGGGCCTGGGGCTGGTTTTCACTTGTCAAACGCGCAGAAACTGGTATAATAACAGAAAAAGGGGGCGGATTCGATGATCTGCGACAAGGAAGTCCGGCGCATCTGCGCCTTTTGCCTGCACGGGAAGGATTTCGGGGCGGACGGCGTGCTGTGCGACCGGCGCGGACCGATGCGCGCCGAGGACCGCTGCCGCCGCTTCGTCTACGACCCGCTGCGGCGCAAGCCGGCCGCCGGCGCCGAGCTGCGCCGTCCGAGCGCCGACGCCTTCAAGCTGTAAAGGAGATTTCCCATGAAGCTGACACCGCAAACGGCCGTCCTGCGCGACGGCCGCGCCTGTCTGCTCCGCAGTCCGGACGCGGAGGACTGGGAGACAATGATCGATCTGCTCCGCGTGACTGCGGCCGAGACGCCCTATCTGATCCGCTATCCCGAGGAGATCGACATGGTGCCTGAGCAGGAGCAGGCCTATCTGCGCGCGCAGGCCGAGAGCCCGCGCAGCATCATGATCTGCGCCTTTGACGGCGCCCGCGCCCTCGGCTCGTGCGGGATCAACCCCGTCGGCGAACGGATCAAGCTGCGCCACCGCTGCAGCATCGGCATCGCCCTGCGGCGGGAATGCTGGGGCGCCGGGCTGGGCGGACAGCTGTTCCGCATCGGGCTGGAGCAGGCCCGGGCGCTGGGCTTTGAACAGATCGAGCTGGGCGTCTTCGAGCCCAACGAGCGCGCCATCGCGCTCTACAAGAAATGCGGCTTTGAGGTCTGGGGCGCCACGCCGCGCGCGGCCAGGCTCAAGGGCGGGAGCTATCTGACCGAGCTGACCATGGGAAAGCTGCTGTGACGACGACGCTCTACCTGATCCGCCACGCGGAGCCGGACCGGCAGAATCACGACGATCTCACCCGCGCGCTGACGGAAAAGGGCCGGCGCGACACGGCGCTGGTGACCGCCTGCCTGACCGGCAAGCGGATCGCGGCGGTCTATTCCAGCCCCTACCGGCGCGCGCTCGACACCGTCCGTCCCTTTGCGGAGCAGGCGGGCCTGACGATCCGCGTCGACGCGGACCTGCGCGAGCGGGCCGTCGGCGGCTGGATCGAGGACTTCTGGAGCTTTGCCGCCCGCCAGTGGGCCGATTTCGATTTTGCGCTCCCGGACGGCGAATCACTGCGGCAGGTGCAGGCGCGCTGCCTGCGGGCCCTCTCCCGCATCCTGGCCGACTGCCCGGGGCAGGCTGCCGCCGCCGGCGGACACGGCACGGCGATCTGCGCGCTGCTCAACGCGCTTGACCCCAGCTTCGGATTCCCGCAATTCCGCGACATGGTCGACCGCATGCCGTGGGCCGTCTGTCTGCGGTTCGACGGGCCGCGCTGCACGGAAATCGAAGAAACGGATCTGTTTTCAGGCGCCGTGACACGGCGCCTGCCGGAAAGGAGCCGCCATGAACTACTGTGAACGATGCCGTCTTGCATTTCCGGAGGATCGCTGCCCCAATTGCGGCGAAACGCATCTCCGGCCCGTCCGCGCGGACGATCCCGTCTTCCTGATTGAAAAGGACGCCCTGTGGAGCGGGCTGGTCCGCGATCTGCTGCAGCAGCACGGCGTCCCGTTCCTCGACAACAGCAACATCGGGGCGGGGCTGTCCAGCAGAATCGGCTCTCTCAACGAGTTTTTCCTGTTCTATGTCCCCTATGCCGCGCTCGAGGATGCGCGCGCGCTGATGGCGGAGGTCTTTCCGCCGGAAAGCGCCGAATAGCCGGACGCGCGCCGCAGCCGGAGTTTTGGGGCCGGCTTGTGAAATGTGCGCTTTTCCGCCCGGGTCCCGCCTGCGCGCGGCTCCCCCGTCCTTCCGCAGAGGGGCGGCGGGTCTGCCGGTCCGATCAAACTGCAAACAAAAAGAAGTCCGCCGCGGCAGACTTCTTTTTTCGGCAGACGGAAGCCGGCCCTAAACGGGCCGGCTTCCGGTATGATCTCAGGGTGTGGCCGGCGTGGTCGGCGTCGTCGGCGTTTCCGGCGTGGTCGGCGTCTCCGGTGTGGTCGGCGTCTCCGGCGTGGTCGGGGTCTCCGGTGTGGTCGGCGTCTCCGGCGTGGTCGGGGTCTCCGGTGTGGTCGGCGTCTCCGGCGTGGTCGGCGTCTCCGGCGTCGTCGGCGTCTCCGGCACGGCGTTGGCGTCGTTCTGCGCGTTGTGCTCGGTGCAGGTCTGCATCGTCGAGGTGCCGGGCTTGTGGAGCCCCTGCGCCGTCTCCTCCGCCGTCAGGTCATAGGGCAGGCAGTAGATCTGATCGGCGATGGCGATGTTGGCCGAGGGATAGGCGCGGTGCAGGCTGAGCGCCCCGACCGTCTTGATCTGATCGACCGGGCAGTACGGCGTCGCCAGCAGGCCGGTCACGCCGCAGATGTCGCAGGAGACATGAAGGTCACAGGTCTTTTTCGGCACGTCCTCCTTGTAGAGCGAGGCGGTGGCCACGCGGCTGCCGCGGGTGTCCTTGGCGCACCATTCGCCCGCCAGCAGGCCGCTGTCCATGCAGTACTGCACCGAGACCAGATCGTCGGGATGATCGAAGGTCTTGGATTCCTTGCCCTCCAGCGCGCGGCTCATCACCTCGCGCCAGAGATAGAGGGCCGGGTTGGTGGAGAACTTCTGCAGGCTCTGCGGGGTGTCGTAGCCGAACCACACCGCGCCGACATAATACGGCGTGATGCCGCAGAACCAGCGGTCGTTGTCGGCGCTCGTCGTGCCGGTCTTGCCGCCGACGTCAAAGCCGCTGATCGCGGCGCGCTTGCCGGTGCCGTTCTTGACGACGCCGGTCAGCAGCTGCAGCATGTACTCGCGCGTGCGCTGCTCCATGGCGGTCGTCGTCACCGGCTCGTTGTCCAGCAGCAGGTTGCCGTTGGAATCATAAACAGCCGTATAGAGGATCGGCGTCGTGTACTGGCCGTCGTTGACAAAGGCGCAGTAGGCGGCCGTCATCTCCATCACCGTGACGCCCTTGGTCAGCGAACCGAGCGCCAGCGGGCTGACGTCGATGTCGCTGTACGTCTTGGTCTTGCCGTCCTTGAGCGTCTTGGTCATCGAATCGACCAGGTCGGTCAGGCCGAGGTTCTTGGTCGCCCAGTTGTAGGAGCGCTGCACGCCGACCTTGCCGATCAGATCGACCGCCACGGTATTGAGCGACTGGGCGATGCCGCGGAAGATCGTCGTCTGGCCGCTCCACTTGCGGTTTTCGTTGTAGGGCCAGCCCTCGGAGCGGGAGGTGAAGTCCTTCGGCCCGTCCTCGACCACCGAGATCGGCGTGACCAGCCCATATTCGATGGCCGGGCTGTAAACCGTGATCGGCTTGATGGCGGAGCCGGGGCTGCGGTAGGTCTGGGTGGCGCGGTTGAGGACCAGGTCGCCCTCCTTCTCGCCGCGCCCGCCCCAGAGGGCCAGCACATGGCCGGTGTAGGGGTCCATCAGCACCATGGAGGCCTGCGGATAGGTGCCGTCGCTGCCCAGACCGCCGGGGAAGTTGTCAAGGTCGGTAAAAACCGCCTCCATCTTGTCCTGGATGTCGGTGTCGATGGTGGAGACGATCTTCAGGCCGCCGGAATAGAGCAGCTGCTTGGCCGTGTTGGCGCTGTATCCCTTCTGGGTCTGCAGGTCGGAGAGCACGGAATTGATGACCGCGTCGACAAAATAGCTCTGGTATTCGTCCTGGCCGTCGGCGGTGCCGCTGCCGTCGTCGCGCACCGCCGTGACCGTCTCGGCCATGGCCTTGTCATACTCCTCCTGGGTGATGTTGTTGTAGCGGAGCATCTCCTTGAGCACCAACTCCCGGCGCTCCTTGTTCTTCTCCGGGAAGCGGAACAGGTCGTAGCCGTAGGGATTCTTGACGATTCCGGCCAGCGAGGCGCACTCGGCCAGCGAAAGCTGGTCAAGATCCTTGCTGAAGTAGGTCTTGGCCGCCTGGCGCACGCCGTAGGCGCCCTGCCCGAAGTAGATGGTGTTGAGATAGAGCTCGAGGATGTCGTCCTTCTTGTATTTTTTCTCCAGCTCGAGGGCGCGCATGACCTCCTGGATCTTGCGCTTGACGGAGGTCTCGTTCTCGCCCGTCAGGTTTTTGATGAGCTGCTGGGTGATGGTCGAGCCGCCGCCGAAGTTGTCCCGGAAATGCAGGACATAGTTGAGCCCGGCGCCGATGGTGCGCTTCCAGTTGACGCCGTGGTGCTCATAGAAGGTGGCGTCCTCGATGGAGATGAAGGCCTTCTGCAGCTGCTTGGGGATGTCGTTGAGGTCCACCCAGACGCGGTCCTCGCTGCCGTGCAGGCTCTCAAGCTGGACCTCTTCCCCGGTGGTCGGGTCCGTCGCATAGATGAAGCTCGTCAGGTTGAGGCGATAGCTGTCCAGATAGATGTCCACGTCGGGGCTGACATATTTATTGATGTATACGGCAAACGCCATGCCGCAGATGGCCGCAGTGGTCAGGCCGATGAGAATAATCGTCATCAGCACGAACAGCGCATAGCGGGCCCCCTGCCAGAAGCGCGACCGTTTCTTCGTATTGCTCAAGGCGGTTCTCCTTTCAAAAGAAAAGTCCACAGATAAATACCAGCATATTATAACACAGTTTCTGCGGATTTCCACCATGAGAAATGTAAAAAATGCGCCGCCGGCGGGCATGCTATGGCCGAGGTGACCAACGCATGACACGCAAAACCAGACGGATTGTTCTGCTGATCGCGGTTCCGCTCGCCGTGCTGCTGGCGGCCGGCGCAGCCGCTTTCCTGCGCGCCGCCCCCGCCGCGGCGGCGGCGGACGTCCCGGAGGCCAAATATCTGCTGCGCCGCTGCGACGGCATGGTGGCCGTTTTTCTCCCCGGCCGCGACACACCGGAGTATATCACCGACACGCCGGTCTCCAGCCTCCCCGCGGCGGACCGGGCCGCGCTGCAAACCGGGCTGCCGGTCTATACCGAAGAGGAGCTGGCGCGGCTGCTTGAGGATTATTGCAGCTAAAGACGGTTGCGTTTGTCCGGGGAAGCTGATATAATGATGGGCGCTGATTTTAAAAACAAAACGAGGTGCCCTGATATGAAGCTGTCCGACCGCACGCTGCTCGCCGAGGCGCAGGAGACCCTGCGCCTGTTTCCCGTTCCCGGGCTGACCGCCGCCGTCATCCGCGGCGGCGAGATCGCCGCCTCCTGCGCCCTGGGGATCCGGGACGACCGCGGCCGTCCCATGACCGAGGACACGCTGTTCGAAGCTGCCTCCCTCACCAAGCCGCTGTTTGCGGCACTGTTCCTGCGCTGCTGCGCGCGGGGCGATGTCGCGCTCGACGTGCCGGTGGCCGCGCAGTACGACGGCGCGCCGCGCTCCCGCGATCCCCGCTGGCAGGACCTCACGCCGCGCATGCTGCTCTGCCACGCCGGCGGTCTGCCGAACTGGGCGCGCTGGCCGATGGCGCTGCGCTTCACGCCGGGCACCGCCTTCAGCTATTCCGGCGAGGGCTACTACCTGCTTCAGGACCTGCTGGAGCACAAAACCGGCCGCTCCCTGCCGGAGCTGGCGCAGGAGATGTTCTTCGACCCCTGGCAGATGGACGCCGGGCTGCTGTGGACGCCGGCGATCGGCGCGCGCATGAGCCTCGGCTTCGACGACGGCGACGAGCCGGTCAAGCGCCGCGACGGGCTGGACCTCGAGGGCAACGCCCCCGAGCCCAACGCCGCCTGGTCGCTCTATGCCAACGCCCGCCTGTACGCCGCGTTTCTCTGCCGCCTGATCCGCGAGCGCGGCGGCCTGGCGCCGGAGCTGTTCGAGGCCATGACCTCCCGGCAAAACGACGCCGGCGGCCGGGTGCTGTGGGGCCTCGGCTGGGGGATCCCGTCCCAGGACCCCGACACGCTCTGGCACTGGGGCGACAACGTCGGCTTCAAGTCCTTCGCCGTCTGGGACAAGGTGTCCGGCGACGGGCTGACGGTCTTTACCAACAGCGATCTCGGCCTGCATTATTATATGGAGCTGTGCCGCCGGATGACCGACGCCGCCTTCCTGCCCGCGGTCGAGACCTTCATCGCCCGGGCCGAATAGACGCATATTGCCCCGCCCTTCCGCATAAGTTCCAGTGCGGAGGTGGCAACATGAACATCTATACATTCAGGCTCAACAAAAAAGGCTGCGCTTTGATGCTCCTGATCCTGGCGGCGCTGGCCGCGCTGATCATTCTTCTGGTGCCCGGCCGCAGCAGCGGCAAGGCCCGGGCATCCGCCGGCACGGTGCGCACCGAGGCCGACTGCGTCGGCTACATCGAAAAGCTCGGCTATCTGGTCGCCGAGAAGCCCCTTTCCAGCCGCGAGGTGACCATCCCGGAGACCTTTGACGACGTGTATACGCAGTACAACGCCCTTCAGCAGGCCTGCGGCTTCGACCTGAAGGACTACTGCGGGCGCCGCGTGACCCTGCGCACCTTCTCCGTCACCAATTATCCGGGCCAGACCGACGTGCTGCTCGACCTGCTGGTCTGCCGCAACCAGGTGATCGGCGGTGCGGTCTATACCACCGCCATTGACGGCTTCATGCACGGTTTGAAACCGTTGGAAAGCTAAAATACTTTACAGAACAGAGGGATTCTATGAACGGACCGACTTTGGTCGTTTTGGCGGCCGGCATGGGCAGCCGCTTCGGCGGCGGCGGGCTCAAGCAGATCGCCCCGCTGGGCCCGGACGGAGAGATCATTCTCGATTACTCCGTCTTTGACGCCGCCCGCGCCGGTTTCTCCAAGGTGGTTTTCGTCATCAAGCGGGAGATGGAGGCCACCTTCCGCGCGCTGATCGACGGGCAGCGGGACCGCCGGCTGGAGGTCGCTTACGCCTTTCAGGAGCTGACCGATCTGCCGGACGGCTTCCCCGTGCCGGAGGGCCGCATCAAGCCCTGGGGCACCGGGCACGCGGTCTGGGCGGCCCGCGGCGCTGTTTCCGGGCCGTTCGCCGTCGTCGGCTCCGACGACTTTTTCGGCCGCGACACGTTTGAAAAGCTCTATGGCTTTACAGCATCCCGCTGTGTTGACGGTGCGATGTGCATGGTCCATTTTCGCCTCGGCAACACCCTGGCGGAGAACGGCGCCGTCTCGCGCGGCGTGTGTGAGATCAGCGACGGGCTCCTGCGCAGCGTGACCGAGCGCGAGCAGATCAGCCGCGCCTCCGGCGGCCAGATCGTCTACCGGCAGGACGGGACGCTTTATCCGCTGGCCGAGAACACGCCGGTCTCCATGAACGTCTGGGGCTTCCCTGCCGGCGCCTTCCGCCTGATGGAGGACGACCTCCGCCGGTGGCTGGCCGCGGACGGGGGCGATCCCCTCAAGCGGGAATACTATCTGCCCGCCTTCGTGGACCGCATGGCCAAGGCCGGCGCCGTCCGCGTCACCGCGCTCGAAACCGCGTCCAGATGGTACGGCGTCACCTATCAGGCCGACGCGGAGAACGTGCGCCGGGCGCTGGCCGCGCTCCACGCCGCCGGCGAATACCCCCGCCTGCGCTGATTCCGCTTCATCCGCAAACAAAGCGGGAGCACATCCGGATGTGCTCCCGTTTTTCGCAGTTGGGCGCCCGGGCGCGCCCGCAAAAAAAGAGGGACGCTGCAACAGCGTCCCTCAATAAATGGAGGTGCCACCCAGATTTGAACTGGGGAATAAAGGTTTTGCAGACCTTTGCCTTACCACTTGGCTATGGCACCATATTAATCGACAGGAGTTGCAGGCTCCTGTCAATTGTTTGTGGAGCGGACAACGAGACTCGAACTCGCTACCTCCACCTTGGCAAGGTGGCGCTCTACCAGATGAGCTATGTCCGCATTGGTGCCTCCGATCGGAATTGAACCAATGACACGGGGATTTTCAGTCCCCTGCTCTACCAACTGAGCTACAGAGGCATAATGGCGACCGAGAAGGGGTTCGAACCCTCGACCTCTAGCGTGACAGGCTAGCGTTCTAAACCAGCTGAACTACTCGGCCATTTGGATGGGCACTGGTGGGAACAACAGGGCTCGAACCTGTGACCCCATGCTTGTAAGGCATGTGCTCTAACCGGCTGAGCTATGCTCCCAACTCACTCGCGGCAAGGGTTATTATACCTGTTTCCCGCTCGCCTGTCAAGGGCGGAACCGATATTTTCTGCTTTTTTTGCGAAACATTTCAAGCTCTGCCCCGCAGCGCCGCAAACCGGCCGGAAGCGCCTGATTTGGGGCCTTTGCGGACTTGCTCCGCAGGTATAAAAAAAAGCACCTGACGGTGCTTTTTTGGTGCGGATGAAGGGACTTGAACCCCCATGAAATTGCTTTCACATGGACCTGAACCATGCGCGTCTGCCAATTCCGCCACATCCGCGTTTTCGGGACTGCAAGAGTTATTATACGTGGACAGGCCGCTTTTGTCAACTGTTTTTTCTACTTTTTTGCCCGCCGCAGCAAGGTTTCCAAATCCTTCCGATCGAACTCGTAGACCGCGTCGCAGAACTGACAGGTCACCGACGAATGCCCCTCTTCGGCGATCAGTTTTTCCAGCTCCGTCCTGCCCATGCTGATCAGCGCCCGCTCCACCCGCTCGCGGGAGCAATGGCAGCGATAGCAGACCGGATGGCTCTCCAGCACGGAGAAGCGCATGCCCCACAGCAGCTCCTCCAGCATGGTTTCCGGCGTCAGGCCGCGCTCATAGGCGGCCGTTACGCTGCCCATCTCCCCCACCCGGGTCTCCAGCAGATCGGCGAGTCCCTCCGGCGCGCCGGGCATCAGCTGCAGCAGGTAGCCGCCGGCCGTGCGGACGCTCTGGTCGGTGTCGACCAGCACGCCCAGCGCGCAGGCGGTCGGAATCTGCTCGCTGAAGGTGAAGTAGGCCGCCAGGTCCTCGGCGATCTCCCCGCTGCGCAGCTCGATCTTGCCGGCAAAGGGCTCGCCGGCGCCGATGTCCTTGATGACCGTCAGCACGCCCGCGCCGACGCCGCCGCCGACATTGAGCTTGCCGCCGCGCAGAGGCAGCACCGCCGCCGGATTCTGCAGATAGCCGCGCACGCAGCCGTCGTGGTCCGCGACGGCCGTGATCGTGCCCAGCGGGCCGTCGCCGTGAAACTGCAGCGTGACGGAGGCGCGCTCGTCCTTGAGCTCGCTGCCCATCATGGACGCCGCGGTGAGCGCCCGCCCCAGCGCCGCTGTCGCCAGCGGCAGTGAGCGATGGATCTGGCGCGCCCGCTCGCAGATCGCCGTGCTGCAGATCGCAGAGGCGCGGATATAGCCGTCGGCGGTCATGCCGCGGATCAGATGGTCTTCCATGTTACCTCTTTTCGGCCGCCAGCAGCAGGCGGCCCTCTTCGGCCGCCGCCAGGCGGGACGTGTAGTCACGATATACTTTGTCCAGCCGCAGGCCGGCGCACTCCAGCGCGGCGCGCAGCTGGGCCAGCGAAAAAGCCCGCTGACAGTGCAGCTCCATGCTGCGGCGGTAGCCGTCGCCGTCCTTTTCGAACAGATCGACCTGGTGGACCGCCAAGCCCCGGCGGGGCACGCCGTACTGCCAGACGGAAAACAGGCCGTCATCCTCATAGGTGCTGACGGTGCCGCCCTCCCGTGCGAACAGCTGCGGGGATTTGACGTCGAACAGGAATCGCCCGCCCGGCTCCAGAAACAGGCTCACGCGGCGCAGCGCCGCCTCCAGCCCGCCCGGCTCCGTCAGGTAGTTGATGCTGTCCAGACAGCACACCGCGGCCCGGATCGTGCCGTACAGGTCGAGCTGCGTCATGTCCTGACAGATCAGCACCGGCGGGACCGCCAGATCGGCACAGCGGCGGCGCGCCCGCTCGAGCATCTCCGGCGAGCGGTCGCAGCCGATCATCTCATAGCCGCACAGCGCCAGTTCCCGCGTCACCGCGCCGGTGCCGCAGGCCAGATCGAGCACCAGCCCGTCGCAGATCCCGGCCCGGCGCAGCAGCGTCCGCAGCCGGGCCGCATATTTTTGCGGGATCTCCGGCCCGATCAGCCGGTCATAGGCGCCGGCCAGGCCGGTATACTGTGTCATTTCTCGGGATTCTCGCGCTCCAGCGCCTTCTGATAACCGCCCTGACCGTAATTCAGACAGCGGTTGACGCGGCTGATGGTCGCTGTGCTCGCGCCGGTCATCTCGACGATGTCGGCATAAAGATAGCCCTGCTTGAGCAGCTGGGCGACCCAATAGCGCTGACGGATCGCCAGCAGCTCCGCGACCGTGAACAGATCTCCGAACAGGGCATAGCATTCTTCCGGGGTTTCCAGCTTCAGGATGGCCGCCACGAGCTGATCCATATGCTCATCATGTAACGCGTTCTGCATACTGCCGCCTCCAAATTATTTATCTGTAATTTCGGTACAAGTCTCTCAAGTTGTCGTAGACCGGCGCGCCGGTCCGCAGCAGGTCCTCCTTGCTCTGGTGTCCGCAGCACAGCAGCGCGCACTGCGCGTCCAGCCCGCGCGCGACCTCGTAGTCGTGGAGCAGATCGCCGATCACCAGCACCTGTCCCGGCTGCGCGCCGCTCTGTGCCAGCCACTGCCGCGCGCGCGTCAGCTTTTCCTCGCAGCGGTCATCCTCCGCGGCCAGGACCGACTCGAAATAATGCCGCACGCCGAACCGGTCCAGCAGCTCCTCGACGCGGTCCCGGCGGAACGAGGAGAGCACCAGCTGCCGGATGCCGCGCTGCCGGAAGGCCGCCAGCGTTTCCCCGGCCCCATCGGCGAGGTGCGCCAGCGCGTCGAAGTGGCGCGCATAGCCCGCCTGAAACTCCGGCATGATCACCGACATCGGCGTTTCCCGCAGGTCAAACAGCTTTTCATAATAGCGGACAATGGGGACTTCCATCAGCTCCTGGTAGCGCTGCCGCGTCATCGGCGGGCGGCCGCGGCGGGCCAGCATGTCGCTGACGGATGCCACCGCCGCATCGAGATCGTCGGCCAGCGTGCCGTTGAAATCCCACAGGACCCATTTAATCAGAAGAACGCCTCCCCCTACTTTGTTATTATGATAACATGAAACCTGCCTTCTTTCAAGAATCTCTATTGTTTTTTGCGTCAGGTTTTTGTATAATGTCCATGCGCCGTTCCGTCTCTCCCCCGCCGGCATGTTCCGGCGTCCGCCGGGGCGCGCAGGTTTGCACGTAAAACCGGCCCGCCGGGGGCAGCGGGGGCGGCGAAGGAAGCGGTCTTGTCTGGCCGCGAACGGGTTTGGGAGCGCAGCGGTGCTATCCATGATGCGCAAAGCCGAAACGCTGAAAGCCTGCACAACACGGGCATTTTCGGGCTTTTCCCGCCGCCGGAAACTCCCCTCGAAAACGCCTTTGACCACAGGAATGACCACAGACAGAGAAATTTCCAGAAAACAAAAATCAAATATCCGGGTGTAGCGCAGTTGGTAGCGCGGGTGGTTTGGGACCATCAGGCCGCAGGTTCGAACCCTGTCACTCGGACCAAAAATCCTCTGAAATCGTCGATTTCAGAGGATTTTTCTATGCAAAAAGTTCAAATTTCGGATGTGGTCAAAAGCGGCTTTTTGCGACGCCTGGAACGGCCTGTTTCATTGATTATTGCGGCGCAGAATTTGCGCCTGTCTGCGTGCTTCGACACTATGTTGCAAACGGATGAAGTTGGCATTATACTGAAAATAATAAATTCACACGTAGGAGTCATTTTCTTTGAGGCAAGCAACGGAAATATATGGTATAGCAATTATAGGAAGTACAAATATGAGAATCAATTTGCGAGGAGAGTTTTATGATTTATTATCATTATTGTAGTTCTGATAAATTTTTATCTATTATAGAGTCAAAAACTCTTTGGTTAACGCAAATTGTCAAATCAAACGACTCTGAAGAGGTAGCCCGCACGTTTGATATAATTTGGAACCGTATGAAAGACAAAATCGAAGCCGGAATCATTAATTCCCCTCAATCATTAGATATTATACATATGCTTGAAAATCAGATGATGGTAGAACTTCAATCAGCAACTAATGGCCGCTTTACTCCTTACGGCGTTTGTCTAAGTCTTAATAGAGATCTTGCGCAAAACTGGAACGAATATGGAGATAGAAGTCGTGGTATTGCGCTTGGCTTTTCTGAAGAACTTTTTACTGGTATTTCGCATAATCACCCACGCCCAAGCACTGATTTGGATCATGCCATCGGTTGGGATCAAGTTTATTATGACAGAGATAATTTGGAACAACATTTTATTCCGCTATTTATTGATATACTTAAGAAAGATCAGACGGCGTCAGGTTGGCTAACTGTGACGACAACCCTTAAACATTATTCTGCTTTTATTAAAAATCCCTGTTTTCAAGATGAGAGAGAAGTGCGAATTGTGTATTATCCTGATAGTGGGCATAATGAACATTCAAATTCAGAAGTGTCAAATTTGATATTGGAACCTTTTCCACATTGCTCTTTGCCGTGGCTGAAGTCAAATGGAGTATGTGCACTAAAAGAGATTATCATAGGAACAAATTGCAAGTATACAAACAGCGAGATACTACAATTATTGCATGCATATGGTATAAATTCTGATATATCTATTGTTAAATCAGAATATCCATATAGGATATCTGACAACAGATAATTAAATATTCCCGACAACTCACCTTCATAGCATATAGCATTTTCAATATGAACTGCGTGTTATGTTTTTACGTTCTATTTCACTGATGCCGCTCCGCTTCTAATACGGCTTCTTTAGCCATTTCTGAGGCTAAACGCGTTGACATACGCACGTTAAAAATCCGCAGGTCACTATTTGACAGCGCGCCGTCGGCCTGCTATCATCAGGCGCGAGCCTCATAAAAGGAGCATACCGATGGAAAAATTCATTCCCTATGAAAAGCTCTCCAAAAAGGAGCAGCGGAAGCGCGATGCGAAGGGCCGCACCACCTGGGGCGCACTGAACCCGGTGACGCGCAAACCCGAAAACTCAAAAGCCTACGACAGACGAAAGACACGGAAATGGAGTGATGACTCCGCTTTCGTGCCTGAGGGACAGCCCGCAGCGTAGTTGACAAACAAATTTTTCTATGCTATACTCTTCCAAATTGAATGAGAAAAGCTATGAGGGAAAGAGTAGCTTTTGCAGAACATCCAGAGAGAGAAGCAGCTGGTGAGAGCTTCTTATGGAAAGCAGAAGTGAAAACCGTTCCTGAGCTGTAATGCCGAAACGAAAGTAAGCGTTGCCGTATTTCTGCGTTAAAGAATGAGATTTGTTAGAATCCGATGAGTGAAAATTCAAGGTGGAACCGTGCATCTTATCCTGATTCGTATGCACCCTTGACAGAACGCAGCATGACTGCGTTTTGTCCGGGGTGCTTTTCTATTCAATAAAAAGGATAGGAGCGTGTCAATTATGACGTATGCAATCGAAATGTACTACGACGAAGCCACAGAAAAAGCTATTCTTGATTTGACAAAGATATCAGCACAAAATACCTGGAGTGGAAAACTCGCCCTCATGTAACGCTGGCCTGCTTTAATGATGTGGACGAAGCAAAATGCAGAGCAGTGCTGCATGAGTTCAAAAAACTGCATGGTCAGTTTGTATCGATCGGACTGGTGAAAATCACGTTCCCGGCGCAGGAGTTGCATACCGTAGCGCTGGCGTAAACAAAATTTTGAAGATTCATTTAGAAACGGAGGTTGTACTATGGATTTGCACGATTATAATGATGTGGCTGAAAACTATGATCTTTATCTTGCAGAGATGTATCGTGAGCATGATCACTACGAAGGCTTTCAGGAGTTCTATCTGGAGCTTGCAAAGCAGTATGGGCAAAAAGGAACGATTGATATTGCCTGTGGAACCGGTGCAGTCCTTCTTTACTTGGCGAAAGCGGGCATTGATATTGATGGTACTGACCTGTCGGAGGCAATGTGCAATGTCGCAAGGGACAAAGCACAGGAGATGGGATTTGATTTGAATATCTTCCCAGCGAATATGACGGAGTTTAACAGCGGTAGAAAATACTCGCTGGCCATTATTGCCCGCAGCGGATTTATGCATCTGCTGACTCCGGGATTACAGAGAAAAGCCTTGCTGAACATCCGGGAGAATCTGACTGACGATGGAATCCTGACACTGAATACCTTTGCGCCATATCCGATTTATCAGGTGGAGCAGATGCAGACAAAGGAAGATGACTATTCACTGCGGGTTGAGTATGTCAATAAGCAAGGAAACCGAGAAAAGATTTATAATGCCATTACCTATAATCCGCAAACACAGATCATGGGTGGCAACTGGAAATTCGATACATTCAACGAAAGCGGCGAGTTGATCGATGAGAGGATTCGCCCACTGAAAATGCGCCAGACCTACAAACAGGAAATGCTGTATCTGATTGAGCTGTGCGGATTTGAGGTTGTAGACGTTTTCGGAGATTATCACAAGAGCAAAGAGGATACCGGAAATTTTGTTTGGATATTGCGGAAAGCCGCGAAATAAACTAAGTGAGTTTCATTTTTAGATGAATGCAAAAGAACACACGAGATGGAGCGATTGGCGAAAGCTGGTCGCTCTTTTCTTATCCCCAAAAACGAAAGGGGGGCTGCCTGTGCCACAGCGAGAGGGTCGCGAAGGTGTGGCGCAGGTCGTGGAAGCGAATGTCGGGCAGATCTGCCTCTTTCAGCAATGCTTTCAGGCGGCCGTAAGCCGTTTCGGGCGGCACGGGCATCTCCGGCCGGAGAGGATTGGGAAAAATCCACTGGCTGATCGCGTTCTTTTTCCGCCGGCGCAGCAGGTCCGCCGTGCTCTGGGGCAGGACGATGGAGCGCATGCCGGCGCTCGTCTTGGTGTCGCCGAGGGAGATGAGACCCTGCTTCAGGTTTTGCAGCGTGCGGCACACCTTCAGCGTACCGGTCTTCTCGTCGAAGTCCCGCCACATGAGACTGCAGATCTCGCCCCGCCGCAGGCCCGTGGTCAGGTCGGTGTAAAAGAAGTCGTGCCAGATTTCATCTTTCCCGATGACGGTGAGGAAGGCGTCCAGCTCCCGGTCGTTCAGCACGCGCATGACGCTGCCGCCGAGCTTCGGGATGGCGGCGTCCGCGGTGGGATTCCTGGCGATGATGTGCGCCTGCACCGCGTCCTGCAGCGCCTCGTGGAGCATGCAGTGGAGACTGCGTATTGTGGCGTTAGCGAGCTGGGTGCCCTTTTCGGGATGCCAGACCGCGCGCCCGTCTTTTTTCAGCCGCCGGTACATTCGCTGTATGTCCTGCGAGGTGATCAGCGAGACCTGCTTGTCGCCCAGCTGCGGCTTGAGGTATCGCTCGATGTAGCTGCGATAGCCGCGGACGGTGCCGGGGCGGAGCGTGCTCTCCTTGTAGTCCGCTATCCAGCGATCCAGCCACTCGCCCAGCGTCATGCGGCTGTCCTCGGTCAGCTCCGCGTCGCGGTAGCACTCGATGTTTTGATGGAGCCTGTCCATCAGCTCCTTCTGGTTTTTGGCATAGGTGTGACGGAAGATGGGGTCGCCGTTTTTCTTGTGGCCCACCACGATGCGGCCCTCCCAGCGGCCGTCCTCGCGTTTTCGAACCATGCCGTCGCCGGACGGGCGTCGTTTCGCCATGTGCGTTCACCTCCAAGGAGTTTCATTCTTTGTCTTGCGGCTCAGCATTTGAACCGCCCGGCTGCAACACCAACACATATCACAACGCGCCGGGAATAGCTATCGGTTCTTTGAAAGAATGCAGAGAGCGGATTTGGAAACTACGCGCATGGCGAAAAGGTTTTTTGCACGCGCGGCGGGCGCCGCGTCAATCCATCCACTCGTCGCCGCGCAGCCGACGCTGCGTCTCGAGGGATTTGTCGAAGCTGATCTGACCGTTGGAGCGCTTGACCTCATCCACGGCGAAGGCCCGCAGCTCGCGTTGGTCCTCCACCGCGTCGCCGAAGTGCGCGGCCACGACGTGAGTCGTGATGTCCAGCTCCACGCACCACTTGAACAGCAGACTGCGCAGGCGGTTGGCGTTGTCCGCCAGCACGCCGCGCAGCGTCGCCACAAGCGCCTTGGAAAGATATTCGGATACGTCCTCCGTAGCGAGGTAGCCCATGTAGAAATGGAGCGCCTTCTCCACAAATTCACTGCGGCTTTTGCAGTTGTCGGCATGCAGCCAGCCGTCCATGCGCGACATGGTGGCGGGATACAGCCAGAGCGTGGTCTTGGTTTTGATGTCTTCTTTCATGTTGCCCTCCTTACGGCACGGCGTCGGGAATAATGCCGCAAGCCCTTGACACAGCTTGCTTTTGAAAAAAGCGACTGCGGAATCGCAGCTCAAACGGCAAAACCGACTGCGGTTTTCAAAGTTCCGAAAAGACCCGCATTGCGGGGCTTTGTGGGCGGACCGGCGGCGCGGCGCGCCGTTGGTCCTTTATCTTTGTACTTTTTTAGGCGGACTCGGCCTCCCCCGAAACCGCCTCAATTCCGGCCTCAACGCTCTGGACGGGGTCTTTCCCTTCGCCCTGCGCCAAAGCCGCACACAGCGGCGCACAGGGGCCGACAGGGGCGCGCTTCGCCAGCTTGGCCGCGATGCGCTGCTTTTCGGCTTCGGCGTCCGCGCGGGCAAACTGCCGCGCGTTGAAAACGTCGATGGCCTCCTGGATGGGACGGATCGTGTAGAGCAGACTGCCGTTGCGCTTGCGCCCGTCTTTGGTGCGGATGTCGGTGGGCTGCGTCGCGATGAGGCCCTTGTCCTCCAGCGCGGCGACGTATTTGCGCACCGTGTTCTGGCTGGCGCGGATGGCCCTGCCGATGGTTTTGTAGCTGGGGTGGCACTGATACGTTTTCCGATCCTCGCGGTAGAGCAGATACGAGTAGACCGAGATCTCGCCGGTGCACAGACCCAGCGAGAAGATTTCGTTGGGCAGCGGGAAGTAGTTTTTGATCGCGTCGCGTTTGGGATAGCGGTTGTACTTCATTCGTCGCCTCCTGTGTTCGCCTCCACCCAGGCGATGAACTTTTCCTTGGGCACCACGATGCGGCTGCCGATCCGCAGCGCCGGGAAGCCTTTCTCGTGGATCAGCTCGTACCCGGACGACGGCGAGACGCCCAGCACCTTCGCCACGGTCTGCGCGTTGAGGAACAGCGGCAGCTCCTCGTAGCGTTTGTAGACGGATTCCTTCAATGGACAACCTCCTTGTCGAAATAGATTCCTCTGCGTTCCGGAAAAGCGCGCGCGGCTTTTTCTTTGATATATGGCGGCGCAGTTCGTGAGGGCTTTTGACGCCGCCGTATATGCGGTTGGACAATAGTGATTTTTGCTTTCTGCATTTTCAAAATAGCATAGGATTGACTTTTGCACAACGGTTCTGTACAATTCATTTTGAACTGATGCTGATTGTCCCGCTTTGCGAAAAATCCAATTGTCCAAAAAGGAGCGCGCCATGCAGAACGAAAAAGACTACTCCGAATATCAATTCAGCGAGTCGCAGAAATACCGCGCCGCCCGCCGCGGCAACCGCTACGTTGATTTTGACTGCTTCCACAACTACGCGCGTTATTCCCCGCGGGACAAGACGATCCGGATTTCTGTGGACGGCTGTCACGAGGACGCGTCGATGCGCGAGGACATCGATGCGTTCAACGCGGAGGATGCGGCGCGGCGGGAGTTTCATCCCGAGGTCCTGTCTCCGGAAGAGCAGGCGGAGCGCGAGGAGGCGCGGCTGGACGGCCTGAGGGAGAACGCGGAGGATCGCGCGCAGCTGTGCAGGCGCTGCGGCATTTCTCTCTCGCCGGCCGGGGAGCGAATCGATTTACCCGCGTCGGAGGAAAAAGAAATGCCGCTGCACAATGTGCTCAGCGGCGAAGAGATCGTATTGCGTTACGGCGAAGGCATCCTGAATTTCATCTATGCGGATTTTGAACCTGCGTTCAGGGAAGCGCGGAAGCTCGCGCGGCTGCCGGAGCTCCTATTGGCGGGCCGCCCGGAATGGGCTGTGGAGGCGTGCCGCGCAAGAGCTGCGGCGCGCAGGCCTGAGAAGGTTTACAACCAGACGCAGGAGATCGTCGAGGAATACTTCAGCTATACCTCCAGCCGATTCTTTACGAAGGAGATTTCCTATTGTTCTCTCTATACCGCGATCTGTCCGCCCGTATTCACCGACACGCTTCATGCGGACAAGGCGCTGAAGCGATATTGCGGTTATCTTGCGGCACTGCAAAAGGAATACCGGGAGCTGATGGAGTTTTGCTTTGACGAGGAATACTGGCCGCAGGTTCTCGGCGGCCTGCATCCGGCGGAGCGGTATTATCTCTGCCGCGAGCTGCACGGTCAGCCCTGGCTGACGCAGCGAAGCGAACGCTTCACCTTTGATTTCGGACACATGGACGGCGGAGAGGCTCCGTACGGCATGAGCAGAGAGGCGCTGATCCGGCGCGTCACGCATCCGGTTCCGGTTACCGATGAGCTCCGCGCATTTGCGAAGCAGTACGGCACAGACGCGGAGCAGCTTTCCGCGGAGCTCACGGCGCCGCACTTTCTGAACATCAGCTACGAGTTCCACACCGTCGCGGACGCGCTGGAGCTGGAATTCACGAAGCTGCTGGAGTCGGACGTGCGCTTCCGCAAGTGCAAACGGTGCGGGAAGTATTTCATCATGAAGGGCAACTACGACACGCGCTACTGCGACCGCATCGCCGAAGGCGAGACGCGGATGTGCCGGGATCTGGCGGCGCAGGAAAACTACGCCGCGAAGAATGCGGACAATCCGGCGGCGGCGATCTACCGCAGATACTACAAGCGATACTTCGCCCGCGTGCAGGTCAGGCAGATCCGGGCGGACGATTTCAAGCGCTGGAAGTATCAGGCGGTGGTCAAGCGGGATGCGTGCCTGAACGGCGCGCTCGCGCCGGAGGCGCTGACCGCATGGATGGAGGGCGCGTTCCCCAACCGGCAGAAGAAAAATTAGCAGAACAATGACGAGGAGGCCGGGACATATGCCCCGGCCTCCTCGCTGTCTCTTTGTATTATCCCATGCTGCCGATCTTGTTTCCGTTCTCATACAGATCCTCGGCATAGGTGCAGACGTTTCCGCCGCCGTCCTCCACCCAGCCGAAGCCGGGCACCCAGACCTGCGCTCTGCCGCCCGCGGCGCTCCGCTCGCCGGGAGCCGGAACGGCAGAGGGTTGAGGCTGCTCCGGCTGCGGACTCTGCGCGGGTTGGGGAGCCTGTGCTGGCTTTACTTCCGGTGTTGCCGTTTCTTTAAGGGGAGCTGCGGGCGGCTGAGTCTCTGCCATCACTGGCGCTGGTTCGGGTGCTTCAGTTGGAAGCGGGGGATTTGTTTCTTCTGCTGGAGCGTGTTCCTTCTCGGCGGCAGAGAGCGGAATCGCTCCGGTGTGTTCCTCCTGGGCGGTGGCCGCGGTACTTGTTACCTGATCGGCGGCGGGTACTTTTACGTCCGAGGCGTTCCGTGGGCACACAGCGCCCCACAGGGCCGCACACGCGGCGATTGCCAAGGCGGCGGCCAGCAGTTTTTTTGTCATGATTCTTCCTCCTTCTGAAATGCAGAACGGGCGTCCAACCCGGCATCGTCTGCCGGCGTTGAACGCCCGTTTCCGTAGTGGTTCAGCTCGTTTGTCAGCTGCCAGGCCAGCTTGAATCCGCAGAGAAAGCTGTCCAGGGAGCCTTCGTTTGCCATCATCGTCAGATCATCCACGATCCGCAGCACGATCTTCCGCTGCTCGGTTGGAAGCTTGTCCCGCAGCAGAGCCCGGTTCGCCTCCACGGAGCGCCTGAGCTCCGTCATCTCCCTCGGCGTGTAGAAGCGGTCGTACAGCGCTTCCAGCAATCCATCCATTCGCGTCGCCTCCTTCCGGCAACACGAACATATACCACAAGTCGAAGCAGAAAGCTACTGAAAGATTATTTACATTGCGCGTACGCGTCCAACGCCTGCGCGATCTTCTCGATTTCCCCGCTGCCGTTTGTCGGGAATCGAAGCATGGGAATTAGTATTCGACTCAGTATAAACGTGATGAGCAACTTATATCTTTTTCACATTAGCATGTTTTTTTGAGTGTAACTTATTCAAAAAGCATTTGAACCATTCTTCTAATATGCAGATTGTTTGTCTTGAGATAGCAAGATTTCATCTTGCGTACAACTGCATTATTATCACCGCTCAAATGCAGGCTGTCATTATACATTGGCTGTAAAAGATAATAGAGTTCGGGGACATCAACACCATGTTCTTCTGCAAAATGAAGCTTATTAATCACCTTATGTTGTTGGATAAATTCATCGTGATCGGTGTCGGCGAGTTCCCCATATACAAGTTCTTCTATTCGAATTCGTATCCCTGCTACTACCATAATCGGATTGTATGCGTGCTCCAATAAGTATTCATTCTCTATTTCGTTATACATTGCCTGTCGAAAGTCAGTATTACTATCATGAAAATCAATTGTTATCTGCGCTGCCAACTGGTCAGAAAGTAAATGTTCTTGATTTATGTAATGAATATAATACTTTTCAATTTCTTCCTTCTCGTCTTCACTTAATGACCCGTCCTCACGCAGACGAAGTAACTTTACAATCGGAGAATTGATATTCATCGTTGCAAAGGAAGAAATATAGTGAACTTTTATCTTATTAAAATAGTAGTTTGCAAACACTTCAGGATCTAAATGAGTAAATATTATTGGGAAAAGGATTTTCCCTAATGATTTGCATCTGTCAATCAACTGTGATAAATAGTATTGAACGGCAAGCATATTACTTCCGTCTAAATAATCAAACACTTCATCAATTATTAAAATTCCCACTTGCTTTTTAAACGAAATTTCAAATTTTGTGAGGTTTGAAATAAATGACAGAATGTCTCTCTCACCATTCGACATAGATGAGGCACGTTCAAAATTTATAACCAATTTTCCATGTTCTTCATGTGTCTGCACACTGCGCCCCGTCGTATTAAATAGATTAAGCCTTTCATCTATCAATGCTTTAGTTTGCTTGTAGGATAAAAACGCATAAACATTTTTTAGAATGTCATTTTCCCCGGAATCGAGATATGATTTGAACAAATTGCATAGTTGTATTGCAGTAAATATTGCATCAATATCACTCCATCCATCAGGCTTACTGTTCATGTTTGAAATGCAGTCAAGGAGAGTATGAATGTTACTGTTTGCATAAACAGCATTTATTTCGTCTTGTGATATTTGACCCTTTATCATTTCTGCAGTTCCATTTTCCAAACAAGCATCCAAAAAGACAGTAAATATTGTTTGTATTCCTTGCTGAGTGCAGCACTTTTTAAAGCAGTCCTTTATTTCCAAAAGAGATTCAATATTGCTACAATCCTTTAACATTTCTGAAATGTTTATAAATAGCTTTCTTTTATTTCCATATATAGATGATATGCCTCTATACGAATAATTCAAACTACAACTTTCTGGTATCCGGCTATAAACAACGACTTGCTCAACTCTTAAATCCGCAGTTGCAGCTACATTTCTTCCTAAACCTCGTGTAGTGCTTTTAGCATAAAGAGGACTGTTAATCGTGCAGAGCGTGATGTTTCTTGAAATATTCCCTTCTGCATCTGTGGAAACATAAGTACCCGCATACTCTCCACATAGTTCCACCTCTAATTTGGGATGATTATTAGGATTATGCTGATATAAATCTTTATCGTAAATTGCAAGTGCAAGTTGGACACCCCGTGGTAGATAGTGCCCCATCATAAACCCTCGTTGTGGATGGAGCCAAAGACTCCGTCTGTGAACGAGGTTGCCACAGCCGTCAGGCTGCGAATACGG
>Ga0268263_1000254_pt1 | contig 112238 bp, 115 predicted proteins | sample Biomet5_FD_190358 | JGI IMG/M metagenome (GOLD analysis project Ga0268263, IMG submission 190358) | Microbial communities from bioreactor (seeded with sewage sludge) at LBNL, California, USA - Biofuel metagenome 5 (SPAdes) (version 4) | ecosystem: Engineered > Bioreactor > Anaerobic >... | reverse complement strand
CCCGATGCGTCTTTCTCATATACTTCGAAGCCGAATTTCTCTCCTGTCCTGTAGTCTCTTCCGGTCAGATCCTTTGTCCCGCTCAGTGTTATCGAACCCTTTGCGCTGTATGTGTTCGTGAATGTCGCATTTTCAGGTTCAAACGTTCCTCCGTCCATCACTGCGCTTGCGCTTAGGTTGCCGCTACTGTCCTTAGTAACGGTCACTGTGACTTTATATTCCCTGTCCGAATAAGTCACGCCTGCCAAAGCTCCGCTGTCCGGTTTTATTTCCTTTATCGTATAAGTATATGTCCCGGCTTCATCATAAGTGATCTTGTCAAAAGAAACCGTCTGGCTGTTTCCGCTGGTCGCTGTGGTTTTTACCGTATCTATAGGATCAGCACTGGTGTCTGTGCCTTTATAAAGTCCGAACGTGAACTCATCGCCTGATCTGAAGCTTCTGCCTGACATCACCTTAGTGGCGCCCAATGTAATGTCCGCATCGCTGCCGCCGAATGTATTTGTTATTTCAACATCTTCAGGCAGCCTGCCGGAGAAAGGATAATTATGGCATTCGAATCCGCCCTTGGAAGTCAGGCTGTTCAATATCGCATTGCCGTTAATATTGCCGCCATAGGCATTTACCGTAAAATCTGCATCAGGAGCCAGAAAACTTCCGTAAAATGCTGTCGATCCTTCCATGGTAAAGCTTGTGCAGTCCACGAAATTGAATATCGTCTTTTTCGAAAGATCAGAATTTCCCCATGCTGAATTGCCACTTTTTATGTTTGTGCCCTTTATATTGACTATGACTGTACTGCTTGCAGGACAATCTATGGAAATCTCCGTGTTCGGATCCGAAAGATCGCTGTTGCTGCTGAGATCGAGATCGAATACATTCAGGTCTTCATCGGTACCGGTAAGGGTATATTTTGCATAAGAAGAATAGCTTTCCTTTTTTATCGTTCCGTTTGCCTTTATGCTCGCCAGCTTTTTGCTGAGGCTCTCCATATACGTCTTGGCGTCGCTGAAAAATCCCGAAAGATCCTGATCGGATTTTATTCTGGCACCGCTGCCGCTGGAGCTTATAAGAAAATCGGAACCGCCGTGGCTCTGTGCCTCAGCTCCGGCGTAAAGAGATTCCAGCTGGTCTTTCGTGTAATCGCTCGTTATGCTGTAACTGCTACCGGAAGATTTAAAAGTACTGCCGCCTGTTACCACGTTCCCTATTGTGCTTATCCAGCCTTGACACTGGACATCTCCCTTTACAAGCAATGCTATATCGCTTGAATAGTTGCCCAGCTTGAAGCCGCTGCTGAAGCCGCCGGTATTTGTGAAATCACCGCCTGCTGCGGTATTGCCCTCTATATCAACGATGTTTTTCAGATTTCCGAATGTAAAGCAATTGAATCGTCCGGCAGATCCGAACAGATTGGAAGATGTGCCGTTCTGCCATTTTATATTATCGTACGAGACGCTCTCCCCTTGGGAAACAGCACTGATCGTAACCTTCTGCACATTGTCATTGGTTATGTTCACAAGTTCTTTTCCGAATACTTTGTCCCCTGCCTTCAGGGCATTTCCGTCGGCATCGGTTTCAACTATCGTATATTCACCTACCGGAAGATTATCCCATGATACAGTATTGTCAGCCGTTCCGTCGCTCACGGAAATTGACTTGAGAGCTCCTACCTGATCTCCGCTGCTGTCCAGAAGTTTGAAATAAAAAGTGCCGCTTATGCCGTCTCCGTTTTCTATCGTCTTTGTAAGAACTATCTTGCCTTCTTCTTTATCGGTACCGAAACTGCCGTAATCAATATGACTTACTTTGGAAGATGAAAGTTCATAATCGCCGCTGTCTGTTTTCTGATAAACATTCACTGTAAGGTGTGTGCCGTCCGTGGAAAACTTATAATAGCCTATGTTGCTGTCTGCATCCAATCCGAAATCCGAAGCTCCGAGATATTTGTCGTATCCGGTTCCGTAATTCAGGACAGTGCCGTCTTTTATTGCGCTGTCCGCATTTCTGACTGCTTCTTTTATTTCAGTTTTCTGCTCGTCGGTCACTGCGGATCTGGTCCATACCATGACAGATGAGGCCTGCTTTATAAGTACGAAATCCACCGGCTCATTCAAAGTATATTTACTTTGCGACGAATCGATCTTTGTAGCAGTGGTTCCGGAATCACCTGCAAAAACATATGTCATTGCAAGTCCGGCAATCATTATCGCCATAATCAGTATACGTATCACAGCTTTTTTCCCTATAGTTTTCGTCATTTTTTCCCATCCTCCTCGCTCCGGTAACGCTCTTCTCATGCCTCTGTGACAATCAAAAAGCCGCCTTTATGCTGAAGAAGCAACGGCAGCTGGCTGTCTTGCGATTATAGTTTACATCTTACCTGCGACAAGACCCTGTAGTTTTGCGTCACGGCCTCACGGCCGCTTTGCCTTTATCATTCACTTTTCGTTTTATGATATCAGGGTGTTTCAAAAAATAAAAGCCGCCTATGTTCTTTTCAGAACAAACTGGCAGCTGGCTGTCTTGCAGAGTTCTGTTAACCCCTTTTATTTCTTCAAAGTCTCCCAAGACCCTTTAGTTTTGCGTCACGGCCTCACAGCCGCTTTGCCTTTTTCTCTAAATCCCCGTATCTTTTATGAATTAATCTTACTACAATTGCCTGATTTGTCAAGCTATTGAAGAAATGATAGAATATTCTGAAATATTCTATCAAAAGAAGAACCGGCATTGCCGGCTCTTCAAAAATTTTCCTCTGCCATTGCGAGTATTACAATAACAGGAGGGGGGGCTGATTCATAAGTGCGAAAGCACCTTCGGCAAGTCATCATCTTTGTCGTAAAAATAAACGACTCCCGCAGCAAAGCAGGAGTTATCAGTGCAACTGGCTGTCATACCGTCATACGGCTTAGACCCTCAAGCTTTGCGTCGCAGTTTTTCAACTGCTTTGCCTAAATATATCAATAAGTTTATTATACAGATTTTTTACCGTTTGTAAATGGCTTTGTATAAACTTTCACTTACGGCAACAAAAACAGCGGCATCTTTTCGCGATGCCGCTGTCCCGTTTATCGTTCTATTCGATTATCTCTGTTACGACTCCCGATCCTACTGTCCTTCCGCCTTCTCTTATGGCGAATCTCAAGCCCTCTTCTATCGCTATCGGGGTGATCAGGTTCACTTCCATCGTTACGTGATCTCCCGGCATGCACATCTCTGTCCCTTCCGGCAGCTTCAGGTCTCCTGTTACGTCTGTAGTCCTGAAATAAAACTGCGGTCTGTATCCGTTGAAGAACGGTGTATGTCTTCCGCCTTCTTCCTTCTTCAGTACATATACCTGTCCTTTGAACTTTGTATGCGGATGGATCGTTCCCGGCTTTGCCAGCACCTGTCCTCTTTCGATCTCGTCTCTCTGTACGCCTCTCAGCAGTGCTCCGATATTGTCCCCTGTCTCTGCTTCATCCAGCAGTTTCCTGAACATCTCTACTCCGGTAACTACTACTTTCCTCTTCTCGTCTGTAAGACCTACTATCTCGACTTCGTCTCCTACCTTCAGGCTTCCTCTCTCTACTCTTCCGGTCGCTACCGTACCTCGCCCTGTGATGCTGAATACATCCTCTACCGGCATCAGGAACGGCTTGTCGTTTGCTCTCTCCGGCTCCGGTATATAACTGTCTACCGCTTCCATCAGCTCTATGATCTTGTCTCCCCACTCGCCGCTGCAGTCTTCCAGGGCTTTCAGCGCCGATCCTCTTATGATCGGTGTGTCGTCTCCCGGAAATTCGTACTGGTCCAGCAGTTCTCTCACTTCCATCTCTACCAGGTCGAGCAGTTCTTCGTCGTCTACCATATCGCATTTGTTCAGGAACACTATGATGTACGGTACTCCTACCTGTCTCGAAAGCACTATGTGCTCTCTTGTCTGCGGCATCGGTCCGTCTGTTGCTGCTACTACCAGTATCGCTCCGTCCATCTGCGCAGCACCTGTTATCATGTTCTTTACATAGTCGGCATGCCCCGGGCAGTCTACGTGTGCGTAATGTCTGTTCGGTGTCTCATATTCCACATGCGCTGTCGCTATGGTTATCCCTCTCTCTTTTTCTTCCGGCGCTTTGTCTATTTCATCGAAAGCTACCAGTTTCCCCAGGTGATACCTCTCCTGGAGTGTCTTTGTTATTGCCGCTGTCAGCGTGGTCTTCCCGTGATCCACGTGCCCTATCGTTCCGATATTGATATGCGGCTTGGTCCTTTCAAATTTTTCCTTTGCCATTTTATTTTCCTCCTGTAAAATGAACTCTCTACTATCAAATTGGAGCTGTTGAGCAGGCTTGAACTGCCGAACCTCTTCCTTACCAAGGAAGTGCTCTACCAACTGAGCTACAACAGCGAATCAACAAAGCGTATTCTACTATATTTCTTTTGCAATGTCAACGTTTCTGTCCTTTATTCCTCAGAGATTTTCCGGGTATCAGTCGGACAGATATGATATGATTTTCTTCTTCGTCCTTTCCATCGCATTATATATCGCTTTAGGTGTCCTGCCCAGTGCAGCAGCCATTTCTCCGTAACTTTTCCCCTGTGCATATTCATGCCATACAGTAACCTCCAGCTCGCTGAAAAGTTTTCCCTCGTTGCGGGATATATAGTCCATGACATCCTTCAGTATCATAAGGGTCTCCGGGTCTGTGAGCTTGCCGGATGGTATGAATTCTTCAAGTGCGGTCCCGGATTCGTCCCCGGGCCTGTTAAGCGACAAAGACGTGTTCAGCGGCGAATGTTTTTTTCTGTTTGCCGCTTTTATAGCGGAAAGAATCTGCCGGTTTATGCAAACCTCGGCAAAAGTGCTGAACGAAGCCTCCCTTTCGGGGTCATAATTCCGTATTGCTTTCAGAAGTCCTATAGTTCCTTCCTGCACTACATCATCGTCCTCGGCTCCCATGATAAAATAAGTGCACTTTTTGCTTCTGACCAGATCTATGTATTTTCTTATCAGAAATTCCAGTGCTTCCTGATCCTCTCCCTGAGCCAGGATGACCAGTTCCTCATCAGAAAGTCTGTCAAACCTGTTTTCCATCTCTCTGCCTTCTTATTTCATACATTACGACCGCAGCTGCATTGGATGCATTCAGTGATGATATCCGCCCTCTCAGCGGCACAGAAACTGTAAAGTCGCATTTTTCGCCTGCCAGTCTGCTTATGCCCTTGCCCTCATTTCCGATGACTACGGCAACAGGGCCGGTCAGATCGCTTTCATATATATTCCTGCCGCCCATATCGGCAGCAGCCACCCATATCCCGGCCTTTTTCAATTCTTCGATCGTCCTCGGAAGATTGGTGACCCTTGCACAGAGCACATGCGACGCCGCTCCCGCAGATGTCTTCATTACGGTTTCATTTATCTCAGCAGATCTTCTTTTCGGTATTATCACGCCGTGTGCTCCGGCACACTCCGCCGTCCTTATTATAGCTCCGAGGTTGTGCGGATCTTCTATTCCGTCCAGTATAATGACAAAAGGCTCTTCTTTCATGGTCTGCGCATATCCGATTATGTCAGCCACCGAAGAATATCTGTACCCTTCGGCATAAGCTATGACCCCCTGATGGACACCTCCGCGAGCCAGTCTGTCAAGGACACGTTTTTCGACATACTTTACCGGTATATCCTTTTCTGCTGCGGCGCCGGCGATCTTCTCCGTCTCGGCATCCCCGCTCCTGTTCAGCAGTATTTCCTCTGTCCTTCTCCCCGATCTGATGATCTCCTTGACCGCATTTCTTCCTATGATCAGTTCTGTTTTTTCATTTCTGTATGCTGCATTATTTTCTTTCATATTTTTCGAACCTGTACCTTATACCACCCTCACAGCATTCATCACTGCACCACGTTCTTTTGAATTCATCAGACTCGTCAAGATTTTCAAAATATCTGTCTGCCTGAAAAGTCTCCAGTATCCTGGTCACGAAGATCTCCTCACAGTAAGGCATAAACTGCTCATATACAGATTCGCCGCCTACGACAAATATATCCTGACCGTCGTCAAAAAATATCTCGTCAAAAAACTCGTCCAGACCGCAGCATACAGTACAGCCTTCTTTGCAGTAATCACCGCTGCTGGTAAGAACTATGTTCTTTCTTCCGGGGAGCGGTCCTCCTCCGGGAAGCGACTCCAGTGTCCTGCGTCCCATAACCACTGTCTTCCCCATGGTGGTTTCCCGAAAATGCTTCATATCTCCCGGCAGATCTGCCAGGAGTTTTCCATCCTTGCCTATCCCCCAGTTTTCATCTACTACAACTATAGCTTTCATTAAAAAGTCTCCCTTTTATCTTTATGTCTCTGCTATGCAGCATATCGCGTCTTCGGTCATACGGCAATCGGTATGTTTTTTATCTGGGGATTTTTCCGGTAGTTTTCAACTATCACGTCATCCACCGTAAAATCGTAAAAATCCTTTATGTCAGGGTTGAGCCTGAATACAGGTGCCGGATATACAGGTCTTTTTATCAGTTCCCTGATCACCGGTATATGTCTGTCATATATGTGAGCGTCCGCTATCACATGCACCAGTTCGCCGGGTCGGTATCCTGTTACCTGAGCCAGCATATACACCAGCACTGAATACTGCACTACATTCCAGTTGTTGGCAGCCAGCACATCCTGGGAACGCTGGTTCAGTATGGCATTGAGCCTGTCCCCCGTGACATTGAAAGTCATGCTGTATGCGCACGGCTCCAGTCCCATTTCCATAAGATCGCTGAAATTGAAGATGTTGGTCATTATCCTTCTGGAATAAGGTGTATTCTTCAGCTGCCAGATCACATTGTCCACCTGATCCATTTCTCCCTGGGCAAAACGGTATCTGACGCCCAGCTGATAACCGTATGCCTTCCCGATGGAACCGTCCTCGTCTGCCCATTCGTCCCATATCCTGCTGTTCAGTTCATTTATGTTGTTGGATTTTTTCTGCCATATCCAGAGCAGTTCATCCACTGCGGACTTTATGGCTGTAGGCCGCAGTGTAAGCGCGGGGAATTCTTCTTCCAGATCATATCTGCTGACGACGCCGAAACGCTTTATCGTATGCGCAGGACTGCCGTCTTCCCATCTGGCCCTTACGATCTGGCCCTCCGTTGAAAAACCATTATCGAGTATATCATTGCACATGTCGATGAATCTTATATCCGCTTTGCTCATGTCGTCCTCCCGGCCTTCATGCGGCCTTATCAACTGTTCAAAAGATCACGTAACGTATAAAAATACCTATAAGACCGATTATGATCACCGCCAGATAGATCTTCTCGTTGCTCCTCCAGCCCTGTTTCTCGCCTTTTTCGCGTTTTTCACGGGCCTGTTCTTCCTGAAGCTTTCTGTTTTCCCTTTCTGTATATCTGTTGCTTATATAATAATCACTCAAGGCATCTCTGGCCTTGTTCCTTACTTTCCGCTTTTTTGTTTTCTTTTGTTCTTTATCTGTCATCTTACCATTTCAGCCTTCTGTGATATCCACGGCTCTTTCTATTATTTCTTTCATTCTTTTTTCTTCCCCGGCAAGATAAAGGTATCCTATGAGCGCTTCGAAAGCTGTTGCCCATTTATATGTCACCGGTTCTGCATTCCTGGGTCTTGTGGCGCTTTTCCTGTTTCTCGCTCTTTTCACAAGGTCGCGCTCGGATTCTGTCAGTTCGTCGAAGATCGATCTGACAGCCTTTGCCTGACTGTCGGCCCGTACATATCTGACCGACGCACGATGCAGCCGGTCCGCACCGATTATCCCTTTTTCCATAACATGCCTGCGTATATAAAGTTCATATACGGCATCGCCTATAAAAGCAAGGTCCGTAGTGCTTATCCTGCTGATATCCAAAACTCCCAGACGTTTTCTCATGCATTCTGACCCTCTTTTATTATCTGCACTCCCTGCGGAGTATCCTTAAGAGTTATCCCCCGGCCTTTCAGTATGTCTCTTATCTCATCGGCACGGGCAAAATCTTTTGCCTTGCGCGCTTCCTGTCTTTCATCGATCAGCCTGCATATATCGTCATCCAGCGCAACGTCCTTTTCCTGCTGCAGCAGACCAAGTATACCGCATAATTCCATGAGCAGATCCAGGCATTTCTGTGCGAATCCGCTGGAGACCCCTTCTCTGACAGCGATATTTACAGCAGTGATAAGTTCGAAAACTGCCGATATCGCATCGGCTGTATTGAGATCGTCATCCATTGCGCTGATGAATTTATGACGAAATCCGCCAAGCTCTTCAAGTTTATTTTTCTCGTCCGGAGTGACAGTCCCCTTTCCGGTGCTTATGAGATGTTCCAGATTTGCCTTGGCGTTTTCCATGCGGCCAAGGCTGTTTTTCGCCTGTTCCATGAGCTCATGGCTGAAATTTATAGGACTTCGGTAATGGCTGGACAGGAGAAAATATCTTATGACTTCTCCATTGTATGACTTGAGTATGTCTCGTACGGTGAAAAAGTTGCCTTTCGATTTGGACATTTTTTCGTTTTCGATGGTTATATATCCGTTATGCATCCAGTAATTTGCAAAGGGTTTTCCGTTATGTGCCTCTGACTGTGCAATCTCATTTTCATGGTGAGGGAACGTAAGATCCTGGCCGCCTGCATGGATATCTATAGTCTCGCCAAGATATTTTCCGCACATTACTGAGCATTCTATGTGCCATCCGGGTCTGCCCATCCCCCATGGGGATTCCCATGCTATCTCATCAGGTTCTTTTCTTGCTTTCCACAGCGCGAAATCAAGAGGATCCTTTTTCTTTTCTTCTATCATGATCCTGGCTCCTGATTCCAGATCTTCTATGTTCTGCCCGGAAAGTTTGCCGTATCCCCTGAATGCTCTGGCCCTGAAATAGACATCTCCGTCGACTTCATATGCATATCCCTTGTCTATAAGGTCTTTCACGAAGCCGATTATGTCCTCTATATTTTCCGTCACTCTCGGGTGCACAGAAGCCTTTCTGACATTTAAAGCCGCCGCATCCCTGTAATACTCTTTTATATATTTTTCAGTCACTTCTCCGGCAGACACGCCGTCCTGTCTGGCCTTGTTTATTATCTTGTCGTCGACATCCGTAAAATTCTGAACGAATCTCACATTGTTTCCTCTGTATTCCAGATATCTTCTCAACGTATCGAAAACGACGAACGGCCTCGCGTTTCCGATATGAAAAAAGTTGTAAACAGTAGGCCCGCATACATATATCCTTATTTCATTTCTGTCAAGAGGTATAAATTCCTCTTTTTTTCTGCTCATCGTGTTATATATCTTCATTTCGCTCTCTTTTCTGCAGTTCAATGACATAATATTATCAACAAATCCGGACAGGTGCTGGCACCTGCCCGGATATTATACATTATTCCATGGGATTAATCAACGAATCACAGATAATTCAAAGGGGTTTTGGCTGTTCCGTTTACTCTGACCTCAAAATGCAGACAGGATCCCCGAACGATATGCCGCAAAAAAATCAAAAAATCCTGACCAGGACTTTTTGCTGTTTCCTATTTTTCACGTATATCTGAAAGCTCCGGACCGTGAAAGTCCGAACCGGATGTCACTATCAGCCGATGCTTCCTGGCTATATTGAGAAAAGCGCGGACTTCCGCATCGGAATGCTGACTGTACCGGCATTCCATGCCTTTGAGACCAAAACCAGACAATACTGTTATTATCCTCTCGACATTATCGAAAAATGTCTGACTTTCTTTTTCACCGATCCCCCGTATCTTGCCCGGATGCGCAAGCACCGGCATACCGCCGGCATTAAGTATGAGTCTTACGGCTTTTTCAGCAGATATCTTGCCTTTTTTTACCTTCCTGACAGGACTCATCGTAAAAATGCCGCCGTCTTTGAAAGCATCTCTGGGATCTTCTATATATCCTTTCCCTGCCAGTGCTCTTGCAATCATAGGCTTTCCCACATAATCCTGTCCCCGGCGGAAAAGCAGGTCATTGTCTGTAACAGGCCATCCCAGTTCCGCAAGTACTTTCAGAAGCTCCCTGTTCCTTCGGGCCCGCTTCTTTTTGAGTTCGCCGCAAACCGAAAGAAGTTCGCTGTTCCGGTGATCTATGCCGTATCCAAGGATATGCACTCCAGTGCCTTCCGGCATCTCCGACGAAAGTTCTATACCCGGGATCACGGAAATACCAAATTCTCTGCCGGCAGAAAGGGCCTCATCGATTCCGTTCACACCATCGTGATCTGTGACGGATATAACTTCCAGACCCCGGGCAGCAGCCCATTTTACGACATCACGCGGGGACATCGAACCGTCTGAATACCATGTATGAAGATGCATATCTGTCCTTTTTTCTGTTCCTGAAAGGATATTTTTCGCCGACATGCATATCACCTCCTGAACATATTGTTCCTTCCGGCAATGCTGTAAGTTATATAAAGGAATACAGCCATCATCACAAGACCCAGTATGACCGATGCTGCCGCGAAACGCCAGAAGAAAGACTGATCAAGTATAGCGGTCAGAAGATCGTCTTTCGGGAATTTATAATCCAGGATGCTTCCGTAAAAAACATTCCGCAGCGTGCCTGTCACAAGTGAAAGTATATTGATAACGCTGAGGACGCCGAATCCTGCTATGGAAAAATTGAAATTTCTAAGTATCAGATCCTTTTCTTTCTTCCTGTAAAGATATATATATATAGCCACTATAAATGCCAGCAGGGCGGCGGCGGCGGCGGCTTCCCTGTTCAGCAGATCTCTGACATTATGCATGACCTTTCCGTCAGTCACATTGAAAAGGTTCTCAGGCATATACTCCAGATCTTCCTTCATGTTGAAATGATCTGTCTTCTTCATCATATAGCTGCTGAAAAGCTCAGCCACCTTCTCATCATCGGCAGAGATCATATTATCGCTGAGCACTTCGGAAGAATTCATCTGGTATTTATAAAGATCCGGCATGCGGAGAAGGACATTATTGCACACGAACATGACCATCAGAGGTATCAGCACTATAAGCAGCGGCGCTATCATTTTAGGCCAGTTTATGCCGGGTTTTCTTTTGTTGAACCGCCACGGGTTTCTTTTTGAATTTTTTCTCATATTTCGTCTGAAATTTTCCGCACGGACCTTCAGAGTACTGTGTTTGAGATTTATGCGCGGGTCTTTTTCCCTGTTTCTGTATACATTTGTCATATTACTGAATGCCTGACGATCTGAAGCTTGTCATCGCTCTTCCCGGAAATACGCGTTGCCCAGGTCTCCGGGAGGCAGATCTTCCTTTCTGTTCTTATGCGTGCTTATTATTACAATTACTATTGTAGCCACATACGGGATCATGTCAACGAGATACTGTGAAATACTTATTCCCATAGCCTGCAGCCTGAAACCCATGATGCTCAGCGCTCCGAAAAGCAAAGCGCTGAAAAAAGCCTTGCCCGGTTTCCATGATGCAAAGATCACCAGAGCTACGGCGATCCATCCTCTCCCTGCTACTATATTTTCCTGCCATGCGGAAATAGTGACCAGCGACATATATGCACCGCCGAGTCCGCACAGCGCACCTCCTATTATTATATTCGCATATTTATAAAGCGTGATATTTATACCGGAAGCATCTGCCGCCGCGGCATTTTCTCCTACCGCTCTGGCATTAAGACCTGCTCTGGTCTTTCTGTAATAGAAGGATACCGCTATCACCATTATGAAACTCAGATATACCAGTATGTCCTGATCGAAAAACATTCTGCCGACGACAGGAACATCCGATAACAACGGTATGGCTGTGTTTCCGAAAGCTTCCTGGACACTAAGCGGAAGAGGAACGCCTACCACACTTCTGCCTACCAGCCCGGCAAATCCTGTGCCGAATATTGTAAGTGTAAGCCCGGTGACTACCTGATTCGTCCTGAGAGATACCGTTAGCAGCGCAAAAATAGCCCCGCCTGCGCCTCCGGCAGCAAGGGCACCGAGCACCGCTATCAGCGGGCTTCCGGTAGCAAGGCCTGCTCTGAAGCCTATGACAGCTCCCATGAGCATCATTCCCTCGACGCCGAGATTCAGATTTCCTACTCTCTCAGCCATTATCTCTCCTACCGTTGCGTAAAGCAGCGGCATGGCAGCTACTATCACTGCTGCAAGGAAACTTTCCATGCTATGCCACCTCCTTTTTCGAAGAAGATTTTTTTCTCAGCGATATCCTGTACTGCATGAAGAACTCGCTGCCAAGTACGAAAAAGAGTATCACTCCCTGTATCATATCGGCAACAGAGGCGGGCAGCGACATGGATACCTGTATATAAGATCCTCCCTGCAGCAGCATCGCAAAAAGTATGCAGACCAGAGCAACCACAGGAGCCGAAAGCCGGCCAAGCCACGCAGTTATTATTGCCGTGAATCCATAACCTCCGGAGATCGTATATGTAAGGGTCTTTTCTATGGCCGACGTCTGTATCATGCCGGCCAGTCCGCAAAGACCTCCGGAAACGATCATAGCGCTTATTATTATGGCCTTTATGTCCATGCCTGCATATCTGGCAGTTTCAAGGCTCTCCCCGACTACGGATATCTCATATCCCTTCTTGGTATAATTCATGTACACATAAACGAATACCACCGAAAGCACCGCCAGTATCCATCCGCTGTGCATCCCGAAAAAATCCGGAAGTACGGCATTGGCACCGAAGGGCTCTATCTTTGGAAAGCCTCCTGAATTCGGATCCTTCCACGGTCCGAACTGCAGATATGTAACAAATTTTATCGCGATGTAATTCATCATAAGAGTGAATATAGTCTCATTAGTGCCGAATCGCACTTTGAAAAAAGCCGGTATGAAAGCCCACAGCGCACCGAAAAATACTGCTGATACCATCATACACAGGAGCATCAGCGGAGCCGGCAGGGAATCCGGCAGATTCAGCGCCGCCAGAGCAGAGCCGAAAGCCCCCATCATTATCTGGCCTTCACCTCCGATGTTCCAGAACTTCATCTTGAATGCTACAAGAATCCCCATTGAAACTATTGTCAGAGGGATCACTTTTGTCACAGTCTCCTCGATCCTCATAGGAGTGCCCACAGATCCTTCAAGTATTCTGTAATACGCTTCCAGCGGATCATATCCCATGCACAGTATGACTACACCTGCACATACCAGAGATAATATTATGGCTGCTATCTGTATCAGTATTTCCTGTCTTCTGGGAAGAGCAGTTTTTTTAGTTATTTTTATCATTTCCCGACTCCTCCCCCAGGGTCTCCCCTGCCATAAGAAACCCGATCTCTTCTTTTGTCACATTGTCGGGATCCACTATACCGGTTATTTCTCCCTGACATAATACCATTATCCTGTCGCACAGGCTCATCAGCACGTCCAGGTCTTCCCCTATGAACAGGATGCCCACTCCTTTTTTCTTCTGTTCGTTGAGCAATTCGTATATCCTGTAGGAAGCGCCTATATCCAGCCCACGTACAGGATAAGCCGTTATAAGCACTTTCGGATCTGAATCTATTTCGCGTCCCAGCAGCACTTTCTGTATATTGCCTCCTGAAAGTTTTTTTACTGGGGTATAAATATCCGGAGTCATTATATCAAGCGACTCGACTATTTTCTCCGCTTTTCTGATGCACGGTTCTTTTTTCAGGAATATGCCCGGCTGATTCTGATAATCCTTCAGCACGATGTTATGGACTATATCCATGCTGCCTACCAGTCCCATTCCCAGCCTGTCTTCCGGTATGAACCCCATCCTGATACCAAGCCTGATTATATCCCGCGGTGTTCTTCCTACTATATTTTCATCCTGGAAAAATATCCTTCCTCTGCTTGCTCTCATAAGCCCTGCGATGCATTCGCACAGTTCTTTCTGTCCGCTTTTCGCAACGCCAGCAACACCAAGTATCTCTCCTCCCGAAAGATCGAAGGTTATATTTTTCAGCACTGCTTTCTCATCTTTGTCAAGAACCTCCACACCGTCCATTACGAGTAGCCTGTTCCTGGATGCCGTTTTTTCCCTTTTTATGGCAAGGTCTACTTTTTTTCCTACCATCATCTCTATCAGCGCGCTCAGCTCCACCTCCGGCGTATTCACCGTAGCGATCGATCTGCCCTTGCGCAGCACCGTTATCCTGTCGCTTATCTCCATGACTTCATTGAGTTTATGAGTGATTATTATGACTGCGCATCCCTGCTTTTTCATGTTTCTTATGATGCTGAAAAGTCTGGATATCTCCTGAGGCGTCAGCACCGCTGTGGGTTCGTCCATTATCAGTATTTTAGCGCCTCTGTACAGGACTTTTATTATTTCCAGCGTCTGTTTTTCTCCTACCGACATTTCATATACTTTTTTGTCCGGATCTATGTCCAGACCGTAGCGGTCTGAAAGTTCCCGTATTTCCCGCGTCAGATCCATTTTTTTCCTGGCCTTCTGTCCAAGTACCACATTCTCTTTCGCAGTAAGTATGTCAACCAGTTTGAAATGCTGATGGATCATTCCGATCCCGAGTTTTATGGAATCTTTAGGAGACGAAAAATCCACTTCATTTCCTTCCACATAAATAGAACCGCTGTCGGGAGTATATATTCCCGACAGCATGTTCATCAATGTCGATTTACCGGCACCATTCTCGCCAAGAAGCGCATGGACTTCACCGGCATATATTTTCAGATTTACGTCTTCATTTGCTTTCAGTGCTCCGAAGGATTTGTTTATATGCTCCATTTGTACTGAAATATTGTGCACTGTCTGTCCTCCGTACTAATTATTTATATTCTGAAGAAGTAACACCTTTTACAAGCGGCAGATCATCAAGCCATATCTCTTTTCTTGTCAGTGTCTGTCCTTTTTTGCACCAGAGTTTGCCGTTAGCGAATTCGATCTTTCCGGAAAGAGGTGCGAAATCGCCCGATACGATGGATTCTTTGACTTTTTCCACTTTGTTCTTCACATTATCCGGTACAAAATCACCGAAAGATGCTATGTCCACGAATCCGTCTGCCATTGTACCATAATACTGGCTGGGTTTAAAGGTTCCGTCCATTATTTTCTGTATAGTCGGAATGAAATATGCGTCATAGTGCCAGACAGGCGCTGTTATGAAAGTATTCGGGTATTTGTCTCCGATGTCCAGATTATAGCCGATCGAATATGCGCCAGCATCCTTTGCTGCCTCTGAAGGTCCCACTGTATCGCAATGCTGTGCCAGTATATCACAGCCCTCGTCAAGAAGCGCCTGAGCTGCCTGCTTTTCCTTTGAAGGATCGTACCAAGTGTTTATATATACTACTTTTACTTTTGCATCCGGATTTACTGACTGTACTCCCAGCGCGAAAGCGTTGATCCCGATGTTGACTTCAGTATACGGGAATGCTGCAACATAGCCTATCTCATCAGTCTTTGTCATCATACCTGCTGCTATGCCGCAGAGATATCTGGGTTCTTCCATAGCTCCGAAGAAATTGTCGAAATTGGTGTCATTGGACTTGTTTCCGGAAAAATGAAGGAAATAAACGTCGGGATACTCTTTTGCAAGTTCTTCCATTCCGTCTATGAATCCATAGCTGCCTCCGATTATTACCTCACATCCCTGATCGATAAGGTTCTTCCCTGCAGTTACGACAGCATCTTTGTCTTCATCGACTTCTTCAACTGTAACAGTCTTGACTTTGCCGTCGAAATGCTTTTCCATAGCCTGTCTTCCTTCATCCTGTGCCTGCGTGAAGCCGCCGTCGTTTGCAGTGCCCAGATAAAGGAAACCGACTTTCAGGGTATCGCTTTCATCTTTGCTGCCGCAGCCGGTCAGGCCGAAAGACAACGAAAACACTACCACGAGAGCCAAAACTATCGCTAATACTTTTTTCATCTTACTCATTCTCCTCCTAAAAATACATAAAAATATTTCTGAACAGTCTCCATTTGTTCATTATAAACAGTCCGGGAAATTATAAAAAGTTTTTTTCTAAAAAAACTTGGTTTCCTGGTTTAAAAAAAACATAAAGTTCGTCATATTACGAACTTTATGTTGATATGCTGGATTTTTAGTTCATGTTATCTGGTATGACTCTGTTTCACCTGCGAAAACTCATTCTCCCGTTTTCGATTTTCTCTATGACAGCCAGTGACTCCACACGATAACCGGCGCTGCGAAGCTTTTCTCCTCCTCCCTGAAATGCTTTTTCGATTACTATGCCTATACCGGCCACCTGGCCGCCTGCCTGGCTGACGATATCCGTCAGAGCCAGAGACGCTTCCCCGTGAGCAAGAAAATCATCAAGTATCAATATCCTGTCTCCTCTGCCGATAAATTTTTTCGAGACTCTTACCATCGAAACCGTGCCCTTTGTGAAAGACCTCGCTTCCGCCTTGTAAAATCCTTCTGTCATCGTGTTCGGTTCGGTTTTTTTTGCAAAGACCACTCTGGGATAGTCAAAAAACGGAGCCGTAAGGCAGGCTATAGCGATACCGCTGGCTTCAATGGTAAGTATCTTGTCTACTCTGAGTCCATCGAACCGCTTTTTGAATTCTCTGCCCATCTCGCTCATGAATCTAACATCTATCTGATGATTCACGAATCCGTCGACCTTGACTATCTGAGTACCTATCGCTTCACCTTCATTGGCGATCTTGTCAATAAGCGTCTTCACACTTCTTTCCCCCATTTGTCAAGAAACTCCGAGGCTTCGTCCATATCCTCCTCGGCAAAGATCCTGAATCCTGCTTCTCTCAGAAGCTGCACGGCTCTTCCCTCACCTTTGACAAGAGTGTCTGTGAATGTTCCGTCATATATCTCCTTGCTGCCGCAGGAGGGACTGTGCTGCTTCATCACACAAAAAAGCACGTCCTGTTCTCTGGCCAGTCTTACAGCTTCCCTGGCACCTTTTTCATACTCCCCGGTCACATCCTTACCATTGCAGGCAACCACTCTGTTGCCCTGCCTCTGTGAATCGGGCCTCGGCGTAGGCAGTCCTCCGAAAACCTCCGGACATACTTTCACCAGTCTGCCCTCCTCCTTCCATTTCAGGAACCTGGGATCCAGACACGGACGATCTACGGCATCATATCGGCAGTGATCTCCGTAAAGGCATGAACTTACAAGTATTTTTCTCATTTTGCACCTCCTGCTTATGTTGCGGTTATATATATGAAATAATAACATATTTTATTTTTTTCAGGCATATATTCAAAAGGAATTTATCAAAAGCCCGGCATTGAGAGCCGTTACCGTCAGGCCTATCACCCACAGCAGCGCTTTATCCAGTCGGGAATTCGCATATCTGCCCATGACTTTCCGCGAAGAAGTAAGAAAGATCAAAGAAAAGACAGTGACAGGCAGCTGCACGCTTAGAAGCATCTGCGATATGATCAGCACTTTGAAAGGAGAAGTTATGAAGAATATTATCAGCGCTGCGGGCACCATGGTCAGAACAACGCCTGTTTTCGTATGGCTGTCCGATATATCATACGGCTCGCCGAATATCCCGGCAAAAATGCTGCCTCCGGCCATTCCTGCGGTTATGCTGGAAGCTATCCCGGCAAAAAGCAGGGCAACTGCAAATATGACTGACGCTCCGCCGCCGAGAAGAGGTCTGAGCATAGCCTCTGCCTGGGAAAGATCTGTCACTTTGATATCTCCGGAGAAAAAAGTGGCTGCTGCCATAAGGATCATGGCACTGTTTATAGCCCAGCCGATGATCATGGAAAAAAGCGTGTCTCCGAATTCATATTTCAGCTGACGCCGTATGACCTTTTCATCCTGCAGGTTCCATTGTCTGCTCTGTATGACTTCAGAATGAAGGAAAAGATTATGGGGCATTACCACAGCTCCCAGCACGCTCATGATCACCATCATGGATCCCTGCGGAAAACATGGCGTGACCCATCCCGAAACTGCCGCATCCCAGTGGACATCCACCATGGCGAGCTCAAAAAGAAAAGATATCCCTATCAGAGATACGAATCCGATTATCACTTTTTCAATTTTTTTATATGAATTAGTGAACTGAAAGAACATCACCAGTACGGCTATAAGCGCTGCTCCCAGTTTCAGAGGCAGATGAAAAAGCATCTGCAGCGCTATGGCTCCTCCGAGTATTTCCGCCATGGCGGTGGAAACAGCGGCGCCTACAGCGCTTATAAGCACTATGTTCCTTATCCATGGCCGCATATATTCCGTAACTGCTTCAGAGATGCATTTACCCGTGACTATGCCCAGATGTGCTGCGTTATGCTGAAGTACGATTAGCATGACCGTGGAAAGAGTGACCATCCAAAGAAGTCCATATCCGTATCCCGATCCTGCAGCTATATTAGATGCCCAGTTTCCCGGATCTATAAAGCCCACAGTGACCAGCAGGCCGGGCCCTATATATCTGAAAAAATCAAAAGACGGCTTTTTACTTTGATGCTTTTCCGGAAATATCCTCATAAAAGTCCTCCGTTTTATGCTTTGGCATATGTCACGAAGACATGCGGGATCTGATCTTCTTATTATATTTTACCATGAAACTGTCCTGTTTAAAAAAAGGTTTTCCTTCAAATAAAAAACGGGGATCAGATGACCCCATTCTTTTCCGTGGTTTCCACTTTGTTTTTTATATATCCCGGCACATCTTTTTTGGGGATATCCAGCGCCGCCGCGAATTCTCCGAAGAGCATGTCCTCAGCGCGTTTCATATATTTTTTGTCCACTGCGCCGAATTTCTTTTTTCTGGATTCCATGTCTCTTTTTTTCATATATATAGACTTGGTCAGCCGGATGAGTTCGGTACAGTCATGAGTATTCATCGAATATTCATAGTGCTCCGCCAGTTCCCTGGGAGAACGGCTGTAATAGCTTTCCCCTTTTATCTCCGGTATCTGATCTATGAGCTTTTCGACTTCATCTCTCGATATGACCGGACGCATGAATACTTTCGTAGTGTCCACAGGAGCCGCCACACGGCAGTTCTGATACAGCGGATCCAGAAGATAATAGAGCCTGCCCTTCTCCAGTCCCGAAAAATCACGTCTTTCTATATCGGCGATCCTGCATACTCCTATATCGTTATAGAGTATCATATCACCTACTTCATACATTTAAATTGCCTCCGTTCCTTTTATATTAAATATATTAAAATATTTCAAGCCGATGCCTTTATGCCTACTGCAGTCGGGGAAACAGCGCATACATTCCTGCGCGTTATCATAATACCATATTCGCTTATGATATTTCATCAAAGTCCTGATACCCGTGGGAGTCCACAGCCCTTTAGGAAAAAATCTCTGTGGTATCCAAAATGATATATGATTGAAACTTACGTTTATATTTTAACACAATATGCCAGTCAATGTAAGTAAAAAATCTTTTCGGACAAAAACTGCCGTTTGAAACAAATGGCCGGCGGGTAGAAAGGATTCATGGAAAGGATGAAATTTTATGGAGAACGACTGCAGGATCAAAAATATCGAAGCTATGGAGATACTGGATTCCAGAGGCGATCCCACTGTATATGCCCGGGTAGTTCTCGCAGACGGGACAAACGGCAGTGCCGCAGTTCCTTCAGGGGCTTCTACAGGTACTTTTGAAGCTGCAGAGCTCCGCGACAGAAACATGGACCGATATAACGGAAAAGGTGTGCTTCAGGCTGTAAACAATATCAGTTCCGTCATATCCCCGGGACTCAGGGGCATGAAGGTGACTGATCAGTCCGCTGTCGATCATGCAATGCTGGATATGGACGGGACGAAAAACAAATCTTTTCTCGGAGCTAACGCAATACTGGCTGTTTCTCTGGCATCGGCAAAAGCCGCAGCCGCCTTTCTGGGACTTCCCCTTTATCGTCATATTTCCGGCAGCAGTGCTTTTACTCTGCCTGTACCTATGATGAACATACTCAACGGCGGCGCTCATGCCTCGAATAATATCGACATACAGGAATTTCTTATAATGCCGGCCGGTGCCCCCTCTTTCGACGAAGCTGTACGGTGGTGTTCGGAAGTGTTCCACAGTCTGAAAAAAGTACTGGCAGATCATAAGCTTTCCACTGCTGTAGGTGATGAAGGGGGTTTTGCTCCCGACCTTGAAGATGATGAGGAAGCACTGAAAGCAATAACAGCAGCCGTAGAAAATGCCGGATATGTTCCGGGCCGTGATATATTCATAGCCATGGATCCCGCATCCAGCGAATGGTACCGGCATGACAGCAAATATATTCTGCCGAAAAAGCAGAAAGAATTCTCTTCAGACGATCTGATCCGTTTCTGGGAAAACGTATCAGCAAAATATCCGGTGATCTCGATCGAAGACGGTCTGGCAGAGGATGACTGGGATGGCTGGACCGCATTGACAAAGACGCTTGGTGACAGGATACAGCTGACAGGCGACGATCTTTTCGTCACCAGCGTCAGCCGCCTGAAAAAGGGCATACAGCTTGATGCTGCCAACTCTATACTTGTAAAACCCAATCAGATCGGCACCCTTACGGAAACACTGGATGCCATATTTCTGGCGAAAAAAGCCGGATATACTACCGTTATATCCCATCGCTCCGGCGAAACAGAAGATACTGCCATAGCAGATCTGGCAGTTTCTGCCGATTCAGGCCAGATAAAGGCAGGTGCTCCTTCAAGAGGTGAGCGCACAGCCAAATATAACCGGCTGCTTCTCATAAACCGGGAGCTGGGCGATTCTGCCGTTTATAAAGGTATGGACGCCTTCAGCAGCCTGCAGGGAAAGAAAGGAAATGTATAAATGGATGATATATTGAAAACAGCATCGGAAAACAGGAGATCCTTTTATTCGATAGGAAAAGAAAAAGTACTTGAAGATGAGCAGATCATCGACATGGTGCGCCACAGAGTGAAATACGCTCCGAGCGCATTCAATTCCCAGAGTGCAAGAGTACTCGTACTTCTGGGCAGAGAGCATGACCGGCTCTGGGATCTGGTAAAGGAAGTGCTGAAAAAACATCTTTCCGAGGAAAGATTTCCCAAAACAGAGGAAAAGCTGGATACATTCCGCAGCGGATACGGCACCATACTGTATTTCGAGGACCGGACCACCGTAGGCGGCCTTCAGGAGCGGTTCCCCCGCTATCACGATACCTTCCCCGTATGGTCCATGCAGTCCTCCGGCATGCTGCAATACAGCCTTTGGATATCCCTTGAGCAGGCTGGTTTCGGAGCCAGTCTTCAGCATTACAACCCGCTCATAGACGAAGAGGTCAAAAAGACCTGGAACATTCCGGAGGAGTGGGAACTGCTTTCCCAGATGCCATTCGGCAAGCCTCTGGCGCTTCCGGAAGAAAAGACTTTCGTTCCTCTTGACCAGCGCATAAAAATATTCAAATAAACTGAAAGGAGCAAAAAAAATGGACAAAAACATTTACGATTTTACAGCAGAAAACATCAAAGGCGAAGAAATATCTCTTTCCGATTACCGCGGAGAACTTGTACTTATAGTGAATACTGCCAGCAAATGCGGCTTCACGCCTCAATATGACGGTCTGGAAAAGCTTTATCAGAAATACAAAGACAGAGGCTTTGTGATCCTTGGTTTTCCTGCCAATCAGTTCCTTGCTCAGGAGCCGGGCAGCAACGATCAGATCGCGTCCTTCTGCCGTCTCAATTACGGTGTGACTTTCCCGCTTTTCGCAAAGACGGATGTACGCGGTGAAAAAGCTCATCCGATTTTCCGCTTTCTTACCGAAGCTGCACCCTTCGAAGGCTTTGAGACTTCGAAAGAGTCAGGACGTATGATCCGGGGCGTCGTAGAGGAACATTATCCCGAGAACCTCGACGGCAACGATATAAAATGGAATTTCACGAAATTCCTTATAAGCAGAGACGGTTCGGAGATCAGAAGGTTCGAGCCTACCGTTACTCCCGAAGAACTCGATCCTCTGATCGATGCCGCTTTATGACAGCCATGCATATAAAAAGCGCCTGAGCAAAGCCTCGGGCGCTTTCTTCATCCGCCGGCATCGTTAGGCATATCAGCCGGCATCCTTTTCACTGTCCTGTCCGTCTTCATATATGTATATCTCGTCTTTCGTTTTTTTTGAAGCATAAAGAGCCGCATCCGTATATCTGAGCAGTTTGTTCGCGGACATCTCCTTTCTGTGTCTTGCTATGCCAACGCTTATGGTAAGAGATATTTCAGAAATACAGGCGGCATTTTCCCTCAGATCTTTCTGTATCCTCCTGCATACGGCTACGACTTCATCCAGATCCTTGTCTCTGAAAAGTATGCAGAACTCATCTCCGCCAAAGCGAAAAGGTTTGGAATCCCTGTCACAGTTATCCATGAGTATACGGCCCAGTTCCTTCAGACAGCTGTCCCCTATTTCATGTCCCCAGCCATCGTTCAGCTTTTTGAAATCGTCCAGATCTATCATTGCAAGATAATATTCCGTACCGGATGTATCATCCTCCATTTTTTTGAATTCCGTCCGGAGCGCAGTACGGTTGTATATTTCGGTAAGTTCATCAGTTATTAGCTGTTTCTGCATATGATAGCGTTCTATCTCTTTCCTTATGCTGGCGGTAGTCTTTTTTTCTTCAAAACGTATAACTACGATACACACAGCATAAAAACCGCAAAGTATGAATATCGAAATGAAAAAATCCGCAGTACGGGTCTCGCTGTCGAAAGGTCCCGGCACATCAGGATCCCATCTTATAAAAATCTCCGATATCATTTTAAGACCGATTCCGAAGAAAGCCGTGACCGTAGTAAGGATCACGTCGCCGTAGACCACAGTAAGGAGTATCGGTGCGGTAAAAATAAGATAAAGAGAAGCAAACAGACTGTGTACGGAATAAAATACAAAACATGTCCCTACAAAAAGCAGCGAAATGAAATATATCTTTGCTTTCTGGCTCAGACCGGATGAATTGATTGCCCATATACCGGTCAGAAGAAGACTGGCATTGATAAAAAACGGAACCAGCATATATTTCAGCGCATATCTTTCCGTGGATATATGGATATAACCTGTACGGTACAGTATTATACCCAGAAGACATTCAATGACGAAGCCGCAGATAACAAGGCCTGCAAAAGTGTAATAATGGAGCTTCATCCATCTGGTATCTATCTCTTTGTATTCCTTTTCTATTTCACTTATTATGGAATCCTTCGTGCTGTCGTCCAATGTTTCACCCGTTTTTTAAAAATTCAAAATCCGTACAGCAATATTATCATTTTCATCTGTATTTGTCTACATAAAACTGATCCGGATCATTTCAGGGACGCTTCGCGAAGAAACAGAGCAGCTAAGAATCCTGCTGCCGCAAGGCCTACGCACAGCAGGAAAACAGAATGTATCGAGTTTGCCAGCACCTCCTTTGTCTGAAAATAAATTTTATCGAAATAAACCGTATAGTCTCCGGGTACTCGGGATTTTACGGATGCCACAGTCTTTGCGCTGGTTATCACCTGAAGATCTTTCATCAGCGCCTGCAGGCGGACAGGCATATAATGCATGTCGATACCGGCAAAACCTTTTTTCAGAGAAACGGCCATTATCGCTCCGTATGCTGCAGAACCTACGGTGCTGCCTATGTTGCGGAAAAACATCACCGATGCCGTCACTGAACTTATCTGTTTTCCCGGGACGGCATTCTGAGCGTTCACATTGGTGACAGGCATGCTCATGCCTACGCCGAAACCTAATATCACCATGAATATTATGGCCGTGCCATAGGCAGTATCGACACCCATGCCGGAAAGCAGAAAAGCTCCGGTCCCCATAACCGCAAAGGCGCAGAGCGATAAGACCCTGGCTTTGCCTGCACGGGAAACGATCTGCCCCGACAGATTGCTTGCCAGCAGCAGGCCCAGCATCATAGGTGTTATCACCGCTCCCGATACCGCAGCCGTCGAACCGATGACACCCTGTATGAAATACGGCAGATACATTATCGCAGAAAACATTATCGCCTGAGAAAAAAACGCCATTACAAAAGATATGCCTATGGCACGGTCTCTGAAAAAATACAGCGGCATCACAGGATTTTCCGAACGCTTTTCCGAAAATATGAACAGCACTGCCATAACAGCCGATGCTGTCAGCATGCAGATACAGGGCAGCGATATCCACTTGAATTCATTTCCGGCCATTGAAAAAGCGAGCAGAACAGGCAGCAACGCCAGGACCAGAAAAGCCATGCCTCGCACGTCTGCTTTCTTACGTTCCCCGCTCCTGTATCCTGGCATGGAGAAGGCTATGAGAACGACGGCTGTAATGCCCAGCGGAATATTCATGAAAAAAATGAACCGCCAGCCGAGAGTATCCGTTACGAAACCGCCTGCCGCAGGGCCTATGATGCTGGCAAGACCATACATCGAAGTCACGATTCCCGTATATCTGCCCCTCTGCGCTGGTTCAAAAATATCCGCCACAGCAGTAAAAACGCCGGATACTATCATTCCGCCACCTATGCCCTGCAGGCCTCTGAAAACTATGAGCTGCATCATGCTCTGAGAAGATCCGCACAGCATCGACCCTGAGAGAAAAATCGCGATGCCTGTTATGAACATTGGCTTATGCCCGTAAATATCGGCCAGACTGCCGCATACAGGTATGGCTATAGTGGAGCACAGCATGTAAGCCGTGAATGGCCATGAATACAGATCCATCCCGCTCATATCTTCCGCTATCCGTTTCATCGCTGTGCTCACTACGGTGGAATCCAGAGCAGACAGCAGGAGGCTGGTCATGATCCCTGCAAGTATCAATATGATCTTTTTTCTCGATAACTTTTCTTTCGGCATAAACTCAAGTCCTTTCTTATCAAATAATATACGTTATACTACTATACTTTATACTAATACGGTAAAAAAATATGCTTAATCCCTGCCCCCGCGTTCTCTGTACTGCCTGCTGAAATTTTCCGTCCATTTATCGAGCACCTCATATATCTGAGAATACAATCCGACTATAGACGCACCGTAAAAAGAGAGTTCTGCCACACGGCCGGTCTCCGCCTCAAGCTTTTTTTGCCTTTCGCCAAGATTTTTCCGGAGTTTTTCAAGCAGCTGCAGACCGGTCTGAGGATCCACATAAGGAAGATTTGCTATAAAAGCACAGAAATCCACATATATCCTTCCCGGATCATCCGAATAATGTCCCATGAGCTTCATAAAATATTTTCTGCCGTCTGCGTTTATATAGTACACTGTTTTTTCCGGCATGCTGCCTTCCCGCATGGTCTTGCCGTCTATATAGCCGAGCCTGCAGAGTTTGAGAAGATTTTTATATATGGAAGGCGAGCTTATTTTTATCCACTGATTGATATCCCGGTATTCCATTTCTTTTTTTATTTCATAGGCATTCATGGGTTTCTGTATCAGAACGCCCAGAAGCATAAGATCTATGGCAGACATATGACGCCTCCTGCATGGTATACTCTATACTACTGTAGTATATATCCGAATTTTGATTCCGTCAAGTCTTTCCGCACCCTCCGCAGGTAGCAGACTTCACCCGGAAGTGTTATAATTACAATGTTGCCGGCAGGGAAAACAGTACCTGCCGTCATTATTTCAAACAAAAAGGAGCTTCAGAAATGACTACCGGAATCATCGACGCAGGCGGCGGACTCAGAGGCATATACGGTGCCGGCGTCTTCGACTACTGTCTTGACAACGGCATACGCTTCGACTACTGTCTCGGTATTTCCGCGGGCATAGGGAACATAGTCTCTTATATAGGCGGACAGCGCGGCAGGAATTACAGATTTTATACGGACTATACTTTCCGCAGGGAATATATGAGTCTGGGGAATTTCATACGCACCGGATCTTACATAGACCTGGACTATGTATATGGTTCGCTGTGTGTCAGGGACGGCGAGGATCCCATAAACTATGAAGGAATAAAAAACTCGCCTGCAGCAATGAAAGCTGTTGCCCTTAACGCGCTCACAGGCGAAACAATATACTTCAGCAAAGATGACATGCAGCAGGATGACTATCATATACTCAAAGCATCATCCTGTATACCGCTGGTCTGCAGGCCCTGCTTCGTAGACGGCATACCATGCTATGACGGAGGTCTGGCCGATCCGGTCCCTGTGGAGAAAGCCTTTGCGGACGGCTGTGACAAAGTGGCAGTGATCCTTACAAGGCCGCGGGATTTTATACGCGTGCAGAAAAAGGATGCACGCATTGCCAGGCTGCTGAAACATAAGTATCCTTCAGCTGCCCAGCGCCTTCTGAAACGTTACAGAAAATATAATGAAGAAGTAGCTTTCGCGAAAGAATACGAAAAGCAGGGAAAAGTTCTGATCATCGCCCCCAGCGACTGCTGCGGCATGGATACTCTTACAAAGAACAGAGACTGCATGAAAAAAATGTACAGAAAAGGATATGATGACGCGGTCATGCTGTATGATTTCCTGTGATATCACAGCGATTTTTCAGGCATCGTAAATACTCTGCCGGTCCAGCACCGGCAGTTTTTATATATTTTTTTAAAAAAGTTATTGACATATGCTCATAACTTGGTTATTATAATTATGGGCATAGGTCAATAACTCATTGTATCCCTTGATAAAAGAGTCCGGTTTTAATGAAAAATGAAACCCGTAATAATGGAAATACACCCAGCAGGGAAAATTACCTGAAAGCACTGCTGGAGCTGTCGGAGAATAACGAGATACGTTCTGTGGATATAGCACATATATTAGGAGTCAGCAAAGCCAGTGTCAGCTGTATGCTGAACAGACTGAAAGACCAGGGCTATATCAGTAAAAAAAAATACGGTACCGTCATTCTTACAGAAAAAGGTATATCGGAATCGGAAAATATAAAAAAACGATATGATCTTCTTAAAACTTTTTTCGTAAAAGCTCTTGAAGTCGATCCAAGTGTGGCAGCAGACGATGCATGCCGCATAGAACATATCATAAGCGAAGAAAGTATCCGCAGTATCAATATACATCTTGAGGGCTTATGAACAGGAAAAATTATATCTATATAAAATATTTAAGGAGGTGCTGATATGCCAGGAGGAAACGGAACAGGCCCTGCAGGACAGGGTCCGATGACCGGACGGGGCGCAGGTTTCTGCTCAGGTGCCGATATCCCCGGATATGCCGGTCCTGTAACGGGACAGAGCAGAACCGCTCCGGGAAAGCAGCGACGCAGACGTATTTTCAGTCCGGACGATACATCATCCGGAAGACTGCATCTTGCTTTTCGCAGGAGATCAGGCAGAAGCAGATGAAAATCGATTTTTTAAAAAACAGTAAAAAGGAGGCTTTTACAATGCCAGGAGGAGACAGAACAGGCCCTATGGGCGCAGGCAGGCTTACAGGCCGCGGCGCAGGTTTCTGCGCAGGCTATGGAGAGCCGGGATACACGGATACATTCGGCAGAGGCAGAGGATGCCGCGGATACCGAAGAAGATATCATTCCGGCCCTGCATATATGGGAGTTGACGATGCCGTTCCAGACGAAAAGACTTTTTTGGATCAGCGTGCAGGTTTTCTCGAAAACCAGCTGAAAAATATCAAAAAAAGGCTTTCTGATCTTGAAGACAAATCGGAATGATCCGTAACGCTGCGGAAGACTGCAGGGAACGCCCTTCAAGGGTGTCTCTGCAGTCTTTCGGATAAAATAAACTAATTTTCGACAGGAGGTTTCAGATAAATGATCGTATATGGGCCTGTGCCTTCGAGGCGTCTTGGCCAAAGCATCGGTATAAACAATATACCGCCTAAAACCTGCTCTTATTCCTGCATATACTGTCAGCTCGGCAGAACAGACCATATGCAGACAGAAAGGTGCAGTTTTTATGACCCTCAGCTTATATTCAGGGAAGCAGAGATCAAAATGCAGCAGCTTAAAGCCGAAAACAAAAGAGCTGATTATTTTTCTTTTGTTCCCGACGGCGAACCAACACTGGACATAAATCTGGGCAGGGCCATAGAACTTATAAAACCATTAGGTATCCCTTCCGCTGTAATAACCAACGCTTCTCTCCTGTGGATGGACAGCGTCAAAGAGGATCTTATGAAAGCAGACTTGGTATCCGTCAGCATCGATTCGGCAGATGAGGAAATATGGCGAAAAGCAGACAGACCTCATGGCCTTTTGAAGCATGAGGATATTCTTAAAGGTATACTGGACTTTTCAAAAGTCTTCAAAGGCACGCTTGTCACCGAAACTATGCTTATGGAAAATGTAAATGATGATGAAGAATGCATAAAAAAAATCGCAGAACAGCTGGCAGCAATAAACCCTGACAAAGTCTGTCTCCTCGTTCCCGTCCGCCCGCCCGCTGAAAGCAATGTGAAAAGGCCGCCCTCAGACCGGCTGGAAAGGGCCGCCGGTATAATCCGTGCCCTGTCCGGAGCGGACATTCAATACATAACGGATGATGAAAAAGAAGACGGATTCTTTTTCACAGACGATATCAGCGAAGATATCCTTAATATCTCCGCAGTACATCCGATCCGCGAAGATATCATAGACAGGCTGCTGAAAAAAAAGAATGCCGACAGGTCGCTCCTTTCCGATCTTCTCGATCAGGGTAAATTAGGGGCATTTTTCTATGAAGGAAAAAAATTCTATAAAAAATTATGATTTTATTATATATAAAATGCATTGCAGCTTTGGCTCGCATCCAGGGCAGACAAAGGATAATTGACATATGCCAAAACTGAATGTACACTTTTACATGTTGCCGGATACGTGAACGATCCGTCTTCCCGCAGCATAAGATAACACAAAAAGTATAAAGGAGTCTGCACAATGGCAAGACCTACAAAATGGCGAAGAATAGAAAAAATACCTGCTGTGTCTTATTTTTCACCGTCAAAAAAAGAAAACCACTGTATGCCGGAGAACATACTCAAGCTGGAAGAACTGGAATCCATACGCCTGAAGGATCTCGAGGGTCTTGAACAGGGCGAATGTGCTGAAAGGATGGGCGTTTCCCGTCCGACTTTTCAGCGTATCCTTCTTTCTGCCAGAGAAAAGCTCGCAGACAGTCTGGTCAACGGAAAAGCAATAAATATAGACGGCGGGAATTACACACAGAACATATGCCCGGTAAAATGCCTGGACTGCGGTAAAGAATGGACTGAAAGTTTTGAAAACCTGAACTCCATAAAAGACGGCAATTATATATGCCCGGACTGCGGCTCCAGTAATATAGCCTGCGATCATTCCTGCAGAAGGAACCATATGCATGGAGCCTGCCGCAGACGCGGCAGGTCTTCACGCTGACTACCGGTCATTTTATTTTTGCATATGCCCTTTTTTCTCTTGTTCGCGGCATGGCATTTTTGCTGATCATTTCAAGAGACTCTGTTATTTCCTGCAGCTGATCTGTCACTCCATGATCTTTTCTATCACATGCCTGCATCTTTCCCTGTCATATATCACCGGTACCGGATAGACCGGATTTGCTTCCGCAAGGGCCCATGTGATCATCTGCGGTATATCTTTTTCCTTTATCATATCAAGCCCGGAAGGTATACACATACGGCTGTTCATGGCTCTTATTTCTGCAATGAAATTTTCCGATCTTTCTTTCTCTGATATGCCCGGCAGACCGGTAATATCTGCCAGACGTGCAAGTTTGTGGTATATGGTGTTCCCGTAATCCTCCAGTACCACAGGAAGGATCACTGCATTGGCCAGGCCGTGAGGAACATCATACAGGCCTCCCAGTGTATGAGCGATAGCATGCACGTTCCCTACTCCGGCTCTTGTGAATGCAAAGCCGGCTTTGAATGATGCAGTCAGCATTTCATTGCGCGCATCTATGTCGCTGCCGTCGGCATAAGCTTTTTCCAGGTTCCGGAATATTGCCGCCACTGCTTCTTCAGCATCTTTCAGGCTTTCTTTTGTATTGTAGGTCCGGCATATATATGCTTCCACTGCGTGTGTAAGAGCATCCATGCCGGTAGCGGCGGTTATACCTGGAGACAGTTCTGCGGTAAGCGCAGGATCGAGTACAGCATATCCCGGAATAAGATGCAGATCCATTATGCCTGCTTTGTGGTGCGTATCCTGATCAGTTATCACTGCGGCTATGGTGGTCTCGCTGCCTGTTCCCGCTGTAGTAGGGACTGCAATGAAAGGCGGCAGCTTCCTGCCGACTTTCAAAAGTCCGCTCAGCTGTCTGATGCTGCGGTCCGGACGCGCTATACGTGCCGCCGCCGCCTTTGCGGCATCCATCGGGCTTCCTCCCCCGACAGCTATGAAACTGTCACATCGGTTCAATTCATATGTGACTCGTATCTTCTCACAGGTGCGTATGGAAGGATTGGCTTCCACCTCGCTGAATATTTCATACTCCGTTCCTGAATCATTCAGAACTTCAAGCACAGCCGGCAGAACGGATGTCCTGATATGAGGCCCTGTCACTATCAGCGGTTTCGCAGCACCGCTTTCCTCAAGAAGTTCAGGTATACTTGTTATGCTGCCCGGCCCGCTCCTGAGTATAGGTTTATGCCAGTTCAGAAAATGTGCGCCAATATTGAATACAGCCTGAAAGCTGCGGCAGTATGCTCTGTTCATCGAAGTCATCTGGATACCTCCCGCTTAATGATATGCTATTTTTTGATTATCTGTTCATATATCTATCTGATCTGTCGTTTTATTTTAACATATATCACAACTGCTTTCATCGAATATGCGGACTGTCCGGGCCGCTATTTCAGTATCAGCATCGTTCCCATGACCGCATTCATAAGAAAAAGCAGCGGTCCAAGCACCCTCTCCAGTTTTTCCTTATCGATATGTTTTAAAAAAACCGGTCCGGCAAAGGCTCCGCATATAGTTCCGGAAGCCAGCAGTCCTACCAGTTTCCAGTCGATATTGCCTATACCCAGATGGGCTGCGAACCCGGTAGCCGCTATGCCTAGCAGGACCATTACGGAGGTGCCTACTGTTTCCAGAGCTGAGCAGCCCAGTATCATGAGCCCGGCAACTATAGGGCCGCCGCCGCTCAGACCGATAAGGCCCGACATCGCGCCTCCCAGCAATCCGAACAAGACAGCCTTCACTCTGTCGGTATTCCCGATGCTGGGGCTGCCCGGCTCCCGGCGGTTTCCATTTTTTCTCCTGATATTCGAGATTATCATCTGTACCGAAAGAAATACCAGTATGATACCGGTAAGTTTGTTATACATACTCTGAGGCAGCAGTCCCGAACACAGCGAGCCGCCTACAGATCCGGCGACCCCTCCTGCCAGCATGATCAGTCCGAGATGCGGGTTAACGTTCCCTGCTTTCCAGTGACTGAATGTTCCCGCGGCAGTCGTAGGGATAGTAGTCGCCAGAGAAGTGGATGCTGCAACAGCCGGCGGTATGTTGAGAAATGCAGTGAGAATGCCGACATATATCGCTCCGCCGCCGCCGCCGATGGAAATGATGATCATGCCTACAAAAAATCCGACAACAGGCAGAACAAAATACTGTACCATTTATGCATTCCCTCTTCTCCTGGCTGCTACTGCTTCTTCATACAGCTCGCCTACTGTTTTTTTCAGTACAGGATGTATGGCCTCAGATGCGATCTCACACATGGGTATCAGCACGAACTCCCTTTCATGCATCCTCGGATGCGGTATTACCAGAAGTTCGTCCTCCATGATAATATCCCCGAACAGCAGTATGTCCAGATCTATCGTCCGCGGGCCCCATCGGATGGTGCGCTCCCTCTTCAGTTCCCGTTCTATGCCGCTGCAGACCCCGAGCAGATCGTATGCCGTAAGGTATGTCTCGATCTCCAAAGCCGCATTCAGGAAATCCGGCTGTTCTTTATAGCCTACCGGAGCAGTGTCGATATATGAGGAAACCGCGGTTACTTCGATGCCGGAAGTCTTTCTGAGCATATTTATTGCATTATCCAGGTTTCCCTTTCTGTCACCGATGTTCGATCCCGCTCCGATATATGCGGTCCCGCTTTCACCATTCATTCCTGTCACTCCGTTTCCTTTTCAGTTCCACAGCCGCATACCTTAGATGATGTTCCATAGGCGCCCACGGTTTTTTAAGCAAAATACTTATTTCCGTAATATCTGCATATTTTCCGAACAGATATTCTATCACCTTCATAGCCGCAGCCTCGATAAGATCGTATCTCGCAGACTGAAGTTCTGTTTTCACGCCGCTGCAGATCTCCGAATAATCCAGAGTATCTTCTATGCTGTCGCTTGCAGCAACTTTTTCCATATCCAGACCGATCTCGAGAGAAACCAAAAACATCTGGCCGTTTATCTTCTCCTCAGGTGCAACTCCGTGATGAGCATATACCTCCAGATCTTCTATGATTATTTTATCCATTCCGTATCACCTCGCTATACTGTCTGTCATCAGCGCAGCTCTTGCATTCTGACGCACATCATGCACTCTCACTATATCTATCCCCTTCATTATACCGATCGAGGTGACTGCCAGGGTGCCTTCCAGCCGTTCGTGCACTTCCAGCCCCAGTGTCTTCCCTATGAAGTTTTTTCTTGATGCCCCAAGAAGTACGGGATATCCGAATTCCTTTAGCATCTCAAGATTTCTCATTACCTCCAGATTCTGTTCCCAGGTCTTGCCGAATCCTATTCCGGGATCCAGAATGATGTTTTCATCTTTTATCCCGGCCTTAACAGCGATATCAAGGCTCTCCTGCAGATCGTGCATGATATCATCCATCAGGTCGTCATAATCAGTTCCGGTCCTGTTGTGCATGATACAGACAGGCACTTTGCATGAAGCTGCTGCAGGAGCCATATCCGGATCTTTTTTGAGTCCCCATATGTCATTGATCATATCAGCCCCGGCCTTAACAGCCATTTCGGCAGTTTCAGCTTTGTATGTGTCCGCCGATAAGGGCAGATCGATTTTTTCCGAAAGCATCCGGATCACGGGAATCAGTCTCCTGATCTCTTCTTCCGCGGATATAGGACGGGCGAACCCCGGTCTCGTGGCTTCGCCACCCACGTCGATCATATCGGCGCCTTCGTCTGCCATCTGTTCGGCATGTTCCAGAGCCTGATGAGCCTCAAGATATCTGCCGCCGTCTGAAAAAGAGTCAGGCGTCACATTCAATATACCCATTATGTAGGTGCGCTTTCCCCATTCCCATATTTTACCTGCAATATTCAGTCTGTCCTGCATGTCATATCCCCCTGTTCAATCGAAAAAATCGTTCCGGCCGGCCATATCAAATCACTTCAGTACTCAGTTTCAGGTATTCTTCCGTCCGCGAATCTCCTGCAGCCGTCTATGCTTCTGCAGGAGCAGCATAGTCTGCATGCCTTGTCGCTTTCGTACAGTACCGCGCCCAGAGAGGATCTCTTCAGGTCTTTTTCCCGGTGAGTCCTGATCGCGTCCATTATTTCTTCCGCGTCTTCCCTGCTGACACCCGCATCTTTCAGGATATCTGCCGCCAGGGCCGAGCCTTCCAGAGCATGATCCGTACCGTCGCCATACTGTTTCCACTTTGCGATATCGTGCAGAAGCGCTGCAATATATATTTTTTCTTTCTTTATCCTCAGATCCCTCTCCAGATCCATTATATATGCAACTCTCGCCACATCAAAGGCATGCTGCAGGTCATGCCTGCAAAAAATCCTGTCCTTCTCAGTTTCGGCATTCGATCCGATATACCTGACATATCGGGGATCCTTCAGTATCTTATCAACCGCATCCATAGCATCTGCTCCTCTCATTATTCGCTCATTCCTGTTTCTGGCTATAGAGCATCATGAGTTTTTCTGCTATATCACGGTCAGTGCTGAATCGCCCCCGCGAAGTCGTCGTTGTCGTAAAAGCGCCGGCATTCTTTATTCCTCTGGCAGTCATACATGAATGCTGACCTTTGATTATCACGGCAACGTCTTCCGTTCCGGCTGCTTTCTGCATGATCTCCGCGATATCAGAGCCGATCCGTTCCTGAAGCTGAAGTCTCTTGCTCACCATCTCAGCTATCCGTGCGATCTTGCTGAGGCCCAGTATCTTTTCATCCGGTATATAAGCCACCGCCGCTTTCATATTGTACATCAATGCAATATGATGTTCACAATAGCTGAACAGTTCTATATCTTTCACCATTATGATGTCCCGGCATGGTTTCGATCTGTAATAATCGTCCTCAAATGTCTTGTCGAACATCGCAGCGATCTCATCGTTCGTATAGTTTATCCCTTCAAATACCTCTTCACACATCCTTGCGACCCGGGCAGGAGTTTCCGCAAGGCCCTCACGTTCCGGATCTTCTCCCAAAGCTGTCAGAAGGCCGCGTACATGTTCCTCTACTTTGCTTCTGTTTATAGTCATTTTTTTCTCCTCTTCTGTTCATATGTCCTGTTTCCGTATGACTTCAGGATTTACTGTATTCACAGGCACGTTTCCTTTGAAATATTCCACGATGTTCAGGGATGCCTCTTCGGCCATGTCTTTATTGGCTTCAAAAGTATCGGTACCTATATGAGGTGTAAGAACTACCTGCTCCATCTCTGCCAGCCGGCTGTTTATATCCGGTTCATCCTGAAAAACGTCAAGTCCGGCGCCGGCCACTTTTCCTGACTGCAGATGCCTTATAAGAGCATTTTCGTCCACTACTGCTCCCCGGGCAGTATTGATTATATAGACCGAAGGTTTCATCTTCCGGAATTCATCTTCGCCTATAAGATGATATGTCTCCTGTGAAAGCGGAGTGTGCACGGATATAACATCTGCTGTTTCCAGCAGTTCATCCATGGAAAGATAAACGGCGCCCAGGCTCTTTTCCGTTTTCTCCGGCAGGCGGTTCCTGTTATGATAAAATATCTTCATGCCTCCGGCTGCAGCCCTGCCGGCAACTGCTCTGCCTATCCTTCCCATTCCTATTATGCCCAGATTCCTGCCGTAAAGTGAATGTTCGAGATCTGTCATTCTCAGCAGCACCCTGTCATAGCCGTTCTTTATTTTTCTGTCCCAGTAAGCTATGTTCCTTACTGTACAAAGCATGAGTCCGTATGCGATCTCCGCTGTAGGTTCTGTGACCGCACGCGGGGTATTTGTCACCGTTATCCTCTTTTCTGTGGCATATTTCACATCTATCCTGTCATAGCCGACACTGTAATTGCTTATGATCTCAAGGTTCGCAGCTTTGTCCAGCATTTTTTCGTCGACCCTTCGGTTGGATATCATCAGTGCATCGTAATCCTCTATCATATCATATATCTCTTCGTAGCTGAGATCTTCCTTTTCAGGATAATACACATCATATCTCTCAAAAAGTTCTCCCAGGCCCTCTCTCGGGAACCTCGAGGTCAGCAGTATTTTTTTCATACAGTCAGTCTTCCTTTCATTTTCAGTCATTTTATAAAATCTTTCCTGAAATCGGCTGCAGTCATATTGCAGGCTCATTCTGTCTTTTCTTTCATATTTATTCTTTCGATCATGATCGTCTCTCCGTTTTTGCGCTTTATAAATCAGATTATAACAGACCTGGCAGCAAAATAAAATATGCCGGGCAAAAGAGCAAAATCCTGCAAGAAAGAAAAACCGGCATGTATTATTAGAATCCATGAAGGAAAACAAAAAAACGCCGGGATCATCAAAATTCCGGCGTTCATGGTGCGGATGACAGGAGTTGAACCTGCATGAAATTGCTTTCACACGGACCTGAACCGTGCGCGTCTGCCAATTCCGCCACATCCGCATATATAAATTTTTTTCTGCCACTTGAATATCATAATAAAAACCCGTCGTATTGTCAATGTGTAATTTGCTGTTTTCGAATAATTATTCTCATATTTTCAGCATTTTCCAAGGTTTCTCAGGTATATTTTATAAGAAATGTATGTTATGATACCATCAAGCTTATGAAAAAGAAAAAAACTGTCGGATACAAAGGGAAAAGATCCCGGAATAAGAAAAAGCCCCTGAGCAAAAAAAAGAAACGCATACTCGAACTGCTTGTTTCCGGTGTGGTCCTGATTGCTGCGATATTTGCGGTCTCGCTGGCTGTGCGCTGCTCAGCCCTGCCTGATACTTCCGACGACGACCTGGGCTATCCGGTCAGAGGCATTGATGTATCATCGTATCAGGGGAGTATCGACTGGGATACTCTGGCAGATCAGGGCATCGCTTTTGCCTTCATAAAAGCTACCGAAGGCAGCAGCCATGTGGACAAGAATTTCGAATACAACTGGGAGAACGCCGGCAAGACCGACCTGCGCATAGGCGCCTATCATTTCCTCAGTTTCGATTCTTCCGGTGAAGCTCAGGCCGAGAATTTCATATCCGCAGTGCAGAAAACGAGGGATATGCTTCCTCCCGTTATTGATATAGAAATGTATGGCAGATATTCTTATGATCCGCCTGATGCCGAAACCGTACATACGATAATAAATGATTTCGCAGAAAAAATCGAGGCCGAATATGGTATGAAACCTGTCATATACACCACTCCTGCCATATATGAAAAATATATCAGTAGCTGGTATGACTATGATCTTTGGTGCAGCGATCTGGAAATGGAGCAGCCCCTCTCCGACGGTACAGAATGGACCTTCTGTCAGTACTCCTTCAGCGGCAGACTGGAAGGCCATTCGGGGAATATCGATCTTGACGTATACAAGGGTTCCAAGCTCAGCTGGCTTCTCTACTGATACTTTTCAGCCAGCATCCTGCCCACATAGACACCGCTGGCGGAAGCCTGGGACAAAGAGTGTGTCACGCCCGATCCGTCTCCAAGAGCATAAAGGCCTTTCACTCCGGTCTCCAGATTGTCATCCACTTCCACTTTCGAATTGTAGAACTTGACTTCCACTCCGTAAAGCAATGTGTCTTCATTGGCTGTCCCCGGAGCTATTTTCTCAAGAGCATAGATCATTTCTATGATATTGTCCAGCTGTCGCTTTGGTATAACAAGGCTCAGGTCCCCAGGCGTAGCTTTCAGCGTAGGTCTTGTGAAACACTTCTCCATACGTCTTTCGCTGCTTCTTCTGCCTTTGACCAGATCTCCGAACCTCTGTAGCAGCACGCCGCCTCCCAGCATATTTGAAAGTCTGGCTATGGATTCGCCGTATTCGTTGCTGTCTTCAAAAGGCTCGGTGAATTTATTCGATACCAGGAGCGCGAAATTCGTGTTTTCAGTACGCAGAGCAGGATCAGCATAGCTGTGCCCGTTGACCGTGACTATCCCGTTGGTATTTTCCGCTACCACTTCACCGTAAGGATTCATGCAGAAAGTCCTGACCATATCGTTGTATTTATCAGTCTTGTATACGATCTTGCTTTCATATACGTCATCTGTTATATGCTTGAATATCTCGCCCGGCAGTTCCACCCGTACGCCTATATCCACTCTGTTGCTCTTCTGTTTTATGCCCAGCTTCTCACATATGTAGCCGATCCACTTGGATCCGGAACGCCCTGTGGCCAGCACAAGATCATCACATGAATATTCGTCTCCCTTGCTGGTACGCACTAAGAAAGAGCCGTCGTCCCTCACTTCCACATCATGGATGCATGTCCTGAACTGGAAGTCGATCCTGTCTTTTGTATAATCGAATATCCTCTCCAGTATCTTTGCATTCCTGTCGGTGCCCAGATGTCTGACCTTTGCCTCCAGCAGATGCAGGTTGTTGCGCAGCGCAACAGTCTTCAGCTCCGAACTGGCCGTAGAATAAAGCTTAGCGTCGGCGCCCCCCATGTCGCAGATTACCTGATCCACATAATTCATAAGATCCATAGCTTCTTCAGTCCCTACATATGTATGGAGATCCCCGCCGAACTGAGTCGTAATATTATATTTGCCGTCAGAAAGCGTCCCAGCTCCCCCGTAACCGTTCATTATATGGCATGGATCGCACTTGATACAGGAAGATACCGTACCTTTTTTGATAGGGCATATCCTCTTTTCAAGAGGCTCCCCTTTATCTGCTATAAGCACTGTGGCTCTGTTTTTTCTTTTGGTCAGTTCATATGAAAGAAAAACTCCGCTGGCGCCGGAACCGGCAACTATGATATCATAATGTTTCATATTATCCTCTTATCCTCCATCAGTGTCCCTGTATTTCTGATCCGGGACATACTGCCTCAGCCGTACATTGTTACTTTACAACATTTCGTATGAAAAAACAATTATTTCCTTACCTTATAGCGGACTAAAAAAAAGAGGCTCCGGCCTCTGTTTTTTTGACATGATGAATATAAGGTCATATACTTCGGTAAGTATCCGTACTATTCATCCATAAGTTTCTCAAACTCCGCTACCGCAGTCTTGAACTCACTGTCATCATCTATATCGATCAGTTCAAATTCATCTTCTCCGACTTCCTTGTAACCGTAGATATATACGTCCTCTTCATTGTTTTCGGGAATAAGAGCGATGTATTCTTTTCCGGCAGCATCGAACACTCCCATTATTTCACATTCCACTTCTTCGCCGTCGTCAAATTCCAAAGTTATGACTTCCGCTTCTTCCTGATTGTTTTTCTGATTATCAGCCATGTCCTGCCCTCCTTATCCTTCATACAAACTATAACATCACAGCATGATTTTATCAATCAAAATATTCCCTTATATTTTTTGCTGTTTTTCCTGTTATTCCGTTTATCTTTTTCAGTTCGTCTGCATCTGCTTTTTTTATGTTTTCTATACTGCCGAAATGTTCCAGAAGCGCGTTCCGTCTGGCCGGTCCTATTCCGTCTATCTCATCCAGCACTGAACCGATGGCCTTTTTATCTCTTACGCCTCTGTGATATTCTATTGCGAATCTGTGCACCTCTTCCTGTATCGTTCCAAGATATCGGAAAAGCAGCGGATCCTTTCTGAGATCCTCCTCTTCATATCCTCCGTTTTTCTGATAGACAAGTCCGCGGGTCCTGTGGCGGTCATCCTTCACCATGCCGGCGGCAGGAACCGAAATGCCCATGGCATCAAGGACTTCTGCGGCCGCAGCAACGTGTCCCCTTCCGCCGTCTATAAGAACGATGTGCGGCAGTTCACTGAATCCCGGATCATCTTCCAGAGCTCTTTTGAAACGTCTGTAGAGTATCTCCTGCATGCTCCCGTAATCATCAGAGCTTTCCGCTGTGCGGACCCGGAAGCGCCGGTAGGATTTTTTCTCCGGTCTGAGTCCGCGGAAAACAGCCATGGCTCCCACTGTTTCCACACCGTTGGTATTGGAGATGTCATAGGCTTCGACCCTGTACTCCTGTCCAGAATACTGCGTATCATCCCCTGCGCCCATACGGCGGAGAAGTCCGTGGATCTCGCTGCCAAGAGATCTCTCCCTTTCTCTGCGGTCTTTTTCCCGGTCTTCGATCGTCCTGCTCATTTCCGCAGCATCTCTCTGAGTCATTTCAAGAAGCGCTTTTTTTTCGCCCTTTTCCGGGGTATGTATCTTTACTTTTCTGGGCCATATCCCGCTGAGATACTCCTCTATCAGAGAGAGTTCATCCATTTCCTGGCTTACAAGTATTTCCGCAGGTCCCGACTGCTGCCTGCCGTAATGCTGCTTAAGGAAAGCTTCTGTCACATCCGCTTCTTTTTCTTCATTTTCAGCCTGCATATTGTAATTTTCACGTCCTGTCAGTTTGCCGTCCCTTACGTAAAAGAGCACTATATGTTCCCTGCCGGCAGCAAGGACGACATCTATATCTCTGGTGTCCTTCAGCACTACGCGCTGCTTTTTATGCAGTTCCTGAGCAGCTGCCAGATAATCTCTGTATCTTGCAGCTTCTTCGTATTTCATCTGAACGGATGCCGTTTCCATTTTTTCTCTCAGATAATCAGCGATCTCTCTGTTCCTTCCCTTCAGGAAATCTGATGCCGAATCTATACGTTCCATATAAGCTTCTCTGCTGCTGTTATTCCTGCATATACCGTCGCACTGGCTTATATGATAATTGAGGCACGGTCTGAAATTCCCCGGGAAAGTCTGTCTTGAACAGCGTTTCAGCCTGTATGTGCTGTTAAGCAGCTCCACCATCTGATTCACTGCTCCTGCATCGCTGTAAGGCCCGAAATATCTTCCGCCGTCTTTTTTTACAGTCCGCGTCTTGATTATCCTCGGGAATTCTTCTGCAGTGATCTTTATGAAAGGATAAGTCTTGTCATCCTTCAGGAGCACGTTATATCTGGGCATATATCTCTTGATAAGATTGCATTCCAGGATGAGTGCCTCCATCTCATTGCCGGCTGTGATATATTCGAACTCGGCTATGTTTGATACCATAGCCCTGACTTTTGGATCCGAGTTCCCGGAAATGCGGAAATACTGGCGGACTCTTCTGCGCAGAGATATTGCCTTCCCTACATAAATAACGTTGCCCAGCTTGTCCTTATGAATATAAACTCCCGGTGAGTCCGGGAGTTTTTTAAGATTTTTCTCTATATCGAACATCAGTAAGGCCAGTCCCTCCGTCTTTTGTTCTCTTTTTCGGCAGCTATCCTTCTGGCTTCTTCCTCTTCCTGCCTCTGTCTGGCTTCGGCAGCCTTTCTTCTGTGCGATTCCAGTGCTCTCCTGTTTTTTCTCCTCAGGTTCAGGATCAGTATCAGCAGAGCAAGAAGTATTGCAAGTATTATCCCGATCATCAGTGCCGTCATGTCGGAAATGCCTATGGCTGTCCACGGTCCGCCTCTGCTGACGGATTCGGAGACGACCAGAGTGCCCTGACCGACTTTCTCGCCGTCTGCATACAAATCGACCACTCCGGCTTTAGTGCCTTTTTTCACCGGTGCTGTCAGATCGTCACGCATGACCACTTTTTTGCTCACGAGGGAATCGGATCCTTCGTTGGACATTGTGGCATATATCCCTTTTTTGGCTACGGCATCCACTTTCAATCTGCTGCCGTGTCCTATGCTTACCTTGCCTGCTGCTTCCCCTGCTTTGTATGCCGTATAAGTATGGTAATTATCGAATCCGTAATCAAGGAGAGTTATGCAGTCTGTAAAGCGGCTGGTATTGTCCGGTGAGTCCAGTACCACCGCGATGAACTCTGTTCCTCCGCGTTTTGCGCCTCCTGCCACACATGAACCTGCAGTGCCTGTTTCCCCGGTCTTGATCCCGAAAGCGCCTTTATATTTTAGATGTCTTTCTTCTCCGTTTATGGTCACTGTGGTCTTTGTGTCATAAAGCAGCCGGTTCGTGCTTTTCAGCTTCCTGGCAGCCGACTTGTTGGTAGCCGGTATCGTATATCGTACCGTGGATACCAGCTTTCTGAACATTTTATATTTCATGGCTTCGCGGCATATGACAGCAAGATCTTTTGCCGTGGTCACATGTCCTGTGACATCATTGAGTCCGTTCGGGTTCTTGTACACGGTACTTGTAGCTCCCAGTCCGTGTGCAGTTTTGGTAGCCAGTCTGGCGAAAGAATCCACACTGCCGGATACCTGTTCTGCCAGCACTACCGCCGCATCATTTGCCGACCAGACCATCATACCGTAAAGCAGCTGCCTGACGGTCAGTTTTTCGCCTTTTTTCAGATCCATGGTATGGCCCAGTACATTCATGTCCCTGTCTATGGTCACAGTCTTGTCCAGATCCAGATTCCTGAGTACCAGCATGCATGTCATCACCTTGGTTATGCTTGCCGGTTCCATTATTTTATTTTCATTTTTTTCATAAAGGATCTTTCCTGTTTTAAGATCCATCAATACCGCTGCCGTTGCCTGCACATCAGGAGTCTCCGAAGCAGCCATGACCGGTACCGACTGTCCGGTGACCAGTACTGCCGTCAGCAGCAATATACAAAAAAATTTTTTTATCCTGTTCATTCCTGTCATACTGAAGATGCCTCTCTGCAAAATATTTTATCAGGCGCTGAAAAAATGATCCGCCAGCGCGAATCCGCTTTCGAAAAAGCTGCCCTTTGCTCCGGACCGTTCGGAAAAGTTCCTTGACGGATCCTCCGGCTTTTCATCATTGCTCCTGTATATGACAAACGGCACGGGATCCGCAGAATGAGTCCTGATAGATAACGGCGTCCTGTGATCCGGTACTTCAAGTACGCTGAAAGCTTCTCCTGAATCCCTGAGGTATTTCATTACAGCCTTGAGCGCCCTGTGATCTATTCTTTCAAGGCATTCTGTCTTTCCTTTTCTGTCTCCCTGATGAGAACATTCGTCCGGGCCTTCAAAATGAAGATAGACAAAATCTTTTCCCGATTTGAAAGCATCGATGGCTGCCCGGGCTTTGCCCTCGTAGTTCGTATCTATGGTACCTGTAGCACCTTCTACGTCCGCAGAATCCAGGCCTGCGCAGATAGCGATCCCTTTTATGAGATCTACCGCCGAGATAGCAGTGCCGTCTATGCCGTATTTTTCACTGAAAGACGACAGCGCAGGCTTTCTGCCCTGTCCCCATATCCAGATAGAATTGGCCGGATTGAGGCCCTTTGCGATCCTGGCCCTGTTCACAGGATGATCTTTCAGTATATCATAGCTTTTTTTCATCATATCTGTGATCCTGCCGCTGCCTTCTCCGCGAGGCAGATGGTCGCCTGCCCTTTTTCCAAGCTGATCATGAGGCGGCGTAAGATCATAATCAGACCAGTCTTTGTGCATGATCATACAATGCCTGTAACTGGTACCTGTATAAAACCTGATATTATCATCCGCAAACGCATCGTTTATTGCCTTTATAAGTTCATCGGCCTCTTCAGTGCTTATTTCACCGGAGCTGTGATCCTTGATAATAAGATCCTCATATTCTCCGTCTCCTTCCAGAGTGATGAAATTGGTTCTGAACGCCATGTCATCCTGAGACATATCTATGCCTATGCTTGCAGCTTCCAAAGGTGAGCGGCCGGTCAGATATACCGCCGGATCGTATCCCATCACCGAAAGATTTGCCGCATCGCTGCCGGGGGGCACACCTTCCGGTATGGTCTTCACCATACCGGTCTCGCCCCTTGATGCCAGTCCGTTTATCACCGGCATGTGCGCCTCGGCAAGAGGCGTTTTGTATCCCGGGCCTTCCTTTATATCATCTCCCGCGCCGTCAGGTACCAATATCAGATATTTCATTTATTTTTTTCCTCAAATTTCTTCATAAAGTCTATCAGCGTATCGACGCCTTCCACAGGCATGGCGTTATAGATGCTGGCTCTCATGCCTCCTATCGAACGATGTCCGTTGAGGTTGTGCATATTCGCTGCCTTCGCTTCAGAAACGAATTTCTTGTCCATTTCCTCATCTCCGGTAACGAAAACAACATTCATGAGAGATCTGTCTTTTTCCCGGGTAGGGCACTTGTAAAAGCTGCTTGCATCTATGAAATCATAAAGCTTTCCCGCTTTCTCCCTGTTCACCTTTGCCAGCGCCGCTATGCCACCTTCATTCCTTATTTTTCTGAACACTTCTCCTGCGATATATATGGCAAAGCAGGGGGGGGTATTGTATGTGGAATCGTTGTCCGCATGCGTCTTGTAATCCAGATATACCGGGATATCCGCAGCTGCGTTCCCTATGAGATCTTCACGCATTATCACCAGTGTCACGCCTGCAGGACCTACGTTTTTCTGGGCGCCCGCATATATAAGCCCGAACCTGCTGACATCTATCTCCTCCGAGAGTATGCATGAAGACATATCCGCAACAAGAGGTATGTCACCTGTGTCAGGTATATACGGATAGTGTGTCCCGTATATTGTATTGTTGTAGGTTATATGCACATAGTCAGCATTGCTTCTGAAATCTTTTTTTTCAACTTCCGGAATGAACGAAAATTTGCTTTCCTCCGAAGAGGCTACGATCTTCACATCTCCGAATTTTTCAGCTTCCTTTGCTGCCTTTTTCGCCCAGGATCCGGTTATTATATAGTCGGCTTTTCCCGACTTCCTCATAAGATTAAGCGGAACCATGGAAAACTGCAGTGTGCCTCCGCCCTGGATGAACATCACTTTGTAGTTGTCAGGTACCTTCAGTATTTCTCTGAGGTTGGCCTCCGCCTCCGAAAGGATGCTTTTGAATTCCTTCGAACGATGGCTCATCTCCATTACTGATTCGCCGCATCCTTTATAATTTGCAAGATTCTTTGCCGCGTCTTCGATGACATCCAGAGGGAGCATCGACGGGCCGGCAGAAAAATTATATGCCCTTTTATTATCCAAATCTGTCACCTCCAATGATACTTTGAATCTACATTATATCACTTTACTCATATATGGTAAAGTGATATAATATCTCCATTAACATTGATTTTTTAAAGATTTCAGGACAGAAAACAGGAGAATAAAAATGTACAGGATCGCAACTTTGAACAAAATTTCTCCCGTGGGTCTTGCAAGATTCACGGATGATTATTCAATAACGGAAAAGCTGGAAGAGGCCAACGGCATCATGGTCAGAAGCCAGAAGATGCACGATATGGAATTTTCTCCGGAGCTTCTGGCTATCGCCAGGGCCGGAGCCGGCGTTAACAATATACCTGTCGACAGATGCGCTCAGAGCGGTGTGGTAGTATTCAACGCACCGGGCGCCAATGCCAATGCTGTCAAGGAGCTGGTCATCTGCGGCATGATAATGGCGGCAAGAAACATCCCGGGCGGACTTGCCTGGGTAAAAACATTATCGGATGATGTGAGCAAAGCCGTAGAAAAAGGCAAAAGCCAGTTTGCGGGAAGCGAGATATCGGGAAAGACACTGGGCGTAATTGGTCTGGGAGCCATAGGCGTACTGGTAGCCAACGCAGCCCAGAAGCTTGGGATGAAAGTCATCGGTTACGACCCCTATCTTACTCTTAAAGCCGCCCATAATCTTTCCAACAAGATACCAGTAATGAACGACCTTTCCTCACTGCTCCCTTCATGTGATTTCGTTACTATCCACGTTCCTGTCAACGGAGACACAAAAGATATGATCGATGCGAAATGTTTCGACCAAATGAAGGACGGCGCAGTATTTCTCAATTTTGCCCGCGACACCCTGGTGGAAGACGAAGCTTTCGTAAAAGCCATTTCCGGCAGCAAGCTCAAATACTATGTCAGCGATTTTCCGAACGACAAAGTCATAAAAAACGACAAGATCATACTTACTCCTCATCTTGGAGCTTCCACTCAGGAAGCCGAGAACAACTGTGCGGCAATGGCAGCCGAGGAACTGATGGATTACATCGAGAACGGTAATATAACAAACTCGGTAAATTACCCGCAATGCTCTATGGGGCCGCTTAACAGTGAAGCTGCTGCCAGGGTCTGTATCCTCAACAAAAACATTCCTTCCATGCTCGGAAAAATAACAGGCATAATGGCTGAAATGAACATAAACATAAGAGATATGACTAACAAGAGCCGCGGCGAATACGCCTGCACTCTCATTGACATAGACGGCGATATAAATGAAGACGGACTCAGCAAAGCGCTCAGCACAGACGGCATCATAAAGGCCCGCATACTCAAATAAAAATACTGCCCTCATGGACAGTATCATCTGCGAAATCATCTCTTTCATCCCTTACCGGATCGGAGAGATGTTTTTTTATCCATATATTTCTCACTCATAATAGCTGCCTGTGTCATCGTTCTCCTCTTCATTCTTCGTGTCTTTCCATACTTTATTGAAAAGCACACCCAGGCAAAGTACCCAGGCCAGAAAATAAAACCATATCAGCAGTGCCACGATATTTGCAAGCGAACCGTAAAGTATGTCATAATCAGCTATCTGACCGACATAGGTAGCATACAGCAATGTAACAAGCAGCAGTCCCACCGAGGCGAAGATGCTTCCCGGTATTATCTCTTTGAATGTGACTTTTTCAGTAGGCAGAGTATAATAATTATAGCTGATCGTCATGAAATAGAACACCACTGCCACAGGCCAGCGCAATATCAGCCATATATCTCCCGCATTCCTGGATATTCCGAGTATGTCGAGCACGACGCCAAGTATGGCTTCCCCGTATACCAGTACCAGCAGTGCGAAGATTATTGTCAGAAGCATGAAGCACATATTCACCAGTGCCCTGAATCTTTCTCTCCAGTACCCGCGGCCGGTAGACCTGCCGTCGGTAAAAGTGAAATTCGTGATCCTCAGCATGGCGAACTGTGCCCGTGAAGATGCCCACAGAGCTATTAAAAAAAGGAATATATTGTTCCCGATAGCGAATTTATAGGAAAGAAGGTTCCTGACCTCTTCAGCAACGACTCCTTTTGTGTACTGCAGGAGCCAGTCCATGGCAGTGTCCATGGATGAACCGAAGATGGTCCCGAGTATCTGAGAAATCAGTATTATTATCGGCACCAGGGAAAGCATGAAATAGAAAGACAGCTGGCCCGCAAACCCCTGGTAATACGGGTCCCTGAACTGCTTTATCCCAAGTGTCACCATCCTGAAAAATCTTTTTTTCATAGTCTGTCCTCTGCCGCCAGCAATCCATGCAGCTTTTCAAGCGCCTTGCCACGGTGGCTTATGCGGTTCTTCTCTTCAGGACTCATCTCTGCGAAAGTCCTGTCGTATCCCAGCGGCACGAAGAGAGGATCGTATCCGAAACCGTTCCTGCCTTTTTCTTCAAGTATCAGATGCCCCTCCGCTTCTCCCCTGGCCACGAATTTCCTGCCGTCCGGATACAGCATGGTTATAACAGAAACGAAACGACCTGTACGTTTCTGATATGAAAATTTCTTTATAAGGTCTATCAGTTTCTCATTGTTCTTTCTGTCATCGCAGTCCGTACCGGCAAAACGTGCGGAATAAACCCCCGGAGCGCCGTCTATGCAGTCCACGACCAGTCCTGAATCATCGGCTATTACGGGACGAGCCGATAATTCCATTATATAAGAAGCCTTTTTGAAAGAATTCTCTTCGAAAGTCTCTCCGTCCTCTTCTACCTCGTCCCTGGGAAGACCGGCTTCATCTCTCGATATTATCTTTATACCGAAACAGGAAGTGATCGCCTCCATCTCACGGATCTTGCCGCTGTTGCGGGAAGCTGCTATTATGGTCTCCATCAGTATCTTCCCTTTCTGTGTCTCCCGCCTCTCATGCTCATCTTCCTGATCTTCATCTTCGGCCTGTCCTTCCTCCTGGTCTTTTTTGCGAAGATGCTTTTCTCATATCCGCGGCGCTGCTTTTTCCTTGTCCTGAAGAATACGATCAGACCTATTATTATCACAACAGGTATAAGGAATATACCTATGGCCATGAGTCCTATAGTATTAGGCTGTCCGAAAAGTGCCGCCGGGCTGAAACTGCTGTCTACAGTGATCCTGCCCTGAGTGTCCCCGTAACGTGCCGGGATCTTTCCGCTGCTGAAGGAATCCAGGTACCTTGCGACAGCATACCATGTCTTGACTTCCATGCCGTTATGATGCATTATGCCCTCTTCGGAACTTTTTATTTTTTCTCCTTTTGCATTTTTCGGTTCTATGTTCAGAAGGCCATGCGAATCATCGCTGAGCTTGCTGAATTTACCGTAAAGGCAGTAATCTGCTATAACTTTATAGAGCTTGCTGTCCTTTATGGTCTCTTTGCTGCCGTCCTGCCGTTCCAGCTTGACGTCCGTAGTTCTGTTGTATATCATTCTGTGAGGATTGACTGTGTATGAAAGTCCGCTGAAATACATCCTTGTCCCGTCAGCCTTCCCCGCAACCGATGCATTCAGCTCGGCAAGGTTTTTCAGTTCCTTTCCCGTCAGATACATGCTTACAAGGGGATAGCCCGAAGTTCCGTCTTCTCCTGTTCCGTATGATTCCATATCATAGACTTCGGATGTATCTATACTGCCTTTTTTCAGAGCGCCTGTCAGGCTGCCGCAGGACATGACTGCCACATCCGCATCGTCGCCTCCCTGTACCTTATGTGCCGTATATATATATGAATCGGATATAAGATCACCGAGCGGATCTTCTCCCTGTTCTTTGCCGAAATTCTCAAGTGACGTAAAATCATAATGATTGCTGGCAAGTGTTTCGTTATAGCTGAATCCGTATTTATTGAAGTACTCTGAATTCACTTTGCTCTTGTATGTGTCTACCCTGGACTGAGTGTAATAGTCTTCGTCGACATCGGAATCCATGGATACAAGATCATAATCCTTCACGTTATATTTCCCGTCAGATTTCTTCAGTACGACATGACCCATATAGTCAGTGTCTGATCCTGCGGAAACGATGACTGTATTGCCCTGAGTGACCGGCTGTTTCAAGCCTTTTTTGCTGCTGCCGCTGACGATGACATCTATGTCCGACACTTTCTTTGCCAGTCTGGTGTCTTCATCCTGAGAACTGCTGCCGGAAAGGCACACTATCATATCTGCTTCCCCGTTGCGTTTTATCTCTTTTACTATCTCCTGGGCCCTGTCTATGTAATCCTGCCATTTTATGCCGCTTCCTGATATGCTGTCTGCCGAATCGTTGCTCATGAGTCCAAAGACTGCTATCTTTGTACCGTTTTTGTCAACTACCGCATAATCTTCAGTTCCGTATGCCTCCATGGCCTTCCTGAGTGCCGTATTTTCTTTTTTGTATTTCTTTACGGCCAGGGTGCTGTCCCAGTCTATGTTCGAACAGACAAGATGGGGCATCGTTCTGGTCAGTTCGGTATATGTGTCATATGAATATGTTTTTTTGTTATATGTCCTGACAGTCTGAGTAGACTCATCCACGTTTTCCGCGGCTTTGTTCAGCATGTCGGCCAGTCCGTCCGAATGATAATCGAACTCTTCCGGGCCGAGAGTAGTGGCATCGAAGCCCAGCGTGCCCATCATCATAAGTTCAGGAGCCTGAGAAGAGAATATCGTCTGAAAAGCTGTGCCGGTCGAATAATTGCCTGAATCGAAAACAAAAGAATCAGGGTAGTCCGATTCTGTCTTGTCGATCTCTGTCTGCAGCCTTGCAAATCCGCCTGTACCGTTCTCCGAATCCAGATGGGCATTTATGTTGCCGGTGAATATTATTGAAATATCATTGTTGCCGCTTTTCTCACCGCTCTGTGCAGCTGCTGCGGTCCCCGGTATCATTGCTGCCGTAATAAGCATCATCGTTATCAATACAGCAAATATTTTTTTCATTAGTCTACCTCGCTTATATAAGCAATAAAGAGTTCTGCAAGCGTACTGTCGAACTGTGATCCTTCATTGCGCCTGAGTTCTTCTATTGCTTCTTTTTTTGTCATGATTTTTTTATATGGTCTGACGCCTGTCATAGCATCATATGCGTCAACGATTGAGATTATCTTTGCATCTCTCGGTATTTCCTCTCCTTTGATATGCATAGGATACCCTTTTCCGTCTATCCTTTCATGATGCAAAAGGACTACTTCGGCAACGGATCCGAACTCGATGCTGTTGCGCAGCAGCTGATATCCTGTCTCAGGGTGCTTCTTTACCTCAGTATACTCCCTGGCTGTAAGTTTTCCCTTTTTATCCAGTATTTCACTGCTGATAGCTATTTTCCCTATATCATGGAGCAGTGCCGCCGTCTTCAGATCCTGCAGTTCCCTGAACGAAAGATCCATGCTTTTCCCCAGTCCTTCACATATATCCGCCACTCGCTTCACATGCTTCTTCTCTCTGGGATTGCTGTCATTGAGCTTCCTGATGATCTCCCTTATCGTATGCTCCCGCATCTTTTTGCTTTCACTGAGTTTGTTCCTGTACATACGGTATTCTGCCTGTTTGAATATATCACGGAGATCCTCTTTTGCTTCCTTCTTTCTCTTCAGACCGACGGAAACAGAACACTCTATCATCTCGTCGATTTTTTTCCCCTTTATTTCTTTTTTCAGAGTCTTTACAAGACAGTCGTTTTCTTTTTTATCCAGACATGGCATAAGTGCGGCAAATTCATCGCCGCCTATTCTGGCAACTGTACCTTTCGATCCAAGCTCCTTCTGAAAAACAGAAGCCACGCTCTTCAGAAGACGGTCTCCCGCCTCATGTCCGAAAGTATCGTTCGTCAGTTTCAGTCCGTTGATATCAGCAACTATCAGAGTGAGCGGTAAATTTTCGGGTCTGTCCAGAAACGAAAACGCTTCCTCAAAGCACCGGCGGTTGCCGAGTCCTGTAAGCTGATCCTGATAACTCATCGTTCTCAGCTTTTCCTGAGCCTGTCTGCTCTCGGTGATATCCTCTATCATGGCTATATGAAGATGATCGCCTTCACGGCTGTATCCGAAAAAAGCATCTGTGAGTCTGGCCCAGACTGTGCCCCCGTCCGGTTTTACGAATCGTTTTTCCAGAGTAAAACTGTCGATCTCTCTGGTTACCAGCTTCCTGAGCATTTCCTCATTTTCACCGATATCCTCCGGATGCGTGAAACTCGACCATGACTGTTCCAGCATTTCCTTTTTTGAACGGTGAAAGATATCGAGAGTCTTCTGATTGATTTCATAGCATTTATATGTCTCGGATCCCCATACGCTGAGTCCGATAGGTGCATTGTCGAATATTATTTTGAATCGTTCACTGGTCGCTTCCAGTTCTTCCTGTATTTTTCGATCTCTATCTTCACCTTTTTGGTCTACCATTCTGCTCCCCTCGGCCAGCAATAACTGAAATCTGAGAATAAAACAGCTGCAAAATAATCGTACCAATATTTTACAACGATTCTGCTGCGATTGCAACGATTTATATGGTCACATAATAGTCACATACACATATATGAAGCATACATCCGACACCGATGATACGGCCTGCCGCAAAAAAACAGCATGTCCGCATCTGATGCGGACATGCTCTGTCCTTTCCCGTATCTTTTCAGTTCCGTAAAATATCAGGATCTGCTCCTGAAAAGCTTAAGGCCTACGAGCAGACACCCTTCAAGGTATGCGATACCGTTTGATTTCAGATATTCTGTCAGCTCCTGACTTTCAGCACCCGGCTGTATCACTACAGCCTTGAAATCCTTTCTGCATTCCTTGATCATCTGCAGGCCTTTTACAGGATTTATGCACAGATCCACGATGTCGATATCGCCGTCCACATCATTGATGGAAGCAAGTTCCTTACCTACCGCACTTACCCTGTAACCCTTTTCCTTCATTTTGTTCTTTATTTTATATGCATATTTTCCCTCATCGACAGTATTGCCCACTACGACGAAATTTTTCTGTTCCATTACTTCCTTAAGATCCATGACAATATACCTCCAGTATTATCTTATTATACTAATCAATATACCCGGTAATGAATATCTGTAACAACCCTTCTCACTTCTTTGTATTTTTTATCTGTCCATCTGTTGTTCCTCATGCAGCACCTCGGAAAACAGGTCCACCATCTGCGGATCGAACTGTGTCCCCGAATTATCGCAGAGCTCTTTCAGCGCTTTTTCTCTTGTTATGGCTTTTCTGTATGTCCGGTCGCTGGTCATTGCATCAAAAGCATCGGCTACGGCAAGGGCTATGCTGAGTTCAGGCGTGTTCTGCTCTTCTGTGATATCTCTTGAGATAGCAGAAATATCTCTGCCCGTGAGTTCGTCGGCACCGACTCCGCTCATGATTTCAAAATTGTGATTGACACAAATAAAAATGCACCCGGAAACCTGCCCGTCCCGATCTGAAACGAACTTGCCGGATACATATCCGTAGGGGAAACGGCTGATAAAACTTTCCGCTGAAAGATCCGTCATTCTCATCTGTATCCCTCCGCCTAAAACCGCATGTCTCCTTTTATCTTGACCAGTATCTGCAAATGCGACGATGCCGCGGCTGCTGAATTATATATAAATAATAATATATATATAATCAATCTGCAAGGCTTGCATATATTTTCTGCAGATCCGACCTCATGCGGCTTATATATGATTTGCCGTTCTCGCTTCCGGTCATTGTGTAGATAGTCTCCACTCTGGCTCCCACTTCATCAGCCAGAGTTTCCGACACCTCCGGACTGGCCAGCTTCTCTGCGAAAATAACATCTACATGATTTTCCCTGCAGTATTTCACCAGATCCGCCAGCTGAGATGCCGTAGGTTCTCCTTCAGCATATACATCTTCCACGCTGCTCTGTTCCAGGCCGAAATCTCTGCAAAGATACCCAAAGGCTGCATGCCCGGTGACGAAATCCTTTCTTTCCGTTGAGGCAAATTTTTTATCATATTCGTCATACAGTTTTTCCAGCCGGCCGATATAAACCGAAGCGTTTTTCTCATAATAGTCCGTGTTGTCCGGATCGGCTTTTATAAAGGCTTTTTTGATATTCGTCACTTCCTTTTCAGCACATTTTATGCTCAGCCAGCAATGAGGATCATATTCGCCGTGTTCCTCTGTTTCGGCTTTGTCCGTGAGTTTTACAGGTTTTACGCCCTTTGAAGCTTTTACTGCTATCAGTTCATCGTTTCCGGATGCCTCGATCGTCTTTTCTGCCCACGGCTCCATGCCCATGCCGTTGTAAACAAATATATCCGCATCCGACAATCCGGATATGTCTCTGGCTTTCGGCTCGAAGCTGTGCGGTTCCGTTCCGTCGGGCATCATCACGGAAATTTCTACTTTGTCTTTTCCTACAGCCTTGACGAATTCCTTCATTGCGTCAAAAGAAACCGATACTTTCAGTTTCCCGCCGCTAACGGTATTTCCGTCATTTTTTGTGCTGCATCCGTATAATCCCGCAGCAGATATACATATAGCCGCCAATAACAAAAGCAACGCTGTTTTTCTTATTTTTCCTGTCAATTCCGGATCCTTTCATCGATTCTACTTGCAAATGATTCTCATTTGCATTTATAATAAGCTATCGGACGAATATTTGTCAAGACTGCATTATTTCAGAAAAGGATGAATGAACGAAATGAAAAGCGATTATATGATAAAGGCTGAAAACATGTTTTTTTCCTACACAGGTTCAGCCCCCTATGTGCTCAGCCAGATAAACTTCGATATAAAAACGGGAGAATACGTGTCTGTGATCGGTGAGAACGGCAGCGGGAAAAGCACTCTGATAAAGCTTATCCTCGGCTTTCTCAGACCTGTAAAAGGAAATGTTTTTTCCGCGGCTTCCAAAACCGGCTATGTTCCTCAGAAATCCGATTCTTTCAATTCGGATTTTCCCATAACCGTGCTTGAGGCAATGGACTCATACCGGAGACTGCTCAGGATCAAAGATAAAGATGTGATATATAAGGCCCTTGAAAAAACAGGTATGGCATCTCATACCGGAGACATGATGCGGACTCTGTCCGGAGGCCAGAACCAGAAAGTCCTTATCGCCCGCGCCCTCATGGGCAGTCCGGATCTGCTGATCCTGGACGAACCCTCAGCCGGCATAGATATGAAAAGTCAGAAAGAGATCTACAGTTTTCTGAAAAAAGCCAATCAGAATGAGGGGATAACGATAATCTCTGTGGAGCACAATCTGGATGCGGCTATTTCCAATTCCACTCTTATATATCATCTTCTGCGTGGAGAAGGACATTTCTGTCTTCCCGAACGTTATGCCAGCGAATACCTCAAAGCAGACAGGCAGGAAGGAGGCTCCGGATGTTAAGCTATGATTTCATGCAGCATGCCTTTTTCGTTTCCGCATGTATTTCGGTCCTTTGCCCCTGCATAGGTATATTCCTCGTGCTGAGACGCTATTCCATGATCGGCGACACCCTTTCGCACGCTTCTCTGGCAGGTATAGCCATAGGCCTTCTTTCCGGTCAGAATCCTGTGCTCGGAGCTTTTATCTTCACTTCCATATGCGGAGCGCTGATCGAATTTCTCCGCAGCTGGTTCAAAAAATATACGGATCTAATACTGACCATCGTTCTCGCACTGGCAGTAGGCACAGCCATAACTATAATAAGCTCAGGAAAACTCCATGCAAATGCGGATTCTTTCCTGTTCGGCAGTGTCCTGACCGTAACTGAAACAGATATGATCATGATCATGACGCTGACCCTGATATCCGTTCTGATATTTATTGTCCTGTACGACCAGCTTATATATATAGCTTATGACGAAGATGCCGCACGGGTGGCAGGAGTCCGAGTCCGTCTGATAAACTATTTTTTTGCCATACTGGTGGCAGCAGCCATAGCAGTTTCCATAAAAATAGTAGGTGTGCTTGTTCTGAGTTCAATGATAGCGCTGCCTGTTGCGACAGCCATGCAGCTGGGCAAAGGCTTCAAGACTACGCTGATATTTTCGATACTGTTCAGCATAGCAGATATAATGCTGGGACTTTTTATTTCCTATTATATCAATGTGGCTCCCGGCGGATTCACGGCGCTCGTTTCTGTGGCTGTGCTCATGCTTGTGCTGATCTGCAAAAAAGCCGGCAGTCTTTTGCGTACTGCCGGGAAGTCATGATGTCCGGAGGTGACCGAAATGGGAAAGTCCACTGAACAATGGCCTGAAGGCGTAAAAAAAACAAGACAGAGAGAACAGATACTTTCAGTTCTCAGGGCTTCCGAAAAGCCTATGACCGCATCTGAAATATTGGCCTGTGCACAGAAAACAGGCTGTTCGTTCCAGCTGTCTACAGTCTACAGGGCTCTTGCCGTTTTCGCCGAAAAAGGCGTCGTAGACAAAACGAATATAATAAAGAACGATACAGCAGTCTATGAACTGAACAGGAACCGGCACAGACATTATGCCGTCTGCATAAAGTGCCATAAAATAATACCCATGGATAACTGTCCTATGGAAAAATTCATACCTGTACTTGAGGAGGAAGATTTTCAGATCACCGGACACAATATCGAAATATACGGCGTATGCAGCAAATGCCGGATAAAATGATCTTTCTTCAGATCCCGACTCTGCTGCTCCGTCTTTCCATAATCACCACGTCATACCATCTTCCGTCAGACATCATTCCCGGCCTTTCTCTTATGCCTACCTCTCTGAAACCGCATTTTTTATGCAGCTCTCTGCTGGGCAGGTTTTCTTTTATTATACCGGCCTGCAGGCTCCAGAATCCGTTATCTTCAGAACTGTCCACAAGCTGTATGAGCAGTTTTTTGCCTATGCCGCAGCCTCTGCAGTTTTCGGCCACATAAATACTGACCTCGCCCACGCCGGAATAGACGCAGCGTTCCGATACCTGACTTAACGCTGCCCATCCCAGTACCCGTTCGTCCGAACGGGCGACAAGACGGCAGGTCCTGCAGTGGCTTTGGTTCCATTCCTCCCATTCAGGTATGCTGCTCTGGAACGTGGCTATGCCCGTTCTCAATCCGTCCTCATATATGGCAGCTATCTGCGGCCACTCTGCCTGCTGCATTTCAAAAATTCCGAATTCCATAAGTTATCCCTCTGTATCTGTATATTACTGTGAAATTATATCATCTCAGAGATTTTTATTGCAACATAAAAAAAATTGTGCAAAATAATTTTCAGATAATTGTGAGTTTTCATTCCCTGCACAATCGCTGTACCCGTTGTGGGGCAAGGGTTTCAGGGTTGGACAAAATTGAACGGCGCAATTTTTGCACAAAATGCGTTTCAGCGATACAATAAAGATGATATTTTTTTCAGAATTATGGTGCTACACTGGCCTCAATAAAAAGGTCTTGTGGATTATGCAGCACCGGAAAGGAAGTACCGTAAATGGAATTGAACGGAAGAATGGTCTGCATAATACAGGAATTGCTGGAAGCAGACAAAAAGATCCACGCCAGAGATATATACACAAAACTCGGACTTTCACGGCGGACATTTTACTACGATGTCAAAAAAATAAACGACTGGCTGGAGGATGGCCAATACGGCAGCCTTCTCCTGAAAAACGGCGTATGCGAATTGCGATCCGATATAAAAGCTGCTCTTCAGGAGATCATAAGCAGCGACAGCACAGCCTACTATATGGACATCGAAGAGCGAAAAATAATGATGGTGGCCTGTGTGACCCTTTCCGGCCAGAAAATAATAATCGACAGTTTCTGCAGGATATTCGATATCACAAAAAATACTGTCCTGTCGGATTTCAAATCTATAAAAAACGATCTTTCAAAAAACAATATAGAACTTGTCTACAACAACAAAGCAGGATATATCTTCGTAGGAGACGAACTGGCTATAAGAAAATATCTTTGGAAGCAGTATAAAAAAATACGAAGCAACAAAGCCAAAGAAGCTTTCATAAAATTCCTGGGAAACGAACTGAGCATGCTGGCAGGCAGCAGGAAGAACTACTACGACATATTCAAAGAAAGCCTGCTGATATACGAGGAAAGCGTGCAGACCAATCTCATAGAATACGATATCGACAAAGTAACACTGATGATAGCTGCCACTTATCTCCGCAACGCTGACGGACACATTTTCCAGGCGGCTCCCGAAAGCAGGGAAAAAATCGAAAGCATGCCTGCATTCAAAGGAGTCCAGGCACTGCTGGCCCAGCTCGAAAAATATACCGGCCTAAGGATGGCGGAAGAAGAAAACTATTTTATAACCATGTATCTGGCAGGCGTGCAGACCTTCGACCTGATAAGCAACGAAGAGCATAATCATGAGATCACGGATATCACAAGAGCTTTCCTGAAAAATGTAGAGGACATCGGACATGTAGTCCTGAAAAACAGAGAGGAACTGTTTGAAAGGATGGCTCTCCACATAGAACCCATGGTATACCGGATACGCTTCGGCAGTCAGCTGGAGAATCCGATAGCCGAAGCAGTGAAAAATGCCTACATGGACGCATTCGAACTGGCGAGGCAGGCATTTGAAAAGGCAAGTCCCGACCTTGCGAAGTCGATAACGGACGATGAGATCGTATATCTGGCCGTATATATAGCCGGAGAAATAAAGGAAGAAAACCGTCATGCATCCGAAAAATCAGACCAGAAAATACTTATAGTATGCGGCGAAGGCGTAGCTACCGCAATACTTGTAAAGAATCAGATGATCGACCTTCTGGGCGACTATTACGAATATGAACTTGCATCGGCGAAGCATCTTCTGGAACTCGAGATGGGCGACTATCTGATAGTCATAAGCACTATCAAAAGCGATTTTCTCAGAGACGACACCATACGTGTCGGCGTTCTTCTGAAAGACACGGACAAAGAAGAAATACTGAAAAAGCTGAACAAAGCACCGATATACACAGAGGTCTTCTCAATGGAAGCGCTCCTGGAAAGGATCAGCAAATACATAAAAGATGAAAAAGATCTGGAAAACATAAACCTGGAATTGCTCAATTATTTTCATTATCACAGGTAGCACCCGTTATCCCCGGCGTAAACGAAGAAAAACCGAAAGGAGCCTATGATGCAGTTAGTAAAAGGTCTTGGAATATCAACAGGAAGAGAAATGGGCGTCGTCCATAAGCTGGATGATACAAGTTACGAGCTCACGAATGTTACGGTCGCGGGTTCCGAATGCGAAAATGAAATAAAAAGGATAGAAAATGCTTTCGAAGAAGCGGAAGAGCAGCTCAAAGACATACTGGAACAGCCCTCCTGCAGCAAAGAGACAAACGATATCCTCGCAGCCCATATCGCTATCGTCAATGATAACGCCCTTCAAAGCAGGGTCCGGGTCCTTATAATAGACGACCTTATGTGCGCGGAAGATGCCCTGTACACAGCAATCGAAGATTTTGCGAAAATAATGGAAGGCATCGAAGATGAATATATGAAAGAAAGAGCCACAGATATACGCGACGTCGGCAAGCGTATACTCAGAGCTCTCCGCGGCATCCCGGCAGAAGAAGATCTTGACCATGAGATAATCATAGTGGCACAGGATCTCACACCCTCCACTTTATCCTCCCTTGACAGAAAATACATAAAAGCCATAGTAAGCGGTACCGGCGGTAAAACATGCCATGTGGCCATAATGGCCAACTGCATGGGCATCCCGGCAGTAGCAGGTCTCGGAAATGAAATAAGCCAGATAAACGAAGGCGACACACTGATAGTCAACGGCAAGAACGGATATGTCTATATAGATCCCGATGACGCCACAAAAGCGAAACATATAGAAGCGAAAAAGAAGGATGACGCAGAAAAAGAAAGACAGAAAAAATTCATAAACAAAAAAGCCGTTACTAAAGACGGCCGGCGCGAAGTAGAAGTCTGTGCCAACATTGCTTTCGTCAATGAATGCGGCGCTGCCAAAGAAACAGGCGCCGAAGGCATAGGTCTTTACAGGACAGAATTCCTGTATATGGACAGTCCTTCCTGGCCTGATGAAGAAACGCAGTTCGAAAGTTACAGGCAGGTTGCGGAAGCCATGGCTCCTTCCCCCGTTATAATACGTACTATGGATATCGGCGGAGACAAAGCTCTCCCCTATATGAACATACCCGAAGAAGACAATCCGTTTCTGGGTCACAGAGCGATAAGGATATCACTCTCCGAACCGGAAATGTTCAAGACCCAGCTTCGGGCCCTTCTCAGAGCTTCGCATTTCGGAAAGATCAGAATAATGTTCCCTATGGTCAGCTGCGTAAAAGAAATAAGGGAAGCAAAGGAATATCTGGAAATATGCAAAGCAGAATTAAAGACCAGGGATATACCTTTCGACGACAATATCGAAACAGGAATAATGGTAGAAATACCTGCCGCAGCGATCATGGCTGACAAGCTGGCCCCTGAGATCGACTTCTTCAGCATCGGCACGAACGACCTCATACAGTACACCATGGCTGCAGACAGGATGAACCAGAAAGTGGCGCATCTTTATGACTGTTTTCAGCCGGCTGTGCTCAGACTTATAAAAATGACCATCGATGCTGCGCACAGACACGGAAAATTTACCGGTATGTGCGGAGAAATGGCCGGCAATGCAGATGCCACTGCCCTTCTGGTTGGCATGGGCCTTGATGAATTCTCCATGTCGGCTGGATCCATCCTCAGATTCAAGAGCAACATCGCAAAGATAACTTACAGCGAAGCAAAGGAACTTGCCGAAAAATGTCTGAACAGCGAATCATGCGAAGAAATAAACGCTTTAATAAAAGGAGGATCCCCTGATGGAAAAAATGAAAATGAATAAAGACCTGATCTTTATTCACAAGAATTTCAGGACCAAAGAAGAAGTCATAGCAAACGCCTGTGACCATGCGGAAAAAGCCGGATATGTCACCGCAGATTTCAAAGCCGACCTTATAAAAAGGGAACAGACTTTTCCTACAGGCCTGGGAACGGCTGTGCCTCTGGCGATACCCCATGTGGGCACCAGCTGCACAACATCCTTCATGTCGCTTACCACGGTAAGCCAGCCGGTGGACTTTGAATATATGGACGGAACAGAAGGCAAAGCTCCCATTGAAATAGTTTTCGTGTTCGGTATCGTGCAGCCCGAAGATCAGGTAAAAGTCCTGCAGAAACTCAGCGCTCTTTTTCAGGACGCCGAATGCCTGAACAGAATCAAAACAGCACAGGATCCCGAAGAAGGTTTCAGCATCATTTCGTCTTATCTGGGCGACCTGACTGAAACTGATCAATAACAAAAAGAAAGGAGGAGAACAATGATAAAGATCGTAGTGGCTTGCGGAGGCGGCATATTCACCACTTCCATAGTAACAGAAAGAATAAAGGAAATATTGAGTCAGAATAAGATCAAATTCAATATCACACCGCACAAAATCACCGAAATAGCAAGCATCACAGGAGAAGATCTTATAGTAGTCACAGGAAAAACCAGCGCAACAAACGACTCAGGCATACCTGTAATGATAGGCATATCGCTTTTTACAGGTGTCGGAGAGGAAGAGTTTACAGAAGAATTCCTGGCCAAAGTCCGGGAAATAGAAAATTCGAAGTAAACAGAGAAAAGGAGTTGAATTATGGAACTATTCAAATTGATTCTTGATACTTTTGGCTCGGCTATCATTGTGCCTTTAGTAGTATTCATTCTCAGTCTGGTATTGAAAGTAAAGCCGAAAACAGCTTTCAAAGGCGCGACTCACATGGGCGTAGGACTTGTAGCCTTCAACATCATCCTGGCCGCCCTGGTGACTTCGCTTGGCACACAGGTATCGCAGATGGTCGAGAACACAGGCATCAACCTTCCCGGTATAGATGTCGGCTGGGCTGCCGGCGCAGTTATAGTTTACGCTAATTCCATAGGTATTATTTATCTTGTTCTGGGCCTCGGCCTCAATCTAGTACTGTTCCTGGTAAAATGGACAGACACTTTCCAGCCTACGGATATATGGAATTATTATCAATTCGTATTCTGGGCAGCCATAGTACAGTATCTGACAGGCAACTTTGCCCTGGCTGTAGCATGTGCCATATTCCTGAACCTGGTAGTGCTGCTTCTGGCAGACCTTGTCGGACCGGCCCTGCAGGAACACTACGGTTACGACGGCATAACCTCCACCTGTTTCTGCGCAATAAACGGCGTGCCTTTCGCCATACTTATAAAATGGCTGATGAAAAAGATCCATCTTGACAAGATCGAACTGGATCCGGAAACTCTGAAATCGAAACTGGGATTCTGGGGCGAACCCATGGGAATGGGATGTGTCATCGGCATAGCTATCGCTTTGGTGGCTAATCTGAAGCAGCTGGATGAAATGGCAACGTGGGCGACCATATTGACAGTAGGACTTACTACAGGCGCTATAATGGCCCTTTATCCGGCAGTGGCAGGGTTCTTCGTACAAGGTCTTACTCCCATAAGCACGACCATGCAGATGAGGATACGCAAAGGCGAGATCAAAAGAAAGAACTTCTTTATTTCCATCGATCCTGCAGTATACTTCGGCGAAAGCGCAAATCTGGCAGCCGGACTCGTTCTGATCCCCATAATGCTCATCATCTCCATAGTACAGCCCGGGAACCGAATGATGCCTCTGGCAGATCTTGCCGCAATGCCATTTATGGTTATAGGAATAACCGCTGTGATGCGTGGGAACATCTTTGGCACAGTGATTTCCGGAGCCATATGGTATACCATCGGTCAGGCTCTGAACTCTACTATACTGGACATATTCTCCAAAGCAGCAGCTGCAGGCGGATATGAATCCACCGGATCATCCCTTATCTCCGCATGGTCGCTGGGCGTAGTCCCCTACGGATGGCTGGGATACAAGGCATTCGCCAGCGGATGGGTGTGGATAGCCGTTGCAGTAGTGATCTATCTCGCAGTATATATCCTGTTCAGAAAAAACAAGACAAAGTGGCAGATGGCCGCAGGCGCTTCACAGGAATTCATGAACGAGAAAATACTCAGACTGAACGATACAGAGGCAGCAAAATAATCCAATAAAGAAAACAAAGACACATCCGAATGGAGGAGCAATTATGAACAAGCCAAAAGCATTGGTAACAGCAGCATACAGTGATGCCGAACTGGATTTTCTGAAAGAACATTACGACGTTACATACTTCAACTGGATGGAACGCGGAAAAGCTTTTTCAGAAGACGAACTCATAGGCATGGTAGGCGATAAAGAACTGATCATCGTAGAAGTATGTGAACTCAGGGAAAAAGTGGTTGCTGCCGCAAAGGAACTGAAACTGGTCGGCTGCTGCCGCGGGCTCAGAGGCGACGACAATACTCTGGACGTCCCCGCACTTACAGCAAGGAAGATCCCTATCCTCTTTGCACCGGGAAGAAATCTTAATGCCGTAGCAGAATATACTCTTATGATGACTCTTGCAATAATGAAAAAAGTAAAAGCCTCTACAAACTGGCTGTATGACGGTCAATGGAAAAGCTGGCTTGACTTCTACCTGACTTTCCGGACAGCAGAGCTCAAGGGAAAAAGAGTCGGCCTTCTCGGATTCGGCAACATAGGAAAACGGGTCGCAAAACTCTTCAACGCATTCGAAGCCGAAGTAGTCGCATATGACCCGTTCATAACAGACCCCAAAGTATATGAGGAAAGGAATGCCGGAATGCTGGATCTCAAAGAACTTTTAAAAACTTCCGACATAGTGTCGCTGCATATGAACGTCAGCGATGAAAGCAAAGGTTTCATCGACAAGGAACTTCTGTCGCTGATGAAGCCCGAAGCATTCCTGATAAACAGCGCACGAGCTGTCCTGGTGGATCATGATGCATTATATGAAGCAGTAAAAAACAAAAAGATCGCCGGCGTAGCCATGGACGTGTTCTACAGCGAACCTGCCAATATGGGAAACGAGCCGCTGCTGTCTTTTGAAAATGTATTCGCCACACCTCATATGGCCGGCACTACCAATGACGTTATAACAAATCATTCAAGATTGATCAACAAGGGCATCCAGGCAGTACTTGAAGACAAAAAACCTGACTTTATACTGAATCCTGAAGTCCTTTAGAGAAAGGAGCAGCTTAGATGGTCTCCAAAGAATACACCATCAAGAACAAAGTCGGACTGCATGCGAGACCTGCCTCACTCTTCGTGAAAAAAGCCGGAGAATTCAAAAGCGATATAGTGATCGAAGCAAACGGCAAAAGCGCTGACGGCAAAAGTATCCTGTCGCTGATGACAATGGGAGCAGGCCAGGGCACCGCAATAATGATCTCCGCTGACGGTGAAGATGAACAGCAGGCTGTATCTGCACTGATCAGCACATTAGACAGTTTTAAAGATTAATTCTATATATTTAACCACAAGGAGGACAAAATGTACAAAGACTACAATTTCGACTTCCCAGAAGTCAGCCTGGACAACGACTATGTAATAGCTACATATTACATAAAGTCCAGGACAAGCGATGTCGTCACTCTGGCTGTAGCCATGGCTGACGAGCAAAGTACCGGGACATGGGTAACCGTACCGGGAGAAACAGAGCAGATCAAGATCGATTTCGGCGCAAGGGTTCTCAACATCTTCGAGGCACCGGACTATGAATTCGAAGTACCCAAAGACGTAGACGAAAGAGACTATTTCGTACAGATCGGTTATCCGGCACACAACTTCGGGTCACAGATACCCATGCTCTACACAGCAGTAATAGGCAACATTGCCAATGCCGGAAAGCTCAAGCTCATCGACCTGAATTTCCCCGAAAAGTTCGTAAAAGGATTCAAAGGGCCCAAATTCGGTATCAAAGGTCTGAGAAAACTTCTGGACATACCCGAAAGACCTTTCGTCAACAACATGGTAAAACCCTGCACAGGCTGGAAGCCGGCAGACGGAGCTGCAATGTGCTATAACGTAGCAAAAGGCGGCGTAGATATCATCAAAGATGACGAGCTCATCATGGCTGACCCCGAATGGTGTCCTATCGAAGACCGTGTCGAACAGATCATGGCAAAGCTGAAGCAGGCTAAAGAAGAGACCGGCGAAGACACGCTTTACACAGTGAACATCACCGATAAAGTAGGCAAAATGAAAGATAATGCTATGAGAGCCATCGAAAAAGGCGCAAACGCCCTTATGGTCAACACTTACACCATAGGTTTCCCGGCAGCTCAGGCCATAATGGAAGATCCCGAGATAAACGTGCCTATCCTGGCGCATGTGGACTTTTCCGGCGCAATGTTCGGTTCACCGTACAACGGCATAGCTTCACCGCTGCTTATGGGCAAACTCGCAAGAATGATCGGTGCCGACATGGCTATAATAACTTCACCTTACGGCAAGTTCCCTGTAGTACACAGTAAATACATGATGCAGTGTGTACAGGCAAGATCTCCGCTGTTCGGCATGAAAGCTATGCTTCCCTGCATTTCCGGCGGCACGACTCAGCCCACTACTCCGGCAGTAATGAATGACCTTGGCAATGACGTCTGCATGGCCGCAGGCGGTGCCATCCACGGACATCCAATGGGTGCAGAAGCTGGCGCAAAATCCATGAGGCAGGCTATCGACGCCGTTATGGAAGGCAAAACTCTTACGGAATACGCGAAATCCCATAAAGAACTCCAGGTTGCACTGGACAAATGGGGCGATCCGCAGGCTAACTTCGACCTTATGAAATAATATAAGGCAATATCGATATCATGGCATCCCGGAACCGATCGTTCCGCGGGTGCCATAATATCACAGGACCGGTCAAAAAACAATGAGATGGAGATAAAAAAATGGAAAAATCAGAAAAGTCAAAGGAAATAATCAAATATTTGCTTTACCTGATCGTTATAATGGCTGCCATGGGCACTGCCGGATTCTTCATCGTAAGCTTTCTCCATGGCACTATACTCAAATAGGCGGCGCCATGTATAAGACAGACCCTCATACACATTCGCTGGTAAGCGGACATGCGTACAACACAATAAAGGAAATGGCAGATGCCGCAGCGAAAAAAGGCATCAAGACCCTCGGGATAACCGAACATGGTCCCGACATGGTCAGTCTTACTACTGACGAGTACTTCATGAATCTGACAGCCATAGACAGGAATGCTTACGGCGTCCTTCTTCTCCTGGGCGCGGAAGCAGACATAAAAGATGCGGAAGGATCGCTGGACATAAATGAAAATGTACTTTCAGCGCTGGATATCGTGATAACGTCTTTTCACAAGCAATGTTACACATCCGGAAGTATGACTGAAAACACCAGAGCCGCTGTCAAAGCCATGGAGAAATCTTTTACCGCAATAATGGGACATCCCGATGACGGCAAATTTCCCCTGGACTATAAAGAACTCGTTTATGCCGCCAGATCCTGCGGTGTGATACTGGAAGTAAACAATGCATCCCTTACGCCCGACAGCTACAGACTGAACGGCAGGGAAAACTGCATGATGATGCTGGATGAATGTGCGAAGCAGGAAGCATATGTAATAGTAAGCAGCGATGCTCACACAGATACGGCGATAGGCGATACAGGATATGCTCAGGATCTTCTTCTGGAAATGGATTTTCCCGAAAAACTCATCCTGAATGACCGGCCCGAAATGTTTTTCGAACATCTGCGATCCAAAAAATAGAGATATGAAATGTGCCTCTATATACATATCTGAACGAGCCGCAGCAGATATGCTGTGGCTTTTTCAGAAAAAAAACGATATCATAATAACAGAAAGGGATCATGCTATGGATCTTAAACATGACGATGTGAAATTTATCGCGCACAGAGGCATGCCCGCCGAGGCCCCGGAAAACAGCAGAGCTTCATTCGAACTCGCCTGCCGCGAACAGTACTGGGGAATGGAATTCGATATATGGGAGACTCTGCCCTCTTCCTCTGACAAATACACCACAACGCCCGGCGAAAAAAAATTTGCAGTCACCCACAATGAATCTCTCATGCGCATGTGCGGAAAAGATATACCTGTCACCGGCCTGACTCCTGAGCAGGTTAAAGATGAATACAGCATAACAAAAGGAAGCAATGCCGAAAAATGGCCTGGGCAGAAAATACTGTTCCTTGAAGAAGTGCTGGATATAATGAAAGATTCAGAGCTGGTACCTGTGATCGAGCTGAAAGACACCGGCATGTCTGAACAGGCAATGAAAAAATTCATAAATATACTTGATGCTTATGATATGGCCGAAAGCTGCATGATAGTCAGCTTCCGCGACGCCCTTCTCAGCCGTCTGAGGGATCAGGCAGAAAAAACGGACCGGGTCATGAACCTGTATTACACAACAGCTTACGGCGAATTCGAAAAAGAGGATCTGAAAAATATCCAGGAAGCAGCTGTCAGAGCTGTCAGGCACCGATATAACGGCATCAATCCGCATCATTCTCTTATGGACAGGGATCTTTTCCGGTATGTGAAGGACATGGGTCTGGAAATAGCCACATGGACCATAGATAACAGTGAAGAAGCAAAAAAAATACTCAAAGAATACAAAATCGACTATCTTGTATCCAACAGAAAACTGTTCACTGACTGAAGTTTGCGCTTATGTCACATAAAATGTTCCGATCGTGACAGAAGTGCCTCACTTCATCCGATAAAGCCGTTACAGCGCAGCTTTCAGATCCATTATATTCTGTTCAATGGTCTTTATGACCGTCATGAATTCTTCGTCGCTCTGGCCGGTAGGATCAGGCAGCCGCCAGTCTTCCCTGTGCCTGCATGGAAGATGCGGACATTCCGCATTGCATCCCATGGTCACCAGCACGTCCACCGGCGGCAGTTCCGAAAGAAGCTTAGGCCGCTGCTTTTTCTCCATATCAATATCATAAAGCTGTTTCACAAGTCTTGCCGCATCAGGATCTATACGATCCTTTATATCCGTGCCGGCAGAATAACTTTCAAATGAATCCCATGCCAGATGTCTTCCCAGTGCTTCGGCTATCTGGCTGCGGCACGAATTGTGAGTGCATACGAAGGCTACTTTCAGTTCAGCCATTTCAGATTCCTCCTTTCGGTAATCTCATGCAGACAACAGATGAATTTTCTGTCAATTTTATTTTACAGGATAGTGCCGCAGAAGTAAATGCGCTTTTCAAAAGTCCTTTACGGAGGTCATCTCTGTACCGGCTGCTTTGAAATCCCATGCTGCTATGATATAATCCTGTATAGTTATACGTGATATGAAAGGAAGATTCATGAAAAAAAAGATACTCCGGATCTTTATAGTCTCTCTGCTGGTAATTGCAGCTGCAGGATTATATGCCACCGACAGTTTCCTGCTTTTTGATCTCGCATATATCTCGATCCTCGTCTTTCAGCTGGTGCTCGATACCATTGGCCCTTCCGGAGCATTCGGCGCTCTTTTTTTCCTGGTGCCTTTTGTCATAGGCAGATATTATTTTTACAGACAGAAAAACAGCTCATCCATACCTTCCCCGGAGAAATTGTCCGCAGTCACTTATGCACAGTTCATATATAATATGTTCGATCTTGCGGGGCTGTCGTATTTTGAAAAGAATCCCGCAAATGTCAGATCTTCTGATTTCGTAGAGCTGGATTACCGCCGGAAGCTCGGTTTTGAAAAAGAAATCGTTTTCGAACGATGAAGATTAACGGGAAATCATTTTCCCGAATATATTCCAGGCAGCGCTCAATGCCCCGCCTGCATCTTTTTTGCATATGCCTTCTGCGAAATGAAAACAGATATCACATTGATCACCAGTGCTGCGGTGATACATGCTGCTGTCATAAAACTTACATTCATTCCCATATGTGCAAAATGTCTGACGAGCCCGCCGCCGAAAGACATGATGACTATTACTATGACCACTGTAAGTATTATAAGAGACAGACGGCCTTTTTCAACTCCGAACCTGAATATTATCGGCAGTTCCGCCGACTGGATGATCACGGCACAGCAGAGCACCAGCAATATGGATATCACATATTCTGTCCCGAAAGCACTGCTGGAAAAAACGGAGGCCACGGCCTGCGCTGCCAGAGAAAGAAGCGCCGCAATGCCTGTCAGGATATACCCAAGCACATATTTGCTCATTATTATATCTCTGGCAGAATAAGGCATCATAGCTGCCAGCCGGTCCCATCTGCTTCTTTCATCATATGCGATAGATGTCATGGGAAGCATGGAGGCATAGATCACGGCAAAGCTGGAGACCGAATACCCCGGGATACACGCAAAGACCACGAGCATGATCAGGAACACCTTCATCTGCTTCACCAGTGTATACGCATCTTTTATCATAAGTCCCTTCATCAGTCCTGCGCTCCTTTCGCCATGAACAGTATTATATCCTCCAGAGTGGTATGCTCAGTATGAAAGGCATCGGATACTTCCGATCTTCTGACAAGCATCTCCGCACCGAAAGCGTTTTCTTTCATACCCATCACAGACCCTGCTGGTATATCTTTCATCTGTTCCCTTGAAAGCCTGAGCACAGCATATTCCTCCAGCAGCCTGTCCTTTTCTTCACAGACCATCAGCTTTCCCCTATGGAGGAAAACGATGTAATCGCATATTTTTTCAAGATCGCTGACTATATGTGACGATATAAGCACCGAATGATCTTCATCCCTGGTAAAATCATTGAAGATATCAAGTATCTCGTCCCTCATCATAGGATCCAGCCCGCCGGTCGCCTCGTCCAGGATCAGGAGTCTCGCTTCATGCGAAAGAGCTACAGCGATAGCGAGTTTCATCTTCATTCCCCGCGAAAAATCCCTGAAAGGTTTCGAGAGCGGCAGGCTGAATCTGGAAAGCATTTCCGCATACTTTTTTTCGTTCCATCTTCTGTAGGTGTTTTTCATTACTGTATTCACGTTTTTCGCCGTGAGCACCTCCGGGAAATATGCCTCGTCCAGCACGATGCCCACATCTTCTTTCACATTTATGAATTCCCGGCTTTGATTATCGACTCCCAGCACATCCACAGTGCCTCCGTCTCTTGAAATCGCATCCATTATAAGGTTTATCGCGGTGCTTTTACCTGCCCCGTTTTCACCGACAAGGCCCATGATGCAGCCGGAAGGCAGGATAAAACTGATATCGTCCAGTTTGAAATCCGAATATATCTTATTCAGGCCCCTGACTTCTATAGCATTTGTTTGTGTCTGTGTCATTATTTATTTCTCCTTTTTTATCTCATGGAACATTGCCTTGATATCATTGTCAGAAAGGCCGCAGGCATCTGCCAGTTCCGCGATTCTTCTAATATGTTCCCCGATCTGTTTCATGCTCGATTCCCGGATGAGTTCCAGATCTTTCTCTGCCACGTAACATCCTTTTCCCGCTACTGTATATATATATCCGTCCTTTTCCAGTTCATCATAAGCGCGCTTCGTTGTTATGACGCTGATCCGCAGATCTTTTGCAAGAGAACGTATGGATGGCAGCATTTCTCCCTCCCGGAGTTTTTCAGATATTATATCGCCTTTTATCTGCCTGTATATCTGTTCATATATAGGCTGGCCTCCAGTATTGCTGATAATGATATCCAATCGTTTACCTCCGTATATACTGTATATACTGTATATAATGAATATATGCAGTATATACGGAGCAACCATTTCTGTCAATATGACTTTTCTGTCGATATAAAAAAATTATCTCTCGCAGCAATAATATACAAATAGAGAGATAATTTTTGTCTCTGAATGAATTCCGGCTTTTATTTCCATATCCTTCCTGCTGAAAACAGTTCCTGAAAATAACCGATCACAGACATTGGGCTCATTATTATCTGATATATGAGTACATAAAGGATAAAACCGAATTTATTTCTCCGGATCTTAAGATCCAGCTCCCTGAATACATGCTTCTGGTAAGAATAAAGGATATAATTCTGTATAAGAGCAAGAGGAAGGACAAGTATGGTCATAGGGCCTATTATCCAGAAAATGCCGAACATCGCCAGGATCAGTCCAGGTATCCAGCAGAAAGTATAGACGATATCCAGATAAGGCATGACCAGGTTGATCCCGGTCAGATATCTTACATACGATATGGGATGCTGCCATGGTTTCACAAGCTTAAGAGCCTCTATCATGCCGCGGGCCCATCTGCTTCGCTGCCGGAAAAAATGCCTGAATTTCGTCGGCACTTCCGTGAATGCCACGGCCAGCGGTTCGAAATATACTTTGCCGCCGCTTTTCAGAAGGTTCCAGGTAAGTACTATGTCTTCGCCTATAGCATCGGGCCAGCCGCCGGCCCGGCTGATCATCTCTGTCTTATACAGTGAATATGCCCCCTGAGCTACAAGTGTGCCCTGATACAGTCCCTGCATCCTCTTGATACTGGCGATGCCCAGGAAATAATCCCATTCCTGCAGTCTTGCAAGCAGATTGTCTCTGCTGTTTCTCACCAGCACTGCTCCTGCCACAGCGCAAGTCTCCGGAGGAGCGGACAGCATCCGTGCAACGATATGTCTCACGGCAGACCTGTGCAGAAGAGTATCTGCATCCAGAGTCATCACATACTCCGTATCCACATGAGGCAGCGCATCGTTCAGAGCATTGAACTTGCCGGGTTCTGGCGCGAATACTATCCTGACATCCATGCTGAGTTCTTCTGCGGCCTTTCTGGCAGCCCTCTGAGTATCGTCAGAAGAAGCGTTGTCGGCGACTATTACATGTATTGCTCCGGAATAATCCTGCCGGCTTATATATCGCAGCGTCTCGGGAACAGCTTTTTCCTCATTGCGGCATGCGATTATTATACTCACTGGTATATCCGGATCTTTTACCTTGAATTCAGGCTGTCTGTCCAGCAGAAGGCTGATTATTATAAAGAAATTCACATATCCCGGAAGATATCCTATACCTGCTATGATAAGCAGCGCCGCCGGGAAAGTGACTACGTCGGAAAGATCCGTCAGCCAGGGTCTGGAAAGGACTATAGATAATATCATCCAGGCAAGAGCGCATAAATGGGCTATGACGAATTTCCTGTTTACAGATATATATCTGTCTTTCTTTTTTTTATGCCCTTCGGTCTCGTTCATAAGTCCCGCGGATCGCCCGCAGCAAGAAAAGCAAGAAAAGCAGAGAGACTCGCTTCCTCTCTGCTATGTGTCAGTTGACTGATCTCCCCATTTTTCATGGCGATCCATCCCCCTTACTGCCATAATTTTACTCCTTTGGCATGATTATTTCAATCAAAATATCCGGGTGTTCAGTCAGATTTTTCATATCAGCCTCTTGACTTCTCAGACAAAATGTATATATTATATACTGTAAATAACAGTATACTTAAATTAACATTTTACTGTAATATAAGGTGGTGTTGAAAATGTCAAAACAGCACGGACGTCATACTTTGGCTTTTTTGCTTCTGCTTCTGTCAGAAAGCCCTTCTTACGGCGCTATGCTTTTATCGAAACTCCAGACAGAATTCCCTCATTGTTTCTCCGACAGTGCCGATGTGTACAGGTGTCTTCAGGACATGACTGCAAAAGGTCTGGTCAGGACATCGTGGGAAACCGGGAAATCCGGGCAGCCCCGCAAATGGTACACCGTTACCCCCTCCGGCAGACAGGCTCTGAAGGAACAATACCGGAACATCCGCATGCGGATGGAAAATCTGGAATTTTTTACACAACGCTACAGAGAATTAAACGACAAATAACTATCAGGATGGTGAAAAATGAAAAACTCAGACTCAATACAATATCCAAAGATCGCAGTGCTGTCTTTTGCGCATCTTTTCAATGACTTTTACAGCAATTTTCTTCCTCAGCTGCTTCCGTTCCTTATAATCGCACATTCCGGTTTTACGGCTACCAGAGCAGCCATACTGGTTTCAGCTTTTACAATAAGCTCTTCCTTCGTACAGCCTCTTTTCGGTATCTTTCTTGACCGTCAGGGCAAGCGCTGGCTGGTACACGTAGGCACCCTCTGGATGGCTGTTATGCTCAGTCTTACGGGTATCGTGCACTCTTATATACTTCTGGTGATCCTGGCCGCGCTGGCCGGTCTCGGGACCGCGGCCTTCCACCCTCAGGCTTCCGCTATGGTCAATGTCCTGAGCGGAGACCGCAAGGCGGTGCTCCTTTCGATTTTCGTTGCTTTCGGTAATTTCGGCTATGCTCTCAGTCCGCTGCTGCTGATCCCGCTTTTTGACGCCTTTGGTCTTCACTCAACTCTGATCACAGTGATACCCGGAGTCATTGCGGCACTGCTGCTTATGTTTTTCGCTCCGAAGGACAGTGTGCTGAAAGGCAACAATGCGGGTCTTTCAGCACTTGTAGGATCTCTGAGATCTGCTTCCCGCGAACTGGGCATACTTCTGAGCGCAGTCTCTATCCGCTTTACGGCATATACGGCGCTGCTCACTATGCTTCCGCTTTACTTCAAATCAGAAAACATATCGAATATAGCTGCCAGCCATCTCGTTACGATAATGCTTGCAGCAGGCGCTGCCGGCGGCATCGTAGGAGGATTCATATCCGATGCGTTCGGACGGAAACCGCTTATTGCAGGCTCCCTCATGCTGGCTACGCCTCTTTTCCTCGGTTTTTTCTTTACCGAAGGACCGGTAAGCATCATATTTCTGGCTTTGGCAGGGGCTTCCCTTCTGTCCAGCTTCTCCGTCACTGTGATCGCCGCGCAGGAAGCTATTCCGGACAACAAGGCACTGGCAGCCGGTCTGTCCATGGGGTTTGCCGGCGGCATAGGCGGTCTCGCCGCCATACTCATAGGCAAAGCAGCCGACATATGGGGGCTCAGCAGTGCTCTGCTCCTGATCTTCATTCTTCCGTTCATCGCCGGGACCATCGCTCTGTTCACCAAAAGCCGTCCGGCTGCACGGGATCAGCGTGAAGCGGCTGCGGGCGAATAACAGATCTTTTTTCTGACAGAAATCTGATTTTTTTCTAAAACTGTTGACAGGTGAAGATTATTGTTTTATTATAACTGTAATGGTTACAATTTTATAACTATTACAGTTATAGCTTCAAGGCAGGTGGTCATCTTGAATCCGGAATACGATAAGATAGTAGAGCGCCTCAGGGATGCTGACGTAAGGCTTTCTCACCACAGGCTCGCGATACTGAGATATCTATGCGAGAATACTGTCCATCCAACTGCGGATCAGATATATTCCTCGCTGCATGAGTCCGAGCCGACTCTTTCAAAGACTACCGTATATAACAACCTCAATACATTCATCAATGCGGGGATACTCCGGCTTATAACCATCGAGAACAATGAGACCAGATATGATATCGATGTCGAAGATCACGGGCACTTCAGATGCGACGTCTGCGGGAAGGTATACGATTTCCCATTCCGTATCGGAGACGAGGACACAGAAGCTCTGGAAGGATATCTGATAAAAGACCGTAATGTATATTTCACAGGTATATGTCCGGGATGCCGCAAAAAAGATCCTGAAAAGTAATCGCTGAGCGATCACTATATATTCTTAAGAAAAAATCATTTCACAAACCACAAGGAGGTAAGAAAATGAGCGGGAACAAAACAATGGATAATCTTATGGAAGCATTTGCCGGAGAATCTCAGGCAAACAGAAAATACCTGGCATACGCCGGAAAAGCAGAAAAGGACGGCAACACCAACGCAGCGAAGCTTTTCAGAGCTGCATCCGATGCAGAGACTACTCATGCTCTTAAGCATTTCGAAGTAGCCGGCAAAGCAGGCTCCACTGCCGACAATCTGAAAGACGCAGTAGCAGGTGAGACTCACGAATACAGCGAAATGTATCCTGATTTTCTTAAAGAAGCCCAGGCCGAAGGCAACAAAGGCGCAGTTATGTCATTCACTTTTGCAATGAAAGCAGAAGAAGTCCATGCCAGACTCTATCAGGAAGCTCTGGACAATATCGATAAGACTGAAGAAGTATTTTATTACAGATGCCCTGTATGCGGCAATATCGAAAAAGAGCGACCGGAAAAATGCAGCATCTGCGGCGTGCCCGGTGATAAATTCATAAAATACTGAATCTGCTGGGATCAGAAAAGGCACTCTTATGAGTGCCTTTTTCAATATGCCCGGAAAAATATTTTTTCATAATATGAAACCGGCCGTTATCATAGACAGAACCAGCAAAGGCAGGAATATCAATGCCAGTGCCAGCCAGAGCAAAAACTTTGCCAGTGTCCATACTATGGCCAGTATCAGACCTATGACCCCTATCACTGTCAATATTACAAGAGTTGCTATTATCAACTATACTCACTTCCTTCTGTCTCAGCCCTGTATCTCTCCGCTTACTCCGCAGCAGTATTTATCCCCTTCTTGCGGCACATCCATCGGATATTTTCCGTCGAAGCATGCTGTACAGAACCCGCAGTCCGCGCCTACCGGCACCTTCATCAGTCCTTCCAGGCTGAGGAAAGCCAGGCTGTCTGCACCGATTATATCCCTTATTTCTTCTATGGAATATTTGGATGCGATAAGCTGCTTGGAAGAAGATATGTCGACGCCGAAATAGCACGGGAACCTGTACGGCGGAGAACTGACTCTCATATGCACTTCTTTGGCTCCTGCGTCTTTGAGCATCTGCACTATCCTTCTGGTCGTGGTACCGCGGACTATTGAGTCGTCTACCATGACTACTCTCTTGCCTGCGATCTCACTTTTCATGGCATTGAACTTTATTTTAACGCCGATCTCTCTTTTTCCCTGTTCCGGCTGGATGAATGTCCTCCCCACATATCTGTTTTTAAGCAGTCCCTGTCCGTAAAGTATCCCTGATTCCCTGGAATATCCCAGAGCTGCATTCAGTCCTCCGTCCGGAGCTCCGATGACTATGTCGGCGTCTACCGGATGTTCTACAGCCAGCCGTCTGCCGGCTTCCACTCTCGCTCTGTGGACGCTCACTCCGTCTATGATGCTGTCGGGTCTCGCAAAATATACGAATTCGAAAATACACAGTCTGGATCGTTCGGTCGTCTCAGTCTGGACTGATGTAAGCCCGTCCTTATCGATCAGTACGATCTCGCCAGGCTTCACGTCCCTAATGAATTCCGCGCCTACCGCATCAAGAGCACATGATTCGGATGCGAGGATATATGATCCTCCGCTTTTTCCTATGCACAGAGGACGTATCCCCTGCGGGTCTCTTATCCCTACCAGTTTTTTAGGTGTAGCGATGACCAGTGCATATGAACCCTTCAGATCTTTCATGACTTTCGGCAGAGTATCTTTTATTCCGTCGCTTGATACTCTGTATCTGGATATCAGATTTGCGATGACTTCTGTATCGCTGGTAGTCTGGAACAAGGCACCCTGTTCTTCCATAGCGTTTCGCAGAAGAGCGGAATTTACCAGATTCCCGTTATGCGCAATGGCCATCTGTCCGTTTTTATACTTTATGACCATGGGCTGTGCATTTTCCCTTTTGCTGGCTCCGGTAGTCGAATATCTGACATGACCCACTGCGTGAGTCCCCTTCAGGTGATCTATAACGACTTTATTGAATATCTCCGATACGAGACCCATATCCTTATGGTGAAGAATAGTGCCTTCATCGACCACAGCAATGCCTGCGCTTTCCTGACCCCGGTGCTGCAGAGCATAAAGACCATGATATGTTATGCGGGCCACGTCGATGTTTCCCTCGCCGAATATGCCGAAAACCCCGCACTCTTCTTCTTGTTTTCCGATAATAAATTTTTCTTCTGACATCAGAACACTCCTTTAAAAAAAAACTGATTTCCATTATAAATAATACCATTATCAGTCATGAAATGGAACAGAGAAAATACAGTTTTTCTTTTCAGTCCGCTCTTTTGTCAGTCTTTCGGCATCAGACGTACCTGTGAATATCCTGTCGAATGCCGGGACGCGGAAGGACATGCTGTCAGTGTCTGTCCTTCAGCTTTACGGCAAAAATGGCCAGCCGGTCACTGGCTGCCAGTATGATTACTGTCAGTACGACCGTTATAAATACACCAGACTGATTATAATCAGTCACAACAGCGATCCAACCTATCAGGACCCATTGTATGAAATACATACCGGTAACGTTCCTGCTCCATCTGGACAGGCTCTTTCGCAATATTTCAGGCATATATTTTCCCAGGAAAAATACAATGCTGATAAAAAGAAACGCGCAGGATCCGAAGACAAAATTTCCGGGCGCCAGATGATGATAAAATGCAGCATCTGTATTCCATCCGTAATCGATCCCGAAATGCCGCAGCAGTAATATCAGCAAAACAAAAACTGCCGCCGATGCCGCAATAAGAAATATATACATCCGTTTCTTTCCTCTTTCGTCCTGCTTTATCAGACAGGATCCGAACAGATATCCCGCAATGGGATAAAATATCCAAGATAAGAACGGGAAGCAGGAAAGTTCGCTGCTGCCCCAAATCAGTCCGGTAAATGCCGCTAGGTAGAACTGCGGATTTCTATAATCCGTTATATCGTCAAAATAGACTCCGTATCTGCACAGCAGTACATTGATTACCTCGAATAAAACCAGACTCAGGATATACGCGGCAGGTCCGAACCGCAGTTTTTTCGTCAGGCCGAAAAAAACAAACGCGATACCTGCAAACTGAAGGATGTCTATATAGAAAGGTTCGGTCATGAAATAAGGAATCCATTCGTTGCTTCCTGATATCTTCCATGACAGCAGCATCGGGAAAAAACCTCTGGCCAGATTAAGTATATATCCGAGCGCAAAAAGACCTGCACCCCTTTTTATCAGAGGCAGCGGTTCAGCCCTTTTTGAATATATGATCCCGACTCCAAGCAGTATCATAAATACTGTTGCAGACGTGAAACTGCCGAAAAATTCCGTAACCATGCCGTAAGCGCTTTCATTCATCGTATTGCTGTCTGCAAATGTCTCAAGGCAGTGCACAGCGACCATGAACAGGATAGCGAAGCCTCTGGCCAGGTCAAGTTCCTTTTGACGTCCGCTGTTTATTTTCTCCTCCAAATCGTAACCTCCGTTTCATGCTGTCTGCATTCATATCAGATAGTTTATCACAGATACACAATCAGTAAAAATCCAAAGATGATATAATCACGGCAAAGTTGTCCCGACGCTGCTGCTGCAGCAACAGCCATTCATAACTTTTCCTTTACTATTTTTATGAATTTGTCATTTTTATATTATTAATATGTTATACTGATTCTCAAAAGGATGTGAAACTATGACTCAAAAACACAGTATCGATACTCTTGAAGAAGAGCTCACAACGTTGAAAAATAAAAAACCTGAAACTAATCAAAATTTGACTGCAGATATTATTAAAATCCTGGAGGATGACATTAAAATTCATAAAAAAACCAATACTATAGGAACTGCCACCTTGATTGCCGCCATCATTGCGGCTGTTGGTGCTGCGGGAAGCATATTTCTGCAATTTTTCCTTTTTTGATTTTTTATAAAGCTTTTTCATCTGCTTTTTTCTCTGTCTTGATGGCTTCGGTTTTCTCGACATCATCAAGCATTTTTATGTATACTTGCGTACAATTCCGAATCCTTCCTTTTTGCTTAGCAATTCAAGGGAAACAAAGTATTATACCCGGGAAGAAGTCTGGACTACCTAATATAGGTCTTCACGGCCTTAGACATATTCATAATTCCATGCTGGCATATATGGGTGAAGATACTGACGAACATATTGCCGAAGATCTTTCGCTAAGCAGTCCCGGACGGTCTGCCTTCCTGCTTTCGCTTCGCTGTCCTGTTTTGCACTGCAGGCAAAGTCTGCGCGAAACAGGCATAGAAATCGAAAATGCCCGGTTTTCCGCTTTTGTTTATACACATTATATTTATTATACGTATTACATTATTTTTGTTTCCCTGCCATGAATTTTATATATATTTCTATTATTTATATTCTTTCCGTTTAATTTTTACGCCAGACAGAATTGCTGATTGCTGATTTTCCTTCTGCTTTTTTTAATATTGCACCGTCTCTTGTTCGCAATACACCTGTGTTCAAAGCAATTATAGTATCTTCTATTGCTTGTCCAAAATCCTCCATGCGACCTTCTTGCTGGATAGGATCGTGAAACGCAGGCCTGTCAAAGAACTTAATTAAAAATTGGATAATATCTTTATCTTTATATGAGTTGCTCTCGGCCGCATTTATACCCAGTTCTGCATCCGCAATTTCTTCTGCAGCTTTCTTCCAGATTTTAAGAAGATCTATAGTATAGTAGTCTGCATCGCTATCTATAAGCTTTGCGCAGTTTTGACACAACCATATCCCATTATCTATGGAGCATCTTGTCTCTGATGACATATCTGAATCAAAACGAGGTCCACCACTTGCGGCGGCACAAATATGCGCAGCAACAATAACCTGACCTCATTATACGCCGCTGCAATGTTAAAAAGTATCTTTTATTATTTCTGATTTTTATCTAAATCATTTTATATCCCTGACACATCGGTATATTGCCAAAGTATTAGACATGAAAGAATCCGATAAAATTTCTGTAGATTTTTTGGCTTTGAAAGAATAGATAATGTTATGAGAGTCATTAAGAAATCCACTGTCAGGTACATCTTGATAATTCGTATATTTCAACAATACATATTTCCGTCCTGGAACAAGATCTCGTATCGTGATCTTTGCATGGATTTTTTCAGGCATGCTGCCTGATGAAACATCAGGTTCCTTCCAGGAACCCAGAGAAAGAGAAACCGGGACTGTTTCCTTTTTTTTGTCTGCCGTACCCGTTATTGCTATGCCGTAATCCACATTCTTAGGTATACAATACTCATATTTTCTTCCATTTTTTTTCATGGCTCTGGTATCATAGAGAGACTCAAAGCTTCTGATGAAATGCTTTTTTTCAAAATTGCTGTTGAATATCAATTGATCATCATCATGGAAAGCGATAATGTCTGAAGACCTGTATCCTGTCACAGGAATGATGTGATCATAATCCGGATCATCCATTCCCCGAACATAAACAGTTATGATAACAGGATAACCTCTTTCTATATTCTTTTTTACCCACACAAGATATGACCTGTACTGAGGCTGATTATTTTTATAATCCCATTCCTCATATTTCAACTTAAGTGCTCTCAGGAGACGTCCGTCATTCACGCCGATGAGGACTTCACCACCAGCAATTCTGCGTGCCTGATACTGGCTTACATATGTTCCATAATAAAGTGCATCCGTCTGTACAGAAGTTTCTCCACAGTACCCATGACCATTTTCCCACTGTTCCCGCGGCGGCAAATCGAGTACATGTATCTGAGCAGTATTTATACTCCTGACTCCTAAAATACTGAATGCCAGAAGAAGCAATACAGCTACGCCTATAATGATTTTTATTTTATTTGACATAATCGTTACATTATCTCTTCATAAGTAAAAAATTTCTGGAATAAATCTCTTTGATTATACTCCGCTGCAGGTTTGCAGGCAATATAACTATTCAGCTATTATTGCTTTTAAATAATTAATGAAAACACAACATGATCAAGCATAAATTTTGCCTCTTCCCTCTCTACCCTGCAGGGCACTATAAAAAAGACCCGAAGGTCTTAATCTGTAAAAAAATATGTATGGAATATCATACTGCCATTTGCATATAATATATCATATTTATTACGCCGCCGGCCGTTGAGGATCTGCAGCTTTCTTCTACAAAGCTGCAGATCCTTTTCTATGTCCTATTCGTCTTCATATATTCTTTTATCCGTCATCATTCCGTCATATCTACAAGGTTATAATATACTGGTTGTAGATACGATAGTCTTCAACTTAAAGAGTCTGCAGGTTGCTTCCTTTTCTTCTTAAATGCAGGCTCTTTTCGTATTAGCTCTTTTTTGAATTTGTGATTTTTATTCATTTTATATTTCTCCGTTCCTTCATTTTTTTGTCATATTCGGGATGTTATAATATATCCAGTTGTTAGAAACAATCTCCTAGCAATCAAGAGTCTGTATATCATGATCTGCCTCCTTAAATGCAGACTCTTTTTTATTGCCTCAGCGTATGTCATAATCGTCCCTATATCGACATGAATTTTACTTATGTATGACACCATTCCGCCATATTGCTGGTGCTATAATACAGCCATAGACAATGAACCTCTCCTAAAATTAATTAACGCATTATTAAATGCCGAAAGAACCCACATAGATATTTCTTTTCTACATGTGGGTCTTTTGTTACCGCATTCTGTCTTCTGTATGCATTTTCCATGCTGGATCCATGTCCTTATCGAAGCGGCCGCACCTGTTACATTGCAGACAGATCTGACTGCAGAGAAGCAAAATAAGAGAGCTATATGTTCGGTATTCATATTAATAATGCTTTTCTTCTCATTGTCATCTGTCTCATATGACTCCTTGTCATAGTAAAGTCCGGTGAGAGATCCTCTTGTAGTGTATGCAAGGCCACCTGCAGATAAGGCTGCCAGAAGGCATTCCCGGATAATATCCTCTTTTGTGCAGCCTTCAGGTTCGAGTTTCTCATCTATTGCAGTCTTAATCAGTTCGATTCATTTGGATTCCATCTGTTTTTCAATTTTTTTCAAAGCTCTTCTGCGTTTATTTTGAGCTTTCACCTCGAGATCATACTTTGATTCTTTTACCATTGTTTTGGGAAGGTCCTTAGTGTTAATCAATATACGCAGATCCGCATAGCCTTTTGGTAATAACATTTTGTCGGATCTGTATCTCCAAAATCAAATTCCTTAAGCGGATCATCTGAAAGGTCATGGCTAAGCAGCTGTGTCACACCGTTGTAATATCCCTGCATGTTTTCCGGACCTTTCTTCAGGCCCAGTTTTTTAAGTATACTCATACTTCCATGCTGGCATATATGGGTGAAGATACGACGAGAATATCTCAGAGGCTTGGGCATTCAGCTCTCCACCACCTCAATATCTATACCCATTTATTCGAAGATACGGACGAACAGATCACCGAAGATTTCTCGAAACAATATCTCTCAAAATAATTTCTACGCCAATTTTACGCCAACTCACTAAAATATGGTAAAAATAAAAAAGGAAACCCAGTAATTTCAATGGGTTTCGCTTCTCACATTGGCGGAGGACATGGGACTCGAACCCACGAGGCTGTTACACCCTACTCGCTTTCCAGGCGAGCTCCTTAGCCGCTCGGTCAATCCTCCGTACCTTATGCATAAATGCTTTTTTATTAAAATAAAAATGAACAGTGGCTGAGAGCCTTTACTACTGTAACACGGCATGATCCTTTTTTCAAGTATGAATTGCCGTAAAAGTAATGTCAGCGCCCGGATATCTGTTCATCCATTTCCAGCCCGTTCATTTCTTCACCTATGACCTGCACTCTTTTCATAGTCATCTGCCTGTAATCCAGAAGTTCATGTGTGTATTCTTCGTTCATGAACCTGGAATGCATTATGAAATCAGCAGTTGCCCTGTTGTTTGCAAAGGGTATGTCGTATACTGCGGCTATCCTGAGCAGTGCCTTTATGTCCGGGTCATGGGGCTGAGCTTCAAGGGGATCGCTGAAAAATATCAGCATGTCGATATCGCCTTCCGCAATCCTTGCTCCTACCTGCTGATCTCCTCCCAGAGGTCCGCTTTTAAGCGCCTCTACCGGAAGTCCCGTCGCATCGGCTATGAGTCTTGCCGTAGTTCCCGTACCGCAAAGAAAATGCCGTTTCAGTACGGTTTCATTCTTCAGGCACCATTTCACCAGGTCATCCTTGAGATGGTCATGAGCTACCAGTGCTATTCTTTTCTGAGCACCCATCGTCAGCTTTTCTTTTGTCATTCTTTCACCTCCTTTCTTCATGCTTCGATTATACAGCAAAAGGTCCCTTTGCGGGACCTTTTTCATTACTTTTTACATACATTTAACACTCACATAACAAAACTCTATCTCAGGGAATCCTTGACCGCCTGGCGCATTTCGGGAATGTTGATCACCTTGCCGTGCCTTATTTCCTTCCTGTCCAGTTCCTTCAGCCCCGCAGGGACTCTGACACAGCTCTCCCTGGCGATCTTCCTGATGGAATCGAAACCATCGATACCCTTACCCACGCCGATGGCCTCAGCCACGCTGTCGGCGAATTTGTATGCGCTGGCTGTCGATGCGATGAGAGCCGGAGTCTCATCGGAAGTCTCCTGTCTGTACTGCTCGTATACGCTGTATGCTACTGCCGTATGAGTGTCGATCAGGTACCCGTGCTCTCTATACATCTGACCTATGGTCTTTAAAGTCCCTTCGTCATCTGTATATCCGCCGCGGAATTTTTCCATGCCTGCCCTTATCTTCGGACTGACAGTATACTTCTTTTCCTCTTTCATGCTTTTCATAAGCGCTGCGATCTCGTTTCCGTCGCCTCCGGAAAGATGATACAGCAGCCTCTCGAGATTGCTGGATATCAGTATGTCCATGGACGGCGATATAGTGAGATAAAAATCCCTGTGAAGATCGTATACTCCGGTGTTGATGAAATCCGTAAGTATTTTGTTTCTGTTCGATGCGCATATGAACCTGTTCACGGGTATGCCCATCTCGCCCGCATAGTAAGCGGCAAGGATATTTCCGAAATTTCCCGTGGGGACTACGATATTTATTTTTTCTCCCGGCTCTATCACCCCACGTTCTATGAGTTTGATATATCCGTAAACGTAATATGCCACCTGAGGCACCAGTCTGCCTATATTTATGGAGTTTGCCGAAGAAAGTCTGCAGTCCAGGCCGGCAAGTTCCCCGGCGAAACCGCTGTCGCCGAAAATGTCCTTTACCGCCGTCTGGGCATCGTCGAAATTGCCGTTAACGGCAAATACATTGGTATTGCTGCCTTCCTGCGTGATCATCTGTCTTTCCTGCACCTGGCTGACGCCCTTATTGGGATAAAAGACGATTATTTCTGTGCCTTCCACATCGGCAAATCCTTCCAGCGCGGCTTTTCCCGTGTCGCCGGAAGTCGCTGTAAGGATGCATATTTTTTTCGATTCCTTTTCTTTTTTCATTGCCGTAGTGAGAAGATACGGCAGTATGGAAAGCGCCATATCCTTGAACGCAGCAGTCTTTCCGTGATAAAGTTCCAGAAAATATGCGCCGCCGGCCTCGGTGAGAGGTACGATCTCTTTTTCTTCGAATTTCCCGTCATATGCGCCGCAGACGCACTTTTCCATTTCATCGTCGCTGAAGTCCTGGAAAAAGGCTTTTATTATCCTAAAAGCCACTTCCTGATAAGGTCTTCCTGCCATCTCTTCAGGTTTGAAAGGAAGCGACGGTATACTGTCCGGAACATAGAGCCCTCTGTCTTCTGCGATGCCTTTTATTATGGCCTGAGCTGAAGTCCTGGTATCCGCACTTCCCCTGGTACTGTGGTATTCTATCATCTTTGTTTCTCCTTGTTTTGATATATCATGATTATATCAATATATTCTTCATAACTCAACGGATAAAAAAGATAGTCATGATTTTTGGAGACAAAAGGAGGATTTCTGTCCATACTGCGTTGTATTGTGATATCATATAATAAAATTGTTTTGATCGATACGGGAGAAAAAAAGATGAAGAGAAAAGTATGTTTCATGTTCATAAACGGCGCTTTCAAAGAAGCTCCGAACAGAATGGTCATGGATCTGGGCGCCGGCGAGATGATCGTGGTAGGCGTTGGAAGCTATGATATGGCCTGCCGCGAAACGGAAAAGCTGGCGGAAGAAGGCGTGATAATGATCGAGCTATGCGGAGGTTTCGGCACTATAGGCCATGCAAAAGTCACGGAAGCCGCAGCCGGAAGGCTTCAGGTCGGCGTCGTGAGATTCGACAACCATCCCGGCTACGAAAACCTCAGCGGAGATGAAAAATGGGGAGAAATGAAATAACCTGTGGACAAAATCCTCTGAACCCGTTATAATAATATTCGCGCCGTTAAAAAGCGCGGATATCATGCCCCGCTGGTCAAGTGGTCAAGACGTTGCCCTCTCACGGCAGAATCGGGAGTTCGACTCTCCCGCGGGGTACCAAGCTAAAATCCTTGAAATTTCAATGGCTTCAGGGATTTTTTATTTGCTTTAAATCTTGAATTGCAGGCTGAAAACTCGTCACTTTTAGTCAGTTTCCCTCTCAAAAACGGGAAACATGAGGGAAACTTTTGTTATTAAAAACCCCTCATCTACACGATGAGGGGCAGGAATGATATCGATTTACCAATGGCAACCATTATGCGGAAAGTGGTACTCTGTCAAGATTTCGTACACTGATAAAGAAGAGCAGCTAAACTGCTCTTCAAAAAAACATATCATATGAATTTCATTCTGCTGCCGCTTCGGCATTTGCACAAAGCCTTTCGGATTTCAGGATTTCATGTCCGTATTCCGGCTACTGCACATTCTGTATGTATGACCTGATCCCTTCCATGCCGGAAATGACCTCGGCATCACCGGAAGAAACCGCTACAAGCGTAGGCGCCTGCCTTATGCCGTACTTGTCAACCTGATCCTGATGTCCCTCTGCATCGACAAGTCTGTAATCTATGCCTTCGGTATCCAGAAAATTCTTTGCGGCCCTGCAGTTGATGCAGGTCGAATTTGTGAACAGAAGCAGTTCCGGATCCCCGTCAACGGTCTCTTCAAGACCTGCTATGGATTTTACGGGGTCGTATACTTTGCGATCCTTATATTCCTTTGTCTTGCCTGCATTCCAGTTCTTTACAGGACGGTAATAGCCTGTGATCCTGCTGTATACCTCTGTCTCGCCGCCGCATTCGGGGCAGCTGAAATGTTCGCCGCTGATATATCCGTGATTCCTGCATATGGAATATGTCGGAGAGATCGTATAAGTCGGCAGCTCGTAATTCTCCGCGATCTTTCGTACCAGCAGAGCGGCAGATTGCCAGTCTGAAAGACTCTCGCCCAGGAAGGCATGAAATACCGTACCGGATGTATATAACGTCTGAAGTTCATCCTGTGAATCCAGAGCTTCGAATACATCGTCCGTAGCGCCCACGGGAAGATGAGAGCTGTTGGTATAATATGGCGTATCTCCCGGTTCCGAAGCAGTGATTATGTCCGGATACTGCTCTACATCATGCTTGGCCAGACGATATGTAGTCGACTCTGCAGGCGTCGCCTCGAGGTTGAACAGTGCGCTGTATTTTTCCTGATAGCCTATCAGTCTGTCACGCATATGATTGAGTACATCTATTGCGAACTGATGTGTCTTTTCGTCCAGCATATCTGCCTTCAGCCAGTTTGCGTTCAGTCCGGCTTCGTTCATGCCGATCATCCCGATAGTGGAAAAATGATTGCGGAATGTTCCCAGATAACGTTTTGTATATGGATAAAGTCCCGCATCCATGAGCTTCGTTATGACTGTACGTTTTATATCCAGTGATCGTGCTGCTATATCCATCAGGCGATCCAGACGTGCGTAGAAATCAGCCTCGTCTTTGGCAAGATAAGCTATGCGCGGCAGATTGATCGTGACCACTCCGATAGATCCTGTGCTCTCCCCGCTGCCGAAGTTGCCGCCGCCCTTTTTGCGGAGTTCGCGGAGATCCAGACGCAGACGGCAGCACATGCTGCGTACATCGCTTGGATCCATGTCGCTGTTGACATAATTCAGGAAATTAGGTGTACCGTATTTTGCCGTCATCTCAAAAAGCATACGGTTGTTTTCATTATCTCCCCAGTCGAAATCCGGAGTTATCGAGTATGTGGGTATCGGATACTGGAATCCGCGGCCTTCAGCGTCGCCTTCCAGCATTATGTCGATGAATGCCTTGTTCACCATGCCCATCTCTTTTTCACAGTCTTTATATTTGAAATCCTGCTCTTTGCCGCCGACGACCGCATTCTGCTCTGCCAGGTCGTTGGGACAAGTCCAGTCCAGTGTGATGTTCGTGAAAGGCGCCTGCGTCCCCCATCTTGAAGGAGTGTTCACACCATAGACAAAAGACTGGATGCACTGTTTCACTTCCCTGTAAGAAAGATCATCCACTCGTACGAACGGAGCAAGGTATGTATCAAAAGAAGAGAACGCCTGCGCGCCGGCCCACTCGTTCTGCATGATGCCGAGGAAATTGACCATCTGGTTGCAGAGCGTGGAAAGATGGCTTGCCGGGGAAGACGTTATCTTCCCGGGAACACCGCCCAGTCCTTCCTGTATCAGCTGTTTCAGAGACCAGCCTGCACAGTATCCCGTAAGCATAGACAGATCATGTATATGCAGATCTGCGTCGCGGTGAGCTTTGGCTATTTCTTCGTCATAAACTTCCGAAAGCCAGTAATTCGCCGTTATTGCGCCGGAATTGCTTAAGATAAGACCTCCTACAGAATAGGAAACCGTGGAATTTTCTTTTACACGCCAGTCTTCTACCTTCAGATAACCGTCTACCAGCTTTTTATAATCCAGCACGGTCGAATTCATGTTGCGGACTTTTTCTCTCTGCTTACGATATAAGATATATGCTTTTGCAACATCCGCATATCCGGCTTTTATCAGTACCTGTTCGACACTGTCCTGTATTTCTTCCACCGAAATTCTGTCATCAGCGATCTTCCCCTGATAATCCGCCGTGACCTTCAGCGCCAGAAAATCTATAATATCACGATCATATTTTTTTTCCTGTGCAATGAATGCCTTTTCTATTGCGTCTCCTATTTTTGATATTTTAAATTCTGCACTGGTTCCATCCCTCTTTATAACCGTATACATAAGATACCTCCCTGATATTTTTTTGTTTTCAGTATCATAAGTATAAACCATTGATTTTGTTTTTACAAGAAAAAAATACCATATGTTGGCCATGTTTTTTATTTTGAACACAATATATGGTATTTCCATTTTGAGTTATAACGAGCCTTGCGGCAGCGCCGTTTACAGCTGTTTCCGGCATAAATAAAGCCTGTGCCCACTCACATCTCACGTTCCTCAATAGGCGCTCTTTTCCTGAGCTGATCCATCATATCGGCAAACTGTTCAGGATCGAGAGACTGCGCACCGTCGCACAGGGCCGAGGCCGGATCGTTGTGGACTTCCACCAGAAGTCCGTCAGCTCCAACTGCCAGCGCGGCCTTTGAAAGCGGCGCCACGAAAGAACGTATGCCTGTTGCATGGCTGGGGTCCACTATGACCGGAAGATGAGATTTCTGCTTCAGCACCACCACTGCGGACAGATCCAGAGTGTTCCTGGTCATGGTTTCGAATGTCCTTATGCCTCTTTCGCACAGTATTATCTCTCCGGTCCCGGAAGACATGATATATTCCGCACTCATAAGCAGCTCTTCGATGGTATTGGCCATTCCTCTCTTCAGGAGCACGGGCTTGTGCATCATTCCCACTTCTTTCAGAAGATCGAAATTCTGCATGTTCCTTGTGCCGATCTGGACGATGTCCACATCCTCGAAAAGCTCTGCCTGAGTCTGGTTCATTATCTCGCTCACCACCGGAAGTCCGGTCGCTTTTTTTGCGGCAGAAAGCATCCTCAGGCCTTCTTCCCCAAGTCCCTGGAAAGAATACGGTGAAGATCTGGGCTTGAACGCTCCGCCTCTCAGAACTCTTGCGCCGCTCTTTTTCACTGTCTCAGCCACGCTGATTATCTGTTCTTCGCTTTCCACGGAGCAGGGGCCCGCCATCACCGTAAAGGTATCCGGTCCTATGACGGTCTCTCCCGTCTTTATGACCGTATCCTCCGGATGGACTGTCCGGTTCACTGCCTTGTACTGCTCAGTCACCCTTCTTCCGTACTCCACGATATCGCTGGTGGAGACTACATGCTCCATATCCACGGCAGCTGTGTTTCCTATGAGGCACACTGCGGTATGCTCGGTACCTTCGCTGATTATAGTGGAAAAGCCCTGCTTTTCGAAAGCATGTGCGAATTCCCTTATTTTTTCTCCGCCGATGCCTGACTTCATTATGAATACCATATCTGTCACCTTCCTGCCGCAGCCGCGGCAGCCCTTATCTTGTCCGGATCCTTTACCCGGTCTGTTTCAACCCCTGAACTTATATCGACCACTGCCGGTCCGAAACGCCTGACAGCTTCTCCCGTATTCTCCGGCGTAAGACCTCCGGCCAGTATGAAGGGCCTCTTCATATCGCCTATCAGGTCCCAGTCGAAGCGCTGTCCCGTGCCGTATCCGTTATCCAGCATCACCATATCCGCAGTGCTTTTCTCTGCGTCGGCCAGATCGGCTTCAGACGTGATTTTAAAAGCTTTCCATATCTCTGCTTCAGGCAGTATTTCTCTGATGGTCCGGATATATTCCTCGCTCTCATGTCCGTGGAGCTGTATAATGCTTATCGTTCCGGACTTGTATACAGCCTCTACTTTTTCCGGGAGCTCGTCTACGAACACGCCCACAGTGACGACTGCAGGATCGAGAAGTTTTCGCAGGTTCATGGCTTCTTCTTCCGTTACGTGCCTGTGGCTTTTTTCATAGAAAACGAACCCGGCATAATCAGGTCTTGCTTCATTTATCGGCACGATATCCTCTTTCCTGAAAATACCGCATATCTTGAGTCTGGTCCTTCTCATCGCACTGCGCTCCTCATTTTTTCCATTTCCGCTTTTTTATCTGCTGCCCGCATCATGGCTTCGCCTATCAGCACGGCATCCGCGCCGGCTTCACGCATGGTCTTCACATCTTCCGCGGACATTATGCCCGATTCAGCGACAAACAGACTTCCTCCGGGAATATTTTCCGCCAGTTTTCCCGCGTTCCCGGTATCCACCGAAAAATCTTTCAGATCGCGGTTGTTTACGCCGATCATCTCCGCTCCCGCCGCTGCAGCCTTACGGATCTCATCTGCATCATGAGCTTCGACTAATGCAGAAAGTCCCAGTGTCCGGCATGTCTGAAGATACTTTTTCAGTATTTCATCTGAAAGCAGGGCGCATATCAGCAGAATCGCATCCGCCCCCATGCATTTGGATTCATAAAGCTGATATGAAGACACTATGAAGTCCTTCCTGAGGAGCGGTATGGAAACGGCTTTCCTTATCTCTTCGAATATATCGTCAGAGCCAAGGAACCATTTGGGTTCCGTGAGACACGATATGCAGTCGGCTCCTGACTCCTCATATTCCCTGGCTATATGTACATAAGGGAAGTCTTCCGATATCATGCCTCTGGAGGGAGAAGCTTTCTTGACTTCGCAGATGAATGAAAGTCCGGCCTGCCCGATGCGCCGTGTGAAAGGAAAAGTTCCCTTCGGCAGTTCGAGCGCGCTCCGCCGTACATCTTCAAGCGGTCTTTTCTTTTCCGCATATTTCACGCGCTGCTCTGCGTAAGCCGCGATATCGTCAAGTATCATTGTTTTATCTCCCCTGCGTTGGATTTTTCAACGAATTCATCCAGCTTTGCTTCGGCTTTGCCGCTGTCTGTGAGTGATGCTGCCAGCTTTACCCCGCTGCCGAGGCTCTCTGCTTTTCCCGCCAGATAAAGGCCTGCTCCGGCGTTCAGCAGCACCGCATCTCTCATGGGGCCTTTTTTTCCTGCCAGTATGGCTCTTGTTATCCGTGCATTATCCTCAGGCTGTCCGCCTGCAAGGTCGGACTTGCTGCAGAGACTTAAGCCGAGATCTTCCGGCTTTATCGTATAGCGGCTGAACTTTCCTTTATCGAATTCACATACGGAAGTAGGGGCCGACAGGGATATTTCATCCAGCCTGTCCTGGCCGTAGACTACCATGCCCCTCTTTACTCCCAGATTGGCAAGCACACGTGCCAGAGGCTCCACAAGTTCCTCGCTGTATACTCCCAGCACCTGCATGTCGGCGCAGGCAGGATTGGTCAGAGGCCCAAGTATATTGAATATTGTCCTTATTCCCATTTCCTTTCTTACCGGGGCCACATATTTCATTGAAGTATGATATTTCTGGGCAAAGAGGAAACATATCCCTATGCTGTCCAGAAGTCCGATGCACTCTTCCGGCGTCAGGTCTATGTTGACTCCGAGAGCTTCAAGACAGTCTGCCGCACCGCTGCTGGAAGACGCGGCCCGGTTGCCGTGTTTTGCCACCTTGACCCCCGATGCAGCGATCACAAGGGCTGCCGTGGTGGATATGTTGAATGTCTTTGCCCCGTCTCCTCCGGTGCCGACTATTTCCAGCAGCTCTCCGCCCTTATATTTCACCGGCAGGGCGTGCATGCGCATCTCCTCCGCACTTCCGGTTATCTCATCTATGACTTCACCTTTGGCCGACAATGCGGCAAGATATGCCGCTGTCTGAATCTGTGAAGTCCCGCCGCTCATGATCTCATCCATGACAGTCATGGCTTCCTCATAAGTCAGATCTTCTTTGTTAATAAGTTTTGCCGTAGCTTCTTTTATCATGATGATCCTCCTTTCAGATCTTCAAAAAATTCTCTAATATTTTCGCACCGTCCGGCGTCAGTATGGATTCCGGATGGAACTGCAGCCCGAACACCGGATATTCCCTGTGCATAACTGCCATCACCTCTCCGTCTCCCGTCCAGGCGGTCACCGTAAGGCATTCCGGTATGGTATCCCTGACAGCAGCCAGAGAATGATACCTGGCTGCCTGTATATGTTCCGGCATGCCTGTGAACAGCGGGCAGGAACTGCCCAGTGTCACTTCCGACTGCTTGCCGTGCATCAGCTGCTTCGCATGTGCGATCTTTCCTCCGAAAGCTTCGCATATGGACTGGTGCCCAAGGCATACTCCCAGCATGGGAATATCTTTCCCCAGCTCTCCGGCCGTTTCTGTGCATATCCCCGCGTCAGCCGGATATCCGGGGCCGGGCGAAAGTATGATATGATCAGGCTGTGCTTCTCTGATCTGCTCGATGCTCATTTCGTCGTTGCGGATCACGCGGATATCCGGCTCTATTGCGCCTGTCATCTGATAAAGGTTATATGAAAAACTGTCGTAATTATCTATGAGCATTATCATCTTTGAATTCCTCCTGTGCTTCTTCCAGTGCCTGGATCACAGCTCCGGCTTTATTGCGGCATTCCTGATATTCGCTTTCAGGCACGCTGTCAGCCACTATGCCTGCTCCGGATCTTATATATACTTTTCCGTTTTTGCTGAAAGCTATCCTTATGGCGATGCAAGTATCCAGATTACCGGTAAAATCGATATATCCGATAGCTCCGCCGTATATCCCCCTCTTGTTGTTCTCCAGCTGGTTTATTATCTGACATGCCCGTATTTTCGGAGCTCCCGAAAGGGTCCCGGCAGGAAGCACAGCATCCACGGCGCTGACAGCGTCGCAGTCCTCCCGTATGTCGCCCGCCACAGTGGATCCTATGTGCATCACGTGTGAAAAGCGCTCTACAGTTTTGTATTTTTCCACCTCCACACTTCCGAAACGGCTGATCTTTCCCAGATCGTTGCGGCCCAGATCCACAAGCATGTTGTGCTCTGCCAGTTCTTTTTCATCGTTCAGAAGTTTTTCTTCAAGCTTTTTGTCTTCTTCCGCAGTCTTTCCTCTTGGACTGGTCCCTGCCAGCGGGAATGTATGGAGCCTGCCTTTTTCCAGTTTGACCAGAGTCTCCGGAGAAGCGCCTGCGATCTCGATATCGTCGCTGGAAAAATAGAACATGTACGGCGACGGGTTGGTCGTACGCAGCACCCGGTAAGTGTCCAGCAGGCTTCCATCGAAGTCCGCTTCAAGCCGGTTGGAAAGCACTACCTGGAATATATCGCCTTCGCGTATATACTCCTTGGCTTTCGATACCATCCTGCAGTACTCCTCCTTGTCGAAGAGTTCACGCATCGGCGAAGTCATCATGCCATGCGTTTTTTTATCCGGCATATCGCAGGATATGAGTTCTTCCATATTGTCCAGTTCCATCTTTCCTCTGCGGTATTCTGTCTCCGGCTCATCGCATCGTATATTCACGATAAGTATTATCTTCTGCCTGTAGTGGTCGAAGGCTATGACCTTGTCGAAAAGCATCAGATCCACATCCCTGAACCCCTCGTGATCTTCGGCATCCAGCACCAGTCCCGGTTCTGCGTATTTTATATAATCATATGAAAAATAGCCGACCAGTCCTCCGGTGAAAGAAGGCAGATAGTTCATGCGCGGACTCCGGTTGTCTGCCAGTATCTGTCTTATGACAGCGCCCGGATGAGAAGTCTCCGTTTCGATGGCAGCGCCTGCTTTGACTTTCATAATGCCGTCAGTACAGTTGATCTCCATCCTGGGATCATATCCCAGGAATGTGTAGCGGCCCCAGTTGGCATTGTCTTCTGCTGATTCCAGCATATAACAGTGGCTGCTTACATACTTCAGACGGCGCAGCACTTCCATAGGAGTCACAGCATCCGAATAAAGTTCTCTGCTCATCGGAAATATTTTATATCCTCCGTCTTCTGCTATTTTTATTATTCCTTCAAGAGATTTTTCATGATCCATACCGCATCACCTTCCTGTTTTCTTCACAGAACGCAAAAAACCCGTCCCTGACAAATATATGTCAAGGACGGGCGTAAGCTCGCGGTGCCACCTTGCTTCACGATACTGCTATCGTGCTCTCGACAGGATACCAACATATCCCCGGCAACTGACGTATGCCTTCCCGTCGCAGGATACTCGGCTGAATGCCTTTCACTGCGCCCTCAGCGGTCCATTTGACGATCTGTTTTCTGCCCGGTTCGCATCATCCCGGACTCTCTGTGAGAGCATGATCACCTTTATCTCCGCCTCATCGGTTTTATCATTATTCATATTTTATAGGAGTATATCGCTTATCACAGGATTTGTCAAGCCGCTTTTATCTGACCGGGACGATCTCCAGCCAGTGACCATCGGGATCTTCTATGAAATACAGGCTCATCGCTTCATTTTCAAAACATATGCATCCCATTTTTTCATGGAGTATATGAGCTGCTTCAATATCCTCTGCTCTGAATCCTATATGAGTCTCGTTTTCGCCCAGATCGTACGGCTTTTCTCTGCCCCTGTTCCATGTGAGTTCTATCTGTGCGGAACTTCCCGGGCTCCCCATGAATACCAGAATGAAAGATCCGTCTTCGCCTTCTATTCTGCGCAGTTCCGAAAACCCAAGTGCTTCTTTATAGAAATTCATGGATCTTTCCAGATCCAGTACGGCTATACTGCAGTGATACATATCGAATTCCATGTTCCTGCCTCCGGATAAAATATTTTCTTCACATATCATTATACCTTTTCGAATTTTCGGTTTCAACAGTATCCGTGATCTCCTGCTCCTGCGTTTTCTTCAGGAGATTTTGCATCTTCTGATCGACCGGCTGACAAAATACACAAGAAACACTCCGATCAGCACTCCTGCCCCGTCGATCAGCATGTCGGTCAGCTGACATGCTCGTCCCGGCACAAATATCTGGTGTATTTCATCAGTCAAAGAATAAAGCTGACCAGTAACAAAAGCCACTATCCTTCTGCTGAAACTCAGCATAAGCAGCACACCCAGAACGGCATACTCAAAGCAGTGTGCCGCATCACGGATAACATCATCTTTTGATACAGTAAATATCTCCTGCTGATTTTCGGACCAGGAGCCATATCCCGAAATCAGATGTTTCTCTACGTTTTTCCCAACTCCCAGACTGAGATCCGTAGACTGATCCACATCCTGTGCAGAAAGGCAGAATATAAAAGCCATCCAGAGGACTGCAATGACCAGAAACAATTTTTTTATTTTCAGATGTCTTTTATCCATTGTTATTTTCCGTTATGGTGTAAGTACTGCATATCCTCGCCATCTGCTCCTTGATATCAGGAGCATTCCTTAAAGATGAGGCGATTATATCTTGCATGTCCTTCATGAACGCATCATGATCCATTTCTATGGGCTTGCCTATGAATATCATGTCATTGGGAGTCTTTGCCAGTCCCTCTTCATCCATCAGGATCTCTTCATAAAGCTTTTCACCCGGGCGCAGTCCGGTGATATTTATCTTGATATCCTTATTCGGGATATAGCCTTTCAGCCTGATAAGACTTTCTGCAAGATCATAAATGCGGACAGGCTCACCCATATCCAGTACGAAGATCTCTCCGCCCTTTGCATAAAGACCTGCCTGCAGGACCAGCGCCACTGCTTCGGGTATGCTCATGAAATACCGGGTTATATCTTTGTGTGTAACCGTGACCGGGCCGCCTTTTTCTATCTGTTTAAAAAACAGCGGCATGACCGACCCGTTGCTTCCGAATACGTTCCCGAACCGTACGGCTACATATTCTGTTTCGGATATTTTGCTGAAACTCTGTATCATCATCTCACATGCCCGCTTGGTCGCACCCATTATATTAGTCGGCCGTACAGCTTTATCACTGGATATCAGCACAAATTTTTCTGCTTTGTATCTGTCTGCCAGGCGGACGGCGTTCAATGTGCCCATGCAGTTGTTCTTGATAGCCTCATTAGGTGAATCTTCCATAAGCGGAACATGTTTGTGGGCCGCAGCATGATATATTATATCAGGCCGGTACTTTTTGAATATGCATTCCATCCGGTCGATATCCCTCACAGATCCGATCAATACCAGTATATTCCTGTCTCTGTATTTACGCTTGAGTTCCATCTGTATTGCATATGCATTGTTTTCGTAACAGTCGAATATTATCAGGCATGCAGGGTCGCCTTCCATTATCTGACGACAAAGTTCGGAACCGATCGATCCGCCGCCGCCGGTGACCATTATTGTCTTTCCTGTCAGATATCCTTTTATCCCTATCTTGTCCACGTCGACCTGCTGCCGCTGCAGCACATCGCTGAAATTTACATCTCTGACAGTATGTGCTATACCGCCTTTCAGAGATCTTGCTATCGAAGGCAGCACCTTTACACGGCAGTCGGTCCTGTTGCATATTCCTATAAGCCTGCTGATATCTTCTCTCCCGGCAGACGGAATAGCTATTATTATATCTTCGATATCATACTTATTCACAGATTCTTCTATTATTTCCCGTCCCCCTATTATAGGAACATTTAGAAGGTAGCTGCCTTTTTTATAAGGGTTGTCGTCTATTATGCAGACTATACGGCTCTCTGTTTTCGATCTGCAGTCAGACATCTCAGTCAGAAGGATATCTCCTGCGGAGCCGCCGCCTATCAGCATGGTCCTGCGTTTCCTGACTGAAGCCGACCTGTTTCTGAATACATATCTGTAATGGCGCAGTATGCGTATTGAAAGGCGCGAAACTATTACCATGAGCAGCATGCACATAGTATTTATGACATAATAGCTCCTTGGCATAGGCATAGCCAGCATGATCTTATAGGCCAGTTCTATCAGATTGACAGCAACGACAGCTTCAAAGGCACGGATCGCCTCTACTGTAGAGGCAAATGACCAGACGCTGTGATAAAGCCTGAAGATCCAGAACACAGCGATCGTTACAATGATATCCGCAGGAAGGAACACGAGCATCCTGTATCCGTATTCTGAATATATAATGCCAAAATCAAAATCGAATCTAAGAAACAGTGAAAGAAATGCGCTTGTCACCACGATCAATATATCTATTGCTATTAGAATCGGTTTTTTATTTTTTGCGAGATATCTGATTTTATCCATATTATTTTTTTGCTGTTTTTCCTGCTTCCTGATTGTAATATTTACCATAATATTTCTTATAATATCTGTTATAATATCTGTTTTTATCAAGATCGACCTTGTTCATCACTGCTCCGAGTATTCTGCACCCGGTGACTTCAAGCTGTTTTTTCACATCCTGAGCGAATCTGTAGCTTATGGCATTGTTTTCTATCACCAGAATGACTCCGTCGCATTTCGGTGCTATGACCGCTGCATCTATGACCGATCCCAGCGGCGGCGAATCTATTATCACACCATCATAATTTTTTCTGAGGTAATCAAGAAGTCTGGAAAATTCGCGGCTGCCCAGCAGTTCGGTAGGATTAGGAGTTATGTATCCGGTCATTATCAGATCCATATTTTCGACATTTGTCCTGTATATGATCTCTTCTATTACTGCCTGACCTGACAGATAATGAGAAAGTCCTGCAATAGTCCTGCTGCTTTCAATATGATATCTGCCTACTATAACTGATTTTCTAAGATCCGCATCGATCACGACGATTTTCTGACCGTTTTCCGCAAAAGATCTGGCCAGCTTCATGGTCACATCTGTTTTCCCTTCGTTATGAACGCAGCTTGTGGTCATTATCACCTTTATGTCGCTGCCGCAGAACTTTATATTTGTCCTGAGTGAATTGAATGCTTCCCGGGTCTTGTAATCCGGCTCTGGCATAATATTGAGTTTCACCTTATTATCTTCCATGATTTCTCCCCTTTTCCCGTCTGCGTGATTTCTTTCTGTGCGAAGGTTTTCTGTTTACGGCCTGCGCTGCTTCGTCTGCCCTCAAAGGTACCGAACTCAGCACGTTCAGCCGCAGATATTCTTCCACATCCTCTACTGTTTTGATGGTATCGTCTGTCATGTATCTGATGATCACTGTCAGTACCGACAAAAGAAGTCCGGCCAGAGTACCTATAAACACGTTCCTTTTTACATCCGGGCTGGAAGGCTGATCTGCCACTCTGCCGGTTTCGACTATGCTTGGTTCATCGGTTTTCATGATCTCCGATATTTTTTTCTGTGAAACACTGGCGAAATCATACGCGATCTTCTGCGCCAGATATGGATCTTTATCGGTTATGGTTATGCTTACTATACGCGTATCGGAAGGATTCTCTACGGTCATTTTGGCCTGGAGAGTTTCATATTTCATATTGAGATCGAGATCTTTGATGACCTGATCGACTACCGGGTAGCTTTTCACCAGTTCAAGATAATCTGTAGCAAGGGATGAGCCTACATTTACATCATCCATTGAAGTGCCTGAATGACCAGTGTCGCCGGAAGTTTCCTGAGGCAGAATATAAAGTTTGGATGTCGATGAATACTCATCATCCAGAAGATAAACACTGACAGCCCATGCCGCAAGCCCGCCTACCAGGGCAATCAGTATTATTATCATTGCTTTTCTTCTTAATAAATAAAATATCTCGCGAAGATCTATAACGATTTCGCTATTTCCTTCTGAATCTCTCTGCATTATAATCCCCTTAATTTTATCGTTGATTTTTCTGTTTATATAAAAAAATTACTCAGTAACTTTTCTGGATTGGAATATAGTATGATATCCAGCAGTTCTTTATCATTTTTGACAATTTTTTTTATCGTTTTCTGTATTACCGGCTTCCTGTGTACAGTGCCATGACAATCACTGGCAATAAAATGGATCTTTCTTTTTCTAAAAAGACGTATGCAATAATTTGCTTTTTTATCAAAAATTTTTTTCGAAAAACTTTTCGCATTGATCTGGATATATACTCCCATATCTGTCAGACTGTCGATCTTTTCTTCCCTGTCAAGCGCATAGTATCGTTCTGCATGGGCAAGTATCGGCCTGTAACCGCTTCTCTGAAGATCTGTTAATCCGCGGCAAATCGTCCTGTAATTTTCAGCAGGGTCGAATTCCGTAAGAACATAATTGGTTTCGGCCAGCGTCAGTGCTCTGCCTTCATCCAAAGCAGAGATACTTCTGCTGTCGTAAAGTATCTCGTTGCCCGGATAAATCTGCATATCTGCATATTTTTTGAAAGCCCTGTATTTCAGTTCCTGAAATACAGGGAAAATATCTCCAGCTTCCGCGTTATAGCGGCTTCCTCCGAAATGCGGCGTAGCTATGATACGCCTTATACCGTTGTTATAGGCACATTCGAGCATATCCAGAGCTTCCTTCATAGATGATGCTCCGTCGTCTACTTCGGGAAGGATATGCGTATGTATATCAGTCAGTACTTTATCCATATACTGCCTGTCATCTTTCCCACTCTATAAGTTTACCGTCTTTCAGCATCATCCAGTGAAATGAAAGCCACACCTTCTTTTCGGTTCCGCATATCGTGATACTGACCAGAGCGCTTTGACGCTGACGGTTTATCCTGATAATCTCTCCTTCATAATCCAAAAGAGGTCCGCTTATTATCTTGGTTTTATCTCCTACAAGCATAGCCTGGGAAAGTCTGATATGTCCCTGCTGATCATACAGCCATCTGGCGAAACTGAAATCTGCCTCCGTAAAGGCCTTTGTTTCAAGAATAGATCCCTGGTCATCCTGCTGCACATAACCTACAAGGCGATTTATGCCTTTCATGGAATAAAATGTATCTGATGCAAGTATCTCCTCCGAATAGATGAACAGATAACCAGGAATCAGGATATAAGTTTTCACTGACCAGGTCCCCCTTTTGCGTTCTTTTCTGTCAAATGAAGGACACATTACCGTTGCTTCCGGCAAAGCCTGCTTCAGTTCATATTTTGTCTTTTCTTCTTTTCCTGTATTACAGGATACGCAATAGATAAATTTTGGCATATAACTCCTCTACTCATGCAGGCAAGTATGAGTGCTGATTTTCTTCTTAACGCTTTGTCCGTTATCTTGTATTACCTAGTCAGTTTTCAGATATTTTTTTTATAAGAAACGATTTTGCTTCCTGCGGCGATGTGATACTTACATTTTCTCTGAGTATATAAGTCAGTGTTTCGGTCCATTCCTCAAGACTGTATCGTCCTTCGGGAATCGTTTCGATAAATTTTTTGTTCAGTTTACAATAATCCCTGTTCAAATCAGATATATAATCACTGTTCACTTCTTCTGCCAGCAGTTCCAGCAATCCCTTCAACATAAAAAATCACCCCGTAAGACAAATTTCTTTTGTGTATGTATTAAAATCTACACTTTTCGGACACCGGATAATCAAAATAAAAAATGCTGAAATACAGCATTTGATTTATAATATCCTTGTTTTTTGTCTTATGTTGAGATATAATCCAGACATATGGGGGCGTTCGAAAAGTGTAGGTTTTGGTTCATTTTCGGGCGTCTTTTTTTGTTTCCAGATGCTTCTTTGCCTTTCTGTAGAAAGTTGTCCTCGGCATCGACAGTATTGCCGCAGCACGCGTCGCAGTCATGGATGATTCTTTCCATCTATGGCAGATTTCTTCGAAATTCTCGGGAAGAGGTTCCTCGGGCCTTCCGAAGCGTACGCCCCTTGCCTTTGCTGCAGCGATCCCTTCAGCCTGTCTCTGTCGTATGTTTTCTCTTTCATTTTCGGCTACGAATGAAAGCAGCTGCAGCACCAGATCCGAAATGAATGTTCCCAGAAGATCCTTTGCCATTGTAGTATCGAGCAGAGGCATATCCAGTACTTTTATATCCACCTCTTTTTCATGAGTTATATGCCTCCATTGATTGATTATCTCATTGTAGTTTCTGCCGAGGCGGTCAATGCTTTTGATGATCAGCAGATCATTCGGACGAATAACCTGTATAAGACGTTGATACTGGGGACGATTAAAATCCTTTCCACTTTGTTTGTCGATAAAAATATTTTCGGGCTCGATATCGAATTCCTTCAACGCATCCAATTGACGATATTCGTTCTGGTCACAAGTCGAAACCCTTACGTAAGCATAAATTTTGCCCATGCATCCCTCCAATTTTTAAGCACAATAAAACTAGTATTCTGTATATTTATATGCCCCTGCTTTTTATATTGCAGGGGCATATAAAAGCCCCAAAACTTATTTACCTAAAACAAAACCTCTATCCAGTTTTCAGTTACATTCTTGGAAAATTTAAACTATTTAGTCATGCATGAACAATTATACCCTTTTTTGTAAACGTTTTCAAACATATATCCTGTTTTATTTTTCCGGCAGCAGGGTATAATATATAACCATCAGGATATCTCCCGGATCATTACAGTGAATGATCTGCGGACGATCACGGAAAGCATTGAAGAAAGGATGGATCTATGGAAGACAAGATATACGACACCATAATAGCAGGCGGAGGTCCGGCAGGATACTCGGCAGCTCTTTACTGTGCCAGGGCAAACCTTAAAACACTTATACTCGAAAAACTATATCCCGGCGGTCAGATGGCCACAACAGCAGTTATAGACAATTATCCGGGATTCGATACAGGCATAGACGGCGTTGAGCTGGCAGACAGAATGAAAGCAGGGGCAGAGCGTTTCGGTGCGGAAAGCCTGTTTGCCGAGGTGACCGGGACAGAACTTGGATCCAAAGAAAAGACCATACATACGTCAGACGGAGATTTCCGGGCAAAGACCGTGATAATAGCTACAGGAGCCAATCCCCGCAAACTTGGGCTTCCCGAAGAAGACCAGCTTGCCGGCAAAGGCATAAGCTACTGCGCTACCTGCGACGGTATGTTCTATAAAGACAAGACTGTTGTAATATCCGGCGGCGGCGATACTGCTGCAGCTGATGCACTGGTGCTTTCAAAAACTTCTAAACAGGTATACATGGTGCACAGAAGGGATGCTCTGAGAGCGTCAGCTTCTTATACCGGTCCTCTGGAAAAAGCTTCCAACATAAAGATCATCTGGAACTCCAGGATCAGCTCTGTCATGCATGAAGAAACAGTCACCGGCGTAAAGCTGGAAAACCTGAAAAACGGTTCACTTTCAGAGCTGGCCTGTGACGGCGTGTTCGTGGCCATAGGAAGGATCCCCAACACAGAGCTTTTCAGGGGGATCATCGATATAGACAAAGCCGGATATATAATGGCTGACGAAACTACAAAGACAAACCTGCAGGGAGTCTTCGCGGCAGGAGATGTGCGTACCAAGCCTCTGCGGCAGGTTGTGACCGCTGCTTCTGACGGAGCGGTAGCTGCCAAATCTGCGGAAGAGTATATAACTCAGAATTTCTGATCTTACGGAGCATATTTTTAAACCCTAAAAAGCAGAGAGCAGTCTGTGTGACAGCGGACCGCTTCCTGCTTTCGGGCCGTACTGCAAAAGAGCTTTCAAACAGCCCTTTTTTTATATCCGATGTTCGTATATAATATATATGTTTCGATTAAGATTTATACACGATGGAGGATAAAATGGACCATAAGAAGCTTGCAGAACTGCTCTTTCCCGATATAGACAAAACACCCGCATATTACGAAAAATTCTTTCCGGAGCGCGTTCTCCCGGAAGGAGCCTGCGTCACCCGTCTGGGCCCCAGTCCTACAGGATTCATACATCTCGGCAATCTCTACGGAGCTTTCGTCGATGAGCGGCTTGCCCATCAGAGCGGCGGCATATTTTATCTCCGCATAGAGGATACCGATGAAAAGCGTCTTGTTGAGGGCGCAGTGGACATAGTAACGGATGCTCTGGAATTTTTCGGTATCAGATTCGATGAAGGAGCGGGAAAGGATGGCGAAAAAGGCTCTTACGGCCCGTATTTTCAGAGTGCCAGAAAAGAAATATATCAGTGCTTCGCAAAATACCTTGTGGAAAAAGGAGACGCTTACCCCTGCTTCATGACAGAGGATGATATCTCCCGGATACGCAGACGGCAGGAGGAGAACAAAGAAACTCCCGGCATATATGGAGAATATGCCCTCTGCCGCGATCTTTCCTTCGATGATATAAAAGAAAAAATCGACACAGAGGCAGCATATGTCCTGAGGCTGAGATCCGGAGGCATATCCGGAGAAAACGCCCGTTATATAACTGTTGAAGACGGCATACGCGGGACTCTGACTCTTCCTGAAAACTATCAGGATATCGTCATACTGAAAGCCGGCGGCATGCCTACTTATCATTTTGCCCACGTATGCGACGACCATCTTATGCGGACTACTCATGTGATAAGAGGTGAAGAATGGCTTTCATCCCTGCCCGTACATGTGGAACTTTTTGAAAAGCTGGGTTTCAGGCTGCCCGTCTTCTGTCACACGGCCCAGCTCATGAAACTCGATGAAAACGGCAGCAAACGCAAACTTTCCAAGCGGAAAGATCCCGAACTGTCTCTGGGGTTCTATAAGAAACAGGGCTATCATCCTGATGCAGTGAAGGAATATCTCATGACCCTTTTGAATTCCGATTTCGAAGAATGGCGTGCATCGGAGCCTAATGCTCCGCTGGAGGATTTCAGCTTTTCGCTGAAAAAAATGAACAATTCCGGTGCCCTTTTCGATATTGATAAGCTCAACGATATTTCAAAGGAACGGCTGGCCCGCATACCGGCCGCAGATCTTTATCTCTTTATGAGAAACTGGGCAGAGGAATTTTCTCCCGACGCTCACAAAGCCCTTAAAGACAGCACAGCATATACCGAAGCCATAATAGATATAGGCAGAAACGATCCTAAGCCACGCAAAGATTTTATATGCGCCTCCCAGATGTTCGACAGCATAAAATACTTTTTCGATGACTTTTTCACAATAGATGATACATTGCCAGGGGAGACCTCTGCGGAAGAAGCATCGGCTATTCTTTCGGGATATCTTGAAACTTATGATCACAGCGATGATCAGAGCACATGGTTCGGCAAGATAAGAGATATCGCACGTGAACTCGGTTACGCGGCAAAACCGAAGGATTTCAAAAAAGAACCTGAACGATACAAGGGACATGTCGGCCACGTAAGCACCGTGATACGCATCGCAGTAACAGGCCGCAGCCAGTCCCCGGATATCTGGACCATCCAGCAGATACTGGGCAGGGAAAAAACCGAAGCCCGCATAAGATCAATGATCGCGCTCCTCGGAAATACAAGTGCATGCTGTCGTAAAATGTCCTGATCCATTATTCCGATTTTCGTTGAAAGCCCCTGTCGTGAACTTCATTCCTGAAGATACTCCCTCGTAAGTCTTCCCAGTATCTTCATGCCCCTGCGGGTATCCTCATCTGACATGTTGGAAAAATTCAGCCGTATTTCATTGTTCCGGTGTCCGTTCGGGTAAAATGAGGCTCCGGGTATAAAGGCTACTTTTTCTTTCATGGCACGTCTGAGCAATTCGGAAGCGTCTTTGTTTGCAGGCAGTTCCAGCCATATGAAAAGTCCGCCCCCCGGGAGCAGATAGCGTACCTCCTGCGGGAAGTCCGAATCCAGCATTTCCGCCATCACATCTCTTCTGTGTTTATAAAGGCTGTTGAGTTTGCTTATATGTCCCGAAAGATCATTATGCTCCATATAATCAGCCATCTGGAACTGAGCAATCGTGGAAGAAGAAAGATCAGCAGCATTTTTCAGCACAAGATATTTATCGATTATGTTTTTCCTGGCGCAGAGCCAGGCGACCCGCAGACCGGGGCAGAATATCTTTGAGAATGTTCCTATATATACTGCCTGGCCTCTTCTGTCATAATAGGCAAGAGGTCTCTGCAGCTTTTCTCCGAAAGAAAGTTCGCCGTAGGCAGCATCCTCCAGGACCGGGATCTCATAATCTGCAATCAGCTCCATGAATTCGATTCTCCTTCTGTCAGACCAGCTTCTGCCGGTGGGGTTCTGGAAATCCGGATTGACATAGATCATTCTGATCCTTTCGCCATATCTGTCCAGGATCTCTTTCAGCGCGGGTATCTCCATACCTTCCCTGTCTGTAGGCACGGATACCAGTTCAGCCTGGTAAGCCCTGAGAGCATTCACTGCTCCCAGATATGAAGGCGCCTCCACCAGAACCATATCTCCCTCGTCTACAAACAGCATACCGCTCATATCCAGTCCCTGCTGGGATCCGCTGGTTATTATTATTTCGTCGATATCATATCTAAGCCCGAATTTTTCCTCCATGCGTATACGCAGCATCTCTCTGAGCCTGGTATATCCGCTGGTGGAACAGTAACTAAGTGCTGCCGCGCCATCCCTTTCGATCACCCGGTCCATGGATTCCCGTACTGCTTTCAGAGGGTAAGTTTCAGACGAAGGAAAACCTGCGGAAAACGATATCATATCCTTTGTTTCTGTCATCTGAAAGGCATTGAGCAGAGCCTTGTCTTCCAGCCATCCTAATCTTGTTGCGTATTTCATAATATTCTCCTGCAGACACAAATTATAGTTTTATAATATGGACGAGGGATCGAAAGCAGGTCTCGATTTATCCCATACCTTATTTACGTCGAAATAATATTTGTTCACTTCTTCGGGCATCTGTGACATTTTAAATCCGTCCAGATCGAATCTCGGCGAGACCATCATCTTATCGTAAAAAGACAGCTTCCTTGAATTGTTCACAGGACAGAATATATGGAATCCCGCCTGACTTATATATCTGTGTGCAGGACTGCTGTCATTGTACTGAAAGCCGTAAGGAGAAATATATATCGTTGTTTTCCCTACATACGGCTCGATGTTCTTCTTCCATCTGTCTATATCATTTTTCATTTTTCCCAGAGATACATCCCGATCCTGCAGATATCCGTTATGCGTATAACTGTGGCAGGCGATATCCCATCCGTCGGCTCTCAGTGTCTCCGATATCTTTCTGACCTCCCCGCGCCACTTGTCCGTCTGCGGAAGGCCGTCGGTTATTCTGTAGCCAAAGGCTCCCTGATATCCGGTGGTAGCTACTATGCCCTTATATCCTTTCCATGAAAATTCTGGGTGCTTCGCCACATAATCATCCAATATGGGAAAAACATCCCCGTCGCTCGTGACTTCTGTTTTTCCATCAGGTGTCACAACTTCTGTAGCTATTCGGCCGTCTTTATCTATCACAAGCCTTCTGGCAAATCCGTCATGTTTCATATAGTCATAATAATCCACATCGTCTACGGATATGATCAGCGGTTTTTTCCCGCTGGGAAGATAGATGTCTTTCGGGGTAACTTTCCCTGTTTTCTCATCTATGCTGCACATCTCCTGTATCGGGTAAAGAACGTAACCTTTCTTTTCCAGCAGGGGAAGCATCCTTTTGAATTCAGTCACTGTGGTCATCCATGCATTGTATCCCGCCGCAGGGCCGCCCTTGTCGTCAAACGCCATCTGAGGATAGACGATCAGGCTGTGAAAAAAGACATGTTCCACATTTCCTGTATATTTTACCAGTGATGCTTTTTCTTTTCTTATCTCTGCGATCTTTTTCGTGATAGGGTCGTCACTGTCCTCAGGGTCATATAAGCCTTTATCTTTTTCCAGCAGGTCAAGAGCCTCGTCATAATAATAGCCCTTGGCAAGCATACTGGCTTTTTCCACTTTGCTCTCCACTTTTTCTCTGTCTTTGCAGCTCACTTCGACTATTACAAAAGTCATTATCACTACCATAAAAAGCAGCAGAATCACTATAAGACGAATGCTGCCCGCCCTGCCGCAGATTTTCAGTTCTTTCCTGTTACTCATACCTCACACACCTTCACAGTTATTTATGACTATAATTTATATTATATCAATTCACACCTTCCAGCTGTTCATATATTTCTCCTGTGCCGGCGTAAGGCTGTCGATCTCAACGCCCCAGCTTTCAAGTTTAAGTCTCGCTATTTTTTCATCGATCTCGCCGGACACATCCGTCACGCTTTTCGGAAGTTTTTTATGATTATCCTTTATATATAATGCAGACATTATCTGCACTGCAAAGCTGAGATCCATTATCTCTGCAGGATGGCCGTCTGCAGCGGCGATGTTCACCAGCCTGCCCTCTGCCATCATATTTATCTGTTTTCCGCCGGGCAGGATGTAGGCCATGATATTTTCCCTGACCTTTTTCTTATCAACAGCAGCTGATCTGAGAGCCTTCACATCAGTTTCCACATCAAAATGTCCGGCATTTGCCAGTATAGCTCCGTTCTTCATTTTTTTGATATGTTCCAGTCTTATCGTGCCGGCACAGCCCGTGGCAGTGATGAATATGTCTCCGAGCGGCGAAGCCTTTTCCATGGTCATGACTTTATGCCCGTCCATCCGCGCTTCCATGGCCTTCACAGGATCTATCTCCGTGACTATGACATCTGCTCCAAGTGCGGAAGCACGCATGGATATTCCCTTTCCGCACCAGCCGTAACCGCCTACCACTACTGTCTTTCCCGCGATTATAAGATTCGTGTTGCGCATTATGCTGTCCCATACCGACTGCCCTGTGCCATACCGGTTGTCGAAAAGATGCTTGCAGTCCGCATCATTGACAGCGATCATGGGGAATTTCAGTATCCCTTCTCTTTCCATTGCTTTCAGTCTTATGATACCTGTCGTAGTCTCTTCGCATCCTCCCCAGACTTCTTCCGCAAGATCCGGTCTGCTGCTGTGGAGCATTCCCACAAGATCCCCTCCGTCATCTATGATTATATTGGATCGCTGCTCAAGAGACATCTCTATATGCCGGAAATAATCTTCCTGACTTTCCCCGTGTACGGCATAGACTTTTATTCCGTCATCCGCCAGGGCAGCTGCTACGTCGTCCTGTGTGGACAGCACATTGCTTCCCGTACCTGCCAGCTGTGCGCCGCCTGCAGTCAGTACTTTGCACAGATATGCGGTCTTTGCCTCCATATGGATCGAGAGCGAGACCCTGATACCGTCAAAAGGCCGTGTTTTTCTGAATTCCTCCTCAAAATGTCTGAGAAGAGGCATATTGTCCCGTACCCATTCTATCTTCATATGACCGCTGCTGGCCATACCGATGTCTTTTATCTCGTATTTTTTCATTTTTCTTACCGGCTGGTATTCCTTTCCCTGCGTTCTTATTCCACTGTGACAGATTTTGCCAGGTTCTTGGGCTTGTCTATGTTGCACCCTCTGTTTCTGGCCACATAATAAGCAAACAGCTGGAGAGGCACTACAGTGAGAAGAGGTGTCAGTTCATCCATGCATCCGGGTATATAGAACCACTCGTCGGCCTTCTTTTCTATATCTGTACTGCCTTCTTTGGTTATGCCTATCACATAAGCTCCCCTGGCCTTTATTTCCTCTATATTCGAAAGCATTTTATCGAAAAGTCTGTCCTGAGTAGCCAGTGCAAAGACAAGAGATCCCTTCTCCATCAGTGCGATCGTGCCGTGCTTCAGTTCGCCTGCTGCTATCGCAAAGGAATTGATGTATGATATTTCCTTCAGCTTCAGCGACCCTTCATAAGAGACTCCCGAATCCGGTCCGCGGCCTATAAAGAATATCTGATCCCTGCGGTAAAATCTGTCGGCCATTGCCTCGATCTCTTTTTCCTTTTTCAGTATTATCCGAAGTTTGTCCGGTATTTCCCTGAGCTGGTTTACCAGTTTCGTATAATAGCTTTTCTCTATCGCGCCCTTTGTCCTGCCCATATAGAGGCCGAGGATATACATGCACATCAGCTGCGTCGTATATGCTTTGGTAGAAGCGACAGCTATCTCGGGACCCGCCCATGTATAGAACACGTCATCCGATTCTCTTGCTACGGAACTGCCGACTACATTTACGACGGAAAGTATCCTTGCGCCTTTTCTTTTTGCTTCTCTCAGTGCTGCAAGAGTATCCAGCGTCTCTCCCGACTGACTTATGGCTATGAACAGAGTATTGTCGTCCACAAACGGATCTCTGTAACGGAATTCCGAAGCGATATCCACTTCTACCGGTATTCCGGCCATTTTTTCTATGGCATATTTCCCTACCAGTCCGGCATGATATGCTGTGCCGCATGCAACTATATATATCCTGCTGATGCTTTCTATATCTTCTTTTGTCAGAGATATGCCGTCCAGCTTTATGCTGTTGTCATCTGCAAGTCTGCGCAGCAAAGTATCTTCCAGTCCTTTGGGCTGTTCATGGATCTCCTTTAGCATGAAATGCTCATATCCGCCCTTTTCTGCGGCATCGGCATCCCAAGTCACATGAAAGACTTCACGATCAACCGGTTTCTGATCTTTGTCATATATTTTTATATCGTCCTTAGTTATGACTACGGTCTCGTTGTTTTCGATAAGAAATATCCTTCTTACATATTTCAGCAGCGCAGGTATGTCCGAAGCTATGAAATTGCAGCCTTCTCCTATGCCTGCTACCAGCGGCGCATCCTTTCTTACCGCGATTATCTTGTCAGGTTCTTTCGAAGAGATCACGCATATCGCATATGCTCCGCGCATCTTTGCCACTGCCCTGTTTACGGCGTCGAGCAGATCGCCGTCATAGAGGACTCCTATGAGCTGAGCTATCACTTCCGAATCTGTCTCCGACCTGAATTTTACATCATGCTCACTTATGAGCCATTCCTTCAGTTCTACATAATTTTCTATTATGCCGTTATGGACGACTGTAACTGTATCATCCTGATTATTATGCGGATGTGCATTTAGATCAGACGGTGCACCGTGAGTAGCCCATCTTGTATGTCCTATCCCTATATCGCTTTCATAGTCCGGATCATCGATGATCTTTTCCAGATTTTCGATGCCGCCTACATGTTTCCGCGTCTCTATTTTCCCTTTTATGCAAAGAGCGATGCCAGCAGAATCATACCCTCTGTATTCCAGACGCTTGAGTCCGTCTATTATGATCTCCTTTGCACATTTTTCTCCTATATATCCTACGATACCGCACATTGTATTCCCTCCGTAACAGATGATGTCTTTTGCACCGGAACATCATCCAAGTTTTTCCGTTACCAGTTTTGCCAGGGCTTCAGCCATCCCTGCTATATGTTGTTCGTCTTTTCCCTCTATCATCACTCTTACAAGAGGTTCGGTCCCTGAAGGGCGTATCAGCACTCTGCCTTCTCCGTCCATGGCATCCTCAAGCTTCCGTATCTCTTCTGTTATTTCAGGATCGCTGAAATATTTATTCTTGTTCTCATTTTTCACTCTGGCGTTCTTAAGGACCTGAGGATATATCTTTATCTCACCGGAAAGTTCAGAAGCTTTCCTGCCTGACTCGAGCACAGCTTCCAGAAGCTGCAGGGAAGAAAGTATTCCGTCGCCTGTAGTCGTATGATTGAGAAATATTATATGGCCTGACTGTTCCCCGCCTATCACGCATCCGCTTTCCAGCATGCTCTCCAGCACATATCTGTCGCCCACTTTGGTTGTGTTCACGGTGCATCCCATATCCTCCATGAATCTGTGGAACCCCAGATTGCTCATCACTGTGGCTGTCACGATATCATCAGCCAGTGCACCGTCTTTCTTCAGCTTGCGGGCGCATATGCATATCATTTTATCTCCGTCTATCAGGTCGCCTTTCTCATCTACAGCGATGAGCCTGTCGGCATCGCCGTCAAAAGCCATTCCCATAAAGGCTTTCTCCCTGAGGACAGTATCCTGCAGTTTTTCCGGATGCGTGGATCCGCATCTGCGGTTTATGTTTATCCCGTCCGGATCATTACCTATGACTGTAATGTCAGCACCCAGACTCCGGTATACTTTTTCCGCGATCTTATATGAAGCTCCGTTGGCACAGTCGAGCACGATTTTTTTCCCGTCCATATCGCCATGGAAAGTGCTTTTGAGGAATTCCCCGTAATGCTCCATCGAATTTTCGCCGGCCTCCAGGCATTTGCCCAGGAGTTCACCAGTTATATGACTGTTCACATCTATATCTCTTACGATTATATCTTCGATGGCATCTTCGATCTCATCATCCAGCTTGAATCCTTCCTCGTTGAAAAATTTGATGCCGTTGTATTCAAACGGGTTATGCGACGCCGATATCATTACACCTGCATCCGCTTCAAAGTATCTTACAAGATATGCGATAGCCGGCGTAGGCAATACGCCGGCATTTATAACATTGCCGCCAACAGCAAGTATGCCCGCGCACAATGCGCTTCTGAGCATATCTCCTGATATTCTTGTATCTGCTCCGATTATGACCACCGGCTTGCTGTTATTTTTTCTGAGCACATGGGCTCCTGCCTTGCCCAGATTAAAAGCCAGGTCAGGAGTCAGTTCTGAATTCGCGATCCCTCTGACTCCGTCTGTTCCAAACAATCTGTTCATATTATTTACCTTCGTATCATGCTTATTTTTTGGTTATCGTTACCTGTATCTGATCAGGCGAAAGAGAGACCCTCGACAGAGTTTTCGTATATGATGCCTTGATGCTCACTTTATGAGTGCCTTCACTCAGATCCGAAAGATCCGCAGACAACGAAAAATCTCCGGAACTCAGGCTGCTCACCACAGAATCTTTTCCTACAGCTGTAAGTTTCACAGCATCTGATCTCACCTTTGCCTTCAGATCATCGGAAAGGCCATTGATATCTATATCTCCGCTTTTGTAATCGAATGTTGCCGAAGCAAGAGTTTTGACTATGACCTCCACTGAAAGATCCTTTGAAGCCTTGGCCACTTCAATGCCGTCAGGCAGCACCGGCACTACCGGTATGACGGAATTTTTGGTTATCCCGTCAAGGCTTATATCCTTCGCAGTGACACTGGTTATATCTTTCAGATTTTTTTCGGTGCCCCGTATGGTTATTTTGTCAGGTACGTTCACTGACGAAAGCTGACATGAATCATCCACTTCTCCTGTGACATCAACCTTCAGCGGTACTTTTTTGGTATTCAGCATCGAAGCTGTGACCTTCACCTTATCTGACGAAATATCCAGATGCCCTACTGTTTTTCCCTTTTCCGTTACCGGTATGGCATCTGCCGTTATGGTATCATTGTCGCCCTTTATCTTGCTGACATCCACATCTGCCATTATATAGCTGACAGATTCAACAGCTGACTGAGCCCCGCTGACCTGGATCTTGTCAGGATCTGCTTTGGCATCCCCGGCTTCCATGCTGTCTTTGGCATTGCCGCTGAAATGTACTTTCACCGATTTTTCTTCCGTGATCCTGTTTTCTATGGTAACAGTGACGTCTTCCTGAGATATCCTTGTCATCTGAAGTCCGCTGGGCAGTTTGACTTCAAGATTTATGGTATTGCTGCCCTTCTCTCTGCCGTAAAGATCTGCTTTGACCTGTATGTCGCTGGTGTCAGTCTTTTTTATGACCGAACGCTTGCCCTGAACTGTGACATCCACTGTGACAGTGCCCGGATCAAGGAGAGCCAGACCGTTTTCCTCCAGGCTGTCCTCGTTTACAAAACTGACTTTTATATTCTGGAATTTCTTTGTCGTTTCGGGATTCACCTGTCCTACTACATAGGCCCACAGAGCGATTGCCAGGATTACGGAGATGATCAAATTGACGGTTTTATTCTGAAACATCTTTTTTCCTCCCGATCTTGTCGATAGCCGATTTCAAACCTGAAGAAAAATCATCCCGTACTCTGTTAAGATAAAGGTTCAGGAGTGATTTTTCAACGGTCTTTATGTCAAGGAACCTGTCCAGTTTGCCGTCTTCTGCCATTGATATTATACCGGTCTCCTCCGAAACTATTATCACCAGAGCATCGGAATTTTCGGTTATCCCGATGCCTGCTCTGTGCCGTGTGCCAAGCTCTTTTGCAAGGCCCTTATTCTGTGTCAGAGGAAGCACACATCCGGCAGAATAAAGTTTCTTGCCCCTGACTATAACGGCTCCGTCATGCAGAGGGGAACCTTCATAAAAAAGGTTCCCTATAAGCTCTGCAGATATATCCGCATCTATTATGGTCCCGCTTTCGCATATGTCGCTCAGGGCTGTTTCCCGTTCTATGACTATCAGTGCTCCTGTTTTGTCTGTTGACATGTTTTCCAGTGCTTTGGCGAATTCCGAAACTATGGCCTTGGCCTCATCTTTGTTCACTTTGCCGAATACAGGTCTGATGATCTTGCTCCTGCCCATATATTCCAGCCCTCTTCGAAGTTCAGGCTGGAATACCACGATCAGTGCTATGATGCCCACTGTCATGGTGCCCTTAAGTATCCAGTTAAGCGTATAGAGGTTGAAGAAATCCGAAAGGAAAAAAGCAGCAACCAAAACCAGCAGCCCTTTGACCAGCTGCTCGGCTCTGCTTTCCCGTATAAATCCCAGGATCTTGTATATCACGAAAGCTACTATAAGTATATCGATTACATCGCTGATCCCAATGTCAGATATCAGATTACTTACGAATTCCTTCATCTCTTCAACCTGTTAATATGTCGTTTCCAGCAGGCCGTAATCGTCGTTCCTTCTCTTATATACAACATTTACACTGTCAGTCTCCATGTTGAGGAAAACAAAGAAATTGTGCTCAAGCATCTCCATCTGTACTATAGCTTCATCCACAGTCATGGGCTCCAGCTCGAATTTTTTGGTCCTTACTACTTTTATTTCTTCCTGGATCTCATCCGGCCAGTCTGCAAAAGAGAGATCCTTGTTGTCTTTATGTCTTTTCTGTATCTTGGTTTTGAATCTGGACATCTGGGTCGAAAGTTTTTCCACCACATTGTCTATACCCTCATATATATCAGAAGATATGTCTTCAGCTCTGAAGATCATTCCCTTTATCTGTATGGTGGCCTCTATTTTCTGTCTGCTTTTCTCTGCCGAAAGCATCACATTCACTCCGATATCATCAGAAAAATACTTGTTCAGTTTTTCCATTTTTTTCTCGACAGTATCTTTAAGACGATCGTCTGCATTCACATTCTTGCTTGTAATCACGACTTTCATTTTTCCGACCTCCCTTTTTGACGATTTTTAAGCAATAATCCTGCTATAATTATAACATAAACCCCCTTTAATACAACATAAACGTTTTGTAATACAATAGCCGTTCCAGCTGACCTGGTCTTTGCCCCCACACTTGCCTTTGCCCGGTTTTACCGGAGGACTTACATCTAGACTGCGCCATGCTCGCCGCCTCTTCAGGGCGGTTTACGTGGATCCTTTCGCCCGCAGCTGGCATGGACTTTCAACCACAGACCTGAAACGGCTAATGTGCCTGATCAATGTCATATATCGGCTCCGCCGACTTGACACAATGAAACTATATCATATTTTAAGCGCTAAAGGGGTACGCATTGAAAAAAAACTATAGTATTCCGCAGCAGGAATGCTTTGATAATTACTGTATGATATCCGCCGAATCTTAAAAAAAACTTAACTCTGCCATAACTTTAATACCTGATTGATAAAGACATAAAAAATCAGTCCGGGCTCCCTGACGTCCTCCAGATTTTCGTACCGGAGCACCGCGGGAAACGATCCCTGCCGAAAAGATTTTATGTGCAGTCTGGCTGACTCACTGCCGTGATGATATGAAATTGCCGCCGGAGGCAAATGTCAGGACGTCCACAGCGCCGGCGCCGGCCCGGAGCAATGTCCGGCTGCAGCTGTCCAGCGTGCTCCCTGTGGTATATATGTCATCTATCGGCACTACCGATTTGATACAATGAAATTATGCCATATTTCAGATGCTCAGGGGGTGTGCATCGAAAAAATGGCATCGAAATACTTTGAAAAATTATTTTATCCGTTTTCAAGTTAAACTCGAAACACACTCATATCATTTAGGGACGTCAACCTTTTTGTAGACAATTTGCTAAGCTGCTTTCATTATACTGTTCTGTTTCAGCGACTCGTAATATTCTCCAGGCGACATATAACCAAGTCTTTTCTGAATCCGTTTTTCATTATAAAAGCAATATATATACTCAAACACTGCTGCTTTTACTGATTCTTTCGTCTTATAACACTTTCTGTGGATCA